>NPIE01003304.1_pt3 | contig 19369 bp, 19 predicted proteins | sample 8637661 | NCBI WGS metagenome assembly NPIE01 (sample SAMN07420842, study PRJNA396082) | bioreactor metagenome | isolation source: sample BA12 brine-fed electro-methanogenic bioreactor BA | place: Japan: Kochi | collected 2016-12-09
CTCGAGCCGATCGAGGCCTATCAGGATATTCTGCCGATGGTCCTGCAGCATCATGAACGCTTCGATGGCTCCGGCTATCCTCTGAAGCTTTCCGGCACGCAGATCGACCTGTCGGCGCGGATCCTCGCCGTTGCCGATGTGTATGACGCATTGAGTTCGGTTCGACCGTATCGACCGAGTTGGTCGCGCACGGCGGTCCTTGATTACATAGCGGACCATTCCGGCTCTCATTTCGATCCGGATGTCGTTGCGGCATTTCGGGCGATTGTTCATTGAGCACTGATTATAGCGATGGCGATACCTGAGACACCTTCGACAACCATCGCTCGGAAACGGCGCACCAACCTGGTCATGATCGAAGGCTGGCTGTCGATCTTCAGCAACGGTGCATTGTTCGCATTAAAGCTCTGGGTCGGGCTGTTAACCGGATCCGTGGCCCTGACTGCCGACGCCTGGCACACGCTGACCGATTCGATCAGTTCACTGATCGTCGTGGCCAGCGCCCGTTTGAGCAGGAAACCGGCCGACGATCAACACCCGTTCGGTCATGGCCGAGCCGATCTCATCTGTTCGGTGGTGATCGGCGTGATGCTGGCCATGATCGGTCTGGAGTTTGTGAGCAAGGCGATCGGCCAGCTGCAATCTGGGATCTCCGTGACCTATGGATTGTTCGCGGTAGCGGTCACTGTTGTTTCGATCATCGCCAAGGAGGCGCTGGCCCAGTTCGCTTTCTGGGCCGGTCGACGTACCGCCAATCCGTTGCTGAGAGCGGACGGCTGGCATCATCGGAGCGATGCGCTGTCATCCGTCGTGGTCTTGATCGGGATTTTGGTGAGCGGCTCTTTCTGGTGGATGGACGGGGTGCTTGGGATCCTGGTGGCGCTGATGATTTTCTATGCCTCCTATGACATTCTCCGTGATTCCGTTGACCGGCTGATCGGTGAACCACCTGATAAAGATCTGCTCGCCCGTCTTGAAGGAGTCATCAACGAGCTGCGGCCTGAACTTCAGCCGCATCAATATCATCTGCACCGCTACGGCGACCACGTCGAACTGACGTTTCACGTTATCATGGCGCCTGATCTGACCCTGCAGGAAGCCCATGAACATGTGCATCTCATTGAGCAGGTCCTGCGTGACCGATTTGATATTGAAGCAACAATACACATGGATTTAGAAGGAGCATAACAATGCAGCAGATCGATTTGAGAAGCGATACCGTTACCAAGCCGACACCGGCTATGCGGGAGGTAATGGCTGCAGCGGAGGTGGGCGACGATGTCTATGGTGAAGATCCGACCGTCAACCAGCTCGAAGAATTGACCGCATCGATGCTGGCGTGCGAAGCCGGCCTGTTTGCTCCAAGCGGTACCCAGACCAATCTGCTGGCGCTGCTTTCGCACTGTCAGCGGGGTGATGAATATATTGTCGGTCAGCTTGCCCATACCTATAAATACGAAGGGGGTGGAGCTGCAGTTCTTGGGTCGATCCAACCGCAACCGCTCGATTTCGAGCAAGACGGCACCCTTGATCTGGAGCGGGTTGCCGCCGCCGTCAAACCCGATGATTTCCATTTTGCCAGAACGAGGCTGCTCTGCCTGGAAAACACCCAGGGCGGACTGGCCCTGCCCCTTGATTACCTGGCTCGTGCCCGGGATTGTGCCGACCGTTACGGGCTGAAGCTGCATCTTGACGGAGCGCGGATCTTCAACGCGGCCATCAAGTGTGCTGTTGAGGTCAGCGAGATCAGCCGTTGTTTCGATACTGTTTCGGTGTGTCTCTCGAAAGGGCTTGGCGCGCCGGTCGGCTCGGTGTTGTGTGGCGATCGGCAGATCATTGCCCGGGCTCGACGGTGGCGCAAGATGCTCGGCGGTGGCATGCGCCAGGCGGGCATTATCGCCGCCGCCGGCATCTTTGCCCTGCAGCACCAGTACCGCCGTTTGCAGCAGGATCACGAACATGCCCGCCTGCTGGCCGACGGATTGAGCGAGGTCTCGGATTGCTCCGTTGACTATCATGCGGCACAAACCAATATGGTATTCCTGACCATTCCCCAACAGGCGGTGGGCGAGCTGCAGTCATCTATGGCCGAGCAAGGCATCCTGCTGGCTGCCGGCCGGCGCATCCGTCTGGTAACCCACCTCGACGTCGATCAGCAGGATATTGTCCGGGTGATTTCTTCGTTCCGCGACTATTTCGCCTCATGATCGACGCTGGTTTCCTGTTGGCGGCTGGCGGCGGGCGGCTGACGGATGTAGCAGTCCAACCGGGCTGCCTGACATTTATGAGGATCGCTTTGCTATGGTTTGACCGTCTGATCGGCAACGGTGATCCGCGGGGATCTGTTGCCTCGGGTACCGGTCGGGACAACCGCCCGATGTCTTGTGATTTTATGTAAGATTCCGTATTTTTACTACAAAGTCGGTCGTTATAAATTTTTCTTGGGGCGTCGTTACGAATTACTGATCAGCGTCGGTTTCTGGTCAGAACGCTTACGGGGCGCTGTGCGCACTGTGCAGGTGTGTCGAAGAGGGGGAACCTCCCCTGTCGCCGGTGTGTCGACCATCGTCTCGTTTCAAGGGGGAAAAGAGGCTCGAAAGAGATAACGGCAGCACCAAGGAGGTGGGCGGCGCAGATCGCGCTTCCTTCGGATTTGTGCACAATCGGCACAATTTGCGGGTCGTGTTGCACAAGGCCATTACCGTCGGCGAGCGTCTAAGTGTCTGAAAATATGGATTTGTTATGCTTGACAGGAAAAGGGCAAGCTTGGTATCAGAGAAGAGTTCCGCGTGGTGATTCGTATTGATCGTCTCCTGGCGGGAGGCGAGCCAGCTCAGCTGAAGACGAGGTATGTTCATGTCGACGGAAGTGGTTCTCTCGGGAGCGATTTTTATCGCTCTGGCCCTGGGCATTCCAATGGTGATGGTATTGACGGTCATTTTCGGACCCCGTTCCGGGGGGGCGGCGAAAAATGACCCCTACGAGAGCGGCATCAAACACATGGTCGGCATGGCCGACCAGAAATTCAGCGTCAAGTTCTACCTGCTTGCCATCCTCTTTTTGATTTTCGATATCGAAGCGGTATTCATGTATCCCTGGGCGGTGAGCCTGCGGGAACTCGGATTCTTGGGGTTCGCCGAGATGACGGTCTTTATCCTGTTGCTGCTCACCGGTTTGATTTACATCCTCAAGAAGGGGGTGCTCAATTGGCGTTAGGAATTGAAGCGAGTCTCGGAGACTCGATCGTCACCACCAAGCTCGATGCCATTGTCAACTGGGGCCGGCAATATTCCTTGTGGCCGATGGTCTTCGGGACCGCCTGCTGTGCCATCGAATTCATGAGTGCGGCGGCCAGCCAGCATGATATTTCACGATTCGGCGCGGAAGTCGTCAGGTTTTCTCCGCGCCAGGCGGACCTGATGCTCGTCTGCGGTACCATCAGTTACAAGCAGGCCCCTATCCTGAAACGGATCTATGAACAGATGCCGGAGCCGAAATGGGTCGTCGCGATGGGTGCTTGCGCCAGCTCCGGTGGAATCTATGACAATTATTGCACCGTCCAGGGGATCGACACGGTTATCCCGGTCGATGTCTATATCTCGGGCTGTCCGCCACGACCGGAAGCGGTACTCGATGCCCTGATCAAGATCCAGGAGCAGATTCGTGCCGAGAGCGTGCTCGTTGACCGACATAAAGACTTTAAAGGGATCCTTGGCTGATCATGAATGAGACCTTGACAGACAAACTCGGGGTATTGTTCCCCGATAACCGGTGTCGACAGGTACTGGACAGTATTGTCATGGACGTCGCCCCCGATACGCTTGTCCGGACCATGGAGCGGCTCAAGACCTATCCCGACCTCGGGTTTACGATGCTACTCGACATTACCGCCGTCGATTATCTCACCTACCCGGAAGCGGCGTCGACTCGGTTCAAGGTGGTCTACGTGTTGCGCAACTGGAGCCGGAACTGGCTGCTGCAGGTGGTCGTCGAGGTGGCCGACCCGGAGCGTGGATTGCCCAGCGTCAGCACGATCTGGGGCGCTGCCGATTGGGCTGAGCGCGAGGTCTACGACCAGTACGGCATCGTCTTCACCGGCCACCCGGATCTGCGGCGGATCCTCAATCACTGGCAGTTCAAGGGGCATCCGCTGCGCAAGGATTACGACATCCGCCAGGGACAGATCTGCTTTGAGACCGACAGCCTGGAGCGGGAAATCAGGGCCCGGTTGGCCACCAAAGGTGTCGATGAGAGCACCATGCGCGACATCAATACCGAGATGATGTTTCTCAACCTGGGTCCGTCCCACCCGGCCACGCACGGTGCGATCAGGATCTTTACCGCCCTGGATGGCGAGACCATCATGGCCAACGTCAACGAGATCGGTTATCTGCATCGGGGTTTTGAAAAAACGGCGGAAAACCGGACCTACAATCAGGTCATTCCGCTCACCGACCGGCTCAATTACTGCTCGGCCTTGCTCAACAATATCGCCTATGTCAAGGCGGTTGAATCGTGGCTCGGACTGGAAATCACCGAGCGCACCATGTTCATGCGGGTGGTCCTCTCCGAATTTTTTCGGATTCAGGATCATCTCGTCTGCCTGGCGGCCAACCTGGTCGACATGGGCGGTTTGACCAACTACTGGTACCTCTATAACGAGAAAGAGGCCTCCTACGATCTGATCAGCAGACTGACCGGTGCCCGGCTCACCAGTTCCTTTACCCGGATCGGCGGTATGTACCGCGATTTTTACGAGGGCTGGGAAGCGGATATGGAGCATCAGCTGGCGGCCATCGAAAAGGGGGTCAACGACTCGCTCAGCCTCGTCCTGCAGAATCGCATCGTCCACGACCGGACTCAGGGCACCTGCCTGTTGCCGGCGGAAACGGCGCTGTCTTACGGGTTTACCGGGCCGAACCTGCGGGCCAGCGGCGTGGCCTTCGACCTGCGCAAGGATAACCCTTACTACCATTACGATGCCTTCGATTTCAATGTCCCGGTCGGCAGCACCGGCGATATTTACGACCGGATCATGGTCCGTTTCGAGGAGATCTTCGAGAGCATCAAGATCATCCGCCAGGCGATGAAAATGATTCCGGACGGTCCCATCTTCGTTGCCGACCATCGCTACGTCCTGCCGCCCAAGGAGCAGGTCTACAACCGCATCGAGGGGCTTGCCAACCATTTCAAACTGGTCTTTGAAGGGGTCAAAGTGCCGGCCGGTGAGTGGTACGATAGTTTCGAGGCGGCCAACGGCGAACTGGGCTTCTACTTCGTGTCCGATGGATCGGGACGCCCTTACAAGTTGAAGGTCCGTCCGCCCTGTTTCTATGCGATGGCCGGATTCCATACCATGGTAGAAGGGGAAATGATCGCCGATGCGGTCATCAACCTCGGAAGTATCAATATCATTGGCGGGGAGCTGGATCGATGAGCGACCGATCACAATTGCTGGCTACCGGGAAACCATTTGCCTTCGACGCCGAAACCGATGCCGAGTTCGAACGGTTGGCGGCGCGCTACCCGATCCGGGAGTCGATGATCATGCCGGCCCTGTGGCTGGCCCAGCAGCAGCAGGGCTGGATCAGTGCCGAGACCATCGAGTATATCGCCGAGCGGGTCGGCACCTATCCGGCCAAGGTCTTCGAGTTGGTCACGTTTTATACCATGTACCATCTGCGGCCGGTCGGTACCTACCATATCTGTGTCTGCCGCACCCTGTCCTGTTATCTTCGCGACAAGCAGGAAATCGTCGATTTCCTTGCCGATGAGGTCGGCATTAAACCGGGGCAGGTCAGCGACGACGGCAAGTTCAGCCTGGAAGAGGTGGAATGCCTGGGGCATTGCGGCAGCGCGCCGGTGGTACAGATCAACGGCGAGTTCTACGAGGACATGAACGTCGAAAAACTCAGAGCGCTGTTGGCGACACTGGCGTAGGGGAGGACGGACGACGATGGAAGTGAAGATTCTCAGCGCCCGGTTCGACATCGAAAACGCCCACCGGATCGATGTTGCCAAAGAGCACGGCGCCTACCAAACGCTCGAAACGTTGTTTGCCATGGAACCGGCCGACGTGATCGAGACGGTCAAGGCGAGCGGCCTGCGTGGCCGCGGCGGTGCAGGGTTTCCGACCGGCGTGAAATGGGGGTTTCTGCCGAAAGATACCGGCAAGCCGGTGTATCTGGCGGTCAACGCCGACGAATCGGAACCGGCCACTTTCAAGGACCGTTACATCCTGGTTCGCGACCCGCACGCGCTGATCGAGGGGATCATCATCTGCAGTTACGCCATCGGCTGTCACGACAGCTATATCTATATCCGTGGTGAGTATACCAGCCAGGTCAAGATCCTGCAGCAGGCGATCGACGAGGCCTATACGGAAGGCTATCTCGGCGACCGGGTGGCGGACCGCGACTTTCGCCTCGATGTCACCGTTCACCGGGGAGCCGGGGCCTATGTCTGCGGCGAGGAGACGGCGCTGCTCGAGTCGATCGAGGGCAAGAAGGGTCAGCCGCGCAGCAAGCCGCCGTTCCCGGCGGTGGTCGGGCTGTTCGGTTGCCCGACCATTATCAACAACGTGCAGAGCATCGCTTCCCTGCCCTTTATTATCACCAACGGGGCCGACGCCTACAAGGCCTACGGTACCGAAAAGAGCTGCGGCACGCACCTGTTCGGCATCTCCGGCCACGTGGAGAAGCCCGGCATGTACGAGTTGCCCTTAGGGCTGCCACTGGCCGAGGTCATCGAGACGGTTGCCGGCGGCGTCTGGAAGGGGCGCCGGCTCAAAGGGGTGATCCCGGGCGGCAGTTCGACGCCGGTGCTGACTCCCGACGAGGTGGCGACGGTTACCCTGGATTATGAATCGATGGCGGCGCACAAGACCATGTTCGGTTCCGGCGGCATTGTCGTGCTCGACGAGACGGTCGACATGGTCAAGCTGGTCGAGAACCTGATCGCCTTTTATCACCACGAATCCTGCGGGCAATGTACGCCCTGCCGGGAGGGGCTCGGCTGGATGCTGAAGATTGTCCGCCGATTGTTGGCCGGTGAGGGTACGGTCGCCGATATCAAGCTGCTCCGGGAGCTCTGCGACAATATCGAGATGAAGACGGTCTGCGTCCTGTCGGCGGCCTGTACCATGCCGGTGCGCAGTTACCTGGATAAATTCCGTGATGAATTCGAGGCGTATGCGATTGACGGTGCCACGGAACAAACCGAGCAGCGTGAGGGATAAAACGTACCATGGCTGAAATGGTGAAGCTGTTTGTCAACGGCCAGGAGGTCGAGGTCGAAGCGGGCAAGAACCTGATCGATGCCCTGCAGGTGGTCGGTATCGAGATTCCGCACTTCTGCTATCACCCGGCCCTTGGTGCCGACGGGAATTGCCGGATGTGCCTGGTCGGCATCGAGGACGGCAGGCCGCCGCTGGTGCCGGCCTGCAAGACGCCGGCCCAGCCGGGCATGAAAGTGCTGCTCGATGATGAGAAGATCAAAAAGATCCAGCGCGATATCATGGAACTTGAATTGATCAATCATCCCGTCGACTGTCCGGTCTGCGACCAGGCCGGCGAATGTACCCTGCAGGACTATTACATGTCGTACAGTCAGCAGGAAAGCCGGATGAACGTCGAGCAAGTGCACAAGGACAAATGCCTCGATTTCGGCTGTGGTGTGGTGCATGACCAGGAGCGCTGTGTCCTGTGCGCCCGGTGTGTCCGCTTTACCCGGCAGATCACCAAGACCGGAGAACTCGGCATCGTCAACCGCAGCGACCAGGCTCGGGTGACGATCTTCCCGGGACGACCGCTGGCCAATCGGTATGCCCTCAATATCGTCGATATCTGCCCGGTCGGGGCGATGACCAGCAAGGATTTCCGTTTCCGCCAACGGGTCTGGTTTCTGCAGAAAGATCCGGGCATCTGCCATGGCTGCAGCACCGGCTGCAACATCTACATCGATCATCACCGGGAAAAGTACGGGGACGATGTCATCTATCGCTTCCGGGCCCGGACCAACCTGCAGGTCAACGGTTATTTCATCTGCGATACCGGCAGGCTCAGCTACAAGGCTGAAAATGAAAACCGCCAGGACCGCACCCTGGTTGACGGGGTCGAGGTCCCACTCGAACGGGGTATCGAGGCGAGCCTGGACAAACTGAACAGGGCCCGGAAACCGCTGATGCTCGTGTCGCCCGACAGCACGCTCGAGCAGCTCTGGGCGGTCAAGCGGATCGCCACGCTTTACGGCGCCGTCCTCTCCGGGTACAGCGACGCCTATGTGCTCGCCGGTGACGGGGACGATTACCTGATCAGCGACGACAAGGCGGCCAATCGTAACGGTCTGCACCTGCTCGACATCGACACCGGCAAGGAATCCTTTGCCGCCGCGCTGGTCGATGCCGACCTGCTCGTCAACTTCAACAACGACCTATTTTTCTCGCCCGGCAACGAGGATCTGCAGGAGACGCTCGAGGCTACCGACCAGGTGAGCGTCTGCAGCCATGACCGGCCCGCCTTCAGCCGGGCCACGGTGATCCTGCCCTGTGCCTCCTACAGCGAGTATGGCGGGTCGATCGTTAACCGCAACAACGTGTTGCAGCGGTTTGCCCGGGCCGTACGCCGCGACGCCGACCCCCATGATATCATCGAGATCACCAGGTTGCTCGGTGGGGCGATCAGCGATAACGCCCGTGCTTGGCCCGGTCTCAGACAATCGGTGCCCGCCCTGAGCCGGATATGGCCGGAGCGGATCCCGGCCGAGGGCGTAACCCTGAACAGCAGCGAGGAGACCCATGTCGGCGCTTGATATCATCATGATCCTTCTGCGGATCGCCTTCGGGGTACTGGTTCCGCTTTCCTTTGTCGCGGTGCTCGTCTGGATGGAACGCCGGGGCGCCGCCTATTTCCAGGATCGATCCGGGCCGAACCGGTGCAATATCATGGGCTTCAGGGCCGGCGGACTGGTTCAGAACCTGGCCGATGCGATCAAACTGGTCTTCAAGGAAGACGTCGTTCCGGGCCACATCAGGCACAAGTTCTACTTCATCCTCGCCCCGATGCTGGTCTTTATCACCGCGCTGCTCTGTTTTGCCGTGATCCCGTTTGCCGATGTCCTGCTCGTCGGCGGCAGCTCTTATATCATGCAGGCGATTCCGACCGATATCGGTATCCTGTGGTTTCTGGCCATTGTCGGCTTCGGTGTCTACGGCATCATCCTGGCGGGCTGGTCGTCGCATAACAAATACGGGGTGCTTGGCGGCCTGCGGGCGGCCGCCCAGGTCATCAGTTACGAGATCCCGATGGGGTTGGCCCTGGTCGCCCTACTGGCTGTCTACGGTACCGTCAATCTGACGGAGATGGCCCAATACCAGGGACAATTGCTGTTTGGCTTCATCCCGATGTGGGGAGTCGTGCTGCAGCCGCTTGGCGTCATCATTTTTATCGTTGCCGCTTTCGCCGAAACCAACCGCACGCCGTTCGATCTGGCCGAGGGTGAGAGCGAGATCGTCGCCGGTTTTCATGTCGAGTATTCATCGATGAAATTCGCCTTGTTTTTCATGGGTGAGTACGTGGCGATGTTTGTCTCCAGCGCCTTGATCGTCACCCTTTACTTCGGCAGTTACCAGATCCCCTGGCTGGCGACCGACACCCTGCTCGCCCATGCCCGTCCGGTGACGGTGGCCCTGATGATCGGCCTGCCGGTGGTCGGTTTTTTCTTCGGCCAGTGGATTAAGAAGAACAACAGCAGCCACTATCGACGTGAACATGACCCGCGGGTTCGGGAAACCAAGGTCTACATCGCCCTGCTCTGGACGCTGGTCGTGCTGCTGGAGGTGATCTGCCTCGGGTACCTGCTCTTTGCCGCGGGCGGCGGTGCCGACCGGATTTTGGTTGCCCTGCTGCAGATCGGCACTTTTCTGCTGAAGACCTTTCTGATGTGCTTTGTCTATGTCTGGGTACGGTGGACCCTGCCGCGTTTTCGTTACGATCAGTTGCAGAAGATCGGCTGGGAGAAGCTTCTGCCCCTGTCTCTGCTCAATATCTTTATCACCAGCGCCGTCATCGTCGCGTTCGGTTAGGAGGATTTGTGATGGGCGCCAAAGTTAGACTGGTCGAGCGGAAAGGGCGGACGTTTCTCGAGCAGCTCTATCTGCTCGAGGTATTCAAGGGAATGGCCGTTACTCTCGGTCACTTTTTCCGTAACCTGCTCGATAACTCTCGCCTCTATGTCAGGCATTATCCGGAGGTCAGACCGGAGATTTCACCGCGCTGGCGCGGCCGGCACCGGTTGACCCGGCACGAGGACGGCACGGTCAAATGCGTGGCCTGTTTCATGTGCCAGACCAATTGCCCGTCGAACTGCATCATCATCGAGGCCGGTGAGCGCTTCGACGGCAGATCGGAGAAGATGCCCCTGCGCTTCGATATCGACCTGCTCGAATGCATCTATTGCGGGTATTGCGTCGAGGCCTGCCCGATGGATGCGATCAGGATGGATACCGGCATCTTCTCGGTGACCAGCGACAATCGCGAGTCCATGGTGTTGGGGCTGGAAGAGATGCTGCGAACGCCGGGTGCGTTCGACGAAGATAGCTACCAGAAGGGGGTGCGTTGAGGACATGATTGCTACCTATCTGTTTTTCGGGCTGGCCCTGCTCTCGGTACTCGGGGCGCTCGGCCTGATTCTCTTTCGCCATCCGATGAACGGCGCCATGAGCTTCGTGGTGACGCTGATCTCGCTGGCCGGACTCTATGCGCTGCTGTCGGCCAAGCTGATTTTTGCCATCCAGCTGATTGTCTATGCCGGCGCGATCATGTCGCTGATCCTGTTTATCATCATGTTTCTCAACATCCAGGAAGAAGACCTGCCGGTCGATACCGCCCGCTGGTTCTACCTGGCCGGCGGCATTGTCCTGCTGGCCCCGGTGGCCGGTCTGCTGCTCAAGATTGTCGAGAGTCTGCCGGGTGACGCCAAGCCGCTGACCGATGCCGGCTTCGGCGGGGTCAAACAGGTCGGTCAGGTCTTGTTCCAGCAGTGGCTGTTACCGTTTGAAATCGTGTCGATCCTGCTGCTCGTCGCCCTGGTGGGGGCAGTCGTGCTGGCGGGCAAGAGGGGGTGAACCGGTGATCGAACACTATCTGTCATTGAGCGTTCTACTGTTCTGCCTCGGCGTACTCGGTGTCATTTCCCGCCGTAACGTCTTTGTCGTCTTCATGTCCATCGAGCTGATGCTCAACGCGGCCAACCTCGGTTTCGTCGCGGTGGCGAGGCTGCACCAGAGCATGGATGGCCATGTGCTGGCCCTGATGGTTATGGCGGTGGCCGCAGCTGAAGCGGCCCTTGCCCTGGCGGTGGTTATCCTGCTGCACAAACACAAGGGCAACCTCGATACCAATATCTTCAGCCTGCTCAAAGGGTGATCAGATGGAAGGCAACCTCTCCTCCCTCGGTTTTATTCCTCTGCTGCCGCTGGCCGGCGCGCTGGTGCTCGGCCTGATGCACTTGAGCACCTGCCGGGGCCGGCGCATCTCCGAGCGAATCTATGCCCTGGTCGGTTGTATCGGCCCGATCCTCTCCTTTCTGCTTGCCGTCAACGTCTTTTTCGCGTTGCAGGCCCTGCCGGCCGATGGCAGGTTTCTCAGTCACCAGGCCTTCACCTGGTTCAGCGTCGGTGAACTGACGATCAGCATGGGCTTTCTCGCCGATCCGCTCAGCGTTTTGATGCTGCTGTTCGTCACCTTCGTTGGATCACTGATCCATGTCTATTCCATAGGTTATATGGCCGGAGATCCGGCGTTCGGCAAGTTCTTCTCCTATCTCAACCTCTTTCTCGGCAGCATGCTCATTCTGGTTCTTGGCGACGGACCGCTGGTGATGTTCGTCGGCTGGGAGGGAGTCGGTTTGTGCTCGTATCTGCTGATCAGTTACTACAGCGAAGATCGGGGAAATGTCGTGGCCGGCAATAAGGCTTTTATCGTCAACCGCATCGGCGATTTCGGCTTCGTCCTGGGCATGGCGTTTCTCTTTTGGGGAATCGGGGCTGAGGGTTTTGACTATCTCTCCCTTAAGGCCAATGCCCATCTGTTGACGCCGACGCTTGGAATAACCGTCTGCCTGCTTCTGTTTGTCGGCGCCACCGGCAAATCAGCCCAGATTCCTCTCTACGTCTGGCTGCCTGACGCGATGGCCGGTCCGACCCCGGTCTCCGCACTGATTCATGCGGCCACTATGGTCACCGCCGGCGTCTATATGGTTGCCCGCTTCAGTTTTCTCTACGCCCAGGCCGAGGTGGCCGGGCTGGTGGTGGCCTGGATCGGCATCATGACCGCGTTGCTTGGTGCGATTTTCGGTATGTTTCAAAACGACATCAAGAAGATCCTTGCCTACTCGACGGTCAGCCAACTCGGCTATATGTTCGCCGGTGTCGGCGTAGCCGCCTATTCAGCCGGGATCTTCCACGTCTTCACCCACGCCTTTTTCAAGGCGCTGCTCTTCCTCGGGGCCGGTTCGGTGATCCTTGCCCTCCATCATCGCCAGGACATCTGGCAGATGGGCGGGCTGAAGAACAAATTGCCGATTACCTACTGGACCATGCTGATCGGTGCCCTGGCCCTGGCCGGGTGCCCACCTTTTGCCGGGTTTTTCAGCAAGGACGAGATCCTCTACTCGGCACTGGCCGGCGGCCATACCGGAATCTGGGCGATCGGCGTACTGGTTGCCGGTATGACCGCCTACTATACATTCCGGATGATTTTCGTGGTCTTTCATGGTCAGCCGCGCGACCGGGAGGCCTACGACCATGCCCATGAATCGCCGAAAGTGATGACCCTGCCGCTCATCGTGCTGGCGGTGGGCGCTCTGTTTGCCGGTTTTCTCAACCTGCCGGCGATCTTCGGCGGGCACCAGCAGGTCTCGCACTGGCTCGCGCCGAGCCTGACCGAAGTCCATCCGCATGGCTCGATCGCCACCGAAGTGCTGGCCATCGGCGGTAGTGTGCTGGCCTTTGTCATCGGTATCAGCATCGCCTACCGGCGGTTCGCCGGCGGCGCCGAGCAACCGGTGGTCAGCGGTTTCAGGAAGTTCGCCTACCACAAGTTCTATATCGACGAACTCTACGATACGGTGCTGGTCAGGCCGTATCGGTTTGTCGGCCAGGCCGTCCAGCGGGTGATCGAACCCTATGTCACGGACGGCCCGGTGCGGGCCGCTGCCTGGTTCTACCGCATGGCCGGGTTGGCGTTCAAGGTGATTCAGGTCGGTTATGTACGGGTCTATGCCATTTACATGGTTATAGGACTCAGCGTCATGAGCCTGGTGCTCTCGCAATCGTTGAACTTCTGAAGGGTGGATCATGCTTGATAACCTGTTGTCACTGATGATTTTTCTGCCGATCGTGCTGGGAGTGGGCATCCTGCTGCTGCCGGTCGGCAGGGAGGCTGCCCGGGCGCTCGGGCTGGCCGCTTCGGTGCTGGTGGTATTGTTCGGCCTGAAGGTTTTCCTCACCTTTAACGGCAGCTCCGGCCTCGAATTCGTCGAACGCTCGCCGCTTATCGAAGCGCTCGATATCTCCTATCACCTTGGTGTCGACGGCATCAGCCTGTTGGTACTGATGGCGGCGGCGTTGCTGTTCCCGATGGTCTACCTGCTGTTTCGCACCCGGGAAAAGGGGTATTACGGCAATCTGCTCATCGTCCAGGGGGCGATGATCGGTGCCGTCTGTGCCGCCGATCTGGTGCTCTTCTACATGTTCTGGGAAGTGATGCTGCTGCCGGTCTTTTTCATGATCGGCCTCTATGGTGGGCCGAATCGGCTGAAGGCGACCGTTAAAATCACGATCTACACCATCGCCGGCTCATTATTGATGCTTGGTGCGATCATCTACCTTGGTATGGCCCATCACCAGGCCACGGGACAGTGGAGTTTCGCGATGGACACGCTGTCCGGTCTGTCGCTTGCGGGACCGGCCGCGACCCTGGCCTTTGTCGGTTTCATGGTTGCCTTTGCCATCAAGATTCCGCTCTTTCCGTTCCACACCTGGCTGCCCGACGCCTACACCGAGGCGCCGACGGCGACCACCTTCGTGCTGTCGGCGATCATGGCAAAGGTCGGGGTGTATGGCGTGATTCGCTTTGTCGTGCCGGTCTTTGACGAGAGTTTTGCTCGCTATGCGCTGATCCTGGCCTGCTCCGGCGTGATCGGCATGATGTATTGCGGAATCGCGGCGCTGGTGCAAAAGGATTTCAAGCGGATGCTCGCCTTTTCGTCCGCCTCGCACATGGGTATTATCGCGCTCGGGATCTTCTGCATGAATGTCCAGGCATTGACCGGCACGCTCTACCAGATCGTCGCCCATGCCACGAGCACCGGCGTGATCTTCCTGCTGCTCGGCCTGATCGAAGAGAGATCGGCGACTCGGACGATCGATGACTTCGGCGGACTGGCCTCCCGGGCGCCGATCCTGGCCGTCTTTTTCGCGGTCGCCATGCTTGCCTCGGTCGGCCTGCCCGGCACCAGCGGCTTTATCGGCGAGTTTCTGATCATCCTCGGTGCCATCAAGTTCAACGCGGTGATCGGTATCCTGGCGGCAACCACGCTGGTGATCGGTGTCTGCTACATGCTTTGGCTGTTCCAACGGGTCTTTTTTGAAAAACCTGGCGAGAAGACGGCGACTTTTCGTGATCTGTCGGCCATAGAAGTATTGACCATCCTGCCGGTCATCGTGCTGATCATCGTCATGGGCATCTATCCGCAACCCTTCCTCGACAAGATCAATCCTGCGGCCGACCGGCAGATCGCCGCGCTGGCCCAGGTGGTTGCGGTGGCCGACAGCGGCGACGGGACCGAGTTGAACAAACAGGGAACGAACTGACACCGGGAGATCTGCAATGTTTGATGTAATGGTGATTCTGCCGCTTGCGGCAACGGGTGCCGGCGCCATCCTGATCATGCTCGTAGCGGCCTTCGAGACCTTCCGGCGGGAGGGGATTTCCATTCTCGGTATGGGGTTGTTCGCCTTTGCCTTCTTCATTCAACTCACCGTGGACAACAGCGGGGATATTTACCCCTTTGCCGAAGTGTTCAACGGGATGCTCGTCGCCAACACCTTTACCAAGGTGGCCGGCCTGATCATTCTCGCCTGCGGCTTTTTTTCAGCTCTGGCCGCCCAGACCTATTTCACCCAGAACAAGGGGTTCGTTCTCGAGTTTTATTGTATGCTGCTGTTTGCCGCGTTCGGTATGCTCCTGTTGACCATGGTCGCGGAATTGATCACCCTGTTCATCGCGCTGGAGATCATGTCGCTGGCCGTTTACACCCTGGTCGGTTACGACCGGCACAGCGTTATCAGAGCGGAGGCGGTCCTGAAATACCTGATGCTCGGCGCTTTTGCCGGTGCCTTCTATGTGATGGGTGCCGTACTGGTCTATGCCGGTACCGGCAGCACCTCCTTTGCTGCCATCGGCGCGGTCGTTGCCGACAGCGGTTATCTGAGCAACCCGGCCCTGGTCGGCGGTTCTTTTCTGATACTGTTTGCCTTCCTCTTCAAGGCTGCCGCCTTCCCCTTCCATGCTTGGGTGATCGATGTCTACGACGGGGCGCCGCTGCCGGTCACCGCGTTTATGGCGACCGCCGTGAAGACGTCGATCTTTGCCGTGCTGGCCAATTTCCTGTTGATCAATCCCGAAGTTCATCAGGGCTGGGTCACCTTCCTGTTCTACCTGTCGATCCTGACGATGTTCGCCGGCAATCTGATTGCCATCGGCCAACAGAATCTGAAGCGGATGCTCGCCGCTTCCGGCATCGTGCATACCGGTTATCTGCTCATTGCTCTGGTGGCGCTGGGCAGCGAGCGGTTCAGTGGCGGGGCGATTCTCTTTTATCTGGCCGCCTACGGTGTCGCGACGCTTGGCCTGTTCGTCGCGCTCTCCTATTTGAGTGGCCAGGACGAGCGGCGGGTCAGCTTCGACGATTTTAGCGGGCTGGCCAAGGTGCGGCCCTATTCGGCGGCCTGCATTGCCATCTTCCTGCTGTCGATGGCAGGTATTCCGCCGACGGCCGGGTTCATGGGAAAATTCTATATCATCGCCGGCGCCTTTCAGGCCGGTCATGCAGTCCTGGCGGTGCTCGGCATTGTCAGCAGCATCCTGTCGCTCTGGTACTACCTGCGCCTGATCATCGTCATGTATTTCCGGGAGCCGGAGCAGCGCTTCGAGGTCGCCGAACTGACGCTGGCCCCGCTCGGTACGATCGTTCTTGCCGTTTGCGTGTTCGCCATCAGTTTTTACCCGGTCGTGTTGTAAGCGTCGCAGAAGCATCGCCGTCAGCCGGCAATTTTCCGGCTGACGGCCGTAACAACCAATCAACCAACAGGCATCATTATGAAAGTAAAAGATATTCTGGCCGAAAAAGGAACGCGGGTGGTAACCATCCACGAGCAGAACCTGTTGATCGATGTGGTGTCGCTCTTTTTCGCCAACCGGATCGGCTCACTCGTCGTGGTCGACAAATACGACAAGATTCTCGGTATCGTCGCACCTAATGACGTGCTCAGGGCGGTCCAGCAGAAACCCGACTCGATCTCCACCGTTTCGGTCAGCGAGGTGATGACCAGAGACGTCATCGTGGCCACGCCGGAGGACGATGTCGGTGGCTTGATGAGCATCATGACCGAGAATCGTATCCGCCATATCCCGATCATCGAGCAGAGCAAACTGGTCGGACTCGTCTCCATCGGCGACGCGGTCAAGGCCCAGCTCACCGAACAGGATGTGGAGATCCGCCACCTCAAAGATTACATGCAGGATAAGTACCCCAGCTGAACAGACCCCTCCGGAGCGCGCCCTGTGTCTGTCAGCAGGGCGCGTTCTTTCTCGTCCGTCTCTTTCATCGCTTTCTGATCAGTCGGCAAGCGATCTCGGACACGTCGAAATTACGCCGGGTATCACTACGGAGCGCTTGAACGGCCGCTCCTGAACGGATTTCTTCTGCCCTCAGCACCTCTCCCCCCTCATTCACCAAGATGATGTCTTGCCTCAGAGAGAGAACCAATCTGTTGCGGCTTTTGGCCAGCCGTGCTTTGTGGTGAAATCGGAAATCTGAGTCACCTGTTTTGTCACTACCGAAACGGTTGAATAAGAAAAATGAACAGCTTCGCTTTGGTTGCAAGGGGCAGGAATCTTCGTTAACCACCCTAACACATTGAGTAGCATTGCCGTGGAGATTCAACTTGTCGTGAACGCACTTCTTTGCATAGTACATCCCTGTTCATCGGAAAAATTGTGTGAAACGACGCAAACCTTTTGCTGGTAATGGTTTCAGACCAAAAGTAGTGCTAGTATCTGTTTTGACATTAAAATTTATTGTTGACACAAAAAATGCCGCGTGTTAGTGGCACCTTTGTTCGTCTGGATAATCAGCCACCATTTCCTGGAGATATGTAGCATTTGGGAGACCGGCCGAAATAGTATCCTTAAGGTCCTTATGCACCATCATGGGAATAAGGACCCCTCACCACTCTTTGGAAAAGGATAGATGATAGCTTCATCCCAACTTAAGAACCTGTCCAGTCTTCGGTCTCGATTGATCTCGGATATCATCAGCCTAACGAGGAAAGACATCCGTCGGGAAAGGGCTATCATGATCTCCTTTTTCCCGAGTCGAAATTTCTTCTTCTTGCTCTGTTAGCTATTGCCTTGCTCGTCTTCACATGCCCGTCGGTACCTGCACAGGAGGGGATCAATGTGGAGTACGTTTCCGAAAAAGACCTGCCATTATCAGCAACGCTGGTTCCAGATCCTCCCGGGGTGATTCCTGCCCCAAACAATGACTTGATAACACTCTCCATCGATGAGAACAAAATCAACATGACCATCTCGGGATCAGACGCAGGGGCGGCTTCTGTTGAGCAGACCATAGCGACACCGGCAGAAGGTCGGCACTCGGCTACGTTGACAACACTTTATCCTGACCATTCCACCAAAGACTCAAAACAGCTCCTCTTCATTGTTGATACGATTCCTCCTGAAATCGTGGCATCGACCCCGCAAGTTCAAAAAATTCCGTCGAGCAACGTACCGTTTTTCTTTCAGTATCTGGATACAGGGACCGGTGTTGAGACAACCGATAACCAGGGAGTCAAGCAGGCCCGCATCAATGGCAAAGCGGTTCATGCGGCAATGTCCAATCATGCCGATGGATCGGGAACTGTGGTGATTAACGCTGAAGGACAGCTAGATTCAACCTCTGATTTGTCTTTGCTTTTGACCCTTCAGGATCGGGTCGGAAATGAAGTAACATATTGATTTGTTGTTTTAAAGTTCTGATTTCAGAGAGAATTATGTAGGCATTAATATTTACTATATATGCTTGACATGGTGTAGTTTATATACTAAAAAGAAGACATCATGCATATCCACCGAGTCCAATCAAAACGCGGCGACAAGGTCTACACCCAGATTTTGCTTCGCGAATCGTACCGGGAGCGCGGAGAACACGGTTCCAAAGTCAAGAAACGGACCCTGCTCAACCTGACTAAATATCCTGAGTCGGTTATCTCGGCCATTGAGCTGGCCTTGAAACACAAGGACAACCTGCCAGAACTTGAACACCTTCTCGGTAGCAGCGTCAAGCACACACAAGGGCGCTCGGTCGGTGCTCTATGGGTCTTGCTGCACGTTTGCCGGGATCTCGGCCTGGATAAAATTATCGGCTCGTCGAGACACGGCCTGCTTAGCCTGTGGATGATCATGGCCCGGCTGATCGAGCAGGGCTCACGGCTCAGCGCCGTACGCCTGGCTGACGAACATGCGGTCTGTGAATTGCTTGGCGTTGAGCAGTTTACTGAAGATGATTTGTACCAGGCCCTGGACTGGCTCAGCGAACAACAGGATAGCATAGAGAAGAAACTGTTCAGGAAAACCTACGGTCAGCAAACGCCCACGCTGTTTCTCTACGATGTCACCTCCAGTTACCTGGAAGGTGAGCAGAACGAACTTGGCGATTGGGGCTACAACCGAGACAAAAAAAGAGGTAAGAAACAGATTGTCATCGGTCTGCTCTGCAGTGACGACGGCACGCCGGTGTCGGTCCGGGTGTTCAAGGGCAATACCAACGATCTGAAGACCTTTGGCGCCCAGATCGAGAAGACCGCCGAGGAATTTGGCTGCCGGCAGGTAACCATGGTCGGCGACCGGGGGATGATTAAAAGCGCTCAGGTCGAGGAACTCAAAGAAGCCGGCTTCCACTATATTACCGCAATCACCAAACCTCAGATCAGAGCGATGCTCGGCAACGGTGTATTGCAGTTGGGCTTGTTTGACAGCGATCTGTGCGAGGTGGAGCATGAAGGGATCCGCTACATCCTGCGACG
>NPIE01002250.1_pt2 | contig 19362 bp, 16 predicted proteins | sample 8637661 | NCBI WGS metagenome assembly NPIE01 (sample SAMN07420842, study PRJNA396082) | bioreactor metagenome | isolation source: sample BA12 brine-fed electro-methanogenic bioreactor BA | place: Japan: Kochi | collected 2016-12-09
GTCGGGCCTTCGCGATGCAGCCTCCGGCAGGACCGGCCAGCCCGGGGCACTGATTTCCCTATAAAAAACTCATGAGTCGAGCTCTCAACAAACAATGAAAAGCACTGTCCCGCGCGCCAATACTGATTGGTTCTCCAGCCTACTGCTGTCCTGCGGCCTGATCTGCCGAGTCTCGACCAACGGCGGTAGATGTTTTTACGTGCTTTCCGCTAACCATCGGGTGGCACCTGCTGTACCGGCCAGCGACAAACCGGATGTAAGCAGATGACCATCTGGCAACGACTACCGGCCCTGGCCGAATCAGCATCTCCCGCCGCTACACTCTCGCTGGCGGTGGCGGTGCTGGTTCTGCTCCTGCTCCTCACGATTGCCAGCTGGCGCCTACTGCACTGGAAAAGCCGATCGCGGGCCCTGGCCGACCGGGCCGCCGCACTTGAAGAGCGGTCGGCACTGGAACGGGAACACGCAGAAGAAAAAATCACGCTGCTGCAGCAGGCCGGGGACGATCTGCGCCTCCAGTTCAAAAATCTCGCCCAAGAAATTTTCGATGAAAAGACCAGCAGTTTCAGCCGGCTCTCCGGCGAGCGCCTCGAAGGGCTGCTGCAACCCTTCCGGGAACAGCTGCACGCGTTCAAAGGAACCGTGGAACACGCCTTCCTCGAAGAAACCAGAGAGCATGCCGCACTCAAACAGGAAATCGTTCACCTGCGGGAATTAAACCGCCGGATCAACGACGAAGCCGCCAATCTGGCCAGGGCCATTTCCGGCGACCGGAAGCTGCAGGGAACCTGGGGGGAATTGGTGCTTGAGAAGCTTCTTGAGCAATCCGGGCTGCGACGCGGTCACGAGTACGAAACACAGGTCGGGCTGCGAGATGGTGACAACCGGTTGTTTCGCCCCGATGTGATTGTCCGCCTGCCGGAACAACGGGATATCGTCATCGATTCAAAGGTCTCGCTGTCGGCCTGGACACGCTACATCGAGGCCGACGACGAAACACAGCGTAGCCGGGCTCTGGCCGAACATGTCGAGGCCCTGCGGCAACACCTGAAAAGCCTCGCAGGCAAAGATTACCGCTCCCTCAAAGGGTTGCGAACCCTTGATTTCGTATTGATGTTCGTGCCCATCGACGCCGCCTTTATCACCGCACTCCAGGCCGAGGTAGACCTGGTCGGCGAGATGTATGCGAAAAATGTCATTATCGTCACGCCGACCACGCTGCTCGCCACGCTTCGCACCATCGAGCACTTCTGGCAGCTTGAACGGCAGAACCGCAATGCCCTGGAAATTGCGCACCGGGCCGGCGCGCTTTATGAGAAGCTGGTCGCCTTTCTCGAGGACATGGAACGCCTCGGACGCCAGATCGATACCTGCAAGGATACCTACGACAAAGCATTGACCAAAATCAGTCAGGGCCGGGGCAACCTGATCGATCAAGCCGCTCGATTTCCGAAACTCGGCGTCAAGATCCGCTCGGACCTGCCGCGAACGATGACCGACAAAGCAGATGCCTGACTGTCAACTGCCCGTCACCGCTTCCCTTATGGTGCCACGGTGCACCGGATAGCTGCAGATCCCCCGTGGAGCCAATCGTTGCCGCTCAGTTTGTTGCCAAACAGGAGCAAACATGGTACTCAATTGCAAATGTGCCCCAAAAGCCTCTGTGCCGAACTTCAGACTTAGCGATTTCAGACAGTTATCAATCAAACGGGAGCGGCCGGAGAGACGTTGGTCACGCCGTCCCTCGTGACGATCCGGGCGGTGGTTTCGGCGGTATCGACGCTGGATCCCCTCGGATTTCTTTCAACCAGGAGGAAGACTCGTGCTGCTTCATCACCATTTTATCGATGTCGCCAAAAAGATGGGCGATGCGCTGGCTATCCACGACTTCACAACCAACAAGGAAGTCTCCTATCATCGGGCGCTCCTTGCCTCTCTGCTGCTCGCCTCCGTTTTCAAATCCTACGACAAGGGGTTTGTCGGTGTTATGCTGCCGACTTCGGCCGGCTGTATCCTGTCCAAAATCGGCCTGCTGATGTGCGGCCGTATCCCGGTCATGATCAATTACTCCACCGGCGCCGACCAAAATGTTCGTTACGCCCAGAAAAAATGTGGTTTCCATACGGTTATCACGTCCCGCGCCCTGCTGGAGAAGATCGATTGTCCCTATGTCGAGGGAATGATCTATATCGAGGACATCATGGAGGGGTTGAGCGGCCTGCAGAAAGTAAAGGCGGCTTTGCTGGCCAAACTGCCGACCGGGGTGATAAAATCACTCGTCAGCGGCGGCCAGGACGACGATGTCGCGGTCATCCTATTTACCAGCGGCAGTGAGAAGGACCCGAAAGCGGTACAGCTGTCCCACAAGAATATTGCCGCCAACGTACTCGGCGCCGCCGAGCGGTTTGGCTTTACCAGAGAAGACAAGTTCCTGTCGTCACTGCCTTATTTCCATGTCTTCGGCCTGACGGTCAACCTGTGGGTGCCGGTTTTCCACGGCTGCACCATCCTCTCCTACGCAAACCCGCTCGATTATCGTACCATCTGCGAAATCGTCAGGGACCACAAGGCCACACTGATGGTCGGTACACCCAGCTTTTTCTGGGGGTACCTGCGCAAATCGGAAAAAGGCGATTTCGATTCGCTGCGCATAGCCCTGGTCGGTGCCGACAAATGTCCCGATTCCCTGCGCGACGCCTTCAAGGAAAAACACGACCAGACCCTTTACGAGGGATACGGCGCCACCGAGTGCTCTCCGGTCATCTCGGCCAATTCTCCCGACGATAACCGTCCCGGCAGTGTCGGCAAACCGATTCCGGGCGTCCAAGTCAGGATCGAGAATTACGAGACCGGCGATGAATGCGGTCCCGGTGAGGACGGCAGGATTCTCGTCAAGGGCGATAATGTGATGAAAGGCTATTACGACGACTTCGAGCAGACCTCGCTGCATATCCGTCACGGCTGGTACGACACGGGGGATATGGGCAACATCGACGACGACGGCTATCTCTGGCACGTCGGCAGAATCAAACGTTTCGTCAAAATCGGCGGGGAGATGATTTCGCTCGTCAAGATCGAATCAATCCTGGAAAAAATCTTGCCGGAGGATGTCCAGTGCTGCGTTGTCGAGGTACCCGACTCGACCAAGGGCGCCAAAATCGTCGCCGTGACCACCGAATCACTCGATGAAAAAGCCATTATGAAAAAGCTCGCCGAACAATTGCCGAAAATCGCCCTGCCCAAACAATTTCTCGTCTTCGAGGACCTGCCGAAAATGGGCAGCGGCAAGATCGACTTTCGCAAGATCACCGAAACGGTGCGCGAGACGATCAGCGAAAAGCGCTCCAACTGATGATCGCAGCACGGCTTAGCCGAGCAGCGACCATCATTGCTGCTCGGTATCGCGCACCAATCATCGACACCATCCGTTTTTCCCTGCTGCTGTTGCTGCTCGGCTGGCTTCTTTCGAAAAGTTTTGCAACACTCGGCTATAATTGGCAGTGGCAGCGTGTCAAACCATTCCTGTTCTCCATCTCCGATGCCGGAATAACTCCCGGACCGTTGCTCTACGGCCTCGGCGTCACCCTGCAGATTTCTGCGCTGAGCATGGTCTTTGCCTTTCTCATCGGCATGTTCATCGCCCTGCTGCGGCTCTCAGGCTCGCCCGTCGGTCAATTGTTGGCCCGCGGCTATCTGGAGATCATCCGCAACACCCCGCTGCTCATCCAGATATTCTTTATCTATTTCGTGCTCGGCCCGGTCTTCGGACTTGAGCGATTTCCCGCCGCAGTACTGGCCTTGAGCCTGTTTGAAGGCGCGTATGCATCGGAGATTTTCCGCTCCGGCATTCTGTCCGTCGAGAAAGGCCAGTTGGAAGCTGCCGCAAGTCTCGGTTTGAAACAGCATCTGATCTACCGTTTTATCATCTTGCCGCAAGCAATTCGTGTTGTTCTACCCCCGTTGACCAGTCAGGCCATTTCTCTGATCAAGGATTCGGCACTCGTCTCCACCATCGCCATCTACGATTTGACCATGCAGGCGCAAGCCTTGATTTCAGAAACTTTTTTGACCTTTGAAATTTGGTTCACCGTTGCCATTCTTTATCTGGTGATTACCGTTACCCTGTCTTTCCTGGTTGCTTTCCTGGAAAGTCATCTCAAGATTTCCTGACCATACAATTGCACCGCTTACCGTCACCATCAGTCATCATTGTTCGCCGAGGAGGAGATGACATGCTACAGACCAGACTGAAACGCTCCATCGTTGTCCTTACCTTCATGTTCCTCGCAGTTGCCGCCGGCTCCGGTCTGGCCCTGGCCGCATCAATCCAGAACGATCTGGCGCAGGCCAGCGTCATTGAGCAGATCGTCAAACACGGCGTCCTGCAGGTCGGCATGGATACCTTCGAACCCTGGGCCATGAAAGATAAGAATGGTCAGTTCATCGGCTTTGAAATCGACGTAGCCAAACGGCTGGCCGAGGATATGGGCGTCACCGTCGAATTCGTGCCGACGGCTTGGTCGGGCATCATTCCGGCTCTGCTGACCGGTAAGTTCGATGTGATTATCGGCGGCATGGGCATCCTGCCGCAACGGGCGCTCAAAGTCAATTTCAGTCAGCCTTACGACTATTCCGGCATGGCCATCGTCGCTCACCGGGAACGGGCCGCCGGCTTCGACACGCTCGACGATTTTAACAAAGCCGAGGTTGAAATTGCCGTCAAACTCGGCACCAGTGCCGTCACCGCGGCCAGAAAATACCTGCCGCAGGCAACCCTGCGCATGTTTGAGACCGAGCCCCAAGCCTACCAGGAGCTGCGCAACGGCAATGTCCACGCCGTGATCGGCAATGCCCCGAAACCTGCCTTTGAAGCACTGAGCTACAGTGATACCCTGTTTTTACCGGTCGAGGGCACCTTTACCAAAGAACCGATTGGCTTCGCACTGCGCAAAGGAGATCCCGACGCGCTCGCTTTTTTCAATTCCTGGATAACCGGCGTCAGGGAAGAGGGATGGCTCGGCGAGCGGCACCATTACTGGTTTGAGACCCGCGACTGGATCGACCAGGTCAAATAGCGGCTGCCCGCTCTCTTCCGACGAGATGCCCGGAATGGCCACGCTTCCATGGTGAGTCCCGTTCCGGGCTCGAGCCATTATGAACCGCCGCTCATCTGCACTCTCTCTGCTTGATCTGGTGCTGATCGCCGGCCTGCTGGGACTGATTTCGTTCATCGTCTACCGGCTCGCCTTTGCTCTCAATTACCAGTGGAACTGGTCGATCATCCCGACCTATCTCGTCCGTTACGACGACAGCAGCGGCCGCTGGCTGCCCAATATCCTGCTCGAGGGACTGTTCACCACGATCCGCCTGAGCATCTGGGGAATGCTCATCGCCGGCGTTCTCGGCTTGTTCATCGGCATCGCCCGGACCGCCCGCGGACTCTTCCCTCGGCTGTGCTCCCGAACCTTTGTCGAGTTAATCCGCAACACACCGCCCCTGGTACTGATCTTTATCTTCTATTTTTTCGTCAGTAACCAGATCCTGCCGGCCATCGGAATCGAGGGTTTCGTCCGCAGCCTGACTCCGGCGTGGCAGGAAAGACTGGCCATCCTGGCTGCACCGCCCGGCCTGATCGTTCCGTTTCTGTCCGGCGTTGTCACCATCGGTCTGTTCCAGTCGGCCTACATCACCGAGATCGTCAGGGCCGGCATCGAGGCCATCGACACCGGGCAATGGGACGCCGCTCGGGCGCTCGGTTTTACACGCTGGCAGCAACGCTTCTTCGTCATCCTGCCCCAGGCGTTGCGGCTGATGCTGCCGCCGCTGGCCAACGAATTCATCAACACGATCAAATATTCCTCGATCGTGTCCATTATTTCCATCCAAGAATTGACATTTCAAGGGCTCCAGGTGATGGCCTCGACCCAGGCCTCCATCGAGGTATGGCTGACCATCACCGCCATCTACCTCGTGCTCTGCCTGACCCTTTCGCTCGGGGTCCATCACCTGGAAGGACGATTCAATGTCCATCGTCGCTGAACACCGGCCGGCAGGCAGAGAGGAGCGATCGTGCTTCTCCATCCGCAATATCCGCCTGTTCATTGCCTTCAGGATTCTGTTCAATGCCCGTTTCTACTATCCGGTCTTCACCGTTCTCTTTCTCGATTATGGTTTGACCATCGAGCAATTTGCGCTGCTCAACGCCGTCTGGGCCGTTAGTATCGTGAGCGCCGAAATTCCGTCCGGGGCGATGGCCGATTTGATCGGCCGCCGGCGCCTGCTGGTGCTGACCGCACTGCTGATGATAGCTGAAATGAGCCTGCTCGCCTTTGTGCCGCTGGCCAACAGCACCGTGGTATTCTGGGCCTTTCTCGTCAACCGGATACTGAGCGGCCTGGCGGAAGCGATGGCCAGCGGGGCCGACGAAGCGATCGCCTACGATTCATTGCTCGAAGACGGCAATCCCGACCACTGGCCGCGGGTTCTCAGTGTCCTGATGCGCTTGCAGGCCCTGGCCGGCGTCGTGGCAATGACCGTTGGCGCCCTGGTCTACGATCCCGACCTGATCAACCGACTCCTCTCCTGGCTGACCATCGATCAGATCGTCAGCCAACAGGTCACCATGCGCTTTCCCATCTACCTGACTCTGCTGCTCGCCATCGGCGCCTTCTTCGCAACCATCGGACTGCAGGAGCGCGGCAACGGGGAAACGGTGTCAATGGCGACCGTGCGCAAGGCTTTTTTACTGACCATGCAGGCCGGCCGCTGGATTCTACAGACGCCGTTTGCGCTGGCCGTCATCCTGTTCGGCATGTTTTACGACCATCTCCTGCGGCTCATCATCACACTGGCCAGTCAATATTTTCGCCTGATTCAACTGCCCGAAGCGAGCTTCGGCATGATCATGGCTTCCTTCTCCCTGCTCGGCCTACTGGTGCCGAAATGCGCGGAATGGCTGGTCGAACGTTTCTCCCCGGCCGCCAATTGCGGCTTACTGGGCCTGCTGACGCTGGCCACCCTGTGGGGATTGAGCGGCTTTTTCCCGTATCTCGGCGTCCTGCCGATGGCCGGCGTGATGGTCGGCCTGCTGCTCACCTCCTTTTTCACCAGTCATTATCTCAATCGCGCCACCGCCTCGGCGCAACGGGCTACCGTGCTCAGCTTCAAGGGCTTGCTCTTCAATCTGGCTTATGGCCTGATTGGCGTCCTTTTTGCGCTACTGATCAGCCATGTGCGCAGCGGTCTGCGTCACGACAGACCTTCTCTGTCGTCGGAGCTGCTTGAAAGCGAGGCCTTTCGCCAATCTTTTTCCTGGTTTCCCTGGTACGGACTGGCCCTTGGCCTTCTCTTTGGTGCCATCTCCTACCGGCTCCTCCACGCCCGGTCGTCACCCACCGATGAGACGTGATGCCGAGGGACGGGCTGACCAGCTTGATGCCTCACAGCACGGTTTCCGAATCAACCGTCGATATGCTATAGTTTTATTGCCTTCAGGTTCCGTTATGGACGGTCGTGTTATTGTCGCATCGGCCATGATTTAATCGCTGAGCCCACTGAGGTTGTTGTATGAAATTCGTCGTACCCCAGTTGATGTTTTTCTTTCAGGACAAGACGACCAAACGAAACGTGGTCGTCCTGTCCAAGTTCCTCGGTTTCCTGCTGTCGGTCATCTGTCTCTACTCGATCCTTTTTCACGTACTGATGGCATACGAAGGTCAGGATTTCTCCTGGGTGACCGGTGTTTACTGGACACTAACGGTTATGTCGACGCTGGGCTTCGGCGATATTACCTTTCACAGTGATCTCGGCAGGGTCTTTTCTATCTTCGTCCTCGTTTCAGGCGTGCTCTTTCTGCTTATCATTCTGCCCTTCACCTTTATCCAATTCTTTTACGCGCCCTGGCTCGAGGCCCAGGAAAAGGCCCGTACCCCGCGGCAACTCCCGAATGAAACCGAAGGCCACGTGCTGATCACTTCTGTCGATCCGATCACTACGCGCCTGATCGATTACCTTAACCGACGGCAGGTTCCCTACGCGGTCATCACCGGGAGCCAGCAGCATGCCGCAACCCTTCTCGATCAAGGCTACCGGGTGATCGTCGGCGACCTGGATCGTCAGGAGACCTATCGCCATACCCAGGCGGACAAAGCGGCACTGATCGTCGTGACCAACGACGATCTGATCAGCACCAATATCTGCTTTACGATTCGCCAAGTCAGTGAGGATGTGCCGATTGTCACCAATGCCGCCAACAAACACTCCATCGATATCCTCGAGTATTCCGGCAATGTCAGCGTCTACGAATTCATGACCATGCTCGGCGTTTCTCTTGCCAGAAGGGCCTTTGGCGTTGGCCTGGGAACCACCATGATCGGCCGCTTCGGTGATCTGCTCATTTCCGAGTTGCCGGTGCGCTACACCAGCCTGGAGGGGAAAAGCCTTGCCCAGGCCGGTATTCGGCAAGCCACCGGGGTCACGGCGATCGGTATGATGGAAAAAGGCAAGTTCATCGTCGCCAACCCGGAAACACGTATCTCCCCTCAGACCATTTTAATTTTGGCCGGCACCAGTGGACAACTCAAAGCCTTCGACGAGCATTTCACCGTCGCCATCCAGCAGTCCCCCGACATTCCGCAAGTACTGATCCTCGGCGGCGGCCGGGTCGGTCAGGTGGCAGCGGCAACACTTGATCAATACGGTATCAACTTCCGCATTGTCGAAAAACGATCCAACATCGGCACTGGTGCCTATCGCGAGAAAACCATCTGCGGCGATGCCGCAGATCTTGACACCTTGAGAAGCGCCGGTATCGAGCAGGTCAAATCGGTTATCATCACCACGCACAGTGATGATATGAATATTTATCTGACCTTTTACTGCCGGCAACTACGCCCTGATATGCAGATCATCAGCAGATCGATTCTCGAAAGAAGCGTAGCCAAACTGCATATGGCCGGTGCCGACCAGGTCATGTCCTACGCCTCCCTCGGCGCCGGGATCATTTTTCAACTGCTGCAGCCAAACGAAATCTCACTCTTTACCGAAGGTCTTGTCGTACTGCAGCGCCGGGCCGGGACGCATTACGCCGGCACTACGATCATGACCTGCGGTATCCGCGAAAAAACCGGCCTCAGCATCATTGCCATCCGGCAACATGATCACCTGCACATCAGTCCCGACCCGGAAACAATGATCGAAGAAGAAGACGAATTGATCTTTATCGGCACCCCCGATCAGGAAAAATTGTTTGAGGAGCTGTCCTGACCGGCAGGCAACGACCGACTGCCCGCCACGCCTCTCTCATCGGAACGCCGCGCTGCCCTTTTCCGACCGGACAAGCCCGACAAAAAAGGGGCCGCCCGATCAGGCGGCCCCTGGCGACGCAACGGAACCTTTTTCTTGGGGACGCCGGAGCTGACCGGCGCCGATTGTCGCTTATTCCATTTTTTTCAGACCGATGGGATTGGGCGCCTGCCGGGAAAACCCCTGTCCCTGAGCAACCAGGTCGAGCGGCAAACTGGCCAGATCCGCCAGATCAAACGTCATTTTCTGTAAAGCCGAATCTTCAACAACCTTGACATAGGTCTTACACTCGTCGCAGGTCGCTACCCGGAATCCCGGCTCATCATCGGACATCAGGGTATTGAGTTTGTCGATGTTCTCGCTGCCACAGTGCAGACAGCCGATAAACCGCGAATACGGGCCGGAGGTGCCGCAGAACGAACACTGGAGGCGGCGTTGCGGACCATCCACGATGGAAACCAGCGTAGCTCGTGCCGAGCAAAGGGGGCAGCGGCCGTCTTCCCAGATGCTGCCGTCCAGGACAAAGCGCTCACGTAAGGCCAGGAAATAAGGCCTGCTCAACAGAAACAACAGAGATGCCCACTCTTCATCAGTAAACGGCTCGGCAGCCTTCATCGGAGCATCTCCGAGCGGCAGTTGCATAAAATCGAGCTCGCCCTGCTCCAGTGCCCGGCCGAGCGGAGCCAGCTCTTCTTCCGGCAGATCAAAGGTCTCGAGAAACAAGCGAAAGACCGCCGCACTCGCTTGCTTGGGATAGGCCCGGGCATCAGCGGCCGACATGTCCTCTCCATCTTCCGGCAGCAAGACTGCCACCTCCTGCTGAAACTGCTGCCAACGGGCATAAAACTCGAGCGGGTCCTTGAGATGCGGCCGCTGCTCAATCAAGGTCGGGATATCAATGGTCATGCGTCTCCTTAGGGTATCTTGGGATAAGTTAACGGGGTGATCTCACCGGCAAGACCTTCTTCCAGAAAGGCTTTGAGCTGCGATTTTTCCGCCGGGGAAAGAGCCAACGGTTTCAGCGCGGTGGTGCCGGCGCCGCCGCCGGCGGCAAAAAAGTCGAGCACTTCATCAAGCGTCGCAAAGATGCCGTTGTGCATGTACGGTGCGGTTGCGGCAATCTCTCTGAGCGTCGGGGTCTTGAAGGCCTTCCAATCGGCACGATCCTTGGTGATCAGGTAGCGACCAAGATCCTCGTCCAGCGTCCGGTACGCTTCAAAATTGTGGAGCTTGGCGACAAAACGCCGGGTAGCGGTGATCCGCGGGTCTTCAAGATGGTCCGGATTCTCAGGGACATAGAGGGCATGAAAGCGATTGTCCATCAAATTGGGGCCGTAATGACACGTGACACAAGCCGCTTTGCCGATAAACAGCTGATAGCCCTGCCGCGCATCCGGCGAAAGCGCCGTTTCATCTCCATCGAGGAATCGGTCCAGCGGGGCATCGCGGGAGATCAGGGTCCGCTCGAAGTCGGCTATGGCGATGGCAATACGCTCCAGGGTGACATCCCCATCGCCAAAGACTGATTTGAATTCAGCAACATATTCAGGAACGGATCGGATTTCTTCTTCGAGAAAGTCGAGGTTCTGATTCATCTCAAAGGCCGACATCATCGGGAACAGGGCCTGTTCCTCCAAGGTTGCAGCACGCCCATCATGGAAAAACTGTTGATGAAAGACGACATTGATCACCGTCGGTGAATTGCGCCAGTTTTTGGTCGTCGGGTAGTTAAGCGAGATTTCCATGCCATCGCTATACCCCTGCTCAGGATCGTGGCAGGTACCGCAATTCATCGTTCCGTCGCCGGACAGCCGCCGGTCAAAAAAGAGCTTTTTCCCAAGCTCGGCCCGAGCTGCCAGCTCAGGAGTCTGTTCAGGTAGCATCGCATCGGTAATGGCGGCCAACTGCCCGGCCACAGCAACTACCGGCAAGCAGAGTCCGGCCAGGAGCAGCCATGCAATTTTCTTCATCGATCACCCTCCCGTCCGCGTCAATTCCTCATCTATTATCTTCTTAAAATACTCGAAGGGCCGCTCCCCGACAACCTGCAGACCGTTAATAAAAAATGTCGGCGTGTTATACAGATCGATCGACTCGGCCAGGGCGATATCACGGTCAATCTCCCCGGCATGATCATTTCTGTCGATCGACGCGGTAAAGGCTTCAACATCGAGCCCCAACTCGCCGGCATAGGCGATCAGGCTGGAGCGATCCAACTCAGGTGACCGGGTCAGCAGCAGATCGTGCATCTCCCAGTATTTTCCCTGCTCTCTTGCCGCCAATGAAGCCTCAGCGGCAATGCGGGCGAAATCTCGATATTTGTATGGATAGTTTTTGATCACCAGCCGGATTTTTCCTGGATAACTGGCCACAAGTTGCTTGACGGTCGGACCGACCGCTACACAATGGGGTCACTGAAAATCGATGAATTCAATAATGGTTATCGGCGCATCGTCAGGTCCGAGAGACGGGGAGTCGCCAACCGGTACATCAACCCGTTTTTCGCTCGCCTGTGCGATGCCGAACAATAACAGCACAACAATGCAGATCAGGGCTTTTTTCATCATCAGTAAAAAAAGGGGATACCGTGGTATCCCCTTTTCCCTCCTTGAATATTGTTCATCGGGCGAAGCGGCCGTTGGCCACCTGCCACCGACACATCAGCTAATCCACTTGGGATGCCGCTTTTTGGCGGTTTCCAGCGGCATGGTACCGGTCACCATGATACCGAAAGTACCCGGATTTGCAAGGGTACCGAGATAGATATGAACCGGCACGACGACGACAAAGACAACGAAAGCCACATTGTGTACCAGGTGAGCAAGAAGCATTATGCTCCCATTATCCTTCATGAACCAGATGGCGAAACCGGAAAGCGCAATGGCGATACCGGCCAGCAGGATAATCAGATAATAAAGCTTCTGGCCCGGATTGTATTTGCCCATCGGCGGCACTTTTACCTTGTGGGACAGGTAACCGCCCGCCACCTTGAACCATTGCCGGTCGTCGGCGTCATAGTGTAGTGCATCTGCTAGGTAATGGCGCATGGAGTAGAGCAGGGACACCGAGAAGACGACGCCCGCCCAGTTATGCACCGATTTCATCGTATCAAAGCCGCCGAAGACACCGCCGACCGATTCCATATGGAACAGGAAGGCAAACCCGGTGATTATCAGCAGGATGCAGCTTCCGGCGAGTATCCAGTGATTCAGGACCTCGTCGACACTTGATTTTCTTACCATCTCTGCCATGTCACACCTCCTCTTCCTGATCCTTGTGGGGACCGATCGCCAGATAGTGGATCGCCGCGGCTCCAACAACTCCACCCAGACCGATCAACGAGAGCGGCTTGAGGTAGGTATGCCAGAAAACGACACTGCTTGGAATCTCCGGATTTTCCTTCATCCCATACAGCTTCGGCTCTTCTTTGAATGCGTAGATCGAACCGAGACCGCCCAGATCCTTCTCTCCGTAGATGGTGCCGAATCCCTCTTGCTTTGCAGCACCGACCAACTCGTCTCGGTCACCGAAATTCAGGGCACCGGTGGGGCAGGTCTTGGTGCAAGCCGGTTCCATACCGGCACCGATCCGATCATAGCACAGGTGACATTTCGTTACCTTGTCCTCCGCGTCATAGCGAGGAACATCGAATGGGCAGGCGTTGACACAGAGCTTGCAGCCGATGCACTTGCCGCGATCAAAGGCCACCGCACCATCATCGGTCCGATACAACGCACCGGGCGACGGGCAGATGGTCATGCAACCGGCATCCTCGCAATGCATGCAGCGACGACTCAGGAAAAGCCACCGTACAGCATTCTGGTCCGACGGCACCTCGCTATACTGAATCATGTTATAGGCCGCACTGGCCAGGTCCGGCGGGTTCTGGTAGGTACCGTTGTTTTTCGTCTTGATGGCCGACAGCTCGTTCCAAGATTTACAGGCGACCTGGCAGGCCCGGCACCCGATACAGAGTTCCGGGGTAACCAGGATCGCTTTACGGCTTTTATTATTGTTAGCCATGGTTCACCCCCTATGCCTTCCGGACGTTGACCATGAAGGCCTTCGACTCGGGTATCATTGTGTTCGCATCACCGACATTCGGCGTCAGCAGGTTCGCTGAGTCGAAACCGCTGCCGTCCTCCGGAAACTGCCAGCCGAAATGCCAGGTCAGACCGACCTGATGGACCGTCGAATTGGCGATCTTGAACGGCTGGAAACGATCGGAAACCATGGCGATCGCCTGCACCTCACCGCGTCCCGAGGTAACGACAACCGTGTCGCCATTGCTGATCCCCAGTTCTTTGGCTAGATCCGTACTCATTTCACAGAAGTTCTGCGGCTGCATCTCCAGCAGCCAGGAGCAGTGCCTGGTCATGACGCCGGTCTGCCAGTGTTCGGTCACCCGGTAGGTACTGGCGACAAACGGATAACGCAAATCGCAGGAGTAGAACGCATCGGAATCGCCACCGAAAATTTTGATGGTCGGATTGATCCGCTGACCCGACATCGAGTTCTCCTCGAGCGGGCACTCCAGTGCTTCGTAATGCTCCGGAAACGGTCCTTCAGCCAGACCGGGACCAAAGATCGAGGCGACTCCGTCCGGCTTCATAATGAAGGGCAGTTTGCCCGACTGACCCATCGGTGGCGGCCCGCCGTCGACGACATCGCCGACCCACTTCTTGTCAGCCGCATCCCAGGCCAATAGCGGCCGCTTCGGATCCCACGGCTGACCCTGCAAATCGACAGAAGCCCGGTTGTAAATAACCCGCCGGTTGACCGGCCACGACCAGGCCCATTCGGGGTAGAGTCCCAGCCCAGTCGCATCTGTCTTGCCGCGCCGGGCCATCATATTGACGGGTTTGCCGTCCACCTGGATATACGAGTTGCAGTAGAGCCAGTTGCCGCTCGAGGTGGAGCCGTCGGCCCTGAGCAGGCCGAAGCTTTTCACCAGGTCGCCTTTCTTGCCGATCAGCTTCGGCGGCACGACGTTCGTATCGTACACGTCCTCGGTATAGTAGCCGTTGATTTCCTTGGCGACGGCATGGGCATCGACGTGTTTGACCTTGCCCGCCGAATCACGCTCACCGTAATCCCAGGAAAGATTGACCACCGGGTCGGGATAGGCACCGCCCTCCTTTTGATAGAGCTGCTTGACCCGAAAATAGAGTTCATTGATGATCTCGCCATCGGGCATCGACTGACCGACCGGTTCGACGGCCTTGTAGCGCCACTGCCCCCAGCGGCCGGAGTTGGTGATACTGCCCTCTTTCTCCACTGAAGAGGCACAGGGCAGCATAAATACCTCGGTCTGGACATCGGCCGGATTCATGCCGGGACCGCGCCAGAACGAGCCGGTCTCGTTATCGTAGAGATTGACGTTGACCATCCACTTCAGTTTGGACAGGGCGTTCCTGGTCTTGTTGGAGTTGGCGCCCGAACAGGCCGGATTCTGTCCCCAGGCGAAAAAGCCCTCGAACTTGCCGGCAAGCATGCTGTCAAAGAGGTTGAGCCAGGAGCAGTTCTGACCGTCATCCAGCTTCGGCATCCAGCCATAACCGAAATCGTTGGCCGGGGTTGCGGCATCCCCATAAACTGCCTTGAGATAGCTGGTGATATATTTGTTCCGGTTGGACCACCAGTTGACGCTGCCCGGCTCGTTGGTCTTCGGCGTCGTTTTGTCGATGTAGGTGGCCAGATCGACCCACGATGCCCTCGGCGTGGCGTTGTAACCGGGCAGGATATGAAACAGGATGCCGTAGTCCGTGGACCCTTGAACGTTTGACTCACCGCGCAGCGCATTGACACCGCCGCCGGCCATACCCATGTTACCGAGCAGCAGCTGGATGATGGCCATGGCCCGGATATTCTGGGTGCCGACGGTATGCTGGGTCCAGCCCATGGCATAACATTCGGTTCCGACCCGGTCCGGCTTGCCGGTTGATCCATAGAGCTCGTAGACCGCCAGCAGTTTGTCCAGCGGCGTCCCGGTGATATCCGATACTTTGTCAGGGGTATAACGGGAGTACTGTTTTTTCAGCAACTGGAAGACGCAGTTCGGGTCTTCCAGGGTGGGATCTTTCAAGGCAGCGCCGTTCTCGTCCCGCTGGAAAGCCCATGTTGTCTTGTCGTACTTGCGCTCCGCCTCGTTATATCCCGAATAGAGCCCGTCCAGATCGGCCGGCCCCCGGAAGTCGGGATTTACCAAAAAGGCTGCATTGGTATAGTTGACCACGTATTCCCGGAAATAGAGATTATTTTCCAGGATATAGTTGATCATGCCGCCGAGAAAGGCGATATCCGTTCCAGAACGGAGTGGGGCGTAGAGGTCCGCTTTTGCGGAGGTCTGGGTAAAACGGGGATCGACACTGATCAATTTGGCGCCCTTTGCCTTGGCCCGCATGATCCACTTCATCGAAACCGGATGGTTTGACGCCGGGTTGCCGCCCATAGCCAAAATGACATCGGCGTTTTTCAGGTCAATCCAGTGATTCGTCATTGCACCGCGTCCGAACGACTCTGCCAGAGCCGCAACAGTAGCGGAGTGTCAGATACGCGCCTGGTGTTCTATCCACACCAGGCCCCAGGACCGGACAAGTTTTTGTATCAGGTAGCATTCTTCGTTGTCCATCGCGGCACTGCCGATATGGGCGATGCCATCCGTACGGTTGACGACGAAGCCTTTTTCAACGGTCTTGAAACTCTTGTCCCGACTGTCTTTGACCAGCCGGGCAATGCGGTCGAGGGCCCAGTCCCATTCCACCTCTTTCCAGGCCGTGCCGCCCGGTTCACGGTACATCGGTTTCCCGAGGCGGGTATCGTTGTTGGCCATCTGCACCAGCGACGACCCCTTTGCGCACAACGTTCCCTCGCTGATCGGATGATCCGGATCACCCTCGGTCTGGATGACCTTGCCGTTTTCGGTGTAGACGATAATGCCGCATCCGACGGAACAGTACGGACATATCGTCGTACTCTGCTTGGCGTTCTTGATCCGCAATTCCTGCGCATACACTTTCGCAGGATCGAGGTTCACGCCGAGCGTTCCGATCAGAACGGTACCGCCTGACAGTTTCAGAAAATCCCGTCTTGACACTCCCATTGAAGCCTCCTCCTCGTTATAAGGATTTATTTCCGGGGTTTATTGTTCCGGGGTTGCAAAAATTCCCCAATGATCAACCTGTGCTATGATGCCTCTCCGAGAGATCCGGCACCAAATCGCTTTTCTCAATGGTCCTGCTTCGGTAGGCATTGCTGACCCCTCTCAATTACCGACAGGCGTTTGGGAAACGATTGCGGCCGGGATACCATCTAATCGAAGTTTCGGGCAATCCAATCGCTGCGTAGCGACGGCCCGGACGGTGAAGCCGGCCGAAAAACCTGCTCAACGTGAGAAGAATAGTAAGAATGCCTGATTATACGGACGGCAAGAAGAGAAGAGAATCGGGCCCCCGCCTATTTTCCGGAAGGAAAAAGGCTGGAGACCATGTAGGAAATGAACTGAGTCCTTGTAGGACAATACCCTAACACGCACCGGCGGCTGGCCGACAGAGGACCGGCTGCCAGCGGCAGTGTGTCGACCGTCCGGCAACCGGAAGCCGGTCAGATCGAGGTCGGCGGCTCCTCGGTAACACAGCGGACGCCGGCCGCTTCAAGCTCGCCGACCACCTGATCGCAGGCCGCCGCATCGATGGCCCTGGTGCCATTCATCAAGACCCGGGTCCGGTAACCCAGTGACGCAGCATCGAGAGCGGTGGACCGGACGCAATAGTCAAAGGCCAGGCCAACGATATCGACATCGGTTATCCCATAGCTTTTCAGGGCCCGGTCCAGTCCGGTGTCATGGCGTCGGGCGTTATCAAAAAAAGCGGAGTAGGAATCAACCTGCGGATCTTGCCCTTTCTGAATGATCAACGAGAAAGCACCGGCCCTGGTGATGTCGGCCAGCGTCTCCCGAATCTGCTCCTGAAGGCGGGCCCCCGGGCTGCCTTGCACGCAATGATCGGGCCAGAGCACCTGCGGCAGACCGGCCAGCTCACCCGTCTGGAAGGGGACCGCACCGGGATGGTTCGAGGCAAATGAACCGTGATCCGGAGGATGCCAGTCCTGGACGGCGACGATCAGCTGATAGTCTTCGGTCCGCTGCATCACGTTCAGCACGAAGGGAATGATCTCGTCTCCCTGCCCCACCGCCAGCGCACCACCCGGCAAAAAATCGTTCTGAATATCGGTAACCAGCAATGCTCGTTTCATTGTTGTCTCTCCCCTGATTGTCGCTTGCCGTCCTATCCATTGCTCTTGTGCCCGTGGATTTTGGCAAGCTCGTTTTCGCGCATGCGGTCTCTGAGCGCATGGAGCCGTGCCGACAACCCGGCGGCGTATGTGTGCGGATTATCAAAACGCAGAATGGTCCGATCGAAGTCGGCCAGGCCGTTCAGTGTTCGCCGCCGCAGATCCGATAGCAGCGACTCCTGAGCAACCCGCCTACCGTCAACAAAGAGTGGCTGAAGCAGCCGTGTTCGGGTCACATCGGCGGTCGGCACGGTCCAGTGCTGCCGCGGATCGACCGGCGAAATAATAGTCTGAGCGGTTCCATCCCGTCCCGGCTCCTCTTCACGTGCGCTATCAAAAATAATGTCCCCGACGCACCGGTTGCCATCGTGCAGACGGAGAACATCGAGGCAACCGGGGATCGACGCTTTGCTCGCCTGATCTGACAGTTTCATTCGCTCGCCGAGGATTCCGTCTCTGTCGGTTACCGCCGCCAGTTTGTAGACACCTCCCAGCGCCGGCTCGTCGAAGGCCGTTGCCAGCTTGGTACCAACGCCCCAAATATCGATCGGCGCACCTTGATCCTTCAGACTGACGATCAGATGTTCATCAAGATCGCCGGAGCCGACGATCCTGGTCTTCTGAAACCCCGCGTCATCGAGGAGTTTTCGCGCCTCTCCAGCCAGATAGCCGAGATCACCCGAATCGAGCCTGATGCCGAGCAGATCCTCACCCCGCTCTCGCAACTTCCGGCCCGCATCAAGAGCGTGGCGAACACCGTCGAGGCTATCATAGGTGTCAACGAGCAGTACCGAGTTGTGCGGAAAGACCTGGCAATAGGTGTGAAATGCCGTCAGTTCATCGGCAAAAGCCATGATCCAGCTGTGGGCGTGGGTGCCGCGCAGCGGAATTCCGTACTGCCGACCGGCAAGTACGTTCGAGGTAGCGTCAATACCGCCGATATAGGCCGCCCGACTGGCCGACAGGCCGCCGTTGAGGCCATGGGCCCGCCGCAGGCCGAACTCGAGAACCTCGTCCCGACCTGCGGCCAAACGAATCCGTGAAGTCTTGGTTGCCACCAGGCTCTGGTAATTAACGATGGTCAGCAGCGTCGTTTCGATCAGCTGTGCGTCAAACAGCGGAGCCCGCACGCGAACCATCGGCTCATGCGGAAAAACCAACGTTCCTTCGGCCACCGCTTCAATCGAACCGCGAAACGTCCATCCTGCCAGGTAGCGTAAGAACTCATCGGTGAACAACGGCCGCCCGTTCGCACCGGTCACGGTAGCCAGGTACGCGCAATCCTGCTCGCTGAACCGATGACGACACAACCAATCGGCAAACACTTCGATACCGGCGGCCGCCACATACCGCCCGCCAAAAGGCGGCGTCCGGTAGAACATGTGGAAAATACTGTCTCGCTCGGCCATTGCCGACGCCCAATAGCCCTGGGCCATTGTCAGTTGGTAGAGATCGGTAGCCAACGACCAGGAAGGCTCCCGGTGGTTCAGTACCTCTCTATTGTCGCCGATCATGGCTGACACCTCCGTTGAACGTGGGGACAATCATCGTCGCACTCGGCAGGGCTGGTTGTCTAAAAAAAGTAACGCATCTTCCTGAGCTTCGCAAAATATCGCCCATGATGGGACGTCACAACGAACGCTGAAAATCAGCACCGCGGTCGGAAGATCCGGTTAGTGAACGTGAGCAGGGGACAGGTTGAAACCTGTCCCGTCGATTTTCATATAACCCCCCATGACTGATGGTCACAACGAACAATGAAAATCG
>NPIE01015605.1_pt2 | contig 19355 bp, 16 predicted proteins | sample 8637661 | NCBI WGS metagenome assembly NPIE01 (sample SAMN07420842, study PRJNA396082) | bioreactor metagenome | isolation source: sample BA12 brine-fed electro-methanogenic bioreactor BA | place: Japan: Kochi | collected 2016-12-09
CTTTCTATGAATGTAACCATTGCAAATGCTGTACCTCGCAATTCAGGTGGAACCGCTCCCTGCATCATCGGTTCTTTGGCACCTTTTCCTGGCCAGGAGATAAACAACGCGGTTACGACACAAAGTGCAACCAATTGTCCAAAAGTCCAACTTTCAGTTTGGGTAAATAATATGTAGGTCAGGGGAATACCGACAATGATTGAAAACTGCCCAATGGCAGTACGTCCATATTTAGGGCTCTTAGATTCTGCCCAATCTCCGATAAATCCTCCAATGATATTAGATAAAGCCGTCCCAACCACAATCCCAGCAAAGGCTACCGATGCCAACGAATCGGTCAACCCTCTCACATTAACAAACCAGGTGATAATATAAAGTCCCATAACCACCCACGGCATGGTACCCGCTAAACCTTGCGCGATGGCTACCCAAATGGTTGGGATTTTTAATACCTTGGGAATGTCACTCAATTGAGTTATTTATTTGGCTGCATCCTCAGCTGTTATTTTNNCCATAAACCAGATCACCAATCCAGAAATGATGCTGAAGAAACCCAACGAAAGGAAACCCCAGCGCCATAAAGTAGGCGAAGCTAATAACCCTAACCCCAATGTGCCAATTACAATACCCATAACGCCAATCGCTTCCAGAACACCTAAAGCGCGTCCACGTTGCTTCGGTGGAAAAGTATCCGACATAATGGAGAATGTGGCAGGCATGAGACAACCCAATCCGATTCCGGAAATCGCACGTATAATCAACAACTGTCCGAAATCCTGCGTCAGACCACAAATTGCCGTCCAAATACCCCAAATTCCAGTACCGATTAAGATGACTTTCTTACGGGAATACCGGTCAGCTGCATATCCCCAAAAAGGAGCACTGATCGCCTGCAAAATATTCTTGATTGTGCCAATCGTCCCGAGGTTGGTATAACTCAACCCCCATAACGATTGCAACGTTGGAAAAAGAACAGACATTGTTTGTCCTTCTCCCTGATCAATAAAATAACCAAAAGATAATGCAAATAACGTGCGCCAACGTCGTTGCTTTTTCTTCGGTATTTCAACCGTCTGAGTAGCACTTTGAACAGCCATCGATGACTCCTATAAAAAATGAATTCATTTGCTTGAAAAATTTTGAACAAGAGAATAATGAATTCTAGGAAAATGGGTATAATTTGTCAAGTAAATCCATGGCTTTTTAACGACGTGAGCTTACTAAAAGAGGGGAAGAAAAACTACGCAGTTCTTAGTACAATTAGACTATGATATTAGGCCGCTTTCCATATCCTACTTTCCGACGAATCCGACACGTTCTTATCGTTTGGATCATTGAAACAATTACTTTGTACCTGTTGGGACGTTGGTTGCCTGGATTACAAATATCCAGCGAATTTGACGCATTTCTGGCAGTGACATTAATCGGTTTGTCAAACGCATTAGTCAGGCCAATTATTTTGCAATTAACAATTACATTAACTGTTTTTACCCTCGGCTTTTTTTCATTTTTTCTAAACATTGTGATGGTTTTACTGGTGGCATATATAATGCCTGGGTTTAATTTCAGCGATCCTTACAGTGTATTGTATGTTGTCTTGGGGATGTCCTTCGTCAACCTTTTCGCATCAAACCTCTTGACGCTCGATGAAAATGATTCTTATTATCGTTCGGTCATTCCAAAAATCAAACCCAAAAACGTACCACCTGAGAGTGACCAGCTAAACGGCTTGATCATCATTGAAATTGATGGGCTCTCCTATAAAGTGCTTCGCAAAGCAATCGAATCTGGGCATATGCCTACATTGAAGGATTTTCATTCAAAAAATTACCAGATTAACCCCTGGCATTGTGGTCTTCCTTCCCAAACTTCGTCCAGTCAGATGGGAATTTTGTATGGGAAAAATTCAAATATCCCTGCATTTCGATGGTACGAAAAGGATCATGAAAAACTGATTGTGTCTAATCATCTTAGCGACACTGCTATGATTGAGCAACGCTTCCAGGAAAATGAAGGTTTGTTACAGGTAAATGGATCCAGTCTTGGAAATATGTTTTCTGGGAATGCCGAACGTGCAGTTTTAACGATGAGCAAACTTTCCCAATTTCGAAAACTCCCTAAGAGAAGTGGAGATTTTTATAATTTTTACTTGAATCCTTACAATTTCATTCACACCTTCCTATTGATGGTGCTGGAATTAATCCGGGAACTTTATCAATCAGTTGCCCAAATTATCAAACGTCAAACACCTCGCATTCGAAGAACTTTGTTATTCGCTTTAGAACGTGCAACTGCAGCTGTTCTTATTCGTGAATTAACCACCCATCTGTTAATAGAAGATATGTTTCGTGGCGCTCAAACAATTTATGCAACGTATTTTGGTTACGATGTTGTTGCACACCACACCGGAGTCGACAGTCCAGGAGCAATGACTACCCTGCGCGACATTGATAAACAAATACAACGCATCAAAGATGCCATAGAACATGCGCCAAGGAAGTATGAAATTGTTATTATTTCCGATCATGGTCTTGCGCAAGGCATCCCTTTTCATCAATTATACGGTCACACATTAGAGCAGTTAATTCGAAAAATCTTAAATGATCAATTCAATATTATTGATACCGGCGCTTCAGAAGAAACAAAAGGTTATGTGAATTCGTTATTACAATTAGCTTTAGCTCCTCACCAAAAACTTAACCAAACCGCCAAGAAGTTATATGAGCAATACAAGAAAGAAAAAGGTGAATTCTTTTATTTTGACCTTCCAATGGAAGAAGCAAAGGTAAAGCAGTCCGATATTGTACTTTGTGCATCTGGTAGTTTAGCAATGCTTTATTTTATTAATATTCCAAAAAGACTTTTGCTGGAAGATATCAAAGTTCTTTATCCTAATTTGATTGAAGCCTTGGTTTTACACCCTGGGATAGGATTTATTGCTATCGATTCCATAGCGAATGGTCCGGTAGTAATCAATGCGGAAGGGATCTATTATCTTTTGCCTATGAATTATGAAGGAAAAAATCCCCTGGCGATTTATGAGGAGTCAGCCCCCGATCAAATCAGAAAACTTTTCAGTTATACCAATACAGGAGATATGATCATTCAAAGCAAATATGATCCTTTGACTGAACAAATCCCTGCGTTCGAAAATTTGCTCGCTCACCATGGAGGCATTGGCGGCGATCAAACGTTGGCTTTTGTAATGCATCCTGAAAAATTTGTGTATGAAAAGAAAATCACAGATGCTACCGAGATGCATAAACAATTAAAAAATTGGCAGAAACAATTGAAATTAATCTGATTATCCGAATAATCCAATCCGGATCTCCAGAACTCTCTTCAGTATAAGTAATTATTTGCGAGTAGTTGTCTTTCTGCTCGTTGCCAACAAAAAACGTAATGGAGTATCTTTTGTTCGAACTAGAATTTCATCACCCTGACCATAAAGTAAAACCTGATAGCGAGGAATTAATACCTGTTTCTCATCACGGTATGGACCAAAAAAACCTCTCCCCTGAAATACAAAAGCCAAAACATTGTGGTTCAATGGTGCTTTCCATCTAAATTCACTATTCGTTTGGATGGAGACATCCAGAAGATTGATGTCCGGGATTTCATCTTCAACATGATTGAAGAAGGCTTTTCCCAGCAATACCTGAATTTGAATTGCCTGTTGATCAAAATAAATTTTTGATGAATCCCGGTTTATCGAAATGGAATTAGTTGTAAGATTATTGTGAATTTGATTGACCCACAACCGATACCCTTCTAACAGTCCATTATCAGGTAAAAACACTTCCTCTACAATAGTACTTTCCCTTGCGTTCAGCACGATAAAATCGCCTGATGTTGCTTGTTTGACTACTTCATTATCTACACGCAAAGAGTATTTTCCGTGAATCAAATATGTGAAAAGAGAAACATTAAGTAATTCTCTTGGGATAGGATTTGGGGTTACCACTTCTGACTCACCAGCCCGAAATATATCCAGAGCAAAAAATGGCTCACTTTCGGCTGCATGTGCTGGGGTTAAGGTGCGAAACCATAGAATTCCCCTTCCATCTGAAGATAATTGTGGTTCAATGATTGATAAGATTTCTTTTTTTTGTAAACTCATTCCTCTTCCCATACAATAACGATTCTAATTCTACCTAATTATAATAATCAAGAATTCATATAAGCTACAGCTCAAATAAAACTTAGATATAATGGTTTGACCAAAACTTAATGACTTGATTTGGAGAATTATGAAGAAAATAAAAATTGCACGGCTTAACGCTAACGCGATCATTCCTACCAGAAAACATCCTGCTGATGCTGGTTTGGATATTTACGCCAATCAATCTACCGTAATCCCTGCTCATTCTTTTGAAATTATCAGTACCGGTATAACCGTGGAAATTGACCAGGGTTTTGTAGGAATATTGAAGCCAAAAGGTCGCAACAACCATTTGATAGGTGCCGGGGTAGTCGATGCGGGATATCAAGGTGAAATTCTGGTAAAAATAACTAATATTTCGTCTAAGCCGCTTGGGGTAGAACCAGGCGATGCAATCGCACAGCTACTTATTGTGCCAATTTACACGCCTGAGGTGATTGAAGTATCGAAAGAGGAAATCCATAACACCGATTCAAAACGCGGGGGAACCGGTGGCATCGTAGACCAATTTAAAAAATAATTCACTTTTCTTAGTAACATACGATAAAACATTATTAGTTTTATAATTAGATTAAGACGAGTAATATTGTACAAACATTATACAATTATTATAAATAAATTTCTAATCTCTGTAAAATTCTATTAAATAAACTTAGGCTTACAAGAGGTTGGTTATGGGAAAAGTAAAAATTGTCACTGATAGCACATGCGATTTACCGATTTCATTTGTTGAAGAATATGACATTCGTGTAATCCCATGCTATGTAAATATGAACGGCAAAAGTTATCTTGATGGAATTGATTTGAGTAGAGAGTTTTTCTTTAAATCTTTACCGGCCGCCAACCCCCTTCCAACCACTTCTGCACCAGGAATGGATGCTTTCATTCAAATGTATCAGACACTGGCAAATGAAGGAGCAGAAGGAATTATCTCGATCCACATTTCAGAAACCTTAAGTAATATCAATAATGTCGCTAAAATTGCTGCAGAAGCATTTGAAACAATACCTGTAAAAGTAATAGACTCGGGACAACTCAGCATGGGTTTAGGGCTATTAGCACTGGTTGGAGCTAAATTAGCCTACCAGGGAGCCAGCCTTGATGAAGTTGAAGCAGAAATATTAAAGAAAAAGCCATTAACCAATGCTTTTGCAAAACTTGACACACTGGAATATCTTCGTCGCGGTGGCCGGCTGTCTGCTGCTGTGCACGGAATAGGCAACCTCCTCGAATTAAAACCAATTACCAAGATGAGCAATGGCAATTCTGGTGTTGAAATGAAACGAACCCGGAAAAAAGCTCATCAACGTTTTTTGGAAATTGCAAAAGAACTTGGTCCAGCAGAATTGGTGGGAATCATACATGCAGATGCTTATCAAAGTGCTTTACAGGTGAAGGAAGATCTTAAAGAGATTTGGCCAGGGATAGAGCCGATGATTTCATATGTTACTCCTGCAATCGGAGCACATGTTGGGCCAGGCACCATTTGTATTGCAAGCATTCAAACAGAAGTTCACAAACCTCTGCTTGAATCACGATTATCCAGCATGCGTAAAAGAGTTCATAATTTTCGCGACAATTTATCCGGCAACCACTCAAATTTGGAGGAATAAATGAATTATTGGTCTGTATATGGTATCGCAGCACTAACCATCTGGGTTTTGATGACCATTATGTGGTTATTGAGTTTGAAACTAAAAAACACCAGTATTGTTGATATTATTTGGGGGTTTGGTTTTGTGCTCGTCAATTGGGTTGCCTTCTTTGTCAGTCAGGATAGTTACCCGGTTAGAAGTTGGATCTTAAATATTTTAGTCACCTTATGGGGTCTGCGGTTAACCACCCACATTCTTTTACGCAATTGGGGAAAACCAGAAGATTTCAGATACGCTGCCTGGCGCAAAGAACATGGAAAAAAATGGTGGTGGTACAGTTATCTGCAGACATTTTTGTTACAAGGAACGTTGATGTTTTTTATTTCAGCTCCGCTGATCCACACCCAATCAACTGCTACTCCAACCAGCATCGGAATTCTTGAAGTTGTTGGCATCATACTTTGGGTAATTGGCTTCTTTTTCGAAACGGTTGGCGATATCCAATTGGAACGTTTCAAGAAAAACCCACTGAATAAAGGCAAATTGCTGAATACTGGCGTGTGGCGTTATACAAGACACCCAAATTATTTCGGTGATTCCGCCCAATGGTGGGGATTTTACCTAATCGCTGCCGGATCAACACTGGGATTCCTTACAATTTTCAGTCCGATTATCATGACCTACTTCCTAATAAAAGTCTCAGGTGTCGCAATGCTGGAAAAATCTATGGCAGATCGTAAACCAGGTTATAAGGAATATATGCGAACTACAAACGCATTTATTCCATGGTTTCCCAAAAAATAAAATCAAGAATAGAGGTAATAAATGAAAATCATTAGAATATTAAATTTTGTTTCCTTAATCCTTACTATTGCGGTAAATGGTCTCGCAAACACATTGCCAATCAACAATTTGACGACTGGTGAAGTAAGTGATTCTTTCAACGCATTATTCACACCTGCCGGTTATGTATTTGCAATTTGGGGTGTGATTTATATTGCATTGACAATTTTTGCTGTATATCAAATTCTCCCTGCACAGAAAAATAATACCCGTATCGATCGCATTGGCCCCTGGTTCATTTTCGCAAACATATTTAACGGTGCCTGGATATTCGCCTGGCATTACCAACAATTTCCACTTTCTTTACTGTTAATGCTCGGTTTATTAGTCTCAGTACTGACTATTTACTTGCGTTTAGGAATTGGCATTGGAAATTCCAACCCGAAAGAACGCTGGTTAATTGAAACTCCATTTAGCATTTATCTGGGTTGGATCTCGGTTGCAACAATTGCCAATGTTTCAGTGGTATTGTTAGACCTGAATTGGGGCGGATTTGGCATCACTGAAACAGTCTGGACGATTGTAATGCTTGTAATTGGCACCATTTTAGGTTTGTTGATGACTTATCTCCGTTCAGAAGTATTCTACAGTTTGGTTTTAATCTGGGCATTTGTGGGTATAACACAAAATGGAAGCGGGGACTCCCTGGTTACGATTATGGCTTGGGCTGGAGCAATCATCCTGGCTATATTCCTTGTGTTTGCACGAACCTTATTGCGGCGTAAAAAATTGGTTGAACGGTACAAACCATCTTCGTAATTCTTTTTGTCATTTGAAATAAAACTCATTTTTCTTTGGAAGAATGAGTTTTTTTTAATAAATCTCTAATGGAAGTTTTTTAAAAATAGTAGTACATTAATTTAGGAATACTCAGATTTTCAAGAATCAGGAGGTTTTATGATTGAGATTCGAAATTTATCCAAATCATACGGTGATATTCAAGCACTACAATCTGCTACCATCGATATTCAAAAAGGAGAGATTGTTGGGTTACTAGGACCAAACGGTGCAGGTAAAACAACATTAATGAAAATGATTACTGGAGTACTGGAACCAGATGATGGAACCGTCACCATTAATGGGTATGATATCGTTCAGGATAGAGCAAAAGTGCAAGCCAAAATCGGCTATTTGCCAGAAAATGCACCCATCTATCCGGATCTTTCTGTGCAGGATTACTTGTTAATGATGGCTGAATTAAGGCTCATCGAATCTGACAAACAGATATCTGCCGTTCGTGAGGCAATCCATGCTGTCAATCTCGAACAGGTTGCCACAAGACCAATTGGACAACTTAGCAAAGGTATGCGTCAGAGAGTTGGCTTAGCCCAGGCAATCTTACATAAACCCGAGATCCTCATTTTGGATGAACCAACCGTTGGGCTCGATCCGACACAAATTGTAGAAATTCGACAATTAATCAAAACCCTGGCAAAACAAAGCACTGTGCTTTTTTCCACCCATATTCTCTCTGAGGTTGAAGCCCTTTGTGAACGGGTGATCATGATAATGAATGGAAAGATTAAAGCGGATTCAAAATTATCCGAATTGGCAGACTCTGATAACGCTATTCTGATATTAGATGAAGATCGACCAGATGCTGACACATTAATCAATCAACTATCCGATGTAATTTCGGTAAAGAAAGACATCATTGCCAATGATTATCCTCTTTACTATATCAAAGGCAAACCTGATTCCGATATTACCCCAAAAATCTTCAGACTTTCCGTCGAAAATAATTGGCCTGTCAGAGAATTGCGAAAAGATGTTCACACACTCGAATCCGTATTCAACGAATTAGCCATTGCAGAGTGAGGGTAACGATGAAACAAATTCTTGCAATTACACGAAAAGAACTAAATAGTTATTTCAATTCTTTGTTGGCTGTCATTTTTCTTGGAACCTTTTTGGCTGCAATCGCAGTGATATTCTTCAGTGTTGAGGGATTTTTTGCAAGAGGGATAGCGGATATTCGCCCCTTATTTTCCTGGATTCCAATTTTATTAATTTTTCTGATCGCTGCGCTTACCATGCGCCAATGGAGTGAAGAACAACGCTCTGGCACTTTAGAAATTTTACTTTCTTTGCCTACCAACCATATTCAACTTGTTTTGGGAAAATTTCTGGCAGTGATGAGCATGATCGGGATTGCTCTGTTACTGACACTTCCATTCCCCATTATGGTTTCCTTACTTGGAAATCTGGATTGGGGTCCAGTTTTTGGTGGCTATCTGGCTTCCATTTTAATCGCAGCTGCGTATGCTTCAATTGGTTTATTCATCTCTTCCCGAACAGATAATCAAATTGTTGCTTTGATACTAACCGTACTGGTTGGCGGTGTTTTCTATTTGGTTGGAAGTACTTTTTTTACAAGTTTTTTCCCTGGACCCATAGTAGAGATTTTACGAGCCATTGGTACCGGTTCTCGCTTTGAAAGCATCCAAAGAGGTGTTATTGATCTACGTGATCTCATTTATTATGGTTCTCTTAGTGCCCTGTTTTTGACCCTGAATGTACTTTCTATTGATAGCTTACGGTGGTCAGAAATTCCAACCACATACCGGTTCACATATTTAAGATCAATAGCATTAATTTGTTTGAATTTAATTGCGATTAATATTTGGGTTTACCCCCTTTATGGCTTGCGTGTGGATCTAACAGCACAAAAGGAATTCACAATTTCTCAAACTACAAAAGATTTGATCTCAACCTTACCGGAACAACTTTTAATTCGTGCTTACATGAGCGAGAAAACTCATCCATTGCTTTCCCCCCTAATTCCACAAATCAACGATATGTTGAGGGAGTATGAAATTGCATCGGGTGGTATGTTGACCGCAGAAATGATCGACCCAATTACAGACCCGGAAATCGAAACGGAAGCAAGTCAGGCTTATGGCATTCAGCCTACCCCATTTCAGGTGGCTGGTCGTAATGAATCTTCTATCATCAATGCCTATTTCGATATCCTGGTGCGTTATGGGGATCAATCGATCGTAATTGGTTTGGAGGATTTGATTGAGGTGCAACAATCCGGCACCGGTATGAATGTGGTTCTCAAAAATCTGGAATACAATCTCACTTCTGCGATCAAGAAAACGGTGTATGGTTTTCAAAGTATCGATTCAATCCTGGCAGAAATACAAGAACCTGTTCGATTAACATTGTTTTTGTCGGAGAATTTACTTCCTGAAACAGAAGTTGGCATAGTCGATATCATCAATCAGGTGGCAAGTGATATACAGACAAAATCGAATGGCAAGTTTATTTTTGAAACCATAGATCCGGATGCAGAAAATGCAGTGATAACAAGGCAGCAATTAATTGAACAGGTTGGGATTGAACCTTATCCAGTCGCTTTATTCTCCCAGGATACCTACTTCTTTCATATGCTCTTACAAAATGGTGACCAGGGACAAATTATTTACCCACCCACAGAAGCAAATGGAGCAGATATTCGCATGGCAATTGAATCAAGCTTAAAACGTACATCCAGTGGTTTTTTGAAATTGGTCGGTATTTGGACACCTCCTTCCACGACTACTGATATGTTTGGTCAACCACAACAGTCAATTTCCAGTTATCAATTCGCACTGGAACAATTAAGTACAGATTATGAACTTCAAATGGTAGATCTTACCAATGGCCGTGTTCCAGACAATTTTGATGCAATTGTGGTAATTGCTCCACAAAATTTAACTGAAATTGAACAATACGCTATTGATCAATTCTTAATGCGTGGTGGCTCAGTTATCCTGGCAATCAGCCCTTACAAATTAGATGTTGATCAATTTGTTGGCAATTTAACCCTGACACCCATCGAAACCGGATTAATGGAAATGTTGAATTTCTACGGTATAGATGTACAAAATCTGGTGGTGATGGATTTGCAAAATGCGGCTTTTCCAGTGATGGTTAATAGAAATTTGGGACAAGTGCAGGTACAGGAGATTCAAGCCGTAAATTACCCGTATTTTGTGGATGTACGGACTGATATGATGGATGATGAGAATCTGATAGTCTCGGGTTTGCCTGCAATCAGCATGAACTGGTCCTCTCCTGTTCAATTATCGGAGGAGAAGAATCAAAATCGACAAACCTCTGTTTTGATCAACTCAAGCCCCAACTCGTGGACATCCACCAGCACAAACATTCAACCAGATTTTGATTTATACCCGGATGTAGGTTTTGAGGTACCACAATCACAAACCTCTTATCCCTTAGCAGTCGCAGTACAGGGGAGTTTTGAATCTTTCTTCAAGGACAAACCTGTTCCTACCAACCCCAATCCGGAAGAGGATGAAATGACCACCTCTGCTTTAGCAACGATTAATCAATCTACTGGCGATAGCCGTTTGGTTGTTTTTGGAAGTTCAGGTTTTATCGATGATCTCCCATTGCAACTATCCTCACAATTAACCCAGGATTATGTTGTAAATAATTTACGTCTACTCCAAAATGCTGTTGATTGGTCTGTGGAAGATACAGATTTGTTGTCAATCCGATCACGAGGATCTGCAACCCGAGTACTCATTCCACTTGATACCCAACAACAAACTTTCTGGGAAGTTAGCATCTACATCATAGAAGCAATGTTGTTGCTTGGGTTATATGTATATTGGCAGTTCAGAAGTCGCAAAAACAATTCCCGCAATATTTTATTGCTCGAAGAAGAATCGCCTGGAGAAGGAGGAACCAATGACTAAACTCCAAAAATATTTACTGGCAATTCTCGGTTTGCAAATAGGTTTGATACTGGTAGTGTTTTTCCTGCAAAAACCTGTAGCCGCCAGTAATAATTTAATTTTTCCAGATCTGAAAATTGAAAATGTTTCTGAAATCAAGATTAGTGATTCGACTGGAAACGAAGTTTCCATGCAGAAAAAAGGAAACCAGTGGGTTTTACCATTACAGGATGATTTCCCTGTTCTGGAAGAAAATGTACAACAACTTATCGAAAAATTAGCGCTAATTCGGGATAATCGATTGATTACACAATCGGAAGCAAGTCATTCGCGCTTGAATATTTCTGATGAAAATTTTGTCAGTAAAGTTGAGCTGACAATCAACGGAACAAAGAATAGCCTCTACTTTGGTTCTTCCCCAGCAACTAGCAATATTCATTTTCGATTGGATGGAAAACCTCAGGTTTATTTGACCAATGCAATTAACACTTCACAATTATCTCCCACAATCTCCAGTTGGGTCGACACGCTGATTTATCAGATCGCAAATGAGAGTGCAAAGGTAATAAAGGTTTCTAATCCGCAAGGTGATTTCGTTTTTCAAGTTGATGAGGAAGGCAACTGGGTATCTGATCAAATTGAAGAAGGAACTCAATTCGATCAAAGTAAATGGAGCAGTCTTAAGACAGCTCTTACCTCGCTGCGGTTTGTAGAACCCATTTCTAAATCTTCTCAACCAGAATTTGGTCTGGATAACCCCGTTACTGAAGTTAATATTGAGTACACAAATGAACAAGGGGAGACGACAAATGGTCAGCTGTTAATTGGTAGTACGGATGATGCAGGAAATTATTTTGTCAGATGGAGTGGCTCAGAGTATATTTACAAAATTTCCAGCTATAATGCGGAACGGCTGACGAATCTATCTACGGAAGATTACACAAGCCCAATTCCGACTGAAACACCACAATCGGATACCGATAATTAATGTTACTGATTTGGGGTGGGAATGGCTCCTGCTTGCATCATCATCCCCATTCTCACCCTTATAGTAGCTGCTAATTGAGTCTTATTTTGTTCTTCGGCTAAAGTTGCTGCTTTTTCAAAAGCAACAAAAGCTTCATTCAATTGCCCACGCGTTTCCAAAACTAATCCTTGAAATAAAAATGCCTCAGCTGAATCAGGATTGATCTTAAGCAAATTGTCTGCTTCGGCTAATACTTCATCATGCAAGCCAAATTGCATGAAGATATTTGCTCTTTCATAATAAAAAAACTCAGGGTTATTGCTTAATTGCATCGCTTTCTCGTACGACTGAATTTCAGTTTGTTTATCACCCAATACATAAGCCAGAACCCCCTTTTTGATCCAGAGTGGATAATAATCAGGCGTTAATGCCAAAGCCGGCTCTATTTCATTCATCGCACCCGCAAAATCACCTGCTGCAATAAGTTCATCAATTTTATCTTCATAATCCATTCTAGCTCTCACTTCTGGCGGAGGGGCAATAAATTGGTTGTAAATTAACACCATTATTGCAATAACCACAACTGCAATGAGACCAGATATTCCAGCACGTCGAAAAGATTGTTTTCTTTTATCTTGGAGTTAGTGATCTAAATACCACCACCATCGCTCTTCTGGAATACCCCTTTTCTGACGTGTTTCAACTAAAGCTTTTTTACCACCATATGATCTAATTAAAATTCTTGCCGATGCAAATATTCGATTGGTTATGTATTTTAATTGAGATTCAATCTTAGCCTTCTCAACAGAGTTATCTTGCAACAATTTCATCTCATTGTGAATTTCATCCAAATAATCAAAAATTTGGTCAACCAATGGCGAGGGGTTCCCATCAATTCTTGGTAATAAGGAGTTAACCAAATCCAATTTGGCATTGATCGTTTTCAATTCAGATGATTTACTAAAATATTTTTCTTTGTTATGTGTCATTCTTTCCTCAACAGCATNNTACACTTTGGTTGAAGTAGATGCTATTTTGGAAGATCCTGCGGGAATCTTATCAATAGATATTTAGACACTTGCTTGACTCTCTCTTGATCCATTGTCATAATTTTTAAAAATAATTATCCTTTTTTGTGAAAGGAATCAAGCATGGCAACTGTTAGTGATATGCTCAAAAATAAGGTGAAGAATTTATGGGTAACATACCCTGATTCAACAGTTCGAGAAGCTCTTGAACTTATGAAAGCCAATAATGTTGGCGCTTTACCAGTTGTTAAGGACGATAAAGTGGTTGGTTTCTTCTCAGAACGAGATTTTGCCAGACATGCCATCGATGATGATTGTTTTGATATGAATAAATTGGTTGAAGAACTAATGGTTCATCCCGTATACTTTGTCGATCCCGCACAAAAAGTGGAAGAATGTATGGCAGTCATGACTAACAAGAAACTACGCCATTTACCCGTTTTAGAAAATGGTAAAATGATAGGAATTGTCTCCATTGGTGATGTAGTGAAACAATTATTAGAAGAAAAACAAGAGACAATTGATTTATTAGAACATTTTCTTTGGGTAAATATGATCTAATTCCAGTTCTAAACTAAACTTAGCGCAGGTGCATTCCTGCGCTTTTAATTTTCCAGTGAGGGAGTATGAACAAAAATAAAGAAAAATCCATCATTCTGCCAGTGATACTGGCTGTGTTCTTTGCTGTTTTGGTATTTTTCATGGTCACTCCAGGAATCAAACTACACAATCAAACCACCACCAACGAATTTAACACCGGATATGAATCCAATACCGTCACTGCTAAGGTCATTAACATGATAGAGGAAGGCGTGACGGATTTAGGAGGAACCAAACAAAACTATCAGGTGTTCGATGTAGAAATTATGGAAGGCGAATTCAAAGGCTCCGTATTGACTGTGGATTACGGCTTACGACAGATCTTGGGTAGCGAAGAAAAAATTCGTCAAGGTGATTACATTTTGGTTACTGTCGGACAACGGCCAGACACAGCAGAATTGAGGGCTTTTTTCACCGATTTTGTTAGGTCTCGCCCGATCTTCTATTTGTTCTTAGTATTTGTGATATTCAGTGTGCTGATCAGTGGATGGAAAGGAATTCGAAGTCTATTCGGTATCGGATTCAGTTTGCTCATTATCGTTTTTTACATTCTGCCTCAAATCATCAGTGGAAAAGATCCCGTCTGGATATCTATTACCGGGGCATTTGTTTTCCTTTCAGTTTCTCAACTCATCGTATATGGATGGAACCTGAAAACTCATTCGGCAGTAATTGGCATTTTCATTTCCTTAATTATCACCGGAGCTCTCTCTAGTTTTTTTGTTGATTTCACCCGTCTGACTGGTTATGGCGATGAAAATGCCCTATTCCTTTCTCAAATGGCAACACAAACCATTAACATCAAAGGACTGCTACTAGCCGGCATGTTAATTGGTGCGCTAGGCGTTTTGGATGATCTGGTTATCAGCCAGGCTTCTTCAGTGTTTGAGTTGTTCGCTGCCAACAATACTTTGAGCTTTAAGTTTTTGTTCAAGCGTGCAATGAATATTGGACGTGATCATGCAGCAGCCACCGTCAACACCCTGGTACTCGCATACGCTGGGGCGTCTTTACCGATGTTACTGCTTTTCACGATCAGTAACCAGAATCCAGCTATGTTAGTCAATATCAGTTTTATCGCTGAAGAAATTGTGCGCACACTGGTGGGATCAATTGGTTTATTCATTTCCATTCCTGTCACGACCGCTTTAGCTTCCTTACTTGCCACGAAGCATCAACAATACCCTTGGATTCAAAAATATTTCGGACCAGAAAATCAATGGGGTGAAACTAATCACCATCATTAAAGTAGATGTATAATTTTTTTGCCTCTATTAAATTTTCTATCAAAACTATTAGGAGAATGAAATGATCAGTGACCAACCTACCCGCTGGGACTTAACCAATATTTATCCCAGCCTTGAATCCGAAGAATTCAAAGATGCATTTTCAAATACTTCATTGTTAATCGATGACTTGATGGAATGCTTCCAAACAAAATTAGCACCATTAGCAGTAGATGAAGATAAAACTGTTCTGAACAAAGCTTTATCAGAATATGTCGATCAACTCAATGAAACGATTACCCATGTGGGCAAAGTAGAGAACTACATCTACAGTTTCATCAGTACTGATTCCTACAACAAATTAGCTACTCGCTTACTATCAGAATTTGAACAAATAACGGTTCGTCTCGAAAACCAGGATGTTACTTTCAAAAACTGGTTATCCGGATTGAAAACCAAAGTGGAAGAAATCATCGCCGTTGGTGGTGTGGTTGAAGAACATGCCTTTGCTTTAAAAGAAATTGTCCATTTCAGCCAATTCCTCATGNNATTTGAGTGGTGCTTCAAGTTGGGAGAAGCTGCAAGGAGTGGTGACATCTCAATTGAGCGTTGAATTAGAAATTGATGGTGAAACAAAAAAACTTCCCGCACCAGCTCTCATAAACCTACGGTCACATCCCGTTGAGGAAGTGCGTAGAAAAGGATACGAGAAAGAAATGCAAGCCTGGAAGTCGGTTGAAGAGCCGCTTGCAGCAGCTTTGAATGGTATCAAAGGTACTGTAATCACATTAAATAAACGTCGTGGAAGGCAAGATGCGATTGAAAGTGCCATTGATATGGCAAGAATCGATCGTGAGACATTAGATGCGATGCTATCAGCCATGCACGACTCGTTTCCTATGTTCAGAAGATATTTCCGGGCAAAAGCCAAACGGTTTGGACAGGAAAAATTACCCTGGTGGAATCTATTTGCTCCAGTGGGAAAATCCGAAACAAAATATACATTTCGGGAAGCCCGAGAATTTATTTTAGAAAATTTCTTGAACTTCTCGCCAGACCTCGCCGATTTTGCAGCACGTGCTTTTGACAATCATTGGATTGACGCAGAACAACGCGAAGGAAAAATGGGCGGTGCTTTCTGCATGGATATCCCTGGTACCGGTGAATCACGTATCCTCAGCAATTTTGATGGATCATTGGATCAGGTTTCCACTTTAGCGCACGAGTTAGGGCATGGTTTTCATAATGATTGTATGGAAAAGGCTAATCGTACCCAATTACAACAACGAACCCCGATGACAATGGCCGAAACAGCTTCTATTATGTGTGAAACCATTGTTTCAAATGCCTCACTAAAACAAGCCAAAAACACTGATGAAGAATTGTCAATCCTGGAAGGGATGTTAAATGGCGATTCGCAGGTGATTGTCGATATTTACTCACGCTATCTATTTGAAAAAGAAGTCTTTGAACGTCGTGCAAAATCAGAACTCTCAGCGGAAGAATTTTGTGACATCATGGAAAGAGCACAAAAGGCTACATATGGGGATGGGTTGGATGAGAGTTATTTACATAAGTACATGTGGACATGGAAACCTCATTACTATTCTGCCCACTTATCCTTCTATAATTTCCCATACGCCTTCGGCTTAATGTTTGGCACTGGTTTATACACCATTTACCAGGATCGCGGTGAGTCATTTATTCCGGAATACATCGATTTACTCTCCAGTACTGGATTAGGTTCAGCTGCAGAACTGGCTCAAAGGTTTGGAATTGATATTCGTCAAAAATCTTTCTGGGAAGGTAGTTTGAAGGTTGTTGAGCAAAGGGTCAAACGATACGAAGAAATTTAGTGTCCCATAAAATCAAACAGGTTGCCGACTGGCAACCTGTTTTTTCATTAATATTGTTGAAAACCATTCCCACACCTTTCATTACTGACATTAATCAATGGATTATATTAACAAAATCATTAACTCCTGTGCAGAAAGGAATTTTTTTTGTATTGTATAATCATTAACAATCAAGATGAGGAAATCAATTCAATAGGGGCTTGAGTAAATTTGATCAGTATATTATCCATCATTCCAATTATTGTAAGCAGCATCTCTGGATCTTTAGGCATTTTTGTTTTGCTAATGTCTTTTCCTAGGAAAACAAACACTTTTCGAATCNNTGCATTAACTGCATTAACGGTGATGGTATATGGAATTGCAACCGCGAGTCTTTATAATTCATCCAATTTACTACAGGCTACTACATACCAAAGAGTACAGGTAATCTCGATATCATTGTTTCTGTTAGCCTATTTTTTCCTGACGACCTTTTACCTGGATATTACTTTTTGGAAGAAATACTATCATTTCTGGGTTGTCTTAACAATTCTGAACATCATCCCTCAAGTTATCATAAAGAGTTCTCTCGTTTGGAACTCTCAAAAAAGCAACATCCATTTAATTAATTTTTTTGGAAATACGCAGATAATAACAGAAAGTGAACCTGGCATTATTACACAGATTTCCTTTGGAATCGGTATATTAGCTTTTCTTGTAATAACTGCTTCGGTGATAAAAGCATTCAATACACAGAAAAAGAAATTTCAAAATCCTTTATTTTTGGCAACATTCGTTTTATTAATTGCTTTTCTCAATGATACATTAATGGGTTTTGGCATTCTTAAGACATTTTATTTCCTGGAAATAGCATTTCTGGTCATTATCTTACTGGTTGCATTTATGTTATCAAAGAATGTTTTAGACGCTGTCTCAACAAAAGAAGCGCTTGAGCAGGCGAATATTGCTTTGCGAAACCATAAAAAATTATTAGAAAAGACTGTTTCGGAGAGAACTCAAGCATACCAATATCAGGCTGAATATTTTCGGGCTATGGTAGATAATAACCCGATCGCAACGGTTACATTGGATAATTTCCAACGAATATTATCAGTCAACCCAGCCTTTGAGGAGTTATTTGGCTACTCTCAGGAGGAAGCCTTAACCCAGGATTTAGACTCATTAATCGCTCCAGATGAACAGTTTGAAAAAGCGAGAAATTTAACTCTGAAAGTGTTGGACAGGAAAAAAATATCTGATCAAGGAATTCGTAAACGAAAAAACGGAGAGCGGGTTCATGTTGATATCCTTGGTGTACCGGTTATGGTTAACAATGAAAAAGTTGGTGTACTCGGTCTATATCGGGATATCTCAAACCAGATGGCTGCTGAAAACCTGCTTAAAGAAAACGAAATGCGCTACCGCAGTCTTTTTGAAGATTCCCCGATATCTTTATGGGAAGAAGATTTTAGCGAATTAAAAAAAGAAATCGAGCAATTAAGAAGCAATGGGGTTCGGGATTTTCATGATTATTTCACGTCCAACCCAGATATCGTTCGACAATTGATGAAGAAAATAGTGATTGTCAATGTTAACCAGGCAACCATAAAACTGTTCAAAGCAAAATCCAAAGAGGATTTCATTATTGGCATTGATAATTTAATCATGGATTCGTCTCTCCCAACAAATGGAGAAATTTTTGCAAACCTGGCTGATGGAGCAAGCCAACATGTTTGCGAGATTAGACACAGAGAATTCACCGGTATCAGTTTTTATACAGCCTTAAAGTTAGCAATCGCACCGGGTTATGAAGATACCTGGGGAAAAGTTTTCGTTACGGTTATTGATATTACCGAAAGAAAAAATAATGAAAGTTATCTGGAGTATTTATCCACACATGACCAATTAACCGGCGTTGCTAACCGAATTCTATTATATGATCGCTTGCAACATGCCATGACACATGCAGCCAGAGACTTAAAAATGGTTGCAGTGTTTTTTATGGATTTGGATGGCTACAAAGAGATAAACGACCAATTCGGTCATTCATTTGGAGACAAATTGCTGGTACATATTGCAAATCGTCTTGAAGAAAATGTACGAGATTCAGATACTATATCCCGTTTTGGAGGAGATGAATTCATTCTGGTATTGGAAAATATTACAGATATTGATGCAATTCAACCGATAGCAGAAAAAATAAGAAGCGCTGTCTCCAAACCATATCTGATTGGCGATAAAGAATGCGAAATAACAGCAAGTTTTGGCATCAGTGTTTATCCAATAGATGGAACAACAGCACAGGAATTAATCAACAAAGCAGATTCGGCAATGTATAATGCCAAAGAACTTGGCAAAAATCAATACAAATTTAGTCACGAAATTTTTAATTGAAGACATCAAAAAACCCT
>NPIE01002291.1_pt2 | contig 19341 bp, 23 predicted proteins | sample 8637661 | NCBI WGS metagenome assembly NPIE01 (sample SAMN07420842, study PRJNA396082) | bioreactor metagenome | isolation source: sample BA12 brine-fed electro-methanogenic bioreactor BA | place: Japan: Kochi | collected 2016-12-09
ATGCTACTCAACTGGATGTTATATGTATAAATGAATAAATGGAGGTAATGTATTAAATGGGGCCAGAATTTAATTAGAATTTGAATTTCCTGCACATGCGGATATAATAGTATTTAATGAATTATTGAAGTAATTGAACGGGGGAATTGATGTTTAAACATCTAATCCGTGCAGCACTGTTCCTATTTTTTACGATCCATCTCATTGCTTTTGATCCTCCTGTTGATTTAATGGAGCTCGATTACGATACATTTAAACAAAGGAACGATTCACAAATTTTATTAAAAGATGGATATTTTACTGTTGAGAAAAAGTTTGAATATTATGGTACCACTATTTCGTACGATATCTCATTTAAAAAAGACGAACTTAACGATTATTTTATATTTTTTCAACGTCCTTATAATAAGACAGACATCTTCAATGAGTACTATTCTGATACATTACTTTTTTACGCAAAACAATCTGACTTAATTGTTTTTACTGATCAATTTGATCTATCTGAGAGTGAACCAGTTTTCTATTTTTATATAAATGGTGAGAAACCAGTATGTATTTATAGAAAAGAAGATATGGAAGTAGGTTTTCGCGGATTCGGTATTGTTTACAAGGAAGAGGAGATTTATCATAGAGATCAATATCCCCTCAGCTATTATTGTGAACTATTGAATACCAAAATAAATTATGTAGAAAGTTTTGTTCCTGATGAAATACGGGAGTCCGGAATATTTTTAAACGATTTATTCATTAGAACTGAAATCAATCTGAAGATCTTGCGAAAAGACTTTATCGATAATTACTACATGAAAGATTATGTACTAAAACCAAATACAGAATATGAAATTGTTATTGATGACTGGCATAATGACACCGAGTTAAAAAAATTCCGTATTCTAACAAGTAATTTTATATCAAGGACCTTCAACGAAATAATACAAGAAGAATATTCCTTCATCTACGCTGGAGATGAGCCAATGGCACTTTTGATCTTTGCGAACGATGAAGGAATAAGCGAATATGGATATAATTTTATTATGCGAGAAGTAAAATAATTTATGAAATGGTTTACCATATAACCAGCAATTGGAGCAGACGTGGCTATTGTCACGATTCTTGCTTGTGCAAGAATACGCGCCAACTTAACGCCACGTAGCTCAACTGGATGTAGTACAATTGCGAATTGGTTGTTTTAATATATCAATGATCCAAAGAATAGTAAAAAAGCATTATTAGAATTGGGATCTGCGGTAAAAGGAGAGAATGTGAAAATTGCATTTTTTGATTCCGGTATTGGTGGTTTAACTGTATTAAAAGAAGCCCTGACAAGATTTAGTGGTATTGAGTTTTTATATTTTGCGGATACGAAGAATGTACCATATGGAATAAAAGAAAAAAGTGATGTAATTAGATATGTTATTGAAGCAACTGAATTTATACAAAATAAAAAAATTGATGCATTGGTTGTAGCATGTAATACAGCAACTTCAGTTGCTATTAATGAATTACGAAAGCTATATGATTTCCCAATAGTTGGAATGGAACCTGCGATAAAACCAGCAGTAAAAAATAATAAAGGTAAGAAAATCTTAATCATCGCCACTTCATTAACACTTAATGAAGCAAAATTAAATACATTGATATCATCGCTTAATGGATTAGAAATAGTAAATAAGATGGAAATGGATCAGCTTGTTGATTACGCAGAAAAATTTGAGTTAGATTCTGTATCAGTAAAAAATTTTATAAAGAAAAAAATTGAAACAATCGATTTAGATGAATTTGAAGCTATTGTACTCGGGTGCACACATTTCCTGCTTTTTAAAGAAATAATTAGAGAAGTTACAGGAAAAAATATAAAGATTTTAGATGGTAATCATGGAACAATAAATCAACTTGAAAGAATGGTAAGATTATCAGATTATAAAACATCAAGCAAGCAACACAATAAGAAAATCGAATTCTATTCATCAGGAATATTAGACAATAGTACTAGAGAAAAAGAACTATTAAGCATATTAGAGAAGGTAATGGTAAAAGACATATAAAAAGTATTTGTAGTTCTAACCTGGCATATTCTTAAATTTTACACATACGAAGCAGGAAACTCGAAATGAATGGATGTATCACGGTATTGATAGAGGCATGTAGACGGCCACACAGGGGCAGCCGCTGCAGGCTTATCATTAAGTGCTTGGGGTAAAAAGCCGAATTCAGTTCATGAAAATACAGATAGGAAATATCCATAAACAATAGTAAAATAAGCTTGTTCAAAGAACGTGATTTGGGAATATGTCAGCTGCAACGAAGTGGTAAAGGCGGGAAAAAATAATTGGCTGATATTGACTAACGCACAGGTGAACATCAGGCTGTCCTTGATGTCCTGGTTGATACAGTAGACGGCACCAAAGAAAGGGATAATATGAAATCAATAGTAAAATTGCTTTCTAAAACATTACTTTCGATGTTGATAATCTTAATTTCTTCATTAACCGCAATTATTCTGCATGCTGTTTTGCCAGCGAAAGTAGATTCATCTTTACTTGATGGATTACTGGTTAAAAGATATGGTTTTCCAGTTGTCGCAACAGCATATTTTCTCTTTCTGTTCACTCATTGCGCATTAGTTTTAATACTGAACAGTAAAAAGCTGAATAGAAGTTGTTTAAAGTCGGAAGTCTATTTTGGATTATCATTTTCTCTTATTTACATGATAGGCATGCAGGAAATTGTACTTGGTTCGAGTCCATATACTCAATGGGGAGCCGCTTTTATTTATTATCAATTACTCATGGGGATAGGAGACGCAATACCAGCAATACTATTGTGTTTTTTCATCGGAAAAATATTCTTTCGTGAACAGAATAATGAGCATATAACCACAGATAAAGAGTCTATTTATACGGTTTTGCCATTTATAATGATAATAGGAACAACAAGGCTGATAATGAGTTATGGTGGTATTATACAAAGCAATATTATAGACTATTTTATCCCAGTTGTTATATGGGGTTATGTCCTCGGTTTGGTATTTGGTATAGTCTATTTGCTGATCACAAAAAAAGCCTTATATATACGAAGAACACTATTTTTGGGGATAGGCATAAACTGGATGATTTTTAATTCCTTTATTGGTTTGGTAAGGAAAGATGCGATGCCTGACGCGCTGCTGCGAAGTGCAATTGATATAGTATCGATTTATTTTGCGCTAGAAATGCTAACAGTTATAAAGAGGTGTCGATTAAAAACTTATCAGTCATTTTAATCTGAGAACGCTATGTCGAGGTGTTTAGTTGTTCACAACGATCCTTTAAAAAATTTACTCCATGTGCTCGTTGCAGATAACATCAAAAATCTTTTGCACATCTAAATAATGGAAAAAGTCCTCGGGAAGGTTTTGAATTATTTCACCACAAAAACAAAACTAAACTTGGAGGACCTTTATTGAGTCAAAGAGATAATGTATAATATTTTGCGCAAATAGTTTATTAAGAAATAGTCCTCAATCTGACTATTGATAAAGTACGACCAAAACCATGTCAGAGAGAGGACCCAATGTCTGGTAATATTATCGAAATTAATGTGGAAGAAGTTAAAGCCTGTTTAGGAGATTTTGTAAGCGAAACCTTGGAAGAGACTTTAAATGCCATGCTGTAAGCAGAACCGGAAAGTGGAACGAAAAGGATATCGCGCCGGTCATTATAACCGGACGCTATTGACCAAGGCAGGTGAAGTAACCCTTCAGATGCCGAAGTTGAAGAAGGTCACTTTCGAAACGGCAATTATCGAACGGTACAAGCGCCGGGAGATTTCCGTTGAGGAAGCGATGGTGGAGATGTACCTGGCAGGTGTGTCTGTACGGAGAGTCGAAGACATCACGGAAGCACTCTGGGGAGCAAAGGTGTCACCGGGAACGATCAGTAATCTCAACAAGAAAATCTACAAAGATATCGAGAAGTGGCGGAACCTGCTTCTGAAGGGCATTACGTTTATGTGTATCTGGATGGAATCTGGCTGAAACGTTCCTGGGCTGGAGAAGTCCGCAATGTCTCGGTTTTGGTGGCTATTGGGGTCAATGAGGAAGGTTTCAGAGAGATTATCGGCGTTTTCGAGGGCACCAAGGAAGATAAAGACAGCTGGCAGCGTTTCCTTCGATATCTCAAGGAACGGGTGCCCAGAATCATTATAGGGGAAGATGAACATAATGAACTTTCTTGATGAAAAAGCAAAGCCGACAGGAAGAAATGAAGATAAATACTTCATCCATCTATTCTGATTCTGATTAAGAGTTTATTTATTTTCTCAATACAAAGCATAAAAGCGCTTGACAAACTAACGAACGTTCGTTATAAATATATTGCTTTAAGTAAAAGGAGGTGTGGATGAACGGCAAAGCACAGGAAATATCCACTAGAGAACGTATTTTTGAAGCTGCAGTGAAGCTGTTCGCCCAAAAAGGCTACCATGGTACCTCCATGAGAGACCTGGCCCGAGCAGTTGGACTCAAGGAGAGCTCCCTCTATAATCACTTTCCCGGCAAGGGCTCAATTCTGGAAGCGGTTTTGGCTTACCAGCTGGAGGGGTTTCAGGCAGCTTCGGTATTTCTGGAAGAAATGGAGGAAACCGGGCAGACCTTTACCGATCCGGTTGAACTCTGGATCGCTGGAGCCGGCGCTTTCATGGAGAAGCTACCGCCCTTGACCGATACCATCGGCTTGATCCTGCACAATGAAATGTTCTTGGATGATCAGTGCGGTCAATTTGTTCTCCATGAGCTTTTCCGTGTAAGGAAGGAATTGACGGAGAAACTGCTGTGTCGGATGCACGCCCAGGGAATGATCAAAGCCTGCGATTTTACCAAGACTGCTGCCCAGTACGTACATATGCTTCATGGCCTGGAGATGGAGAACCGCTTGCGCAAGAGGGAAGGGGCAGGGGAAGAAGAACTGCAGACCCGATTGATGGAACAGATAGTCCATTTCATAGATGGTTTGAAAAACAAGGAGAATTGAAATAGTGAAAAAGAAGGAAATAAGAAAAAACCGGGTTCGAAAAATCTTCCTGGTAACAGTAAGTATACTGTTTGTCCTGAGTCTACCCGGATGTATAGCCTTCTACAAAGAACACCGGGAGGTCCGTGGATTAACTCTGGACGGGGTGGATTTCTCCCGGTTGAAGGATGGGGTCTACCCCGGAGAAAACTCCGGAGGTCTTTATGGATGGCGAGCCTCTCGGATAGAGGTGACCGTCCAGATGGGTCGGGTGACGGATATTAAAATCCTGGAATCGGCGGAAGAAGCAGATTTTAAACAGGTTGTCCGGCAGATTATCCAGTCCCAGTCACTGGTAGTAGACGGCATCACAGGGGCCAGTCTCACGTCCCGGGCTTTTTTGAAGACCGTGGAAACAGCACTGATTCCGGCGGTTCAATAATCTCTGCAATGAAGGTGTAAAATGAACGTGTACAACGTTATTGCTCTCTGCGGTAGCGCTCGGAAAGCCCATACTTACGGAGCAGTGAGGCAGTTTCTTGACAGTCTGGAAGCCCGGGGAAGTGTTACCGGAGAAATTATTTTCCTCAGCCAGGAAAACATGGAGTCTTGCCGGGGCTGCAAGCTCTGCATCGACAGGGGAGAAGAGTTTTGTCCTCTGGGGGACGGAGGAGCCGCTCTAATAAACCGGCTGGAGAAGGCGGATGGTGTGATTATCGCTACCCCAAACTACTCCTTTCATGTCTCGGGTCATACTAAGCTATTTCTTGATAAGCTTGGCTATCTGTTCCACCGACCCCGTATGTTTGGAAAAACATTCACCTGCCTGGTGACTCAGGGAATCTACGGTGGCGGTGCCATCCTCAAATACCTCAATTTTGTTGGTAATGCTTTGGGGTACAACATCGTCAAAGGTACTTGCCTGAACACTTTAGAACCACAGCCCGACAAGCTAAGGATTCAAAACGAGCGGAAGATCGAAAAGCAGGTACACCGTTTTTATAAAACACTGAAGGAACAGAAACTCCCCGTACCTTCGCTGATGAAGCTCGCAATGTTCCGGTTTTCACGGACTTCTATAAGAAAAATGCTTGGAAAAGAATTCCGGGACTATACCTGGTACCGTGATAGAGGGTGGTTCTCTTCGGACTACTACTATCCGGTAAAACTCAACCCCATCAAGAAAATTGTCGCCGGTATTGTTGACTCTGCGGCAGGAGGAAAAAAATGAAGAACCTTGTGATATCGTATTCCCTCACCGGGAACAACAGCGCCCTGGCCTCAGCCATCGCCAGAGTCCTTTCAGCGGAGCACCATCAAATCAGCGAGGCGGGGAGTCGTGGCATAGTGCAGATTACACTGGACATGATGTTTAACCGTACACCCAAGGTCCAAATGCCTTTGCTTCCTGAAGAACCGGTTCGGATAATCCTGGCAGGTCCGATCTGGATGGGCTTGGCGGCGGCACCCTTGCGGGCGTGCCTGAAAGTCCTCAGGAAACGTCGGGACCTGGTCAGCTTTGTTTCTATCAGTGGCGGGGCGGACCACCATAATCCAAAACTTATCCAGGATCTTACCAGGCGCTTAGGGCGGTCTTTCGAAAAAGTAATCGATTTTTACATCGCGGATTTGCTGCCGGCTGAGCCCAAACCCACACGGGACGATACTTCCATTTACAAGCTTACAGAGGCGGATGTGACCATGCTTACTTGCAGAGCAGTCAAAGCTTTGAAAAAGTAAGAACAGCTTTTTTATAAAGCACAAGTCCAATAGTGTGGAACTGTTTATTAAATACTTTAGAGGGATGTATGGTGATTAAAAATATACAACCAGTTATCTGGTTTAGATACTCTCATCGTAAGAAACTGAAATCAACTCTTGCATGTAAATTAAAGAAGATAAAAACTTTTTGTTTTTATTTGCTTGGTATTATGAACAGTAGATTTATTGAAGTTACTTATCTTATTAAAGTTCCTGATGTTAAAAAGTCTGACAAAAGCACTTTGATGAGAAATCTGAACAAGAACGTATTATTTATGTTGGGTAGTTTCGAAAATGTAATAAGATTGAATAAAAAATCTACCTTCTTTGAAAAAAAAATCAAAGAAAAATTAAGGATTCTTATATTTGCTACCTGTTTTACTTTTGCAGGTTGTTCAGATGTACATAAAGAACATGCAGAGGCGATGAATTTATCAATAGCTATTATTGATTTCTCAGCTCTATCAGATGGTGTTTATAAAGGGTATTACTATGGAGGTATGTACGGTTGGCGTGAGAACGAATGTGAAGTGAATATAATTAATGGCTATGTTGATTCTCTCAAGCTGATATGGTCTGCTGAAGATCTTCCAGATAAGTTTTTTACAGCATTATACGGTCAAGTTATCAGCGAACAGTCTCTTCAAGTAGATTCTATAAGTGGTTCAACGTTAAGCTCGAAAGCACACCTGAAGTCTGTCGAATCTGCCCTTCTCAAGGCACAACGATAATAAGAAAATGCAATTATAGATAATATTTCAATTAAAACTTAGAAAATTGTATTAGAAAAGTGAAGAAAATAAATCTGTGTCCTTGAAATGGTCAAAAGAATTCTGTTTTTAGAGTTGTGTTATAGTTTTATTGAATGTATTAGTTAAAGATGTCGTATTAAAAAGTTTTTGATATGAATGTAATAAGCATTCAGGGGGTAGATAAAATGATAAAAATCATCAGAAATAAACCAGTTCTCACATATTTTATAGCCACTTTCATATTTTCTTGGAGTGGTGTTTCTGCATTTGCATTTTTTACTGGCTTGCCAGCTCCAAATAAAATTTTCGAAGAAACCTGGCCTATTGCGTTTATACCATATCTATTAGGCCCTGCTTCTATAAGCATCTTATTTACACTTATAATATACGGAAATGAGGGTATATACGAGCTTAAAAAACAGTTTCTGAGGTGGAAAGTGAATATTGGTTGGTATGCAATTACGGTATTAATGCTGCCTGTTCTTGTTATACTGATACAATTAATTTTTATACAGTTCTCAATTGATTTTATGCCAGATATAATTACCACTGATAATAAAATGGGATTGATAATCCGTGGTACTGCAATTGGTTTTTTTGGAGGCGGTATACTTGAAGAAACGGGATGGACCGGGTTTGCCAAACCGAAATTGAGAGAAAAATATGGAATATTAAATACGGGAGTAATAATAGGCGTCTCCTGGGGGTTATGGCACTTTTTACCGGTTTTCTGGGGTTGTGGAGATGTTGTCGGGCAACTCGACTGGGCACTGTTCCTTCCAGGGTTTTTTTTCTATATTTTAGGTGCCCCAGCTTACAGAGTACTAATGGTATGGGTTCATGAACATACAAAAAGTTTGTTCATGATAGCTTTAATGCATGCAAGTTTATCTGCAAGTCTATTTTTCATTTTTAGTTTTCCACAGAAAGGTCTACTTGCTCTGTTATATTACTTTGCTTTATCTGTCGAAATATGGATAGTAGTTTTAGTTGTAATGAAAATAGAAAATAGAAGAGTAGCGTCAAATAATAATTCCACGTAAGAATTACATATTTGATGTTATAACTAAAAATTAAACAATCAAGTATATTGAAAAATGAATTGTATTAATAATAAGTACTTGTGAAGTTGAAGATTAGAAAAAGAAATATTGGTGAGTCTATTCTGAATTGCATTTGACATATTATTATTCTATATCTGTTGTCGCTAAGTACTGATGAAGAGATTATGGTCACTAAAATCTAAGGAGATGTTATGAAAACTTTTGAACCTTTTAGTATAAAAAATGCTCGTGTGTTTTTGTTTTTGACTTTGATACTCTTGGTTGGTGGGATATATGTATTTATATACTCAGACTACGGTATGGGAGGTATGCTCAAATTAGCTCCCGATGCTGTCTTGATAGATACTATTCAAAAACCTACACCTCAAAAATATAATCAAGTATTACAATCAATGGGTGAAGGAGGGCGCGCTTTCTATCTTAAAAATATTCATAGGATAGACACTATTTTTCCATTCATATATACGATGCCGATGGCATCTTATGCCTATCTTATATTATCGGGTCTTGGTTTGTATAAAAAGAAAGCATTAATTATATCATTCTTTTTCTTTATACCAGCTTTTTTTGATCTTGGTGAAAACTATTATCTATATAGAATTGTAAGCAATTATCCGAAAGAGAATTTAGAAAGTATGCTATGGGCAATAAAATTTAGCAATCTAAAAGGAATAACAAGAGATCTATTATTCTATACTCTTATAGTTGTAAAGATTTTACAGATAGGTTTTGGATTTGTAACGAAGAATCGATAACTATCTTAAATCCTATAAATAGAAGATGTGCAATAGCAACATGATTAAAAAATGCCTGATGGAAAGGCATCTGTATTCAGGAACACTGAAAGATGCTAAGTAAGAATCATTCTGGTAGGTAAGCCTTTTTGTCTAAGCTGTTATTAAAAAATCATATACAGGATTTTTATGTATGGAATTACTTAAAGCTGAGGTATTGGATTATCGTTAATTGGCTAAATTGAATCATGAATTAATGCTGATAGAAAAATACGACAGTATAGTACCTGTCGAAAAGCTGGAAGAAAGAATGAAAAAGTTCTTTCTATCAGGGTATGATGCTTTCTGGGCTTTACATAAAAATACTAAATCAGGATACATACTGATAAACAGGACGGTACTCCCAATGTATATTAAACAACTTTTTATATTCCCTGATTTCCAGAGGAAAGGATTGAGGTCATATGCAATTAAACGAATAAAAGAAATCTATAATACAGATACTCTTGATGTAGAAGTAATGATCTGGAATGAAGTTGGATTTAACTTTTGGAAGAAGATGGGTTTTAAAACTCGTTGTTTTTCTATGAGGCTGAAAGATTATCCACGTTTTGATAAAAATAAAAACACATTAGATTGATTGCTATTCCCATTATTATGTATTAACTATCCCAGTCAATCCGAAATCAAAAAGATCGAAAAAATATTAATTTGAGAAATGAAAGAGATGTTTTATACCATCTGTTTTTATCCTTATTAAGGTCTTATAAATGGAAGATAAATAATGAAAATGCTTCAAGCAGATTTTATAAAGATATTACTTAATATTTTAGGTAAAGTGGCGGAGTTAAAGGACAGAGATACTGAGCAGCATCTAGAAAGAGTAGCTATGATAGTAAAGAATATTGCTGTATGCCTATCTGGGGATCCTAAGCTGAATTTATACCTAAGTTCAAAATATATTGAATGCCTGAAGCTATCTTCAAGCCTTCACGATATTGGCAAAATAGCAATACCTGACAAAATCTTACTGAAGCCTGATGTTTTGAGTTTTGATGAATTCGAGATTATCAAAGCACATACCATTATTGGGGGTGAAATTCTTGAAGAGGCAAGGCGGAAAATTGGGAAAGGCACTTTACTTGATATGGCCATTGTTATTGCACGCCATCATCATGAAAGATGGGATGGTATAGGGTACCCAGATGGACTAAAAAAGAAAGAGATTCCGCTCTCAGCAAGAATAATGGCGGTAGCTGATGTTTATGATGCTTTGGTTTCAAGGCGGCCCTATAAAGAACCTATCAATCATATAGAAGCTATCAAAATAATTAGGAAAGAAAAAGGTAGGCAATTTGATCCTGACATAGTGGATATAATTCTTCAGAACCAAGAAGTTTTTTTCACAAGCATTAAGTATCAAAAGGAAGACAATGCCTCTGATGAAGTAAAAGATATGTATATTGTATAAATAAAAGTTTACAGTGATGGTTTCTTCCTGTTTCAAATTGACATTGCAGTTGTCTTACATTTCACGCGCCCTGGACGGGCGCATGAAATGAAGCATGTAGCACTATTTTGATTTCTTTTTGAAGTTATCGACATACACCGCGATGAGGATGACGACTCCTTTAACCACGTACTGCCAGAAGGAGTTTATCCCCAGAAGGTTGAGGCCGTTGCTGAGTACCCCAATAATCAGTGCGCCGATGACGGTACCGCCGATCTTTCCGGCGCCGCCGCTCATGCTGGTACCGCCGAGGACAACCGCGGCTATCGCGTCGAGTTCGGCTCCCTGTCCGGCGGTGGGCTGGCCGGAAAACATTCTCGAGGCAAGAACAATACCCGCGATGGCCGACATTGCTCCGGTAAAGGTATAGGCGAAGAACTTGACCCGGCCGATTTTAATTCCGGAAAAAACTGCCGCCTGGGGATTGCCTCCCACCGCGTATATGTGCCGTCCGAGGCGTGTCCTGTTCATGATCAGGTAGGAGATAAAGACGATAAGCAAGAGGTAGATGATGGGCACCGGAATTTCGCCGAGGTATCCGGAACCTATAAAGTTGAACTGGTCCGACATCACCCTTATGGGTTTGCCTCCGGTATAGACATAAGCCGCGCCTCTGGCAATGTTCATGGTCGCCAGAGTGACGATGAATGGGGGAATCGTCGTGCTCGAGATAACGTATCCGTTTATGACTCCTACGAGAGTTCCGGCAAGCAGTCCCGCGAGAACCGCAACACCGATTGACACCCCATCGAATGCAATGAGTCCGCCGGTAACCACTCCCGAGAGTGCCATTATCGAGCCGACGGAAAGGTCGATGCCTCCGAGTATTATCACTATCGTCATTCCACAGGCTATGTATAGGTTGGTCGCTACCTGTCTGAGCACATTGAGAATGTTGGCTTTCGATAGAAAAACCGGGGACCGGAGGCTTATGAGAAGACACAGAATAGCGAGGCCTGCAATTATCCCCAGGTTCTCCCGTATAAACCGGATTGCCGGAACGAATATTCGGTAGTACCGGTTTTTTTTCTGTCCCGCTGTTTTATCATTGATATCATTCATTGCCGCTCTCCTTGACTGTATCCTTTTCATTATGAAGGGCTGCCAGGTGCATAATTTTTTCCTGATCGAGCTCATCCCGCCCGAGACAGCCGGCTACCGTTCCTCCCGACATTACGACCACGCGGTCGCTCATGTTTATCACCTCGGGAAGTTCCGACGATATCATTATTATCCCAACGCCCTGGGCTGCCAGGTCGTTCATAATGCGGTAGATTTCCGCTTTTGCTCCTACATCCACGCCACGCGTCGGTTCGTCCAGAATCAGGATTCGGGGATTCGTGGCGAGCCATCTGCCGATGACCACCTTCTGCTGGTTGCCTCCGGAGAGGTTCTCCACAATCTGGGCGGAATTTGGAGTCTTTATGGACATTCTGCGGATGTAATGGTCGGTTATATCATTCTCAACCTGTTTCCGGACAATGAACATTTGTATGAACTTGTCCAGTACCTTGATGGAAGTGTTGAACTTTACACTCTGGGTAAGAAACAACGCTTCCTCTTTTCTGCTTTCTGGTACATAGGCAATTCCGCAGGCAAGAGCGTCGTTGGGATTTTGTATCCTGACCGGTTTTCCTTCAACCAGTATTGTTCCTTCAACCCCGTTCGAGAGTCCGAAAATGGACTTCATAACCTCGCTGCGGCCGGCGCCCACGAGGCCGGCAAAGCCGAGGATTTCACCTTTCCTGAGAAAGAAACTGACATCGTGGATAAGGGCGCCGTCGCGCAGTCCATTTACTTCAAGAACCGGTTCTCCCGGTTCATTGCGCGTACGTGTATAGTAATTGGTCAGTGTGCGGCCGACCATCATGGTTATCAGTTCTTCCGCGCTGGTTAATGCGGTTTCTCTTGTTCCGACATAGCCGCCGTCCCGCAGAACAGTTATCCGGTCGCTTATCTCGAAGAGCTCGGACATCCTGTGGGAGATGTAGATTATTCCGACTCCCTGTTTTTTTAGCTTTCCGATGGTCTCGAAGAGGAAGCGAACCTCTTTTTCCGAAAGAGAGGAGGTCGGCTCATCCATCACTACAATTTTTGAATTAAAAGAGAGCGCCTTGATTATCTCCACCATCTGCTGCTGCGCGATGGTCAGATGCGCGAGCTTCGTTTCGGGATCCATATCGAGATCGAAAGATTCCATGAGCGCCGCCGCGGAGCTGTTCATGATGCCGAAATCAACAAGTCCGCCGGCAAGTGGTTCTCTCCCCAGATAGATATTTTCCGCCACGGTCATTTGCGGGACAAGCACCAGCTCCTGGTGGATTACGCTGATGCCGCGTTTCTGTGCGTCATGAACATTGTTGATATGGGAGGGTTTTCCCTCGATACGGATCTCTCCGCCGTCGAGCTGGTAGATGCCCCCGAGAATTTTGATCAGCGTCGATTTTCCCGCACCGTTCTCGCCGAGCAGGGCATGCACCTCCCCGGCCTTCACCTCCAGGTCAACATCTTTGAGGGCCTGAACGCCGGGAAAGTGTTTGCTGATTTGTTTCATTTCAAGAAGAATGGTATTACTCACTGTTGCACCCCGATTCCTTCCCGATCCGCCAACGGAAAGCAAGGACCCTGCGTAAAGCAGGATCCTTGCAGCCGTTCAAACATAACGGATCAGCGAAAGCTGTTACTGCCAGCCGTCGACTCCGTATTCACCTACGTTATCCTGATTGATGAGAAAGGTTTTTACAGGAATTCTGTTTTCGTAAGCTTCTCCGCCGAGGATCTTGTAGGCGAGCTTAACAGATTCCACACCGATGGAAATGGGAGACTGGGCTCCCGAGCCTACGAACTGACCGCCGGAAGCGATCTCTGCCTTGGCTTCGGGTGATCCGTCAACACCGTAGATGAGAATCTCGGTCCGGTTGGCTGCTTTGCACGCGGCAAGAGCTCCCAGAGCCGTCGGGTCGTTACCGCCCATTACGGCGATGATATCGCTGTGTGCCTGAAGAATGTCGTCCATCTTTTCCATGGCGGTGGGCAGATCACCCTTGGCGTCCTGCTGGGCCACAATGGTGAATCCCTTGCCATCGATCGCCTCCATGAATCCGGCTATGCGGTCGTTGATGGAGTTCATCATCGGAGAATCGAGAACAACGATATTGCCTCCTTCGGGGTAGCGTGCAACGAGATCGAGACCGCAGACATATCCGGCGTTCTTGTTATCCGATCCCGCGTAGGCGGTTACGTAATTCATGTCCTTGACTTCGGTGTCAAAGTTGATAATCGGTATTCCCGCTTTCTCGAGTGCTACGAGGGCGGGGCGGATTCCTTCCCAGTCCACCGGGTTAAGGTAGATGGCGTCAATTCCCTGAACAATCAGGTCTTCGATCTGGTTGATCTGTTTTGCCACATCCATGGCGGGATCCATGGTGATAAGCTTGTCACCCCGGGATTCAACTTCGTCCCGAATTGACTGCTCAAGTACGATGAAGAAGGGATTGTTCATGGTCATGCAGGTGTAACCGAAGGTATAACCATCATTTTTTCCGCTCTCCTGGTTTCCTCCCGCGAATGCGAATGACGAGGAGATGATCAGGATCAGCAGAATTGCAAAAAGTTTTCTCACGTGTTCCTCCAAAATTGTTTTCTAACTGTTTTCGTAGTGGTACCGCCTACTTGCAGTTGAGTCATGATAGAGCACATCTCCTTATCAAACAAACAATAATATGTCACAAACCGTATGACAAATGTAACTTTCGGAGGTAATAAATGTAAAAGCAGCTTCCTCCGGAAGAGCTCTGTCGTGTAGAATACCGTCATGAACAGGCGGGTCTATCTTGTTTATCAGGCAATATATGTACTGAATTTCCTCATCGTGCTGTTTTTTTCTGTAACTATCGCCATGACCATTTACCGGATCTGCGACGAAGACCAGGCAAGGGCTTTTCTGGAACATGCCCGTTATCTTCCGCATGTTCCCTGGAAGGTCCCGACCTATACCATCAGCCTGTTTACCCTGCTTGGGATATCCAACTATGTTAAAATCCACATTCTGAGGGAGCGGCACCTGTTCAAGCTTCTGCTGTTTCTCCTCGATCTGGTGATATGCGTACTTATCAGTTATTATCTCAATTTCAGTTATAAAGGATTTTTTCTTCTGCTCATCGCCGGTCTGTTTATTCATACGCCGATTTTTTTGCTCAGAGTCATAAGCCTGGGAGCGGCACTGCTCTTTTTCATTCTCTTTGATTACGACCTTCTTACGGTACGGCTCAACATGGTCTCTTTTCAGGATTTCCTCTACTACTACGAACCGAGTGTTCAGATTTCCATCTACAGCGCGCGGAGCACCCTGAACTCGGCAAACCTGATAATGATCATTCTTTTTTTCTATACGCTCATTCAAAGCAAGATAAGCGAGAACAAGGAGTTTATCGAACTGAACCGGCGCCTCTCTTCCAATCTGAGGAAACTGGAAATTGCGAACATCAAACTGGAAGAAGCAGCCCGGATGAGAGAGCGGAACCGGCTTGCCCACGAGATCCACGATATTCTGGGCCATTCCCTTACCTGTATTTCCACAGGTCTGGAAGCCTGCCTGGAGTTCTCCCGCGACAACATGACAGGACTGAGGAACCAGCTTGTCAAAATAAAGGAGATCGCAAACAACGGACTTCTGGATATACGCAGATCGGTACGGGAATTGAAGATGGACGCAGTGGAGGACAGGTCACTGCTTATCGCGGTCCGGGAACTGGTGAACGATGTAAATTCGGTGGGGAAGCACAAAGCGGAGCTAGAAATTATCGGCGAGCCGGAGCCTCTTCAGCCGGAAGAGAAAACGACCGTGTACAGGATCATACAGGAAAGCCTGACCAACTCCGTTCGGCACGGCAGGGCTGCGTGCATAGGCATAGAGATTCGCTACACCGGGGAGAGCCTCGAACTGATTGTCCGGGATGACGGCCTTGGAACGGAGTCCCTGCAGCCGGGATTCGGCCTGCAGCACATGGAGGAGCGAATATCACTTCTGGGCGGGGAAATCAGGTTTTCGACAGTACCGGGAGAGGGCTTTCTGACCGAAGTCCGCCTGCCGTTAAAAAGGATACGCAGCATTGATTAAGGTATTGATTGTAGACGATCAGGAACTGATACGGGAAAGTCTCCAGATGCTCATCGACTCCGACGACCGTTTCACCGTGATCGGAACGGCGGAAAACGGACTCGAAGCGGTGAGGGAGGTGTATGAAAACCGTCCTGACGTCGTGCTTATGGACATCCGCATGCCGGAACTCGACGGAACCAGGAGCGTCAAGATGATAAAGGAGCATGACTCGGGGATACGGGTCATCATGCTCACCACCTTCGAAAACGATGAATATATATATCATTCCCTGAAAAACGGGGCCGACGGTTTTCTCCTGAAGGGTATCTCCAAGAAGGACCTTTTGAACAGCATAGAAACGGTTTTTTCCGGCGGGGCCTCCTTCGATCCTAAAACGACCAACAAGGTGCTCACTATCTTTAACCGCATGGCCCAGTCCTATTTTCTGGAGGAGAGTCATGACGACGAGATTGATAAACTGTCTATCACCGAACTGCAGATAATTCAGGCCATAGGACGGGGTCTTTCGAACAAGGAAATTATGGGCGAGATCCACCTTTCCGAGGGGACTGTCAGGAACTATATAAGCACCATTCTTAAAAAGCTGAACCTCAGGGACCGGACACAGATCGCCATCTTCGCCATTCAGTATGGACTCATGCTCAAGACTTTCGAGGCGCCGAAATGAAAAAGAGAACGATCGCCCTGCTGTTCGTCGCGGCAGCGGCTGCCGTGGCAACGGGTGGCATGCTGCTCAAGCCCGCCTTCTCTCCGAAGCCGGTGATTATCGATGTCGCCCTGTACTCGGGAAACAGCTGGGGGGTTCCCCAAAACTTCGCCTATGCCATCTACGACAAAGCGGCGGAAATGTTTGAGAGCCGGGAGCGTTCCGTCCCGATAAAGATCCGCTACCGTACCGGCACCATGTATAAGGATTACTCTGAATGGTTCGGCAAGCTGCTGCTTAAGGGGCAGGAGCCGGACTGTTTCCTCATTATCGAGGAGGACTTCAATACCTACGCCTCTATCGGCTTCCTGGAGAATCTCGACCCCTACATCATGCGCAATGAGGATTTTGACACAAGCACCTTTTATCCCCAGGCTCTGAACGCCGGTACCTTCCACGGCAGTCAGTTTTCGCTCCCCATTTCGATTGTTCCCTCGTTCATGATCTACAACAGGACTCTTCTCGAAAAAGAGGGGATAAGGATAGACGAGGAGCACTGGGACTGGGACCAGTTTCATTCCATATGCAGCCGACTGACAAGAGATACGGACGGCGACGGCGTTATAGATCAGTTCGGAGAGTACGGCTACGATTGGCATCACGCGTTCTACACCAGCGATTATCTGCTCTTCGAAGAGAACGGCAGCAAAATCGGCTATAACGCTGTCCGGATGGGGGAAACTGTGGACCATCTGAAAGGGCTCTACCGCCTGAGAAAGGGATCGGTCGTAACAGAAAAGGACTTCGACAAGGGGAGGGTGGGGTTCAAGCCCTTCAATTTTTCCGAGTACAAGGCATACAGCACCTATCCCTACCGCATTCTGAAGTACGAGGCCTTCGAATGGGAAGCTCTTCCCTTTCCCACCGGTCCGCGCGGCCTGTCGGCATCGAAACTGTATACGGTGCAGATAGGGATGAGCTCCCGTTCGGACAAGAAAAAAGAGGCGTTCGAGTTCATGAAATTCATCACCGGGGACCAGGAGTTTCAGCGGGAAGTGTGGAACTCCACCAATACCCTTCCGGCTCACCGTACCGTCGTAAACAGGATCTACGAGGAGCAGGAAGAGCGCGAGAGCGTCGACACGGTCATAAATCCCGGGTTTCTTGAGACCATTATAGCCGAATCCTATACGACCCCCGATTTCAAGCTCTATTCATTTCTGGACGACATGATAACCCAGAAGATATTTCAGATTGTTGCCCAGAACATAGAGACCAGAACAGGCGTCAAGGCGATGACCGAGGATCTGCAGAGAACCCTCAAGAATAACCGACGTTAGCGTCTTAAGTCAGAACTGGGCAAAGCGGTTCAACTATAGAACATGATTATAAAATTATTAAAAAAACGAAAGGTGATAAAAATATTGATGTATAATAAGCAGCAATTAAGTGAATATAAGTGAGGTTGTATGAAACGTTTCTTTCCAATCCTGGCAGTTATGGTAGTTCTTTATAGTTGTGCAACTGCGGAGCCTTATAAAGAAGAAGTAATTGAAAAAAACTACTTCGAAGCAAGTTTGTTTAACAAAGAAGTAAAAATCTTTAAAGATCAGATGTATGAAATAAATAAAGAAGGACAGTTGTTGAATGGTTTTTTGGCAGAACCATTTGTATGCGAAAATACCAAAGCAAAATTTACAATACCCAAAAATATTCAAGTGATATATGACGAAGAATTGGGAGTATATGTATTTAAACTGGATGAAAGACTGGCAGATGTCGAATCAGAACATGTTTCATATAAAGTGCATGGATATATCTTGTTTAATGAAAAAGGTGACTTTACCGGAAGGGTAGCCGAAGATGTTCACTTTTATTATGAAGGCCGGGAAATAATATTTCTTATAAACGATAATCCGGAATGGTCGGATACTGAAGAGTTTAATTATAGCTACTATTCAAAGAACTATAGAGATAAAATAGAGCATGATATTATTGCAGGAAAGGACTTTTTACGAAAAAAAGATCTTGAAATGCAATTTGCAGCACATGATGGTTACGGCATGCAAATTTATCGAGGTGAAAATTTTCTGGTTTATTTTCAGAAAGAAGAAAATAATTTCAAAATAGAAGATATACACGATGAAAATGATATTATAAAAAACTTCAAAGCCATGAATGTCGGCAGACCATTTATATCCAGTTATAAGAAAAAACTGGTGATACCATTGGATGTGCTTCAGCCTGATGAAAGCAAAAAATCAGGTTATATAGAATTGATTATGACAAATGATACCTATGAAAATATGAAGGCTATTACCGAAAATAAAAAGGAAGCGTATTTGGTTTTCAGAATGGGAATGTTTGATGATTTCAGTACCAGTGGCTTCGGAATACTGTATTTCTCCTATGATCAGGAACAATACGAAAATATTATTAATACATTCTAATTTGTATTTTGACATAACTACTGTCTTGACTCATTGGAAGTGAAACAAGATGCGGTATATAAAGCGGATCCAGATGGAATTACATGGAGGCGTATGAACTTTTTAAATCTGCTCGATTTCTCAAAGGCGCAGCTTTCCGAAATTTTTCTTTTGGCAGATAACATGCCGGAGGATCATAACAATCTGGACAGGAAAGCAGTCATTATGTTTTTTCCTGAAACCAGTTTTCGGACGCGAGCCTCTTTTGAAAAAGGAATACATGACCTTGGAGGTCAGTCGATTTTGTTTCCTTCCGCTGCTTTGGATAAAAGAGA
>NPIE01013042.1_pt1 | contig 19327 bp, 32 predicted proteins | sample 8637661 | NCBI WGS metagenome assembly NPIE01 (sample SAMN07420842, study PRJNA396082) | bioreactor metagenome | isolation source: sample BA12 brine-fed electro-methanogenic bioreactor BA | place: Japan: Kochi | collected 2016-12-09
TGATCTGCAGCTTGTCGTTGATCACCAGGCTGATGCGGCCGTTCCAGGTCAGCGCCAGGCGGGTGACGACCTTGCCGTTGGACAGATGGCCGGCGATGTCCTTGCCGTCCAGCGAGTGGCGCAGGTAGCGCACCGTCGCCTTGTGCTCGTCGGAGCCGGTCAGCTCGGATTCGTCGTCCAGGTCGAAGGCGCCTGGGGCGGTGCCGGACGCGAGCCAGCCGGTCATCAGCGCACTCATCGACGGTTCCGACTGCAGCGGCGTCACCGGCAGCTCGCCGAGCGCGTTGCGCAGGGTGTGGGTGAAATCGTCGGCGCGGCTCGGCGTGGAGGTGTCGACCACCAGCCAGCCGTCAGCGAAGTCGATCCAGCCGCGCGTCACGCGGCGGCGCGAGAAGGCCCGCGGCAGCAGGTCGGCCTGGACCTGCTCCTTGATCTCGCGCTTGTGTTTGCGGCCGATCTTGAAGCCCTTCTGCTGCTCCAGCTCCTTGATGCGTTCCTCGGCGGTCTGGTTGACCACCGATGCCGGCAGCAGCTTTTCCTCCGTGCCCAGCGCGATCATCACCTGGCGTTCCTGGCTGATGACCAGCTGGCCGGCGTCATTGACCGCGACCCAGCCGCGCGACTGCAGGTTCTGGCCGACGCAGGGCTGCAGCGGGAACTCGGTCAGCGTGGTCTCGATCTCGCCGGGGCTGCGGCTCCAGCCGGACGGAAGGCGGAAAACGGTCAGATTTTTGAACCACATCGGGCTACTTCTCCTGTGAATGAGTGGGGTCAAGCGCTGCCGGCGGCATCGGGCGCCGTGGATCCTTGACTGGTCAGCGTTTCATACCCATCGGCACCGTAGGCTTCGTCGACATACGTGGCAGCGAAGGCGCCCCGCGACCGCGGCTCGGCATCGACGTACACGAAATCGCAGTCACCATGGATCGGGTGAAAACCGTTGCGCACCGGTCCCGCGCGGAGCCAGACATGACGGGGCATGCCAAGCGGCCACGAATAGCCCGCTGCCCGTACCGCTTTCATGAACGCATGGACGTCGTGGTGGCCGCGTGCCATCAATCGGTATGTGTCATCGCCGACGTTGGTGATGTCGGCTGGGCCGATTGGCGGCTCTCCCCTACCCTCCGCCGGGCCTTCAAGGCGACGCTCAATGTGCGCGGTCGCAGCACTGTTCATTGGTAGACGCTCCCTACCTGCCCGGGCGCGTTGCTCCGGGTGCAGGCGTTTCTGTGATCGGTCGCGTGCGGGCAGCGTTTGTTTCCGCACACTCGGCAAACAACCATCTGCGACCACGTGGTCGGACAGTCGGTATCAGGATCCCGCGCGTCCCGCTCCCGCAGACACCGGAGGCAGCGACACAGCGGGCCGCCCAAGAGCTCGGCATCCGCGACCCATATCGCATAGACCTCGACCGGGTCCGGGCCGAACAGCGAGTGCTCGATCGTCGTGACCCGGTACCCACGCCAGGGGCGAGTGATGCGCCGTGCGATGTCCTCCCGCCGCGGGTACCCGAGGGTGATCACCACATTCGAGAAGACGCGCCCTTCGATTCGGCGTTCCCAGTACTCATTCCGAAGGCGAAATTCCTCCGGTTTCAAGCCAGCGCGAATCTCGGTAAAGAACCGGCGCTGTACTGGCAGGACCAGGTCGGTCACGAATGACCCCAACGAGCCGGGCACGCGCGACACGACGCACTAGCCCCACTCATGCGGCAGGCCCGGTATCGGAGTCACCTGCAGCACCACGCCCGCAGCCGCCGTTCTGGGGAGCCAGGCCGGCGTAGACGTCTTCCTTGCTCGGCTTGTAGTAGCCCTGCCCGCACACCTCGCTGTAGATTTTCCCCATACGATCGAGAGCGGCTATCAGCCGGAGATCGTGCTCTCCACTACCAAGCAGGCGGTCGTAGTAGCCCGGGGAGCCGAGGCAGGGATCGTCCCGCAGGGCCATCGAAACCAACATGCCAGGCGCTGGCGTGGTGCTGATGAGTGCATATCCCCTTGTCGGCGACAGATGCCCCATTTCAGCCGGGGGAAGCGACCGCTCAACCTCCGGGAGCCGCCACATCGCCACGTCGTAGTCGTAGTCCGCGGCGGACGGCCCGTCGCGCAGGTCGGCGGCGACCCACCCGCTACCGCGGTAGTCCCAAGCCAGCAAGCTCAGATGCAGGCGCCCGTGCCGGTCCCACGCGACAACCGGGACGCTATACGCTCCACGGTGCAAGGGATCATCGTCTCGCGGGGGATGCGCCTGCGCGGACATCCCTTGGGCGGGCATCGTCGCCGCATTGACCTGCATGGTTCTCTCCATCCGCGCTACAGCACGCGTTCAATCATGAGCTGGACGGACTCCCTGCCGCCCCAGCGGTTGATGGTTGGCCGGTACAGGCAATGAAGGCGCCCAGACGCTTTCATTGTCGGCGCCCCGGAGAAGTGCACGCCATTTAGCGTCACGTTCCCGGCTCGCAACTGGTAACGAACATGTGCCCCACTCGCGCCCATGGTCGAAGCCCTGGCGACCGCGAACTCGTCCTCGAAGAGCGGCTCTTCCAGACCGGCCCCCCACGGGCCCGCGGTCTCGATGCGCCGCACCGTCTCCAACGTCAACTCGCCCGGCTGCAGAGGGGCATCGACCAGGACCTTAGCCTCAAAGGCTCCAGGTGCAGCTAGCGCTCGGCATCCTTCGTCGAACAGCGCCTCGAAGAGCGGCAGGCGCTCAGCAACGACCGTGGCGCCGGCGGCCGCTGCGTGCCCGCCGAACTTCACGAGTGTTCCAGGAGCACGGACATCCACGAAAGCGAGCACGTCGCGGATGTTTACGCCTGGGATCGACCGGCCAGAGCCTTTGATCAAGGTGGGGGCATCGATCGACGGCGCGAAGGCCATCGTCGGGCGGTACGTCTCCTCACGGATCCGCGTCGCCACGAGCCCCACCACACCCTCGTGGTTCTCCTCGGACATCACGACAATGCCCCCGGCGCGGCCATCGAACTCGCCAATCGACGAAACGGCCTCCTCGGTCATCGAGGCCTGCAGCGCTCGGCGCTCGGAGTTGAGCGCGTCGAGCTCGGCCGCCAGCTGCTGTGCATGGCCGGGATCGTCTGCCAGCAGGCACTGGATACCGGTGGTGATGTCAACGAGGCGCCCCGCGGCGTTAATGCGAGGCGCTACCCGCAGGCCAATATCGCGGGCGACCATCCCGGGGAGATCCACCCGGGCGACGGCGGCCAATGCCGCGAGTCCCGGCCATACCTGACCTGACCGATACCGGCGCAGACCTGCTTCGACGAGCAACCGGTTGTTGTAATCCAGAGCGACGACGTCGGCGACCGTCGCCGTGGCGACCAGGTCCATCAGCTGCGCAAGACTGCCAGCGGGTTTGGCACCGCCAGACCGCATGGCCTGGCGTACGCACAGCAGCGTGTAGAAGGCGACGCCAGTGCCGCACAGCGCCTTCGAGGCAAACGCACACCCTGCCTGGTTGGGATTGACCAGGGCGTCGGCATCCGGAACCACATCGCCCGGCAGATGGTGGTCGGTCACCACTGTTGTAATGCCGCGGCTACGGGCATAGGCCACACCCTCGACGCTGGTGATCCCGTTGTCGACGGTCACCAGGAGCTGAACCCCTTTTTCGACGGCAGCGTCCACCAGCGCCGGGCTGAGCCCGTATCCCATCTTGAACCGATCGGGGACTACGAAGTCGACGCTCGACGCGCCGAGCATCCTCAGCCCCCTCACCAGGACAGCAACGCCGCACGCCCCGTCTGCGTCCATGTCGCCGGCAATCACGATGCGGTGGCCAGCTTCGATCGCGCCGAGGATCAGCGCCGCGGCGTGGTCAACGCCCTTCAATGCCGGCGGCAGCATGCGGGCGATATCCAGATCCCAGTCATCAGCGGGGACGCCGCGCGCCGCCAGCAGCCGCTGGACGACGTCACCAGACTGAGCCTGAGGCCTGCGCTGGATCTCGAACGAAGCCATCGCTCAGTGCAGCACCGTAAGGACCGGCGGCGTAATGCCGTTGTAGGCTCGATCCCAGGGCATGTTGCCGTAGCTGTCCGGCGCAAAGACCTGAATGCCGTGGGTGTGCTGGGGATACAGGCGCTGGCCAACGTAGAAGTAGTGGGCGTATGCGTCCGCTCGAACGAAGCAAGCCCACCCATCCCGCTTGCCGAAGAACTTCGGCAGGGTGCCATCCGGCAGGCCCCAGTCCTTACCGCGCAGCCGGCTCGCGACCTGCGTCAGTGCAGCGGTGGCAAACGATTCCAGAACGCCGAACACGATGATATCGGGATGGCCCCAGGTCGCCTGGAACCCGACCGTGTAACAGAAGGGGATCACTCCCCCGCCGCCACTCACGGTCACCAAATCCCAGCCGCGCGCCCCGACCCGGTTGCGGACGCGTTCGATCGTCTGCTCGAGTATCAGGCTCTTGTCGGGTGTTACGTTCATCATCTCTCCGGGCACCACCGCAGCGTGTGGCGATGGAGAGATGATTACGGCGCCGCCGCCGCCGATGAACGATTCGGCGGATTGTGGCGTCGCGCCGGGCTACGACTCGTATGCGGCCTGGGCCCTTAACTGCGGATCATGAAACCAGACCGCTTGCCGGTCGAAGACGTCCGGGTCGTATGGCGTCGATACGTACGGGTGCGCCTCGAGCCAAGCCTTGACCTCCGCGTGGTCGGGTGACGTCTCGTCTTTCAGAGCGTTGATCGTTCGGAAGTACCCGCGTTCACCACCGCAGTCCTCCGGCGGGCACGCATACTGCCCAGCGATGCACCTCGGATACTGACCTCCATCGCTGCGCAGCTCGGTCTCCAGGTAGACGGTGTGGCGCCAGCCATCGCCAAAGTCGTAGTGGTATCTGACGCCGTATTCGGCGCGCAATGCATCGGCGAAAGCGGACAGAGGCAAGGACCGCCCATCGGCAGGGGCCAACTCATCCATCTCGTCCGACGGTATTCCGATGCGCAATGTCGTGTCTTCCGCCTGCGGCAACAAGAACTCGTGCAGGTGATAGTCGAACCAGCCCATCGCATCCTGGATAGCAACGTGCAGGTCCCAGAACGTGTAGGAGCGAGGGACCTCAATGAGTCGGCTGATCGTTCGAGCCCCATAAGGAAACTCAGCGAGATCATCGTTCAGAAATAGCTCGATGCGGAAACGATAGACCGTCTCATGGTCAGGGATCTGTCTTAACGCACTGCCGAACCGGCTGGCGCTGGGCTCAGTGCTGTCTTTGTCACGCATAACCGTACCCCTCCCGGATGTCCATCCAAGAGCAGAGTACTGGTTCCAGCTGGAACTATCGAGCGCCGACGCTCATCCATGCGAGGCGCAATCGATCCATTCGAGATTGATGGCTTCGCAGTGCTTGCAGAACAGATCGGCCTCCCCGATGCCGTCAGACTGCTGGAACCGGAAGATGCCGCCATACTCGATCCCTCGGGCCGCGATCGAGATCTGGAAGGCATCGCGCCGGCGGACTGAGCAAATGTCTCGAGCAACTTGCTGGTCGTTCAGCACATAGTCGACGAAAGCCGCGGCGCGGAAGCCTCTACAGATCAGGGAATACAGCTTGCTGTAGTCGCGGGAGAGCGGGTAACGAGGCACCCCGGACTCGGGCGAGCTCCCACGCTCGGGCGCGTCACGAAGTCCACTGCTAGTGCTCATCGTTGCAGGTCCGAATGTGGCGCTCACTCCATCCCGCTGGGCCTTGTGTCTGTGGCTGCGTCGCCCGCCACTTCGCAACTTCGACATCGGTTGCCCGCTCGCTGAAGCCGCCGCCGTGAACCTTCCACAGCTGGTCATCCACAACGCAAAGCACCGGGCCGCGGCAGTTAAACTGCACATGGTCATCAGCGTCTTCAAGCGAATCGAATCTCGGGTAGGTGTCCATAGAGGGTTCCTGAGTCATTTCTTGCGAACGCCAATGCGCCACTGAATTGATGCTACAGAGGCCGGAATTGACCCGCCATATTGCCCTGCCAACGCACGGTAACAAGGTAGCGCGCTTGTGAACACGAACAGCCGAATCGCCGGCGCCGCTAGTCAGCCGGCACGCAGCGCCGGGACGCCGCGTTGCACCTTCGAGGTCGTCTCACGCTAGTATCCAGCCCTCTTTCATGGGTATCCAGATGGCGCTGAAGCTGCTGCATCGCGAATCAACGATTGTGAAGTCATGGGACAGCACCTGGCAGGAGATCGCCGAAGTCACAAGCTGGTACTGGTCGACCAGCCGACTCTGTCCGATGGTGAGGGTTGTTCGGGAGTTCACGAATCTGAGAAGGCCGTGCGACGACGACAAGTGGATCGTCTCCTCAACCCACGTTGCCAGGAGCGACCTGCCCGGGCAGGCCAGGGCCGCGCTGGAGCAGAATCTCGGCTTTTCTCGGCTGAAGCTGTAGGCAGCGTTGGGCGGGCCTCGACCTCAGTCAATCACCTCCAAGGGGCCAGAGAGGTTTCGCGACATCTTGCTCGCTCCTCAACGGTCGCATCCAAACGGCAACAGGGCCGTCCCAACTGTCGTCTATGGCTCCGAGCAACCAACCATCGCCGGCCGGCCGCGTGGGCGTCCAATCGCTGCAGTCGGCAACGCCGCTCCTGAAGTACCGATCGGCAATCTCGGGCGGGGCATCCTGCTCCAGGAACACGAAGCAGGACTGGTAACCCCACGAAGCGAGACATGGTCGCGCATCCCCTTCCTCAGGGAGCGAGCTCCACGGGAAGCTGGGGTGCAGCCACATGCCATCCCGATCCCGCTCGACAGGCACCTGGGACGGATCAACGACAGCCATCGCGGCCGCGCTCGAAGAGATCCTTTCCCGGCTCATCGACAGCAGACCCTGCCAACTCGCGCGCAGCCGCCGCGATGTGGCGGTCGACGTCGTCCCGGTGAATGACCACAACCTTGCGGTTCACCTTTGTCAGGTAGAGAAGTGAGCCCTTATTCGGCCCCGACGTTTTCGGCCTGGTATGGCATCCGGTGACACGAATCCCGCCCGCCGCCATGAGGCTGTAGCGATAGGGCATCCAGCCATCCGGGGAACCTGCCGCCTCAATTGCCGCCAACTCCATCGCGCGCGTAACAACTTCGGGATCCCTACTGCGCTGCCTGCTCATGATTTCTTACTCCCAGCGTTGCTGCCATATCGGATGCCGCAGGGGTCTGGGAGCAGCTGGCCATTGGCTAGGATGTCGCAAAGCACGGTCAGCTCCGGCTCCCGAAACATCGATTTGGCACGTTCCAGCGCCTGGACGCGGCCCCGGTACCAATCACGTTCTCGCTCGAGGCGATTCCAGGCAGAAGCACCACAGCAGCATCCCTCGGGATAGGTGCACGACAGGGTGTGTTGCCGAGCCATCAGCAACGCTTACTCGTCAACTGCCCACTTGCGATGCACCCATCCATTCGCATGCTCTCCACTGGATGCCGGGAACATACAGTTGGACGCATCATCTCTGCCGCGCGCATCCACGCACGACCGTCAGCGGTGTTCGTGCCTTGGCCGTCAGCCAGCTTCTGCATCGTCTGTCTGCCATCATCGCTCTCCAGCAGGCCCGTTATCGCCTCGCGCAGCCGCCCAACGAGCGCATCCAGCCGACGTGCCTCGTTTGTCTCATCGGTCATGGTTCACTTCGCGACCACTGGGCGGCTTGGCGGCTGACGCTGTTCGCTACGCGGCCGCCGGCAGAGTCGCAACCGGCGCATCCAAGACGACCGCTTGCGATGCAGCGAGCAGCTGCTCGAGCAGCAACGTCGCCGCCTCGACGCGCGCTTCGTCCAGCGTCTCGGCATTCAGTGGGCAGTCCACGAACCACGGCACTGCGGTCAGCGCCCATTGGCCATCGTCGCTCTGTTCGACGTTCCAACGCAGCCCCGCCGAGTTGGCTTCCCAGTTCCGCTCACGGCTCGCGCGCTGATCGGCACGCGTCGCCTCGATACATGTTGTGGTCGCCATACGCACCTCCATGCCATCAGGCTAACAATGTGTCAGCCCATCCTGCGCATTCACACGAGGACCCGGAATCATTCGGCGGATTGAGCAGCGGCGACCAGGCCCCGCTTAGAATTGAGCGGTCACTAGCAAGGACAGCCAGATGAACAAGGCCACCGTCAAAGCGTGGGCGATACGAGTTCTCTTTGCACTGTTTGCTGCGCCTGGCCTGGCGGCGCTGTTGGCCACCATCGTGGCCGGCTCGACGTCGACGGTTGACGGGGCCAACGGGTACGCATTCGTCTACATCGTACTGATCTTTCCGATACCGATGTTCTTAGCGCTTCTGGTGGTTGAGCAGAACATCATCCGCAAGGTCCTGGGCGCATTGGCAGCATTGGGGTGGTTCCCCTTGGGTCGAGAGCTGTTTTACATCCTCTTGCTCGAGCTGCACTGAAAAACGGCGATAGAGCCCTCAACGTCCGCGGCGGGTACGCTAGACGCGCGATCGCTCAACCCTCGGTAAGGGAGGGCCCATCGTCAAGATGCTGCAGAGGCTCCGGCTCCTGCATCATCAGTAGCGTCTGCTCGATCAGGCTCGCAGATCTGGCCATGAACGGACGGCACAATTCCGGCCGCCCCAGCAATGCGGCCTGAGGAGCATCCACGAAGCGGCTCATCTCCGCCTGGAACGGTGCCAGCAGCGTTTGCCCTCGGAGAAGATCCAGCCGCTCGCGCAGGCTCTCCCGAAACCGAGGCGGCTCTACCTCATAGTCCCGAAGCTTGGCCACCACCAGGTCGACATCAAGTTGCACGTTGCGGTCAGTGAGCAACTTGATGTCCCACACGTCTCGATGCTTCAGGTACCGGCGGGCGCCGAGGGCCACCACCTTGTCCGCCAGGATCTCGGCCTGCGACTTCGCGGGCAAGATCATGCTGCGGAAGGGTGCGGGCAAATGGGGATAGTTTGCGCCCACTGCCACCAGTTCAGGGTCGTGCGAGGGGACCGTGGCCACCTCCAGGTTGATGACCTGTTTCTGCGGTACGGACGGATCCGCTTGGGGCACCTGGATGCGGGCCTGCCAGCGCGCCACCTGCACGCCCGCTCCGTCGAGTGGGTCGGCCTTGGTCCGCACATCCACCTGCAGCCCATACGCCGCGGCGATCTCGTCCTTCAGGATCTCCGAGAACCCGGCCAGGAGCTCCGGGGCGAAGTCACGCCCACCGGCGAAATCAAGATCCTCGCTATACCGGTTCCCGCCGTAGCACAACCGCAAGCAGGTGCCACCCTGGAATGTCAGGTGGGAGGCAGCGCCGGACTGAATCAGCGCGTAGATGATCTCGTAGTGCAACATCTCCTTGACCAGCGTGTTGGCCGGCGCGCGGCGGCGCGTCGCGTACTCCGCGGCAAGGGCGAGAAGATCGGTTCTTGTTCGGGTGGTCACGAAAGGGCTCCTTTCTGCGGAGGGTATGGGCATCACCGCTCCACCTGCTCGTTTACCAGATCAAGGTTCCGGCCGGTCGCACGCAAGTCCGCCAGGGCCCGGCCGGCGTCGGCAACCGGAAGTGTCCGATCGCCGGCGAGGTGCAAGCCCTCCTTGAGGCGGCGCCCGCGGCGCTTGGTGCGGACGAACTCGATGTCACCGAAGGGCGTATGGAACATTGCGGACTGACCGGTCGTCATGCATGTCAGTCGACCGGGCATCTGGCTGACGACTCCGTGCTCGGCAAGTGCCGATTCGAGGCTGACGTAGTTCAGGTCCCACGGGCGCAGCCAGGAAACCAGGGTCTCGAGCGGATTGGACGGCATCGAGCGTGCGCGGGGATTGAAGTAGATCCCCCGGGCTGCCCGGCCGAGCAGGCCGGCCTGAGTGTGGTGGCGCAGCGCCTGGTAGTGGGTCGGCGCCGGTTCGGGGAAGAGCAACCGCAGCGTCGCGGAGCTGAACAGCCAGATGCCGTTCTCGTCCCACCGGTCAAGCGCTTTCGTCAGTGCTGATGCGCGCATGGTAATCGCCAACTATGTATTTATGCATAGTTTATAGACACCACGCTGGAGAAACAACGGTTCGCGACACTGCGGCCTGATGAGTCCGGTGAGACCGTACTACGTAAAAACACGCAGTTAATAGGGACCATGGATGCCCGGCGACCTGCGCCAGACGCGCAGCGGCCAACGGCGTCCCACTACGCTCTCGGAGTCACAACTACGGAAACCGGCGAATGAACCGCAACCAGTCATCTCCCGCCCAGCAGTACCTGGACATGCTCTCGGAGCTGATCGCCGTCCCTGTCACCATTCGCAAGGTCGAGGACGTCACCTGGTTCGAGGGGAATCGCTGCCCCATCACCGTTCTCCACGTTGAGTCGGAGCTGCCGTGGATTAGCGGTGAGCTCTATGCTCTGCAGCTACTCCGGCAACCGCTCGTGCCTGGGCGCGACGAGAACGCACGTGAGTCGCTCATGCAGATCGCCCACCTGGCCGGCATCGACCCGGCGCCGGCGCTCAAAGAGCTCCGCGATGCGAACCCGGACAGATCCAACTGCATGGAGCTCGACGCCATCCGCGAGAAAGTCTTCAGCATGTCCTGGATGGTGCTCGAAATCCTGCGGACGGATACCTTCGACGTCGTGCCGGCGCCGACGATGTCAAACGCCCAGTTCGACCTGAGCTGATGCACCGACCCGACCGGCGGTTAGGCTAACTACGCGTCACGCACGAGGCCTTACTGGCGCGGCCCATGTGTAGATCGTCGCGCTCTAGGGCGGGGAACGCCGGGCGCCGGCATGTGGAGTTGCCCAGTCGAACCCGGCCGGCGGCGGGCCAGCAGCCTCCAGGATGGCGGAAACCAGCGGTTCAGAACGCCCTAGGTCGATCTCCGGCGCCAACCACAGTGACCAGTCTTCGCTGCGTTGACTGTTGACCACGAACTGGAACGCCGGGCGATCTTCCTCCTGATCCGCCAAAGGACGGGCCAGCGCCTGGTGTGCCTGGGCCAGATCGCAACGCTCACGGCCTTTGCTCCAGACAACGTCGCCCCAGTAGTCGCTCATGACACCGACTGCTGAGCCCGGGGACATCGTATTGTGGCGCTCCGCGGTCAGACGAATCGAATCGAAGCCTGACTGCGCCGCCGCTTCATCCACCATCCGCGCGGCATAGGTCGCATTGCGATAAAAAGAGGTGTGATGCCGCTTCAGTGCGCCGATCGCCTCACCGGGAAGGATCCGCGCCATCATGTTGAGCAACGGCTCTGTGACGGTCACCACCCGGAACGTGGCGTCGTACTCCAACAGGCCGATCGGCACCCGGTACGTGAGGTGAGGCACGAGGTTTGACTTTTCACGGTTGATCGCACTCCGGGTGGTCAAGAATTGCGGCTGCCATGTCTTCCGGAGTGCGGGGGTTGCCGGGGATCTCCCGCAGCTTGATGAGGGCGTACTTGCCCTTGCCGGTCGCGCCTTCGTTTCGATCCAACTTCATTTCATACTCCTTGCGGGGTGGTGCATGCACTGCACAAGCCAGGCTCGACCCAATAGCACGGGGATCCGGTACGCTCGATACACCCGGAACAATCACTGTCGGTGCAGCCGCATTTGCGGCACACGCCCTCGCCCCCGTCAGCCGTCATGGTGGCGGCCTGCCGCTCCGCGCGCGTCGCCAGCCTCTTCCGCCCCATGCCGCAGTCCACGAGCATCGGGCGGGTGGCTCGCCATTTTTTCCAGCTGCGCTCGAAGAAGATGCGAGGCGTGTTGCCATTCCTGCTCGCCCGAACGCGGCCTGTAGCCGGGTCGACGTCGAGAACCTCGATCGGGATGGTCCCTACCGTGGTCAGAGTCGTATTTCCCATCCGGTACCGCACGACCTCATAAACGACGGTGCCTGGGATCAGCTTGGCAAGCCTCATTTCATACGCTCCAGGCTTGATGATCGGGTCAGCATCGCGCCAAAGATTGCGGTCAGCGCCCCAAGAAGCAGGAACGCGCAGCCGAGCACGACTCCGACGACGGCGCCCCTGGACAGCATGTAAAACCCAGCAGCGATGAGCTCGATCACCATCACAGGCAGAAGGACGATCGCAAGCCGAACTGGAAGAACATAGGGCAAGGGTCGATCCACGAGAGGTTTCCTTAGTAGCAATGTCCGGCCAGCTTCTACGAGCCGACATCCAACTGTAGGCCCGCCCGTGCGAGGCCTGCCATTTGGCGCCGATGTTCGGCCAGCGCCGGCCCCAGTCCTAGCCGTAGACCAGGTCACCGAAGGCCGCGAGCTGGAGCCATGCGTCGGCAGTATCTGCGTCAGCGGCTCCGCCGTTGGCAATCAGGTCGCACACGATGTCCCGCCGGCAACGCCCTCCCTCACAGAGCAATCGCAAGCCACGCAGACCGGCTTCGCGGTCCAGCAGCAGCACCTCGGACTCGCCGGGGAAGTCGTCAGGCTCCAGGGTCAACGAAACGCCTGAAGTGAACGCCTCGGAGTACCACGGCATACCGTCCGAACGGACGGGGTCCGCGGTCGCTGGCACGGATACGTCAGCCGCGGGCAGCACCTGGCGCAGCCACCCCGCAGAGCCACCCTCGATGGCGGTCGTTAGCAGGGCGTCCATCAAGGCATTGAGGGCGTCGTCAGTCCCATCGTCGGTCAGCATCACCGCCAGTTCGACACTGGCCCGACCCTCGGTCCGGGGCGGACAGACATGCAGCGCCTGGCGAATCGCCGGAATCAACCCGCAGATGTATTCGACGGCGTCCCCGCCGTTAATTTCCTCATCCTCATCGTCGTAGGCCGGGCCGAATTCACGCTCGATCTGACTCAGCAGGACCGAGCAGATGTCGCCGTTGGCGGCATCGGTTGTGGGGTTTTCGGTGGTGTTCATCGAATATCCTGGTCGTCTCGGCGGAACGCGCCGCCATGAGCCTTGATTGCACCACCGAGGCTGCGAGAAGTAACGGATCCGCCGGATTGATGAGTGGCGCACTAACATCGACCGCTCTACGCGCGATCGTCGGTGTGGCGAGTCCGGTCATGCAGGCGCAGCCACGCGGGCGGCGCCCGGCGCTTCCAGCGGGCGGTATCCCAGTAGCGACATGCCCGGTCGCGCACCGACTCGGGATCGTAGCGAACCCCGCTGGGAGCCGGGGCGCAGCGCACCTCGCCATCGCGCCCCCATCGGCTCATGATCGTCGAGCTGACGCCCGCAAGGACAGCCGCGGCGCTGACGCGGATCCAGTTCGGTGGAATCGACACCTCGTTCGCGCCGCCCGCCCGGGCCAACTGATGCAGCCGACGAACCATGATGTCGCTGAGGTACCTCCGGTCCGGACGCCAGGGCACGGTCAGTACCCTGATGCGCCCGGCAGCGATTTGCGCCTCGACCCATTCTTCGGGCTGCCCGACGTCACCGGCAGCCTCCGCGATCGTCATGCCGTTGTTGGACGCCATTCGCTTCTGCGCCGCCTGGATCACATACAGCGGGACGGCTTCCCCCCCACGCCAGTCGAGCTGATCAAGCAGAACGCGGGCCTGGGCCGGTGCAAGGCCGAGTCGCCGCGCGGCCTCTTTCGGGCTATACCCGATCGTCTCGCGCAGGCGCGCGCACTGATGCTTCAACAGATAGGTGATGCCTCGCATTGGACCGGCGTCGCCGACTTTGTGGACCAGTGTCTCGTCCGCGATCCACGCGCGGAGCTGGCTTTCCGGGAACCCGTATCGCTTTGCGGCGACGTCCAGCGCGATCCACGACCCGCGCCCGCGTCCGGTCGGGGCATGCATAGCCTTCCAGCGGGTAGCGTCCACTCGCGATACGTACAGTCCGCCATCATGTTCAACAGCCCGCAAGCGGCCTGTGTCGATGGCGTCGCGCACCGATTGCGCGGGCACTGCACACGCGGTTGCCACCTCATGGACCGTCAGGCCAGGATTGAACTTCCAGGTCAGATGCCGCTTGGCGCCGCGGGTCAACGCCGGATAGCGCCGCTTAAAATCCTCGAAATTTGCTGGCGCCCCCAGCGATCCCCAGATGCGGCGGCAGTCGGGGCATGTGTCGGGGTGTTTGCGCCCCGTCCACTTCTTCCAGCTCGCGGTCAGATTGCCCAGGTACGGCTTTCCATGCCAGGGCATTGGCAGTCCCTGAGCGCGATCGGCGAGCAGTCGGTCGGCGACGTGCTGGGGCACATGCCAGGTCCCAAACTGAGTGTTGGGTGACTTGCTCCCGATCAGGTTGCACTGCTCGGCACCCGGGATATACCCAGCGCGCGCGTACTCGGACAGCTTGTCGCTCGCGATGCCGAGCGGCCGCTTCAGGCTGGAGAGCGAGACCGTCCCGACCGGCGGGGCCTTGCGAGCCCGCTGGAACGCCTCCCACTGATCAAACGGGATGACCAGCAAGCGACCGACCCTGCGCGGCTCGAGTCGTCCGCGCGCGATTGCGGTTCGCACGGTCGTCTCGCAGCCGATCTGCCGGGCGGCAGCGCTGACGGTGATCCCCCCGGGGACATCGGTCGTCGTGAGACCGATCCGATTAATTCTCAGGAGGACGGCGGCGCGGCTGCGCTGCGCGTCCGTGTCGTCCGTGACTCGCCGCAGTCGTTCGGTGAGCACCTCGGCGATTTCATTGACCGACAACAAACCCACCAGGGTCGCCAACAGCGCGTCTTCGACGGGGAGCCACTCGTAGTGCCCGGTCCGGCGCCGCTTCGGCAGCGGCCAGTCTTCGTCGTCAGGATCTCGACCGTGCCAGAGCTGAAACAGCTGAGCGAACCCGAGGGCTCCGCCGCGTCGGGCCCCACTGCGCCGGCAGCTACCCCGCAACGCGTCGATTTGCCGGCGCGTCTTCCCGAGGATCTGCACCAAGTGATCCGCGCGAGCAAACGCGCCGTGATCAATGACGAAACGCTGCCAGTCCTCCACCACTAGCGGATGCTCAGCTCGTCGGTCAGTGCCTGCTGTCCGGCTCGGCGTTGCTCAACGGTGAGCCCGGCGACATCGGACAGCAGGCTGACGATCGGATCTGAAAGGGCTTTCAGCCGGCGCGTCGGAATGTCCCGCATCGCCCGATCCCACTGGCTGTAGGTCGTCGGCAGATTCGGGCGCACCGACACCGCCGGCGGCGCGGCAGCCGCCAGAAGCTCGGACATCGGCATCCTCAACTTGTCGAGCCCGGCCCGCCCAACACAAAAGAACTCGCCCGGCTCCAGTGCATTCAGGTCGTTGAACCCAAGCTTTGTGCCGGTAAAGAGCGGAGAGACGGCCCCCCAGGTTGACGGGTCAGCGTGAGCGCCGATCAACTTCAGGTTCGTCATCGCAAAAATCTGCCGGTGCAAGCTGCCGGAGAAGCGCCCAGCCGTGACAAACAGATCAAGCGACCGTTTGCGTCCGCGCACCGCCAGATCGTTGAGGATCTTTGTGGCCTCGCCAATCCCGCCCTTGCGCTCCCCCACCGAACTGAACAACTGGCCTTCGTCGACGACCAGGAGAATCGGCTGTCGCATACTGTCGGCGGCGGCTGCAACAACAGCAGCGTACGGGACAAATTCGTCAGGGGTCGTTGCGCGAACCACGTGAACCCCGACCGCCCGCTCCTTCAGCAATCGTTCGAGCTCCACCGGCTCGCCAACGCAACCGCCGACAAGCGCTTCGACATCTCCCTCCGGGTCGATGATGACCGCTACCCACCCCTGCGCCACAAGCTGTTCGGCGACCAACAGCCCCGCATTCGTCTTGCCGACGCCGGACGGCCCGACCGCGAGGATCCGGAGCCCTGTCGTCGCGTACGGCAACAGGTCGATCTCGACGCCGAGGTGCAGACTGGCGACCTCAAGCTCCGGCCGGCGGAAGCGGTTGGCGCTCACGACAGGCCTCCGTCGCCGGCCTTCGCCGCAAGGATGACGTCCTTGAGGTGCAGGTGCTGCGCAGTCGACAGGCGGAACACAACCGCGAAATCGTGAAGAGTGTGAGCGTCGAGCCGGCTCAGCCAGCCGGCATCCGCCGCGTCGCGCAGTCGCGCGCGCATCGCGGCCCATCCACCGGCGCGGCCAGACGGGCGGGCGTCCTCGCCCCCCGCGCGCCGCCTTCTTCCTTTCGAAGGAGACAGCAGCTCCTGCCGGACCTGCTCCAGCGTGAACAGGCGCGCCGCAGCCCCGCTGGCGAGACGCCGCCGATTAAGCACCTCAAGAAGCATCTTTTCACCAAGATCGCCCCCAACGGTGGCGATCAACTCGCGCTCTGCAGGATCGAACTTCGGCACCGTCTCGCCAGCCGACACCGTCGGCAAGGCGCGGCGAGCTTCGGGGCTCGCTTCACACCGAACACACAGCCCCCGCGACATATTGTCGCGCTGTGGCACCAGCGGCGCCGTGCACAGGGCGCATACCGTGTGACCGCCTCCGGCCACTTCCGGAAGGATTGCTTCGCTACTGACGCGCATCACTACCTCCACGCTAGACACCAGAACAGGGTAAGCCCGCCCCCACCGGCGAGCCATATTTCGGCGGATCAGCCGATGAGCGGATCTTTAGACCTCGACGACGTCGGCGATGTATCGACGCATCACCCGAAATTCGGGAGGTGTAAGCTCACGCAGATGCCCTTCGATCCCGTCGGCAGGGACGTGATCCGCACTTAGCGCCACGGCAACATGCGAAACTGGATCGGTGTCGCCGCGCACGACGAGCAGCATCTGCCGGACCAAGGTAGCCCGGCCATCCAAAGTAACCGGCGCGAGGTAGTGGTAGAAGCGACGGCCAGTTTCACGGGCCCGCTCAAACTGGGCGACAAAGTCAGTCGTGTTCGCCCAGTGCACCGCGTCCTTGGTTACGACACATGCATGCCCGCCAAAGGCATCGTCGAGAGGTCGGTTGCAGGTGTGAGCCGCCTGAAACCCGACGAGATCCGGTCGGTCCGCAGCCTCAAGAAGTCCCTGAATGAAAGCTGCGGCGTGCTCCGACTCGAAGCAATCTCCGTGGAACCACAGGTCTACGGTGCCGTCGGGGTTACGGCAGTCCTGGAGTTCAAGTTCAAAGCCCCAGTCCGGAGTGTCCCCGCCGCTTTCATGCTGCGCGTCAGGGTGATATTCCAGCGCCTTGGTCATGATGCGCTCGGCGAGCCCATCGCCAGCACGCGGTTCCCCCGCTCTGCAGCGCAGCGTAGGCCTCTAGAGCGGCATCTGCCTCGACATGCGGCATTTCTCTGCTGCGAGCTTGCGCTTGCAGTCCGCGCAGTTGTCCGCGCTGTCGTCGTTGCCAAGATCGTAACCATATCTCGGGTGGCAAAGCATCATCATGCCGCCGCAGATCGCCCGGCAGTCACGGTAGTAGTGCCACGTGCGGCTGTTTCGCACCCGCGTCCATCCCTCTGCTCGCGGGTCCGGTCCAACTAGCGCTGCGAGCGGTCGTTGCTGCCGCCCGGCCTGAGTGTCATTTGCCATCGTTGTCTCCTGCGGCAGCAACGCCGCTCAAGCCATCGTTCGGCGTCATGCGTTGCGCTCCCTACAGATCCGCTCAGCGGTTTCGCTGTCGTGCTTCGCCAGCTCGACATAGAGTTCATTGAGTAGTACCCGCACGGCAGTCGTCGTTAGGCGCGGTCGAAATGCCGCCGGATCAGTGCTCACGATTACGCCGTTGCGCGACCGAAAACGCGGATTGTCGGTTTTGTTGTATCTGGCCATCAGCGATCATCCTTCTCGGCTGGCGCCGAACAATACGCTCCACGCGACGTGCCTGCGGCACGCGCTTGAGCTAGGTCGTTGGGCGCCGTTATGCGCTCTAGTTCAGTGCGCGCAAGCGTAGGGCTTTGAGTCCGACGCGCCTGCTGCGCGCGGCTCAAGCCCGGTGTTATAAGACCTCATGAACTCCATTCATCCAGCCGGCCTGGAAGTCGCATTTGGCAGGCTCGATGCACTCGGCCAAATCCTTCACCTCGTCCCAGTTCATATTGTTCTGCGCCCAGTCTTCGATCTCGAAGTGGTCTGACTCGAACAGCGGGCCTGTGTCTTCTTGCAGGCTCCTTCCGGCATTGCCGCCAAACTCATTGGCATAGTGGTTTGCGCGGTCTGCCGCGATAGTCGCAACAGGCACAGCCCACTTGCTGCCATCCGGCATGGTTGTAACGTACTTTTTGGTCAGGATGCTCATGCTTACCTCCGGCCTTATAGCAAGCAGCGCTGTAGCGACGGAACAAGAATTACCGCTCGGTCAACGGCTGAACGTCCGCCTTGATCGCGAGCCTGGCCGGGAAGAGCTGCGCACGCACCGCTGCCTCATCGACCTCGAGTTCGACCACCTCAACCGCAGCGAACTCGCCACCCTCCATGTTCTGCTGCTTCGCATCGGAGAGGTAGCTCGGGTTGGTATCGTGGTCCACTTCGCTCATGCAGGCCAGTGCTTCCAGCGCATATTGACCCTCGTAGTCCTCCTTGCGCTGGGCGTACAAGATGAAGAGCTTCATCGCTATCTCCTGTTATGGATCATGTCAGCATCATCGCCTCGAGCGGCGACATCAGGCCGCGCCGGCGGTGGCCAGGGCGAAAACGTCATCGACGCGCGTAAACAGCGTTTCGCGCGCCACCTCCGGCGAGACAGGGACCGCGAGGAGGCGGCGCTCGCGGACCTCGTTCCAGGCATCATCATCTTCCCCGGAAAACGCAAGAACGCACTCCCGCGACCTCACGTCGATCGCGCAATAGGCAGCAATGGGATCAGCAGTGTCCATCAACATCCCCTGATTGAGCATGGGTTTCATCGTGGGGCCAGCGCGTTGCGCACCACACATGGCGGCTCGTCCATGCCGGCCCGAGGTCGTTGAAGCACGCCCTGCCGATGCGCCAGTGGTCCAGCACCGTCTTCGATGAGCTGAAGGCCTCATGCCTGTATGTCGCTCCGATCGCGGCCAAGGACGCACAGCGCAGCGGATGGTTGGCCGGAAGCTCGTCGAGCACGACGGGGAAAGTAACGTTTGGCAACTTCGGCATGCGGTGTTTCATACGAGACTCGCCAGCGCTTTCCGAGCAATCTACGCCCGCCATGTTTGTCGATACATGAATCGCCGGATTGGCGGCACTCGAGTCGTCACCCCTAACCACACTTCGAATAGCCGCAGTCCACACACGTCGGGCAACCATCTTTCATGACCATGTCTCCGCGGCAGTCCGCGTCGGGGCACGTGCCAATCACGAGTTCCTCGGGCACGGCCCTGCTCGACGCGGCGCCGCCGGACGCGGTCTGCAGCGACCCACCCTCCGCTTCGACGTGACGCACCTCGCGGATGGCCCGGATCCGCTCGTACTGCGCCACCAGATCCTCGAGCGGACGCTCCTCGCCGCGCTCACCCAGGAAGCCGCGCTTGTGCAGTTCCTGTTGGATCGCCCACATGATGGCGGCGACTTCGGAGTCGTG
>NPIE01003868.1_pt1 | contig 19322 bp, 17 predicted proteins | sample 8637661 | NCBI WGS metagenome assembly NPIE01 (sample SAMN07420842, study PRJNA396082) | bioreactor metagenome | isolation source: sample BA12 brine-fed electro-methanogenic bioreactor BA | place: Japan: Kochi | collected 2016-12-09
CTACCTAGAGTTAGACCTGAAGTGCAAGGAGCCCTGAATGGGGAAACCACTCAAGTTCAAGCAGCTCCTCGCCCCGGTGCGGCAAGCACTCGAGCGCTTGCCGGAACACCGCACGGGGCAGAACATCCAATACAGCCTCACGGAAGCGGGGCTGAGAGTGCTTTCGCGGTATTTTACATGCAGTCGCCCTCGTTCTTAGCCCACCAGCGGGATATGCAACGCCAACGGGGGCGGAACAATGTCCGGAGTTTGTTTGGGGTGGAGCGGATCCCGAGTGACAGTCAGTTGCGGAATCTGCTCGATCCGGTGGCTCCGGCGGGGTTACGGGAGCCATTTTGGGAGATCTATGAGCAGTTGGAAGGTGAGGGGCACTTGGACGCCTATACCGGCGTGGGGGGCACCCGCCTGATCTCACTGGACGGGTCCCAATACTTCAGTTCGGAGAACATACATTGCCCGAACTGCCGGGTCACCCTCCGGGATGAGCAGCCCCATTACTCTCATGGGGTGCTGTTGGCGGTAGTCGTGGCCCCCGAGCAAGCCGCCGTGATCTGCTTGGAGCCCGAGTTCATCACGCCGCAAGATGGGCACGAGAAGCAAGATTGTGAACAGCAAGCGATCAAACGCTGGCTTAAGCGGAATGCGCCGCGGTTTGCCCCGGGCAGCGTGACCATCCTGACGGATGACTTGCATTGTCATTATCCGTTGTGTAAGTTATTGACGGAGCATCACCTCCACTTCATTCTTACCTGCAAAGAAGCCTCCCACCCGGCTTTGTACGAGGAAGTGCACTTACTCGAGCAGGTACCGGGCGCTATCTCCACGCGCGTGGTGGAAAAATGGCAGGGGCGCCGGCGCGAACGTTGGGTCTACCGCTGGGTGGAGCAAGTCCCGTTGCGTGGAGATTTGGAAACGGTCATGGTCAACTGGTGTGAACTGACTATTTGGGATGTCGCGACCCAGCAGCAAATCTATTATGGGGCCTGGGCCACGGATCATCCGGTGACGGCGGAGACCGTCCCCGAGATTGTGGCCAGTGGGCGGAGCCGCTGGAAAGTCGAGAACGAGGGGCTCAATGTCCTCAAGAATCAAGGGTACCACTTCGAACACAACTACGGCCATGGGCAGCAACAGCTGAGCAGTGTCTTACTGACCTTGTTGTTGTTGGCCTTTCTCTGCCACACGGTCCTGGGCCTCACGTGCGCTACCTACCAAGCCGTACGCCGCGAACTGGGCGCCCGGCGCACCTTTTTCAACGACTTACGGGCGCTCACGCGCTACTTCTACTTCCCCAGTTGGCAACGCTTACTCATGTTCATGTATCATCAACTGGATTTGCCGCCCCTCGCTCCCGCGAGTCAACGGGAAACTGCTTTGTCGTCTGAGCCCCACGCTGCCTAGGTGCGGCTCTGCGCGCTGCGCCCCTTGCCCGCTACCGCCCGTGGTCTTGAGCCAGCAGGCGCGGGCTGGCTGGGTGACGGTTCCCTGTCAGACCGCACTCGACTCAGTTCAGCCCCAGCCAGACACTTTTAGCGCCCCGGTTTTCGTTCCCCAGCGGCTGCTACATTTCTGTCCGGTTACTTGGCGGCCATATTTGGAATTGCTGACGCCACTATCTTTGCACTTTGACACCGTATAAGTAGCGGGCACGGCCAAACCGAGAATAATAGGAGTCGCCAAACAACCCATATCGGAGGTGAGTCCATGCCCAAGCCCATTGTAGGCCTATCCGAGCAGTTGCGCCAGTTCGTGGAATACTTCCGTCGCTGCTTCAATCCACATCAATGGCGGTACTTCGTGATCGTACTCCTAGGCCTGATCGAATGCGAGGAACGAACACTCTTGGGTGTCGTGATGAATCAGCGGCCAATTCGGGCCGCATTCCGGTTACACAGCGGCCCGGTCTGATAGCCGGGCGTTTGTGTTTTTAAGGGGAGCTATCACGACCACCAATTTTCCCACCTATAGGTTTGGATGGATAATAGCGCCAGTCGATTAAAGGATTTTGATTGCAGACAATGGTGTCACAATGGTGTCACAATCGCGCGGCTGCTTTGCCCGAGTGTGGAGCTGGTGTTTGCAGTGGTGAGATTAAGGAGAGGAGAATCGAAGGATGGAACACCCAAAACAACCCTGGATGTTGACACCAGACGAGGTTCTGAAGGCTCTGGACACTTCGCCCGAAACGGGATTGAGCCAGACCGAAGCTGAAAGCCGGTTGGCGGAGTACGGTCCCAACGAACTGACCGAACAGGGATTAAGAAGTCCCTGGAGCATTCTGGGCGCGCAGTTCACCGAGGTGATGGTCGTCGTCCTCATTGTGGCTGCCGCGATTGCCTTTGCTGTCGGCGACATCAAAGATACCATAGCCATTCTGGTTATCGTCGTCCTCAACGCTGTGCTGGGCTTTACACAGGAGTACCGGGCGGAACGCGCGATGGCGGCTCTGAAACAGATGGCTGTGCCGCGGATCAAGGTGCGCCGCGACGGACAGGTGCGTGAGATCTCGGCGCGCGAACTGGTGCCAGGCGATCTCTTCCTGCTAGAAACTGGGGGCACGGTGCCGGTTGACGGGCGTCTTTTAGAGAGCGTGAATCTGCGGGTGCAAGAGGCCGCGCTCACCGGCGAATCCGAGCCCGTCAACAAGACCGCGGCGGCGCTGCACAGTGAGTACTTACCCCTGGGCGACCGGCGTAACATGGTCTTCCTGGGTACCGCCATCACGTACGGGCGTGGCCTGGGCGTGGTCACGGCTACCGGCATGGAGACCGAACTGGGATATATCGCCACGATAATCCAGTCAGTGGAAAGTGAGCGCACTCCGCTGCAGCGGCGAATGGCTCAACTGGGTAAGGGGCTGGCCCTGGCCGCCCTGGGCTTGGTGGGCTTGGTCTTTGTTCTCGGCCTGCTGCAAGGGACAGACTTGACCACGATGTTTATGGTAGCGATCAGTCTGGCGGTGGCTGCCGTTCCAGAGGGGCTGCCGGCCGTAGTCACCATTGCCCTGGCACTGGGAGCCCAGCGGATGCTCAAGCGGCGGGCGCTCATCCGCAGATTACCGGCGGTGGAGACGCTAGGTTCGGTTACGGTCATCTGTTCGGACAAGACCGGCACGCTGACGGAGAACCGCATGACGGTGACCATCCTGGATGTGGCCGAGCACACGGTGAGTCTGGAGCAGGAACTGTGCAAGTCCGGCTCCTTGTTCAGGGCCGCCGACGCTCCAGTGGATGTGCCTTGCGATTCCCTGGCACTGTTGCTGACGGCAACTGCGCTGGCCAACGATGCTACCCTGGATTCAAGTCGGGAGGGGGCAGAAACCTACCGCGCTGTCGGCGATCCCACCGAGGGCGCGCTGGTGGTTGCGGCGGCGCGTGTGGACCTGTGGAAATCACAACTGGAGCGCGCTTTACCGCGTGTCTCCGAGGTGCCGTTCACCTCAAATGCTGCCGTTGCGGTTGACTGAGTTTCAGGTCTAGTTGATCGACAAACGCGCATAATTTCTCAGAATTGTGTACAATACGGGTGAGCATGGGATGTCCTCCTGTTGGAACCAGTAGAATGGTGTCAACCTCATTCTACTCAGGAAACGTCCCATGTTCCACCTTTCATTTTCGCCAGAGTCCAGTTTGATAAACTGTTACGAGGTTTGAAATGCAGCATAAGAGGTGGCTTCTTCTGTTTTCTTTGGCGGTCGGTCTCCTGGCGACCCTCTTTTTGTCCTGCCAGTGATTGCCAATGTGGACACAGGTTGGGACTGGCCTGATGGCGGTGATGAAAAGCCCCGGCGGACGTTGACCTACTGTGTCGAGGGAGATGATGAGGACTTCAAGAGTGACGTCAATGCGGCGGCGCAGGCGTGGAGCACTCAGTCTGTAGATTGGAGCCTGAACCCGGTCGATCCGATCACGGACTGCGAGAATGCCGACGTCGTCGTGAAGCAGGAGGATCTTGGAGTCTTGACAGAGGGCAAAATCACGTTAGGCAATACTATGGCCCATGGCAGCGAGGGCGCCTGGCAAGGCACGGCGGAGGGGGGGGGACGATCCGTATCAACAGTAACCCCGATGTTAACTGGGGAGATCCAGCCAATTCTGGCGAGCGGAACCGGGTGCGCGCCCTTATGCACGAGTTCGGGCACGCCATGCGTCTCGACCACACCTTTGGCGCCAACGACATCATGAAGCAGAGTACGAGCACGATCACAGGTACCGCCATCTCCGACGAGGACCGGCGGAAGGCCCGCACGGTGGCGAACTACACCATCGGCGGCACCCGGGTCGTCGGCTACGTGGACCCTGAAGCGGCGTCCAGCGAAGTGATCATCTACCCGCTGCCCGGTGCGGAAGAGGCTATGGACCTTGCCGATACCTTCAACGTCTGGGTGGAGCCCTTCTTTGATGACATGGAGGTCACGGCTCTTCCCGATTGGCAACAGGGGGCTATCACGGTGACCGTCTCCAATGTCAACTTGCTCACCATTGGGTCTCACGCAGGGATAACCATTGTGCTTAACGGGATGAGAACCTTCCACGCCGAGATCCCCGTTTCCTTCGCTCCTTTGCCCTCCGAGTCTACACCCCACGCCGACTTCGTCATCACGCCGGAGGTGGCCTTGGTCAACACACCCATCCACCTGGATGCGGAGATCTCCACCCATGGCGTCAGTGACCAGGGTTTGCCAGAGGGTTACGCACAGATGACCTATCGCTGGGAGATTGCCGAGCAGGGGGGCACCGATCTCTGGTTTACCTATGATGAGTACGCAGCTCTCTTCCTGCCGGAGGGGGAGTACACCGTCACCCTCATTCTGGAGGATCGGTGGGGGCAGGTGGACGAGATGAGCCAACCTCTTGTCGTCCGTCCCCATCTCGTCTACCTTCCGCTGGTCCTGCGTTAAGTACTCAGATAGATTGTAACTCTCCTGAGAGAAGTCGCACTTTAACACTAACCCATAGCCCCAGACATAGGGTTGCATTAACTGAATTCTATCCTACAATGGAAGCCGGTGAGCGGATACGAGAATAGCGGCCCTTGCACTTATCCTGGTCGGCAGGGAGATGGCCCTGTGAGGAGAACTAACATATCCCGGTCACTGGCGGCTGCGCTCCTACGGTCCCCAATTGGATGGGATCTTCCAGCCGGTGGCAATAGAGAGATTCGGAGCGGACCTGCATCAGGAGCTGAACGCGCTCTACCCTCCGCACTATCATGAAGAGACTCTTCCTCATCTCCCCTACGGCCCTGAACTACGTTCCCGTACTGATCCTGCACCTGGTCAGTCTCGGCTATCTCCTGCACAAGCGCTCCAAGTCACGCCCCACCCGGCTCTTCTGCGGCTGGCTAGGGGGCATGACCTTCATGACGGCGACGCAAGCTGCGTCCTGCGTCCTCTACGCGCCCCGGGTGAGCGCCTACCTGGGGTGGTGGGGCGGCGTGGTCGGGGTCACCCTCGCCATGATCGCCCTCCTCCAGTTTGCCTACCACTTTCCCCGCCTCCGCTATCCCCGCGAGGCCCGTCTCGTCCTGGGCATCTCGATCCTCGTCACGGCCCTCCTCTTCACGTGGATGGTCTGGGAGACCCTGATGGCTCTGCCCCATCAGGTCGGCGCCCTCTCCCCCTGGGACCCCGAGAGGGTGCTCACCGACAGGGCGACGTGGCTGCTCTACGAGTTCGAGCGCTTCAATTTCGGCTTTGCCGCCCAACGCGACGCCGAGGGGTTGGTCTCCTACCAACTCTTCGATCTCTGGCAGCTGGTGGGCAACGGCTGGATCCTCCTCGTCTGGCTGCGCAAGACCGTTCACTTTTCGACACCCCGCCCCTCCGGCCCGTTCTGGCGACGCACGTGGACGGCGCTGCGGCACACCCAGGGCGCAGAAGCTCTCCGGTCCCGCGCCTGGGTCCTGCTCATGCTTCTGGCCCCCTTCCCGGTGCTCGCCTCCGCCCTCGACGCTACAGACACCCTGCCGCCGGGCAGCTTCGCCGCGGTGCACCTGCTGGTCCTCTTCGCCATCATGCTCACCTACGTGAACTACGCGCCGGAGCCCACCAGCTTCATGGTCAAGCTCGTCGGCATCTCCCTCGTCACCCTCCTCGTCATCCTGGGTCTGGTCGCCGGCTACGCCATGCGCGCCTACCAGGGAGCCTACGCGCAGACCCGCCGGGCCGAGGTAGAGCACATCCGCACCCTCGTGGAAGAGGAGCGCCTCGACGGTCTCCCTACGGACGTGCGGTACGTCGCGGTGCGTCCCGCCGCGGGCCTCTTCGCCACGGAGTACCGGATGCTCGCCTCAACTGCCGGGCCCACCGCCTCCTCCCTCAGCGCCCACGACGCCCTCTTGCAGAAGGGGCTGATCCATAACCACTACCCCACCTATCTGGCGGTGCTGCGCGAGCATCCGTGGCTGGCGCACGAGGAGATTCGCAATTTGGCGGGCAGCAGCCAGGAGATCGCGGCCCGGCAGATCCCTCTGGACGTGACCACCTATCGCGGCGCCCTCTCTCCCTCCGCGGAGCAAGTGATCCGCTACACCTTCAGAGAAGAGGATACGCTTTACGAAGTAGGCTACGGCTATCTCGGCTACCGCGCCTACCTCCACCGGGCCGCCCTGCCCTTCGTGACGCTCCTCTTCGGAACCACCTTCGCCATCCTCGTCCTCTTCCCGCGCTTCTTCCGTCTGGGTCTGGTCGCCCCCCTGACGCAGCTCCTGGAGGGCGTCAATCGGGTCAACCAGGGAGAGCTCGGTATCCGGGTGCCCGTCGTGATGGAGGACGAGATCGGCCACCTCACCCACGCCTTCAACCACATGGTCGAGTCCCTCAGCAGCTCGGAGGAGCAGCTGCGGGCCCTCAATCTCACGCTGGAGCAGCGGGTGACCGACCGCACGCGCGACCTGGCGACCCTCTACGAGGTGGCAGGCGTGATCAACCGGACGGAAGCGCTCGACATGCTGCTCGCCGAGGCGCTGGCGTGTGCCGTCCCGGCTGTGGACGCTGCTGCCGGCGCCCTCCTCTTGAGCGAGGGGACAGAGGAGAAGCTCTCCCTCGCCGCGCAGCACGAACTACCCCAAGCGATGATCACCCACCTGATCACCGCCCCCTTCTGGCAGGAGGTGTGGGAGCAGAACGAGGTGCGGCTCGTCCACGACCTGAGCGCCGATCCCCGCGTCGCCCCCCTGCTCCCCTCCCGCCTGCCCGATGGGCGTTCGCTGCCCTATCCCACCCTGGTCGGACTGCCCATCCCGGGTCACGAAGAGTGCCTCGGCGTCCTGGGGCTCTTCGGTGAGTCCCCCTACCTCTTCAACGTGGAGGATCTGGGGCTCTTGCAGACCCTCGCCGAGCAGCTCGGCGTCGCCATCGAGAACGCGCGGTTGCGCGAGCGCGCCGCCGCCGCCATCGTGCTCGAGGAGCGCCAACGCCTCGCCCGGGACCTCCACGACTCCGTCACCCAGATTCTCTACTCCCAGACCCTCTTCGCCGCCGCGGCTACGAAGTCGCTGCACACCGGCGATGGTGCGCGGGCCGTCCACTACCTGATGCGCCTCGGGGAGGCCGCGGGTCGGGCCCTGCGGGAGATGCGGCTCATGATCTATCGCCTGCGTCCCCCGATACTGGCCCAGGCCGGCCTGGTTGGGGCTCTGCGACGTCGGCTGGAGCTGGTCGAGCAACGGGCAGGGTTGGAAACCTCTTTCACGACCGCGGAGGATCTGGCGCTCCCCCCGGAGATGGAACAAGCTCTCTACCACATTGCCGAGGAAGCGCTGAATAACGCCCTCAAGCACGCCACGGCGACGACCACGCGGGTCGAGTTGCGGCGCGAGGCGGGGGAGCTCCTCCTGAGCGTGAGCGACGACGGCTGTGGTTTCGATCCCGCCCAGGTCTCGTCGGGCCTGGGCCTCCAGAGCCTGTGCGAACGGGCCGAGGGGTTGGGGGGCACCTGCACCATCGAGAGCGAGGCCGACACCGGCACCGGCACCCGCATCCTCGTCCGCCTGCCGTGGTCCCAGGAGCGCCAATCGTGAACGGTTTTATCCGGGAGTTTTGTAACTCAGTGTCGACTTCCCTATCTATCTCAACTCTGCGTTCTCTGCGCTCTCTGCGGTTAGCCTTTCTGCGGTAGAGTCAGTGTGATGACATGCGTTCAATGATCTGTCCGTCTACTTACAATCGCAATTCACAGAGGTATCTTATGGCCGAGAACATCCGCATCCTGATCGTCGATGACCATCCCCTGGTCCGTGAGGGGCTACAGGCCGTCCTGGCGCTGGAGGAGGACCTGGAGATCGTGGGAGAGGCTGTCGACGGGCGTGACGCCGTGCACCAGGCCCGGCGGCTACAGCCCGACGTGATTCTCATGGATCTCCTCATGCCGGGGATGGAGGGCGCCCAAGCCACCGTCGAAATCCTACAGACGTCCCCTACGCTGCGCATCCTCATTCTCACCAGCGTGAACGACGTCGAGACGATCCTCGCTACCGTCAAAGCAGGGGCGCTGGGCTACGTCTCCAAGAACGCGCCGCCCGCGGAGCTCCTCGAGGCCATCCGCACCGTCCACCGGGGCAGCGTCGTGCTGCCGGCCCCCCTCGCGCGGGCCCTGCTGAACCACGAACCCGTTCAGGAGCCGGCCCCCCATCCGGCAGACATCCTGACGGAGCGGGAGATCGAGGTCCTCACCCTCGTCGCCCAGGGGCTGAACAACGACGAGATCGCCGCGCGTCTCGTCATCAGCCCGCGCACCGCCAGCGTCCACGTGAGCCACATCCTCAGCAAGTTGGGCCTGGAGAACCGGACCCAGGCCGCCCTCCACGCCCTGCGCGCCGGTTTGACCGAGCTGCATCCGGACGGGCACTAGCGACCTCTCACCGACCGCCATCCTCCTCCTAAGGACTGAAAGCGAAATAACTTGGGCATTGCAGGCGTCTTTTAGGAGCGCTTTCAGTTTGCTTTTGCTCAAGTAGTTTAGTTCGCGTTCCTAAGCCGCCGGAAACGCAGGCGCATCTTTGACCGGCCGCCGGTCGATCTGCGTTTCTCGGCGTCAAACGAAAGTTTCTCCAGGGGAAAAGTTAATCTCCCCTGGAGAAAACCTCGTTGCTGCTGTTCCCTCCTACGGCCGCGTAAGGTTTTACTTATGCTCCCTCCTCAAAGATAAGAGAGTTCTTATCAAAGATAAGCCCTATCCCAATGACACACCCCCAACGCTGTGTTACGCTGACTACAGTATGGAGGCTCACTGTGCTAAAGACCCTGGTCCTGGCTACCACCGGCACCTTACGCCACGAACTGCTCACCTTCTTGAGGTCCGTGCCCAATTTGACCCTAATGAGCCCGGAAGACGGAAGGTTGCCGGCTTTCCTACCGGAGAGGCCGGACCTCGTGGTGCTGGACGCCAGCCCGCCCGGCGCCGGCAGCAGGGATCTGCTACAGGCGCTCTGGAGCCGGCTCCCCGACGCCCGCTGCATCCTGCTGGTCGGCTCCCCGAGCCAGATGGTGGAGGCGAGTGCCGCGGGGGCGGACCGGGTACTGCTGGTGGGCTTCTCCGCGGCGGAGTTCTTTCAGACCCTACGGGGTATAGAGGAGAATAAAGATGCAAATTCTTAAGCTGAACGTCATCCTGGTGTTGGCAGCCCTGCTCTGTCTGGGCCGCACCGCGTTACCGGCGGCCGCAGACGGGTTGCTGGTGCTCTACCTGCCCTTCGACGAGGCCGTCGACTCGACCACCTTCGCCGACGCCTCCGGCAACGGCCACGTCGGTAGCTGTCCCGGCGGGTGCCCCACCGCCGGGATAAGCGGCCAGGTGGGCACGGCGCTCTACTTCGACGGGACGAACGACTACGTGGAAGTGCCCTATGACGCCGCATTCAACCCCAACGGCAGCTTCACCGTCGCCGCGTGGGTCAAGCTCGATGGCGGCAGCAGCTTCCGCACGGTGCTCGCCTCGCGCGGAGGCAGCCCGACCCGGGGGTACAACCTCTACGCCACCGAAAACGACGTGTGGCAGTTCTGGCTGAACAATGGTAACAGCGATTGGCACATGGTCGGCACGGAGCCGGTGGTCTACAACATCTGGACGCACGTGGCCGGCGTCTACGATAGGACCACCTTCACCATCCAGGTCTACGTCAACGGACAACCGGCCGGCAGCCAGAGCGGGGTCACGTTCGCTCCCAATGCTCAGTACCCGCTGCGCGTCGGCGCAGGGACTACGGAGCAGTCGCCGCTCTTCTTCTTCCCCGGCTCCATTGACGACGTGCGCGTCTACAACGGAGCCCTCACCCAGGCCGAAATCCAGGACATTGCCAGCCCCAGCGTTCACGCCGTCGACGACGTATATACCACCCGGGAGAACATTCCGCTGAGCGTCGACGCGCCCGGTGTGTTGGGGAACGACGTCAGCACCGCCGGCACGCTGACCGCCACGGTGAAAACTCCGCCCGCCCACGGAGACCTGGCCCTCGACCTCGACGGCGCCTTCATCTACACGCCAACGTCAGGCTACACCGGAACCGTCACCTTCACCTACCTCGCCGGCGCCAGGACGTTGACCGACACCGCTACCGTCACCCTCACCGTCGAGCCTAACGTCGCTCCCGTCGCCGCCGACGACAGCTACACCACCGACGAGCTCACCCCGCTGACCGTCCCCGCGCCGGGCGTGCTCGAAAACGACAGCGACGCCAACGGGGACGCGATCACCGCCACCCTCACGACCACTCCCGCTCAAGGCACCCTCGCGTTGGAGCTCGACGGCTCCTTCGTCTACACGCCCGCCCTCGGCTTCCCCGGCGAGTACACCTTCCAGTACGAGACGAGCGACGGCCTGCTCACCGACAGCGCCACGGTCACCCTCACCGTCGAGGCCAACCTCGCCCCCACCGCGCAGGACGACGCCTACACGGCCTATCGGAACACGCCCCTCACGGTCGACGCGCCGGGCCTGCTGACAAACGACAGCGACCCCCACGGGCACGCGCTGACCGCTACTCTGCTCACGACTCCCACTCACGGCACGGTCGTGGTGCAGCTCGACGGCTCCTTCACCTACACTCCCGCCATCGACTACCTGGGCACGGACACCTTCCGTTACACCGCGAGCGATACCGTGCTCACCGACACCGCCACGGTCACCCTCACCGTCGCCCCGCTCCCCTGCCAGGTGGACACCGACGACGACGGCGTCACGAACTACGCCAGCGCCGACGCCGGCGCCGTGCAGCAGGCGGTGGACGCCGCCAGCCCCGGCGATCTGATCCGCATTGCCGGGACCTGTGCAGGCGTGCAGAACCGCAACACCTGGTACTCCCAGACCGTCTACATCAGCCAGAGCCTCACCCTGCAGGGCGGCTATTCGCTGGACGACTGGTCGTTGGATCCCGACCCTGATCTCTACCCCACCACCCTCGACGCGCAGCGCCTCGGGCGCGTGCTCTACATCTCCGGCACCGTGACCGTCACCCTCGATGGCCTGGTGATCACCCGTGGCTTCGCCGAGGACGACGGCGGCGGCGGCGTCTACACCCAGGGCACGCTCACCGTCACACAAAGCACCTTCGAAGACAACGAAAGCGGCGGTGGTGGCGCCATTTACGGTGCGGATGCGACCCTCTCCATCGCCGAGAGTACCTTCACCGGCAACCACGCCTACAACGGCGGCGGCATCTACGTCTGGGGGGAGTCGCTCACCATCTCCGATACCCTCTTCCACACCAACACCGCCGATTACGACGGCGGTGCCCTCTACAGCGAGAACAACGTCCTCACGCTCGACAGCGTCACGCTGCGCGATAACGAGGGCGGCGAGAACGGCGGCGCCATCAGCGCCGTCAATAGCGGGGACGGAACGCTCTTCGCCACCCGCAGCACTTTCCAGGAGAACCGCGCCTCATCCCTGGGCGGGGCCATCTACAACCAGGGCGCCCCGATGACGGTGACCCACTCCGTTTTCTACACGAACACCACGGGCTACGGCCACGGCGGCGCCATCTACGCGCTCACTGTTCCCACACTGCTGGACGATCTCGTCTTCAGCGGCAACGCGACCCTCGTGGAGTCGAACGGCGGCGCCATCTACGCTCAAAACGGCACGCTGCTCGTGAACGACACGACCTTCCGCCTGAACAGGACCGAGTTCTCCGGCGGCGCTATCTATGCCGATCACAATCCCCTCACGGTCACCTACAGCCTCTTCTACACCAACACCAGCGACTCGGGTGGCGGCGCCATCTACACCTACTACAGCGACAGCGGCATCGCCCACAGCGCCTTCTACGGCAACACCGCGGTGAGCGGGGGCGGCGCGCTGCGCGCTGGCAACAACACCGTCCTGCTGAACGACGTGCTGATGGAGCGCAACACGGCTTCCAAGGGCGGCGGGATCCACCTCTGGGTCGCGACGCTCGACGTGACGTCCAGCACCTTCCGGCTCAACCGTGCCGGAAGCGGCGGCGCCATCTACGCCGATTACAGACCGATTACGATAACCCATACCGCCTTCTACACCAACACCGCGACCAGCGGATCTGGTGGCGCCATCTACACGTTTATCAGCTCCGACGTGCTGCTGGATGACGTTGTGTTACGTAGCAATACGGCCAACAAATTCGGTGGAGGGCTCTATGTCTACCATGGGACCAGGCTTGAAGTGACCGGCAGCACCTTCCAGCAGAACAGCACTATCCTGGAAAACGGCGGCGGTCTCTATGCCGACATTTTAACATCTGGCGTCGTCGTGACCAACACCTCCTTCTTCACCAACACTGCCGGTTTCTACGGCGGCGGCATGTATCACCACGCCAGCGCTGTCTTGAGCGACCTCATCTTCAGCGGCAACTCGGCCATCTACGGCGGGGGTCTGGTCAACGACGGCAGCTCATACGGCATCATCAGCCCCGCGCTGACCAACGTCACCTTCAACTCGAACAGAGCATTTAGCCGAGGCGGAGGGCTCTACAACAACGGAAGCGATTGGGGCTCCTGCACGCCCACGTTGACCGACGTCATCTTCCGCGACAACGCGGCCTACTCCGGCGGCGCGATCTACTTCTACGGCTGGGGTCGTGGCAGCGTCGGCGGCACGATTACCAACGGCCTCTTCGATTCCAACGGCAACGACCACATCGGCTACGACGACGGGGATGCGACGGCGCAACCTCACTTCATCAACAGCTCCTTCACCGGCGCCATCTCCCGCACCGCGACCATTGAGTCCTTCGACGACGGCCAGAGACCCATCTCTTTCACCAACAGCATCCTCTGGGGCAACGGCGGCGATCTGACCAACGACGACGCGGCGGTCAACGTGACTCACTCGGTCGTCGAGGAGGCCGCCTACGCCTCCGGCACCGGCAACGTCCACGCCGACCCCCTCTTCGTCGACGCCGCGGGCGGCGACCTCCGCCTGCGCTACGGCTCCCCCGCCATCGACGCGGGCGACGACGGCGCCCTGCCCCCCGCCGTCACCACCGACCTCGACGGCCTCCCGCGCCTCTCCGGCCCCCACATCGACATGGGCGCCTACGAGTTCCAGCAGGACGTCCTGGCGCTCGCCAAGTTCGTCAATCCCACGACGATCGCCCCCCACGATACCGTCACCTACACCCTCGTCCTCGACAACATGCGCGCGGTAGACGAAACCGCGGTGGTCCTGACCGACACCCTCCCCGCCGGCGTGGACTTCGGCGGCTGGATCAGCGCCCCCGCGGGCACCCTCCAGGCCGGCAACACCCTCACCTGGACGGGCGCCCTCTCCAGCGCCGCGCAGCACACCTTCGTCTTCACCGCCACCCACACCGGCGACCGCGGGGACGTCCTCACCAACACCGCCCACTTCAGCGGCAGCCTCCAGCAGGGGAGCGCTTGGGCCACCTTCACCGTCGTCACCAATCAGGCCCCCGTCCTGGATCCCATCGGGGACCGAACCGTTGCCGAGGGCGCTATCCTCACCTTCACCGTCTCCGCCTCCGACCCCGACGGCACCACCCCCACCTTGGGCGCGGAGCACCTCCCGGCGGGCGCGGCCTTCACCCCCACCACCGGCCTCTTCGCCTGGACCCCCGGCTTTGACGCCGCGGGCGCCTACACCGCCACCTTCTTCGCCACCGACGGCGTCCTCACCGCCACCGAGACCGTCACCCTCACCGTCACCGACACCAACCGCCCGCCCGTCGCCGTCGCCGGCCCCGATCGGGAGGTCGCCCCCGGCAGCACGCTCACCCTCGACGGCTCGGGCAGCTACGACCCCGACGGCGAGCCCCTCACCTACCTCTGGATCCGGGTCGGCGACCCTGCCTTCACGTCGCCCCTCAGCGTGACGACCTACACCCTTCCCACCGGCAGTGGCGTCTTCACCTTCACCCTCACCGTCAGCGACACTCACGGCCTCTCCGACAGCGATCTCGTCGTCGTCCGCACCGTCGACTACCACGTCTACCTGCCCCTGGTCTGCCGCAGCCGCGACTGACCGGCGCGCACCACGGCGGCCCCCGAGAGAATCGGGGGCCGCCGTCTCGTGCCGGACTACGCTTCTAGTGCTTCTTAGAACGCCAAGTGATGTACCCATTCACATGCCCCCATCCCCCTCCCCACGGCGCGTAGCACCGAAGGGGAGGGGGCCAGGGGGAGGGGCTATTGAGATCTGCCGAGCTGCGACATAAGCAACAACTACCAGCGCTAGTACTGATGTGACTTGGAGTAAAGCAACAGAGTGATCAGCGGCTGGAATGTGCAACGAAACAGGTGTGAGAAAATACTAGGCCGAACCGGTGCTCCCCGAGGGAGCCTGCATCTCCCGGATGACGACGAGCAGCCAGAGGCCGGCGCCGACCATCAGGACCAGGTCGGCCAGGTTGAAGACACCCGTGCGCGGTTGACGAACGTAGGTATAGAGCACCACCGCTCCTGTACCAGAAGAGAGAACCGTCGCCTGCGAAAGCACTGCTCGCGCTCGAACAGATGGTCGGGTGTAATAGGAGCTACCACGGTGAACAGAGCCATTCATCCTGGCAGAGCTCGCCGCCGACATCGATCCCGCCCTCCCCGCCGAACGCAGCGGCTTCTCGGGCGTCACGCTGTCGCACAATGTCCGCTCCCAGGAGGCGGGCGGGCGCATCGTCAAGCCCGCACAGGAGACCTTCTGGGGTGGCTACAGCGGCTACCTTGCCGACCCCGACGGACAGACACTACTGTGGGAGGTCGCCTTCGGCGCGGGGGGGCAGTGCGACGAGCAGGGCCACCTCTTGATCTGGAATCAGTTGCTGATCACCGGGGCCTCGTGCACGTAGCGCTCGTCCTCCAGCTGCCGGACGATAAAGGAGGCCATGTCCTCCCGTGAGAGCCGGGGCCCCGTCCCCTGTCCCAAGTAGCCGGCGCGGATATCGCCCGTGCCCGGGTCGTCGGTGAGCATCGGCACCCGGACCAGGGTCCAGTTGCGGTCGCTCTCCCGCACCCGCTCGGCGACGCGGCGCATGTCCTCGTAGACGTGGCGCGCCGTGAGCTTGAGCACCAGGCCGATGATCCGGTCGAAGAGCCCCGGCTCGTCCTGGGGCATGTGCACGCCCGCGCCCACCGAGACGATGAGGCGTGCCACGTCGTGTTCGCGCATCGCCTCGAGGATGTGGCCCATCCCACGGCTGATGGTGTAGGTGGGTTCGTTTTTCACGGGGCCTAGGACGCTGATCACGGCGTCGGCGCCCGCCACCGCTTCGTCCACCCGCTCCGGATCCAGCACGTCCCCCTCCACCACCTCCAGATCGGGGTGGGAGTTCTCCAACTTCGACGGTGTGCGCGCAAAAGCCCTGAAGCTGTGCCCCGCCTCTAGGGCCTTCTCTACCACATGCTGCCCGGTCCTACCCGTTGCTCCGAAAACCGCTACTTTCATGCTGTCCTCTCCTCTCGTTCAATCTCTGTCTCTTCATCCAACAGCCGAATGCGGAGGGCGATGTAACGCTCTACTTGTGATTATATAGACCGATTGGTATAATACAAGTGAGGGAGTTCTTGTTGGTTACGCGACCAAACGACTATCTGACTATTTAAAAGGAGCTAAGAGTGACATCGACATCCACGCGGGAACAGTTCATCAAGACGACCTGCCAGCTGATGGAGAGGCAGGGGTATCACGCGACGGGGATCAAACAGATCATTGCGGAGAGCGGCGCGCCCAAGGGCTCCCTCTACTACTACTTTCCGGAGGGCAAGGAGGAGTTGGCCTCCGAGGCCGTGCGCCACGTCGGCGAGACGGTGGCGGAGCGCATTCGGACCACCCTCGACGCCGTGGAGGAGCCGGCGGAGGCCGTGCGGCGCTTCGTCCTGACCCTCTCCACCCACGTGGCAGCCAGCGGCTACCGGGCGGGAGGCCCCATCACGACGGTGGCCCTGGAGTCGGCGACGACAAGTGAGCGACTGCGGGAGGCGTGCGCGGAGGTCTACGACCAATGGCAGGCGACCTTCGCCGCCAAGCTGGTCGGTGGGGGCCTCCCAAAGGCTCGAGCCGAACGCCTGGCGACACTGATCATCGCCGCCCTCGAAGGGGCTATCGTATTCAGCCGTGTGGAGCGGAGCACCGCGCCGCTGGAAGCCGTCGCCGAGGAGCTGGCGGTGCTGATCGACGCAGACAGATAACCTATTGGCTCTCCTGAAAGAAGGTGGTGACTAACCGCAAAGGACGCAGAGGTCGCAAAGGTCGCAAAGATAACTTAATATTTCTAAGGTTTACGCCTCGATGAGTTAATAATCCTTATCTCACCTTTGCGTTCTTGGCGCTCTCTGCGGTTAGCTATCCTTTCTTCAGTAGAGCCATAACGTGCAATCCAAGATATTGGTGACCGGAGCAACCGGTAACGTCGGACAGGAGGTCGTCAAGGCCCTGCTGGAGCGCCGATAGCCTGTCACAGCGGCAGCCCTGGACGAGCAGGACGCCCAACGGGTCCCCAAGGGCGCCGGGATCGCTTTCTTCGACTTTGGCAAGCCCGAGACCTTTCCCCAGGCCTTCGCAGGCGTGAACAGGCTGTTCCTCATGCGCCCGCCCCAGATCGCCGACGTGCCGGGTGAGGGGGGCGACGGTTCTGACCTATCCTTACCTCGTCCTGCGACTGGAGGGGGCCGAACTCGAGCCGGCAGAGGTGCGCCTCGTCGAAGAGAAGTAGGCTAAGGGAATTTACCAGACATGGATTTGATAAATTGCCGATCTGGTCTATAGTAGAAATAGGGTAATCTATCACATTCACAGGAGGGAAACTATGGCACACGAGTTTATCGAACACCTCAAGAAGGACCACGAGAAGCAGCGCAAGTTGGGGGAACAGCTGCGCAACGCCAAGGACCCCGAGCGACGTAAGGAGCTCCGCCAGGAGATGCAGAAGGAGCTTCATCCTCACATCGAAGGAGAAGAGGCTTCGATCTTCGACTACATGCAGGAGGTCGGGGGAGAGACTCGCGAGGAGGCTCTCAAGGCGTTACAGGAGCACCACGTCGACCGGATCTTGCTCAGGGAGCTCATGGATCTGACCTTGGACGGCGAGACCTTCAGCGCCAAGGCCTATGTGTTGGACGAGATCAACCGGCACCACATCGACGAGGAGGAGAAGACCCACTTCCCGATGCTGATGCGGCTGGCTTCGAAGGAGAAGCTCGACGCGCTCTACGAGGCCTACGAAGAGGCCGAGGAGCAGGCCAAGTCTGAGTAGCCGGTGATGAGACCCGTAGCCCGGATAGTTTATCCGGGCTACGGGTTTATGTGCGAATCGGGAGCATCACCTAATTCGGTAGTTTCACGGGCTCACGCATGACGCACATCCTCCGCCAGCTCACCCGGCTCCAGGCCGATGGGGGAGAGACCGAAGCGCTCCAACGCAAACATGAACGCGATCCGGCCCATCCCGGCCAGTTGCGCTCCTGTTCCGGTTGAAACCTGCCCCAATTCGTAGAGTTTCACAGCGAGCAACAGGCGCGCCTCAGTCTCGAACTCCTCTTGACTCTTCTTCAACGAAAGCAACAACGCATCGGGATAGGGAATGGTCAAGCTGTTCATAGTCATGTCAACCTTCTCACTCCAGCATCGCCACAACTTCCTCCGGTGTCAGCACTGGTACCAGGGGCGCCAGCCGCTCCAACTGCTGCCGGTCGCGGGTGATGAGGGCCGCGCCATAGCGCCGGGCGACGGCGGCGTAGACGGCATCGGCGCCCCGCAGGCGCGCTTCGACGCCCAGCTGCGCAGCCTCGACGGCCAGCTCGTCGTCCAGCGCCACCCACACCTGCCCCGGCAGGCCACGCACGCCCAGCGCCAACTCCAGTGCCAGCGCGCTATCGTCCAGGGCGCGGGCGGCGGCGGCAGCCAGCTCCACCAGCAGCAACGTCGGCGAGAAGAGCGCCTGATGCTGCGTGATCAGCTGCTGCAAACAAGCCTGGCTCACCGCGCTGCCCGGCTCGGCTGCGTTCACCGCGTTGATGTGTACGCTTGCGTCCAACGTGTACATCGGTCAGCGCCGGAGCTCGTCGAGCAGCGTCTGGGTATCCACGACCGCCGTCCAGGCAGTCCGCACTCGCTCCGCAGCCTGCACGTAGGCGTCCCAGCCCTGCTGTGCGCCACGCTTGCCCAGTTGCAGGAGCGTCTCCTCCACCGCCTCCTGATCCAGCGGCAGCAGCAGCGCCACCGGCTGTCCTTGATAGGTGATGATGTACTCGGCCTTCTCCTCCCGCAGCTTGCGCAGCAGTTCCGAAGTCTGCTGGCGCAGTTCACGTACCCCAATCATGGTCATATCCCACCTCTTCTAGTTACACGATTGTATCTCATATGTGTAACTATTATAGCACGGAAAGCTCACGCTGGATACAGCATCCTCACCGTCAACAGATCGAAACTCCCCGGTGCCAGATCGTCGCTGCCTGCCAACCACGTGGCGGGCCGGGCCCCTTCCTCCAACGCCAGCTGGGCCCGCATCCGACGGCGCTCCTCCTCCAACGCCTGCCGCCGCGCCTCCACGGCCCCCTCCAGCAGCGCCTCCAGGCCGGGGAGGGTGAGGGCGTCCCGCAGCGCCTCCAGTCGCGCTTCGATCGCCGACAGGCTGATGTGCGTCTGCCCGTAGAAGGAGTCGCTCTTGATGCGCTCCTGCGTCTCCTCACTGAAGCGCCCTTGTACTGATGGCACTCATCGACGACCAGGAGTTTGAAGAAGTTGCGGGCTCGGCTGGCGATGAAGTCTGCCAACGACCAGCGGCGCGAGACCCCACCAACGTCGATAGTGCTCTCGCGGTCTTTTCACGACATGATCTTTTCGCCTTGCAGTGATAGGGTTTGATTAGGTGCAAGGAACTACAGTGCGCCCCCCCCC
>NPIE01007171.1_pt1 | contig 19261 bp, 17 predicted proteins | sample 8637661 | NCBI WGS metagenome assembly NPIE01 (sample SAMN07420842, study PRJNA396082) | bioreactor metagenome | isolation source: sample BA12 brine-fed electro-methanogenic bioreactor BA | place: Japan: Kochi | collected 2016-12-09
AGATGCAATCTTGGGGACAGTAGATAATTAATTGACAATTTGCCAAATATATCCAATAATACCTATAAGGAGAAACGCAGTGGTACACACTTCCCGCCATACAGCATCTCTCTTCATCATCCTGGCCGCCCTTCTGTGGAGCTGGGCCGTACCTGCTCCGGCCGCCGGGGCGGAACCCTCCCCTGCCCTTATACTGGGTACCGCCGACACCCCTCCTTATTCCACACCTGATAATAAGGGCTATTACGATCTCATAGTCCAGGAAGCTTTCAGGCGTATTAATGTGGATATGGAGATTCTGCACCTCCCGAGCGGCCGTTCCCTTGTCAATGCTTCCCACGGAAGGATTGACGGCGAGTATGCCCGGATTTCCGGCATTGAGTCGGCCTACCCCGGGCTGATAATGGTAGACGCGAAGCTTGCAGACTACCATTTCTGTGCCTTTACCCTGCATGATGATCTGGAACTTGAAGGCTGGGAGGATCTGTCGGCCTGGCACACGGCCTACATCAAAGGCTGGAAGATTCTGGAAGACAATGCGGGAAGTGCCAGAAGCATTACCCTTGTTTCGGATGTGGACCTGCTCTTCTCCATTCTTCTTGCCGGAAGGGTGGATGTGGTGCTTTACGACCGCCTCCGGGGGGAGTATTTTCTGGAATCCAGGGGGATTGAAGGGGTCAGAATTATCGAGCCCCCTCTGGCGGTACGCGGAATGTACCTCTATCTGAACCGGCGGCACAGTGAACTGGTCGCTCCTCTCGAAGCGGCGATTCGGGAAATCAGGGAAGAGAGGTAATGGTACACCAGGGGATACTTTCCCGCCAGTTTGTCATACTCGTGTTTATATTCTCCCTTGTCTCGATCGGCTTTTCGTCAGTGCTCTCTCTCCGCCAGGAAATAGCCCGCAGGGAAGAGATGCATAAAGAAACCCTGGCCACCATTGAGGAGAACTGGCTCCCCCTTCTGACGCATTCCGTATGGCTGCTCGCCGATGAGAACATCCGGCTTATATCCGGGGCACTGGTCGACCGGGAAGATGTAGAGAGCCTCAGCCTCTCCATCGACGGATATCCCGATTACAGCATAGGATCCCCGCCTTCGCACCACGCGGAAACACACAGCTGGCCGTTGGTACAGAGATACGACGGCAGGATGATAAACCTGGGAACCCTCACCATAACAACCCACCGGGCCAGCTTTCTGGAATGGAGCGCCCGGTTTCTGCCCCGTACGCTCCCCAGAGAGGGGCTTAAGATTATCCTTATCCTGCTTCCCCTTTTCCTGCTTGTCCAGCTGGCCATTACCAGGCAACTGGTCCGTCTGACCGCGCAGCTGGAGGAGAGGAGGGTCAGGAGGCCCGACGAAGCCCTCGAGGAACTTAAACTTGACCGCAGAAAACTGTTCCGGAAACAGGATGAAATTGATCAGCTTGTTGATGCCTATAACCAGCTGATACGGGAGATACGGAAAGAACGCAAGGTGCGGATCGAAAGCGAGAACAACCTGATGGTATCTCTGAAAGAGAAGGAAATTCTTATCCGGGAGGTGCACCATCGGGTAAAAAACAATCTTCAGGTTGTCATAAGCCTTCTCCACCTTCAGGAGAACGATCTTGAAGGCGAGCCGGGACAGCTGATCCTTCAGCAGGCGGGACGCAGAATGGCAAGTCTTGCCCTGGTGCATGAACAGCTCTACCGCCAGGAGACCGTAGGAACCATAGAACTCCGCTCATACATCCAGAATCTGCTCAACAATCTTGCATTCTCCATGTCCGACTACGGTGATAACGGTGTTGCTCTAAGCGTAAGAGGTGATGAGGTCCGGCTTTCCCTCGACCAGGCAATTCCCCTGGCGCTCATAATGAACGAACTGTGCACCAATGCCTTCGAACATGCCTTTACGGATTTCAAAGGCGGAACCATCGAAGTGGAGATAGATTGCCGGGGAGAGAGCTTTACGGTAACGCTCTGTGATAACGGCATTGGAATTCCGGAGTCATTTTCAACAGGTACAAGCGAGGGTTTCGGTCTGAACCTTGTCTCTTCTCTGGTCGAACAGCTGGAGGCTGATCTCAAGTGCGAACGCAGGAAGGAAGGCGGCTCCTGTTTTTGCATTACCGCACCCCTTGCAGGGGGAGAGTGTGTGCCGGAGAAACTTTGACATTACAGAAGGAGTAGCTCATACTGCTTTCATGAACAGCATAAAGGATACTGTGCAGCTTAATAACGGGGTTGCCATTCCCCGCCTCGGTCTGGGTGTATTCAGGCTTACCGATGAGAAAGAGGGAGAGACGGCGATTGAGGCAGCTCTGGAGTCGGGATACCGACTTTTCGACACCGCTTCGGTGTACGGTAATGAAGCAATTGTAGGCAGCTCTCTTAAAAAGGCAGGTATAGAGAGGCAGGAGCTTTTTATTACCACCAAGGCGTGGAACAACGAACTGGGCTACCGCAGGACAAGGGAAGCCTTTGACCGAAGCAGGGAACGGCTGAAAACCGATTACATTGATCTTTACCTTATACACTGGCCGCTTTTTGATGAGGCAATCGAAGCCTGGGGAGCCATGGAAGAGCTCCTCGCTGACGGAGATGTAAGGGCGATCGGGGTGAGCAATTTCAATATCGGCCAACTTGATCTGCTTGCGGAGAAAACCAGAATAATTCCAGCGCTGAACCAGGTGGAGTTTCACCCCTATCTTGTTCAGGACGATCTGCAGCGGGAGTGCGGAGCAAGGAATATCCGGCTCGAGGCATGGAGTCCTTTTATCCGCGGAGGCGTATTCGGTGATCCGGTCCTGGGCGGGATATCCCGGCGAATCGGAAAAAACATTGCCCCGATTGTGCTGCGCTGGCTCTACCAGAAGGATATCATCACCATTCCAAAATCCTCCTCACCCGGGAGAATAAGAGAAAACAGCCGTATATTCGACTTCGAGCTTTCCGATGAAGAGATGCGTGCAATCGACGCCCTCCACCGCGGCGAACATCTCGGCCCGACACCGGAGAATTTCCTCGACTTTTTCCGGAGCATCGGAGTGTAATATGACAGCTTTTATTCCCGAAATAAACCGGCTTGAGCTCGATGGTCTCCGTTCCCTCTATCTCGGCAGCCACCCCTTCGAGGGACTCTCCCCGGAGGCAAGTGAAGATGAACAGTGCTGCAGGCTCTCTTCCTACATCCATGCCATTAAAGAAAAAGGGATAGAGGCCGTTACGGTTCTGCTGCCCGAACAGGAACTGGAGAAGGCGGGCAGAAGCTGCGATCTCATAGGGAAGTACCGGGAGGCGGAGCTGGAGGTGCTTCACTTTCCTCTGGAAAATTTCAGTGTGCCCGATGCCATGGACAAGTTTGATGACCTGATCCGGGATATTGTGGAATTTCTGGAAAAAAAAGAGCTGCTAATTCACTGTCTTACGGGCTGCGGGCGGACAGGCATGGTCGCCTCCGGTGTCCTGGTAAGACTCGGACTGCCGGTTCCCGATGCCATCCAACGGGTAAACGGGGTACGCAGCGGAACCACCCACACCTTCAAGCAGATTATATTCCTGAAGGATTACCGCACCTGGCTTGCCGCTTCCGGTTGATATTGCTATCCCCTTCCCGTTTTCCTACACTTATCCCATGAACCCGCTGGAATTACGCAGGGAAAGAATCCTCGACAGACTTCTCCGCACCATTCTCATTCTCGGCCTGCTTGCCTATATTCCGAGCCTCTTCGCTTCTATCGCCGAAGGGCTCTATTCTCTTGCGGCAATAAATACTCTCGGCTACCTGCTTATTATAGCGGCAATGCTTCACCCGCGTTCAAGCTACCGGATAAAGCTCGCGGTTACCGTCATGACTACCCTCACCATCGGAGCCGCGGTCATCTTTTTTACCGGAACCGAGGGGGCCGGTCACCTGTGGCTGCTCTTCGCCGTCGTCATATCAGCTCTCTTCGGAAAAAGTCATATAATCATCATCTCCATACTCTTTTCTCTTGCGTCCCTTGTTCTGGGCTACTTTTTCGGACGATGGGGTATTACCGGAAAAGAGACGGCGGGAGCGGCGGCCTTCGCCATAGGTTCAAACTTCACCCTTATTGCCATAGTCCTGTCCACCCTTATCTATCAGCTCTTTCAGTTTCTCCGGGACGAACTACACGAGAAGGAGTTGCTGCTGAGACTTCTCCATCACCGCGTCAAGAACAATCTGCAGCTTGTCCAGAGTCTTATTTCTCTCAACAATGATGGTAAAAACGGCAATGAGGTGTTCAGGATTCTGGACCGTCAGGTCGAGGCTATTTCCCACGCCAATAACCTGGTGCTCCACAGCCCGAGATATGAGAGTCTCCGGGCGGCGGATCTTTTCACGTCTCTCATAAGACCGGGCCTGGATAAACTGGAGGGGGATGCGCTCCTCACCCTTTCCCCGGAGAAGGTAACCGAACTGGCAGTGGGTTTTATCGGACTTGTCGAAAGGACGGGACAAATGGGGGGTCTCCTGGTACTGATCGAAGCTGGAGAGACAGAAGATTCATGCATAATCCGGATTCGACGGCCTCTTCCTCCGCCGGAGGCATCGGAACTCCGGGAGGCTGCCGACGCATCGCTCCTTTCTTCGGAAATTATCTCTGTGGAAGCAGATAATTCGGGACTCATACTGTATATTGGAAAACCATGATCGGACCCCTTTACCCTGTACTGCTTTCCCTGCTCTGCGGCGGTTTGATGCTGGCGGTAAAAAACCTGCCGGGAACCAGGGCGGTAATCGGCTTTGCCTGGCTGGCATGGACCGCAGGTCAGCTCTTGCTTTTCATCCTGTCCGCCCCTTCTCTCCTTTCCGGCACAACAGTGCTGCTCCATACCGGGGGCTGGGCAGAGCCGCTCGGCATCACCCTTGTTTCGGACCGGATTTATCTTTTCGGTTCCCTGCTTATTCTCATTACCGGCTCCACCAGCATTCTCTTCGCTCTGGGAGACCCCTCTTCCTCTCCCTCCTTCTTTCTGTTCATCTATTTTTTTCTGGCCGCCTGCCAGGGAATCCTTGCGGCAAGAGATCTTTTTACCCTCTTTGTCTTTTTTGAAATAATCGCCATTGCCGCCTACATTCTTATTGCCGCAAAAAAATATCCGCGTGCCATTCTGGCGGGCTTCCGTTACCTGCTTATTGCCTCCGTCACCATTTTCTTCTATCTGATAGCGGTGTTCATCATCTACCGGGCGACGGGTTCCCTCGCAATCCCCTCAAGCCGGACCGCCCTTGCCCTGAGCCCGCCGGAGCGTGCCCTGGCGGCGGCTGCCATTCTTGCGGGGCTTACCTCGAGAATGGCGGTCTTTCCCTTCCACGGCTGGCTGCCCGAAGCTCACTCCCAGGCGGTGCATCCGGTCTCCGCCCTCCTCTCGGGTCTTCTGATAAAAATTCCGCTCCTGGTAATGTTTCGTTTGAGCCATCTCTTTTCCTCCCCGTTTCTGCCCCGGGCACCGGTTTTCATTCTCTATTCAGGGGTGGCAACGGCCCTGTTCGGCGCTTTCATGGCCCTGAACCAGCGTGATGCAAAACGGCTCCTCGCCTACTCCTCCATCAGCCAGATGGGCTTTCTTTTTGCCGCCTTCGGAGCAGGGCTGGGGCTGAACGGGCCGGCCGCCGGGGCGGTGTTTGCGGCGGTCATGCTTCACACCTTCAGCCATGCCCTCTTCAAGCCGCTTCTTTTCTTCTCGGTGGGAGTTGTCACCGACCGTGCCGGCAGCAGGGATATTCTGACCCTTCGGGGAGCGGCATCAGGTTCAAAGCCATGGTTTTTGCTCTTTCTTGCGGGGGCGGCGTCTCTGGCGGGAGTGCCCCTTATGGGAGGATATATAAGCAAGCATCTTCTCTCCACGGCCTTTTACGGGCATGGTGCTGCGGGGGTTCTTATGACTCTTGCGGCGGCGGGCAGTACCGCCTACGTTCTCAAGCTTGGATCGATTTTTCTTCCGGGGAGGCAGGGCGGTCCGGACGAACCGGGCGCCGGCGGGCGGACAGGAAGCGGGGGCATGGCCAGACAGCTCCCGGCCATCTTGCTTGCCGTACTGATTATAGCCGCCGGAACCGTTCCACTTTTTTTCACGGTAACGCCCTTTCCCGCCGCACCGGGTTTCAAGGCGGAATATCTTCTGAAGCAGCTTTTTACCATGGCTGGAGGTGCGGCTCTCTTTCTGTTCTCGCGCTACAGGGTAAGTAAGCACTTTTCCAGGAGCATCAGATTACTCCCCCTGGGAACCGAGGCCGCCATGATGGCGATGCTGTCGGGTTTTCTCATCACCTTTGCCTTCCTTTTATAATTGCAAAGGTGATCACAAAGCGATGTTGACACCTCCAGTCCTGGAGTTTAGCATGAGAAAGCCGATACGGAATCCGGATGCAGGAGGAGAGAGGTGCGGATAGTACGTCACGCTGTAATAATACTCCTGAGCCTCCTTGTCTGCATGGTGTTTATCCATGCCCTCGGAGAGGGCGGAGAATGGCCTCTGGACCTGCGAGACAGGATAACAGCTTACGGCGAAGAGGATACCGGCGCCTCCAATCTTGTCGCGGCGGTCTACCTGGGCTACAGGGCTCTCGACACCCTTGGAGAGACCATTGTCCTGCTGCTGGCGGTAAGCGGTCTGCTGTTTATCATAAAAGAGAAGGAGTAGCGGAGTGAGACTGTTTCTGATTGCCCTTCTTTTCGCCGTAGGCCTCTGGGGCACTATCGCCTTGAAGAATATTATCAGGAAAATTATCGCCCTGAGCATCCTCAACAGCGCCGTTGTGGCGCTCTTTGTGGTCTCGGCCTCCGGTTCGGGCGATACGGCACCTATCCGGGATAAAACCGGCGGTATCTTTGTGGATCCGATTCCCCAGGCCCTCATGCTGACCGCCATTGTCGTCGGATTTTCCCTTACGGCGGTCGCTCTTGTATTCGCCTTCAGGCTCTACCAGGCCTACGGGAGCCTCGATATCGACGTGATCGAAAAACGCTCCAGAGAAAAGGATGAGTCTTAACCCCCTTCTGCCGATCCTGATCTCCCTGATGTGCGGGGGGCTCATGCTTCTGCTGAAAAGCTTCAAAGCCCTCGGTATAGTATCAGAGCGTACGATCCGCTTTCTTGAAATCTCAGCCATCGCCATGTGGCTCCTTTCCTCCGCCATCATTCTTACGGCAGGCGCTTTTCCCGTTCTTGAAGGAAGGCACGCCGTTTCCGTCCTGGGGGGATGGCCTCAGCCTCTGGGGATAGAGCTTATCCTCGATCCTGTCGCCCTTGTCGCCCTGATACTCATCCTGATAGTGGGGGGTACATCCCTCATCTTTGCCTGCGGAGAGAAGAGCTACGGCCCCGACTTCTTTTTCTTTGTCTGGTTTCTTCTCGCGGCCTGTCAGGGGGTGGTGGTAAGCCGGGATCTTTTTACCCTTTTCGTATTCTTCGAAATCCTTGCCATTTCGGCCTATATTCTGATCGCCTATAAACAGAAACCCCGGGCGGTTCTGGCGGGCTTCCGCTATCTGCTTATTGCCTCGGTCAGCATTGCCTTCTACCTGGTGGGAGTATTCATCATCTACCGCGCTACCGGGGCACTCTCCATTACCACGGTTTCCAGCCTGACAGAGAAGCTGAGCCGGGAGGAGACGGCTCTTGCCATTTCCGCTCTGACCGTCGGCATTGTAACAAGGATGGCTGTTTTTCCCTTTCACGGATGGCTGCCCGACGCCCATTCCATTGCCGCTCACCCGGTTTCCGCCCTTCTGTCGGGGATTGTCATAAAGGCTCCCCTGGTGGTTCTGTTCCGCATAAGCACCATGTTCCCCGCCACCACGGTACAGCTTCTGGGAAGGGTTCTGCTTCCCTTTGGTCTGCTATCCGCCCTGGCGGGGGTCTTTCTTGCGCTTCAGCAGAAGGATGCAAAGCGGCTGCTCGCTTACCATTCCATAAGCCAGATGGGCTATATCGTATCGGCCTTTTCCATCTATCTCTCGGAGTCGGGAAGCCTTGCAATTGCCGGTGCCTTCGGGGCCCTTTTCCACGCCGTAAACCACGCTCTTTTCAAGTCGCTTCTTTTTCTGTCGGTTGGTGCAGGCTGTGACGCGGCCGGCAGCCGCAACGTCTATCTGATCCGCGGTCTGGGAAAGAAGGCCGGTTTCTGGACTCCCCTCTTTCTGGTCGGCGCCTTCTCAATTTCCGGGGTGCCCCTTTTCAACGGCTACACAAGCAAGATTCTGATCTCCGAGGCGCTGCACCTCAACTATCCGGCCTACATCCTTCTTCTCCTGGTTTCAGCCGGGACCGCAGCTTCTTTTTTTAAAATCGGCCGCATCTTCTTTCCCGGCCGAAACTCCGACCCGGCGGAAACGGAACTTTCCGGAACCCCTAGGGCCGCAGGGAACCTTCCGGGACTTATTGCCTCGAGCCTGACCGCCGTCCTCTGTCTCGCCCTGGGAACACTCCCCCCGTTCTTCTTTGCCTCTCTGGAGAGCGCCTTCACCCTCCAGCCCCTCCTGAAACAGCTGGGAACCCTTTCCGCCGGCTTTCTGATCTACCTTCTGGTGCTTACCCCCGCAGGAAAGAATGCGGCGCACCGGATACGGGCAGCGGCGGCGGGAACAGACTTCTTTCTCGGGCTTATGCTGGCGGGATTTCTGGTAATCTGGGGCTCTCTCAGCCTCGGTTTCTGATCATTTGCGGATAAAATTTTTGACAAGCAGCCGGCGTCCTACTACAGTTACTTTCATGAAAAATAACTCCGGAAACCTTGCGGTCAAACTTGTGCTCTTTATCTATATCAGCATTATGATCGGAGCCGCACTCTACTCCATTCTTGTTCCAATGGCTCTCAGTTTTGACCGGGCCGCCACCATGGTCTTTTTCCGTAAAAAGTTCATTACCGTGGGTAGCATGTCCATTCTGGCCACCTGGATTCTCTACATCCTCTACCGTCCGGTAAAAAACTGCATTGCAGCGAAAGAGTGCCATGCTGCGGAAGATTCCGAACTCTACAGAAAGGCAAGGAAGTCTCTCTCCATTCTGCCTAAGTTCATATTCCTTATCGGTGCTTTAAGCTACAGCCTCGGAGTGGTGCTGAGCCTCGGACTTGATGCTGCAAAGGGAGCGCTTCCAGGCAGAGATGTTGCGGTCGGAAACTTCCTTGCCGCTATTGTCTGGGGTCTTGTCAACGGAGTCATTACCGAAAGAATCGTCAATATCATCCTGATAGAATCCAAAAACAGGTTGAAGATAGACAGCATGAAGGGCCAGAAGGCCTACTCCACCATCGCCCACCTCTTTGTTCCCCTTTCGATAATCTTCGTATGGCTTCTGGTCTATACGGTTCTCACCTTCCATTTCGCACCCGCCGCCGGTTTTGCCTCCTTCGCATGGAAGCTGGTCGTCTACCTTATTCTCGGACTGTTTCTGATGTTCCTGGTATTGACCGAGTTCAGTCTTTCGATGAAGAACCTCCTTCGTCAGGTAAAAAAGCTCTCCGGAGACCGAATGGACCTGAGCAGTAAAATCTACATTACCAGCTTTGACGATATCGGAAGCATAACCGAAGGAATGAACCGCATTATCAGTAATCTCCGGAACACCTTTTCGAAGGTCCGGGAGGCAATAAGCGAGGCTTACCGGACCAGCGGGCACGCCCGGGATACGGTGAGCGAATCGAAGGAGCGGGTCCGGGAGATGAACGGGCTCATGGACGGTATGGCCTCTGGTATTGAAGAGCAGATCCGGACAGTCGGAAGCACGGGAAGCGCGATCTCGAATACCATTGCGAGCATAGACGAGATGATTGCCAGGATGGACGAACAGGCCGAACGGGTCGATCACGCGGCAGTCGAAATACGTGAGATGGTCGACCATATGAACTCGGTCTCCCGGGATGCCAACCGTACCGAGGAACTCTTTCTGGAAATCCGGCAGCGGCTGGAAGAGGGCAACAGGGAGGTGGAGGCGACCGCCGAAGAGATAGAGCGGATAAACGGCGCGGGCATAATGGTGGCCGAAACAGTGAAGGTAATCGAAGACATTGCCGACAGAATAAACCTTATAGCCATGAACGCAGCCATAGAATCGGCCAAGGCGGGCACCGCGGGAAGAGGTTTCGCAGTGGTTGCAGCGGAAATCCGCAAGCTGGCCGACAGTACATCGAGTGAAACCGAGCGCATTACCGGCCATATAGACTCCATGCGGACCATTACGGAATCGGGACTTACCCGTTTCGCCGCTCTGGGGATCGGTCTTCAGGAGATCTTCTCCACCGTGGAAAGGACCGGCGAATCGGTTGCGGAGATAGCCGTAAGCAGCAGGGAAATGGCCGGACGGGGAGAGTCGGAGCTTACCGAGGTTGCGGAGCTGGTGGAACTGACAAATGCTCTCAGGAGCGAGACAGGCAGCCAGAAGGAATCCAACCGGGGCATGAAGGAAGCGATCGATACTCTCTCCCGGGCCTCGGATACGCTGGTTGAACTCCAGCGTCAGCTCCGCACGGGAATCGGCGCAATAGAGACGGCATTTCTCAATATAAGCGTCGATTTCGAGCAGAGCTTTTCATCCAACAAGGAGCTGGAAAAGCTTGTGGACGGTTTTAATATCGGGGAGTGAAGACAGGCCGCAGCCTATCTTCCATTGAACTCCCTGACTGCCGCCATCATGGCTGCGACGTTCTCTACCGGTGTTTTAGCCTGAACATTATGAATGGTATTGAAAACAAAACCGCCGTCCCGGTTGAAAATCTCGCAGTGCCTGAGCACCTGCTCACGGACCTCTGCGGGGGTTCCGAAGGGAAGGACCTGCTGAGTATCCACACCGCCGCCCCAGAACACAAGGTCTTTTCCGAATTCACGCTTTAAAAACTCCGGATCCATCCCGGTCGCCGAAACCTGTACCGGATTGATAATATCAAATCCAGCCTCGATAAAGAGCGGCATAAATGCGGGAATGGAACCGCAGCAGTGCTTGAAACTCTTCCAGGAGGTATTGCTGTGGATCCAGTCGTTAAGTCGCTTGTAATGGGGCATGTACAGATCCCTGAAGGTCTGTTCGCTGCAGAAGGTGCTGGTCTGGGTTCCGAAATCGGTTCCGCAGATAAAAGCGACATCAATCTTGTCCCCAAAGCGCCGGTTGATGCGTTCGAGGTTGGCAATGGCGATGTCGTACTGCTTCTCGTATATTTCATGCAGTAGGGGCTGGCGAATCGCGGTGGAAATATACCATTCCGTAATATCACGGATTCCCCGGGGATTCTTCAACATGGGCGCAGGAACACAGGCAATATCGCCCAGTCCGGTCCCTCCGAAGTTTCCGATTACCAGTTTCTCCGATTTCCGGGCCGCTTCCGCCCTGAGGGCCAGCTCCTCCAGATCGGCTTCCGGAAGCGGTCCGAATTCCTCAAGGTTGTCTTCCGCCTTCAGATCTTCGTCATCCTCGGGGAGGGGCTGCTGACGGATAATCTCATCAAAAAAGAAACCGCCTTCGGGCATATGACCGCTCGGCGGAACGGAGGTGTCGCCTTGGGGATGGATATAGGTATTTCCCTCCACATCGGAGGTGGTTGCAAAATTTTCAGGAACCAGAACATCCTGTCCCCAGGGTGTAGTCCAGGGCTTCCATCCTTCATTCCGGTATCCGAAAAAGGTGTAACGGCTCCCGACCAGTTTTACATCAACCCCGAGAACCTCCGCAAGGTCCTCATCAACGTAACCAAGGCACTGAAGGGGTTCATGGAGCTTAACCGGCCGCTTCTCCAGGCCATAGTGGTTCCGGAGAGCCTCCACAACCGAAATATGTATTCCCGAAACCGGGGTACCGTCAAAATCGACGGGAACCTGATCCGGCTGGGTATGATTCAATGCAGCCATTACTCTTTCACGATGCGTCATATTCTTCTCCTCTCCTTGCAGTTCTATTTCAATGCGAGCAGCAGCTCTTCATCGGCGCAGCCCGTCGCACAAGCCATAATGGTCTCTTCGTCCATTCTGTCGGCGGGAATAATCCCGTTGACACATCCTTCATGCATCACCACAACCCGGTCGCTCATGGTGATAATCTCCGGCAGTTCGGAGGAAATGAGAATGATGCTTACCCCGCTGTCGGCGAGATTCCGGATAAGCTGATAGATCTCCGCCTTGGCTCCGATATCCACCCCATGGGTCGGTTCATCCAGAATCAGGATCTTCGGTCCCGTGGCAAGCCACCGTCCAAGAATGGTCTTCTGCTGGTTTCCCCCCGACAGGCTTCTCACGGGGTCTTCCATTGAACCCATCCTGATATTAAGGTCCGAACGGTAACGCTCGGCAAGGGTTCCCATCCTGCGAAGGTCAAGAAAAGGTCCTTTTACCATCTTTGGCATATTGGCCATTGCAATGTTTATCCCGATCGACATATTCATGAAAAGGGAAAGCCCCTTTCGGTCCTCCGGAAGCATGGCAATGCCCTTCCGTATCGCATCGGCAGGACTTTTAGCTCTGAAGGGAGCCCCCTCAAACAGAATCTCCCCGGAGTCAAAAGCATCGGCACCAAAGATCGCCCGCATAAGCTCCGACCGACCTGCTCCAACCAGGCCCGAAAAACCCAGAATTTCACCGCTCCTGAGCTGAAAGGAAACTCCACTGAATCTTCTGCCGCTCAGGTTCTTCACCGTGAGCACGACCTCGTCCCCCACCTTGCGGAACACCTTTTCCCTGCTCAGCTCCCGGCCCACCATCATGCGGATAACGGCATCGACCGAAGCCTCGAGCCTGTCGATGGTGCCCGCAAAGCGACCGTCCCTGAAGGCACTTATCCTGTCGGAGATCCGGAGGACCTCCTCGATTTTATGCGAAACGTAGAGAATGGCGATGCCCTGTGCCTTAAGGTTCTCTATCACCCCGAAAAGCACCTCGGTCTCGGTCTCCGTAAGGCTCGAGTTCGGTTCGTCCATTATAATGAGCCGCGCGTCTATGGAGAGCGCCTTTGCTATCTCAACCAGCTGCCGCTGGCTTATGGACAGGTCCTTCACCTTTTCCCGGGGATTCACATGCAGACCCACCCTCTCGAGCGCTTCAATGGTCCGCTTTTCCAGAAGCTTCCAGTCTATCTGAACTCCAGCCCTGGTGGGCATTCTTCCCATAAAAACATTCTCGATAACATTCAGGGNNAGGAAGCATCGAAAGTTCCTGATGGATGATGGCAATCCCCGCCTCAATGGCTTCGATGGGAGTATGGAAGCGTACCTCTTTCCCGTCGAAGATAATCGTTCCGGCATCCCGTTTATATATACCGCCCAGAATCTTGATAAAGGTGGATTTTCCGGCCCCGTTTTCGCCTACCAGGGCGTGGACCTCTCCGCTTTTTACCTCAAGAGCGACATCGTCAAGGGCCTGAAGCCCCCCGAAATGTTTGGAAATGTGTTCAGCCTGCAGTACGGTTTGGTTCATTGTTTCCTTCCAGATAGCCCGAATTTCAAACAGGAGAGCCCCGGCGGCGCAGGCCGCCGGAACCGCTCCTTCCCCTGGAGACAGTATTTCTACCTGCTCCAGTACTCGTCGATATTATCTTTTGTTACAAATGCAGCTTCGGTAAGAAGACGTCCCGCGGGGGGTACTTCGCCGGCCACAAGGTAGTTGAAAAGCCTTATTGCTGGGTCGTGTCCCTGTGCAAAGGGGCCCTGGCCGATAGTTCCGGTAATAACGCCCTTCGCCACGTACTCCATGGTTTCGTCCACAAAATCGTAGCTGATTATTTTAACGGCGCCGGCTTTCCCTGCATCTTCAACGGCGGCGGCGGCTCCGAAGGGACCGCCCGCTGTTACATATATTCCCGCGAGGTCCTTGTTGGCTGTAATAAAGTCCTGGGTCTGGCTGTAGGCGATGTCCGCCTTGTCACTGTTCTCCACACGGTCCACAATGGTAATTCCAGGTGCGTTCGCCTTGATGTACTCTTCGAATCCGAGCCTGCGAAGTTCGTGTGCTTCAACGGAGAAGAATCCGGTAATAATTGCCACTTTGCCTTTGCCGCCGAGTGCCTCGCTCATATATTTTCCGGCTGCTTCACCCTGTTTGTAGAGATCAGCGCCTACAAAGAAGAGTCTTTTATTTTCGGTCTCGGTTTCACTGTTGAACGTTGCGACGGGGATTCCCGCTTCAACAGCCTTGTTGATAAAAGGGACAATTCCCGAATCACCGGCGATGGTTGCTATGGCATCATATTCCTGAATAATTGCAGCTTCTATGGCGTTGCCGAAAACGTTGGCGGTATGTGCATCTCCCGGGGGAACGATCCACTCGACCTTGCAGTTATATGCCGCAAGTTCTTCCGCAGCCTTGAAGGTTCCTTCCTTGACGGGAATCCAGAAAGGGTTGTTCTCAAGTCCGAGAACGGCAATCTTCATCGGCTTATCGGGCATGACATCCGCAGGCTGTACCGTACCCTCATCGGCGACGGTCATCGCACTGTCGAAGGGGGGTGCCGGGGGAAGTTCTCTTGTGATCACTTCCTTCTGGCCGCCGGCCCAGGCAAAGGAAACCGTCAGACAGAGCAGCACTGCTGCAGCTAAAACTCTTCTCTTCATACTCTTACTCTCCTTTTGAAAAATCTATTGTGAAACCGCAAAAGCGGTTCATCAATCCATATTAAGCCTATGTCAGGAGTTGGCCCTTCGTGAGCGCCGTATCTGGTCAATCGCCACTGCAAGAATAACCACGGCTCCAATGGTTATGGTCTGAACAAAGGCGGGCAGATGGAGCAGAACAAAGCTGTTCTTTATAACGGCCATAATTGCCGCTCCGATGATGGCGCCGATGACGGTGCCTTCACCGCCGGCAAGACTTGCTCCGCCAATTACCACCGCAGCGATAACATCCAGTTCGGTGCCCTGTCCGGAGTTGGTCGCGGCTGTTGAGAGAAGACCGGCGCTGATAATGCCGGCAAGTCCGCAAAGCGCTCCGGTAAGGGTGTAGACAAAGAGCTGGATTCTGTCCACATGCACTCCCGAAAGCTCGGCGGCTTCCATATTGCTTCCTACCGCATAGATCTGACGGCCGGTCACGGTATGGTTCAGGAAATAACTGAAGAGCAGGACCAGTATAACCATCTCGATTACGGGAAACGGAACTACTCCGATATAACCGCCCCCGAGAAAATTTACGGCATCGCTTTTTATGGGGATATTTGACGCCACCGTGCCCTTGAGTCCCGTGGCGAAAAAATAGGTAAGACCACGTCCTATGCTGAGCATACCAAGGGTGGTTATAAATGGATTTACCTTTGCCTTTGTTATAACCATTCCATTGACCGCTCCAAGCATCGTTCCGAAGGCTATTCCAAGGAGAACGCCGGCCAGAGGAGAAACACCCTCATACATCATCCGCGCGGCGAACATCCCGCTTACGGCCATAAGGGAACCCACCGAAAGGTCAATTCCTCCGGTAATTATTACCATTGTCACACCAATTGCCATAATGCCGATGGTGGACATATTACGCATCACATTAAACAGGTTGCCGGTTTTAAGGAAATAAGGACTGGCAATACTCATTATTATTATCAGGACAATCAGTGCCGCTAGAACACCGAACTCCTTTGAATGCAAAAAGCGCCTTCCGCTTCCGCTCTTTTCATTTCCTGTTGACATAGATCCTCCGCTTTTCTGTTCATCTCTCAAGTTCCTCTACATGGTACCCCCGCCCCTTCCCCTGCGCACCAGGAAAATGGTAATAATTTCTTCAGTATTCAATGCATATGTCAGAACTGTTCCGGCAAGGGATCTTAAAAGAATGCTGCACATAGTATTAAAATGCTAACATCATACCGGAGAGGAGGCACAATTGAAGTTTAACGGCTCACTCAGAAGAACCTTGCTGTTCGCATTTATTCTCATAATAAGCCTCCTTTTCGCAATAAACTTCTTTTCCCTTCAATTTATGTACCGGAACCACAGGGAGACCGAGAAGCTGCTGGACACCATCTTTCACACCACAACGCTGTCCACCATGCTCGGTTCCAATCACCAGCTCCTGACCAATGCCATCAACTACCGGGACGAGAATCTCATTTCCCGGTTTACTGGAGACATTGAAGAGACGGTCGCGTATATCACCAATCTGGACAGATCCATGCTCCAGTTCGCCCGGGACGCGGAAGATATGAACGCCTATTACGAGTTCATCAAGATCCAGAAATCGGTCCTGGTCTACCGTGAAAAAAGCCTCGTCCTGACCAGGCAGTTTCTGAGCGAACGGGGAAGCAGGGTTCAGCTCTATGATGCCCTCTACGAACTGAAAAATCTGAAAGACTCGGTATCGGACCTTCAGAATGATCTGCTCTTCCGGCAGTCGGTCTTTATTCAGTCGTTTTATGATAAGGCAAGGAAACAGATAGCACGGGGACTCTACATCCTGATTGGACTCACCTTCACGGTACTGGTCCTCTGCATTTTTTTCTCCTTCGTGATAAGCCGGAGAGTCTCGGTACCTATCCATGACCTGGTGCAGAAGGCAGAGCTTATCGGTTCAGGTCGGTATGACTCGCTGAAGACACCTCCGGGTACCAATAAGGAAATAGCTCTTCTTATAGATTCCTTCAACGATATGTCAATACAGCTGAAACAGCGACTTACGATTGAACGTAAACTCCAGGAGGAGGAGGTAAAGAATCTTCAAATGGAGAACATGCTCAGCCGGAGCGAGATGAAACTGCTTCAGTCGAGAATAAATCCACATTTTCTATTCAACACTCTCCACATGATAACCACTCTTACCCAGATAGAGGAAGCTCCCCGGACCGAACAGATGATCGCCAGTCTTTCAAATCTCCTCCGGTACATCCTGAAGAAGGCCGACCAGGAGACAAGCCTTGCGGAGGAACTCTCCATTGTCAATGACTACATGAATATCCAGACGGCACGCTTCGGCAGCAAGATTCACTTCAGCCTGAATATTGAAGAAAAAAGCAAAGGAATAAGCCTGCCGGCGCTGAGCCTCCAGCCCTTTGTCGAGAACAGTATTATCCACGGGCTTGAACCGAAGAAAGGCAGCGGGACCCTCTCCATTTCCTGCCGGAGAAGAGAAGAGAAGGGAAAAGAGATGCTCGAGATTGTCATTGCCGATGACGGAGTTGGAATGGATGAGTCCACTCTCGGGGAGGTGTGCAATGTCGAAAGGTCACTCCGCAGCGGCGAGCACCTCGGTATTGCCAATACCATCCGCAGACTTGAACTGCTCTCCGGAGAGAGCAGCGTAAGTATCGAAAGCGCCAGGGGAAAGGGAACTACCGTTCATCTGCTGCTTCCCGCGGAGGAAGCGGCAATCTGATCGCGATACTGCTGAGGGGTAAGCCCGGTTTCTTTTTTAAAAACCCTGGAAAAATAGTTGGCATCCGGATAACCGGACCCTGAGCAGATGCTTTTTATGCTCCGCGTTGTTGTGCCGAGAAGATATTTCGCACGGTGGATGCGTTCGGTCGTCACATATTCGGTAAAGGTCTTTCCATATTCCTCCCGGAAGCGCTTGCTAAGATACTGGGGGGAAAGCCCGACCTCGTCGGCCACCTGTTCAAGACTCAGTTCTCCATAGAGATGCTGCCGGATATATAAAAAAGCGCGGGAAAGCTTCCAGGCAGGAAGACTTTCCGTTCTGTCGGCGGCACTATTTCTGCAGTCGGTAACAAGCTCATCCATCATCTTCAGAGCCGTTCCGGCATCCCTGAAGGAGAGCAGGGAACGAAGCGGCATGGTTCCCGGATCCGACCCGAGCCGATACCCCGCACGCCCGGCCCTCCGCCGGATAAGGACCAGCACTTCGCCGAGATGATCGAGCAGCTCCGGACGATGAAGCCCCAATCCTTCCAGTTCCGACAGAATTTCCTCCTTGGTACGCAAGGCATCCTCAAACCGCCCCTCTTCCACAGCACTTAAAAAGCTCTCCTCAAGGACCCAGGGAAAGCGTATGTCGGACTCATCCCCCTCCGGCTTTTCTTTCTCCAGGGTGATGGTCCGTCCGCTCTTTTTGACTCCTTCCAGAAGGGTAAGGGCACGCCTGAAGATATCGGGAATCGCTTCCCGGTCCGCAGCCGCTGCAAAAACCGAGCTTATCCCCGCCAGTTCGGGGCGCTCCTTCTTAAGCTCTTTCAGTCTGTCCGTATACCTTTCCGGTTCGTCCGGAGGAAGAAGAGCTATCAGGGAGACCCCGTATCCCCGTCCGGCAAGAAACTCCTCCGCCCCGTCGGGACCGGAACAGAGTCTTGCGCACAGCCAGGAACGGGTCCTTTCCGGAGCGGCAAGCCCGTCGGCAAGGAAGAGAACCCCCGAAGAGATACGGAGACCATCCGGAAACTGCAGAAGTGCCGTTTCTCTCTCCGTATCGGCGGAGGGAAAGAGCAATAGATCCAGAAGCTCCGATGCTGCATAGCGTCTCAGCTCTTCAAGTTCCTCATCACCCCCCGCCGAAGTTTCCCCGGCCAGTTCCTGCTGAAGGATATTGAGCTGCCGGGAGAGCTCTTCCTGCTGAAAAGGCTTAAGAAGATATCCGCGCACACCTATCTCCAGCGCCTTCTGCACGTAGGAGAAATGGTCATATGCGGTAAGCATCATTATCTTCGTCCGGGGCGCATCTTCGAGAATAGCTGTGGACGCTTCAATACCGTTTCGGCCGGGCATCTTGATATCCATAAACACGAGATCGGGCTTCAGGTCCCGGGCCAGGGCAACCGCCTCATCTCCGTCGGCCGCCTCGGCCACCACCTCTATACGCTCGCTGTTTTTTGCAAGAAAGGTTCGGAGCGCATACCGGGAAAAGGCCTCATCATCTGCTATCAGTGCTTTCCACATAAGCGGTCAGTATCCTTTCATTCAGTATTTTTTCTTCACCGGATTCTCCGTTTGCCGCCGTCACCCGCACACGCACACTTCCATCTCCGGAAACGGAAAAATCAATCCGAAAACGGGGGGCGTGCCCGCACGACTCAAGCTGTTCCTCCACAAGTTCCAGAACGGGAAAGAGAAGGGATCCCCGGGTGGTTTCAAAATCTTCCGGGAACCGGCCGCGTTCTATATGCACGTCGAGGGTATTAACAGAACAGCGGAGCAGGTGAAGCGCATCGGAGAGCATGGATACCTCCCTGCCGAGCAGTACCGGCCGGTCCCTGCCGGAAATGTAGCGGTGAAACGCATGCATCCTCTGGAGGAACTCATAAGTCCCTCCGGCTTCCTCTACAAAAGCCATCTGGGTGGCGCTGATCATGTAGCGGTCCATGAGCATATCTATTCTGTCCCTATCCATGTCCCATCTCTT
>NPIE01010911.1_pt4 | contig 19259 bp, 17 predicted proteins | sample 8637661 | NCBI WGS metagenome assembly NPIE01 (sample SAMN07420842, study PRJNA396082) | bioreactor metagenome | isolation source: sample BA12 brine-fed electro-methanogenic bioreactor BA | place: Japan: Kochi | collected 2016-12-09
AAAATGCTCCTGCATTTTCTGCATTCGTTACATCCTTGTAACTCAGCAATTGCCCAGGAGCAAAAATCTCCCCTGCCGGCGACGCCTGCCAATCGAGTTATCGAATCTGCTTACCTTGCATTATAAATAGGGAAATTATTTATGACCAAATCCTTAGTGGGTCGATGCGTAAAGCCGTTGAATTTCTTTATATCGATTTGCTGCATCGTTTAAAGCACTTCTGGCCGATACTAGGTCATCGTTTTTTACCGCGCTACGTGCTTTTTTCAGTATGCTGCTGGCTCGGTTGCGTTTGACGTCCAGGGCATTGTTGGCTATGTCCTTTTGCAACTGCCGGGCGTCGCTTATTAAGTCGATCAATACGGCTTTATCTGTGTCGTTATCTAGTGCGCTTTGTGCTTCTTCGACTTTGGCCAGCGTATTTTCGATAGCGGCTTTGACGTCGGCATAGGTTGGATTGGTAACCGCAAAAGCGCTGTTCGACAAAGCACCGAGCAGGAATGGAAACAGAATTTTAGCGAATGTGTTCATAGAAAACCTCAGAAATGAAAAAACAAGATATATAGCCTGGAGATTATTAGTGGCTTCGGAAGCAAAGCGTTGAGTCAATCTCAAGGTGTGGTGATAGTCTATCTTAAAAAAGGACTAATTAGAACTAAAAAGGTTCTAACCAGAACAAATATTTCAAATCAGTTCCCTTGCTCTCATGCTAAGGATTATCGGTAATGTACTCAAATATAATTAAAATCATATGCTTGGGTAATATATCGGAGGTCGGTTAGGAGTTTTTTACGTCAGCGACTCCGATAACATTTGGGCGGCAAGACTTGCCGAAATAAACAGGTAGACTAAAACTTGGTGTTCATATAGAGGTTTTCAATAGTTTTGTATGACTGCATCGCGGCAGGTTTCATGGTGAAAGCTTGCCGGGCTTATCGTTTGGCGCTATCCTAATCGTTCTGATTAGAACTTTTTAATTGATCGCATGACAGTCTCTTCTACATTCCCAAGCGTGTTGCGTGACTTATTACGCACACATCAAGCCTTTTTATCTTATGCGGCGGTTCATGTTCAAAAATTCGATCTGACCTTGCCCCAGTACGATGTCATCATCACCCTGGGTGGTACGGAAGGCATGACGCCTAAAAAACTGGGTGAAGAAACGCTGATCACGAAAGGCACGTTGACCGGAGTCGTCTGCCGATTGGAGGATAAAGGACTCGTTCGGCGCTGCGCTTCCGCGAAGGATGGCCGTAGCCTAATAATCAGTTTGACTGAGGCTGGAAAAGATATCTATGAACGATCTTATCCGGAACATTTACGTTACATCGGCCGTTTGTTCGACGATTATGAATCCGAAGAAATAGGGGCGCTCGAGGCTAGTCTGGTGCGCTTATACCAAGCAATCGCGGCTGCGCGGAATGAGGAAAAGGGCGCGGGTGACGATTGAAAGGATTTTAACCAAGAAAACGAATTTCACCGTGAAGAACAAGACGTTAATTCAATAACTTGTTATGCGTTTGTATGGCACTTTTTTTACCCAAGAGGATAGCGGAAATATTTAGGTAATCTCTTGAAATACTTCATTACTTTCATGTGCTTCATGATTAAGTTGCCGAAATTAGGTTTACGGTTGTTTATCTCGGTAGCTTAGGAAAACGAAACATAGCTGCCCCATTTGATTTTTCGGTTTGATGACCTTTAAGTAACAATCGCTATAAACTTTTCATCATTATCAACAATCGCTAAACTATGCTTTTTTTCAAGAGCGCTCCGGCTCTTAATATTTCGATAAATGATAACCGACAATAATGTGACTACTCTTTTTCCCCTGCCGCAAAACCACCCGCAACGTTTCGTATTGCACAACGAAGTTCATGCCCGCGCATCTTTGAATCTCGAATTGCCGATCAGGGCCAGTCATCTGGCCTTGTTGTTGACGAGCGATGAAAAACAGCGCGAACGCGATCATCTGAGCAAGCTCTGCGAGCGGTATGGCAAGCCCTGTGCCGAAAAAGATGCTAGCCATTTGAGTGAAACCTTCGATACGTTCGAGATCCGGTGGGAGCAGCATAGTGAATTCAGCACCTATACGTTTTACGTAGCGAATACGCCGGCCGATCCGTTTTCCGACCCTGCGTTGAAAAAAGTGCCGGTCGATTGGCTTTCCGAATTGCCGGGTCAATTGATGGTTGCCGCGCATGCCGCAATCCAACCCGCGGCTGTCGTCAAGAACGGCGACGGTCTCGATATGGCCGCGATTTCCGCCTGTTTCGCGAACAATCCGGTCGTCGGTTCCAGCGTGACCGGCGGGGACGCCCAGGTATTCACCGATTTTAGGGTGCATGTCGACGGATTCAGCCGTTTTCTGATCGTCGACCACAATTTGCGCTCAGCGCAGGCAGGGCGATTGCTGCATCGTCTGTTCGAAATCGAAGTCTACCGAGTGATGGCACTGCTGGCATTCCCAATTGCGAAAAAGCTCGCCCCGGAACTGAGACGGGCCAACCAAAAGCTTTATACAATCACGAATGCGATGGCGCAATCGGACAACAGCAAAGACGCAGGTCTGTTGGACGAATTGACGACGTTAGCTGCCGAAATCGAAAACCATATTTCGACGCATCTGTTTCGCTTCACGGCCGCAAGCGCTTACTATCAGCTCGTCGGTCAGCGCCTCGAAGATTTACGCGAAGTCCGGATTCAAGGCATACAGACGCTCGGTGAATTCATTCGAAGGCGCATGGAACCGGCGATGAGCACTTGCTATTCGACCTCCAAACGCTTCACGTCCCTGTCCGAAAGAGTCGGCAATGCGAGCCAATTACTGCGAACCCGCGTCGATATAGTGATCGAACGACAGAACCAAGGCTTGCTAACCTCGATGGCGCGCCGCGCGAAAATGCAGTTCAAGATGCAGCAGACCGTCGAAGGCATTTCGATCGTCGCGATCACCTATTACGCGACAGGACTGATCGGCTCGGTATCCAAGGCGCTACGTGCGGCCGGTTGGCCGGTTAATCCGGAGCTGGCAGTAGGCGCGGCGATTCCGTTCGTGATGATAGCGGTCGCATTGGGCCTGAAACGGATTCACAAGATGATCGAAAAAACGAGCGAGGAATGAAGCCGAGTAGGTCGGGTTAGCGATAGCTAATCTTCTACATTTTAAGGCGTTCCATTTTTAATTGTTGGTTTTGGAAATGCTTTTGCCTGAAATTCCGGTTTCCCGAGGCCAGCAAACCAAAGTTTGCGAATCAATCGTTCCTAAACTAAGGACTGAACAACAAAAAAATCCAAATTTGGAGACAGGGGCGCGTTTTCGATTCGGCTATGTAATTTGTTAGTTGAATAGAGGCCGTTGGAGTGGGGAAATTAAACCTGACCTTGTGGTGTATCCCCACGAAATAGCCAAATAAAACAAACGGGGTGGTCAATTAGCGCCTCCTCCTACAATATGTAGTGGCGGACTCTTCGTCGACGACTAGTGACCACAATATGTAGGGAGTGGAGGCGCTAATTGACGACCCCACTAAAACAATTTGCTATGGCTGAAAATTGATAGATATATTGATTTTTCATCGTTCCCACGCAGAGCATGGGAACGAGCGGTTTGTGGAGTTACCTCAGACCCCTTTCTCGTACAAATGGGCGGTAAGGGCTCGTATAACAAATTTTTCCAACAGCGGAATTTCTTCTATGCTCCATTGCTGTCGGTGAGATTGCCCGTTAATAAGTGATTTCCTTCAACGTGTCACCGAAGCCGAACTGCAGCAGGTCGAATCAATAGCTTATGACCGACTTGCTCCTAGCCAACTCGGCAAGCCTAATGTGAGCGCTGGCCAATAAGTGATGATCAGCACGGCCAACAGCAGAATGAAGAAAAAGGGCAATGTAGCCTGGTATAGCTGTAGTAACGGGCGCTGGAATCGGTAACTGGCGATAAACAGGTTCATGCCCACCGGTGGCGTGAAGTAGCCGATTTGCATATTCGCCAGAAAGATAATGCCCAAATGCACCGGATCTACGCCATAACCGACTGCGATCGGCAGCAGTAACGGAATCATGATGACCAACGCTGCGAAGATGTCGAGCATCATGCCCAAGACTAGCAAAAACACGTTCAGCGCGATGAGAAAGGTCAATCGGCTCGAAATATGATCGTGAACGAATTCGAACAAACGCCCCGGCACATCGGCATCGATCATCACATTCGTCGAGGCCAGCGAAACGCCTAAAATCACCAGAATGCCTCCGACCATGACCATTGCGCTCCGCATCACCTCGGGCAATTGGCTAAGACTGATTTCGCGGTGAATCAAGACTTCGACGATCAGTACATAGACCGTGGTGACTGCGGCCGCTTCCGATACCGCGAAATAGCCGCTGTAGATACCTCCAAGAACGATAAACGGCAGCGGCAGTTCCCAGCGCGATTCGCGTAAAGCCTGCCAAGCTTCGTTTACGGTGAATCGGGTTAGTCCTATTTTGCGGTTACGCCAATAACTCCAAGCCGACAACATGATTAGCATCAGTAGGCCCGGCATGACGCCGGCCAAAAACAACTCATCGATCGTAAACGGCCGGCCCACGCTCATTTGCTGGGCGATAACACCGTACAATATCAGCGGTAATGAAGGGGCGAACAGTAAACCCAGACTGCCGGATGTCGTCACCAAGCCGAGGCTGAAATTTTCACGGTAACCGGCTTTGATCAAGGCCGGATAAAGTAAGGCGCCCAATGCGACGATCGTGACGCCCGAAGCGCCGGTAAACGCCGTCAACAATGCACAAGCCGTTAATGAAACCATGGCCAGGCCGCCGGGCAACCAGCCCAGCAGCGCTTGTGTCAGGCGCATAAGCCTTGCCGGTGCTTGGCTTTCACTTAATAAATAACCGGCAAACGTAAACAACGGAATCGCCAGCAATATCGACATATCGGCCAATCGGTAAAACTCGATCGCCACGACCATTAAGTCGATTTCGTTATGATAAAAACCGAATAGGGCGCTGGCGGCAATAATCGCGAATAATGGAGTGCCCAATAGTGCCAAAATAATTAGCGCAACTACGATGAGCATTAGGGCGCCTCTCTATCCATCAAGACCGAAATTCCATGCAACACAAAGCGCAGACTCATTATGCCGAAGCCGAATGGGATAATGAGTTGGCAAATCCACACAGGAACCGAGGCAAATGCCGTAGTCGCATCTTGATAGTCCATCAACGTCAAACGTGCGCCTTGCCAAGCCAACAGAGCGCAAATGATAGCGGTAAACCAGTGGCTGAGGAGTAGAGCGGGTATTTTTAGAAAGCGAGGAAGGAATTTGCTAAGGACATCGATACTGATATGGTTATTATCGCGGGTTGCGGCCATTGCCCCGAGCAGCGCGATCCATAGCACCAGGATACGCAGCAGCGGGTCGGCCCAGTCCAAGCCGGCGCCCCAAACGTTTCGGAGCACGACTTGACCGATGGCCAGCAGAATCATTGCGGCGAGCACCAACGCCAAAATGCCGTCTTCTAGCCGTCTTAAACCGTTGGTGAGACGCCGACACATGGAGCTAGTGGACTGAGCCTTGGCGAAAATCGTTCAGATGCCGTCTTAAGGTCTCGATGATCGATTGGCTGAGAATGCCTTCCCGTTCCATTTTCGATTTGGTATCTTCGAGCATCGCTTGCCAGTTTTTTCGATCGTTTTCATCGGTTGCGACAAATTGTATGCCTTGGTTGCGTAAAACCCTGAGCGCTTCGGTATTATCTCGGCGATTAATGCTGTTGAACTCTTTATAAACCGCGCCGATCACCTCGCGAACGATTTGTTGATCGCCGGGCCTTAATCGTGAGAAGGCTCGGGCTTGAACGATCATCGTGCCGTACAAATAAGCCAGCGGTTCGTCGGTGACGAATTTGACGCGGGCGTGCCATTGCAGCGCAATCGCACCCATCGGTGAGGTTGCTACCGTATTGATCAATCCGGTTTGCAGTGCGGTCATTACGTCGGTTAACGGCAGCGATATCGGGGATACGCCGATGGTTTGAAAAGCGCTTCGGCTGATGTAATCGCCTTCCGGAACCCATATCTTTTGTCCTTTTAGGTCATCGACCCGCGACACCGGTTTGTCCGACATCAAATAAGCAAAACCGCCTTCGCTCAGGCCGAAGCTGATAAAGCCGTTTTGTTCGAGACCTTTGATGATCAAATCGTCCATGCGCGAGCGCACATAATCGACTTCGTCGAAAGAACGAAAAATCAACGGCAAGCTATACACCTGAGAATCCGGGTAAATGTCCTTCAAGCCGCCGCCTGGAAAAATACCGCCTTGTAATTGATTGACATTGATTTTACGCATCACGCTGGCATCATTGCCCATGATGCCGCCCGGATAAAAACGAAAGGTGACGCGGCCATTCGTGCGCCGTTTGATTTCGTCGGCCGCCTCGCGCATTTTTTCCATCCAGACCGTACCGTCCGGCGAAGCCGTTGCGATTTTGAGCATTTGCGATAGGGCCTGAGGCGAAAAAACCATCAGGCACATTAAAAACAGAGTCGCGATTAAATGATGCATAGTTTACTCATGGAAGTAGCTGTCGGATTCATCCAATAAAAGTTGGGCTTCTTGTTGCGCGATCGTATTGGAAAGGGACAGGCCCGGCACATTCGGATCGGCCTGCAGTACTTCGCGCAACAAACGGTCGTGCATTTCACGGTCATACAGCATCCGTGCATAATTGCGCGCCAAGGCGACCTTGACGGCCAGGTCGTTGCCGCGCGACAGTTCAATCGCGCTCTCGAAATGGCTTCTAGCGGTTTCCGGATTGCCGCCCAAAGCCGGCGATAACTGCGAGCGGAGTAGTCCTAGGTAGTAATGTGCCCGTCCGGAATCGAAGGACTCGTCTAATTCGAGGATTCTCTCGAACAACGATTCGATTTTCGGGCGGTCGGCAATCGCATTCCAGTCGCGGCTGTGAGCTTGCAACCACGCAGCCCAAGCCAAACCGTAGGTATAGAGTTCATTCAAGGCCGCGCGATCGGCATTTTGCAAAGCCGGTGCAAAAGCGTCATGCGGCAATTGGTCGATATGGCATAGGGATGGCCGTTCCAAACACAGAGCTCGTTCGGCGTAAACGCGCGCTTTATTGGTGAAGTTGCGGGCACGGGCCGGCTCCCTCACCAATTCCGATGCATAAAATGCATAGAGCTTAGCGCCGGAAACCAGTCGGTCCGTATTTTCCGATTCTTGCTCGATCAATCCGTCGGTCATCAATAGATAAGCCGGCAAGCCTTCGCGCACGATCTCGATGTCGTTTTGATTGAGAATAGCATCGGACAAAGAATCGGAAAGGTTTTGCAGAGACGCGCTCACGCAACCAGTTAAAAATGCCGATAAAACCGGGAATAAAATAAATCGGGTTAATTTCAATTGGACCACAAGATTTTTCCGATCAATTTGAGTTTAGGACGCCCATTATACCTTTCCTAGCGGGTGACGTAATAACCGCCATGCAGTGTTGAGTATAAATGTCACACTGGACTCTTGCTAAGTTTGAGTTTCACTTTTGACACCGTCTGCAAAAAACCGTGCTTCTATTGGCGATGCGGATTTCGGTGAGCGGCGTCAAGCAGGTGCGGCAGGGGGCTCCGGCTCTTCCGTAGACCTGTAATTGTTGTTTGAAATAACCCGGCTTTCCGGTTTCGTTGACGAAGTCTCTCAGCGTCGTGCCTCCTTGTTCAATGGCGCTGCTCAAAACGTTGCGGATACAGTCGGCGAGCGTTCGGTAACGGGCAAGCGATATGAGACCGGCCGCGCGGGTCGGTTTGATGCCGGCCATGAACAAGGCTTCGTTGGCATAGATATTACCGACGCCGACCACGATATGGCTGTCCATGATGAACGATTTGACCGCAAGCCCCCTTTTTTTAGACAACCGATAAAGATAGTCGCCGTTAAAATCGGATAGCAGGGGTTCGGGGCCGAGTTCTTTTAACAAAGGATGCTCGGCAATCGCTTCGGAAGTCCACAGTACCGCGCCGAAGCGTCTCGGGTCGTTGAAACGCAGTATCGTTGTATCGGAAAATACCCAGTCGATATGATCGTGTTTCTTGATTTCTTGTTCGCGGTTGACGATGCGTAGACTTCCCGACATGCCCAAATGAATGATCAGCACGCCTTTTTCGGTGTGCAGTAATAAATATTTCGCCCGCCGGTCGACTCGTTCGATGCGTAGTCCGTTCAATAGTTGATCTAAACGGTCCGGCACCGGCCAGCGCAGGCTGTTTTGGCGCACTACCGTTTCTTGGATGATCCGGCCTTCGATATGAGGCTTGATGCCTCGGCAGGTTGTTTCGACTTCAGGTAATTCAGGCATTATAAAGTTGTCGCATTAAATCCAGTGTAGCAATCGGCTTTTTCTCAACGTCGCCTACGTCGGTACCAAATCAACCAGCCGGTTATCAACAATACTAACGGAATAATCAACAGAAAGCCGAATCCCATAAGGGTAACCGATAGCGGTGTCAGCTGTAGATGCCGATCCGGAGCGGATTTGACCGGAATTGCGACATAGCGATCATCGCGGAGCAGCCAATTGATCATTCTTAGGCCCAGCTCAAGGTTGCCGACATTGCCAAGGTAGGCATCGGCGAGAAAATCGCCGTCGCCGACTACAATTATGCGTTGTTCAGTCGTTTCGTCGATTTGGCGGGTCAAGGCGTAAGCCAGGTTTAACGAGCCTTCGCGTTCTTCCATGTCCGCATCGAATTGAGCCGTGGCTCCGGTTTCCATCCATGATTTGTCGGAGCTTTTTATTAAAACCGTGCTGACGAATGAGCTTTCCTCGCGGCTTTGAAGCGCCGCCGCGGCTGGAAATAGCGTCATTGTCTGTAGATTTTGCGTGATCGGATGACCGGGGTATTTAGGCACTACAACGAAACTCGGATCGTCTATGCCGTAGAGCCCGGCGCTCATATCGACGATCGAGCCAGGCAAGCGGTCGATCCCTAGATAATCATCCAGGCCGCCCGGAATCAGGCTGTCGGGATCGGCCAGCCATAATAAATGGCCGCCTTGTTCGAGATAGTCATGCAAAATGCTGACTTCTCCAGGTAATAAGTCGACGCGCGGGCCGGCGATGACCAATAAGTCCGAATTATCCGGAATAGCCGGGATTTCGGCCCAGTTTAGCGTTTGCGCTTTGATATTGCGTTGCGCCAACTCTTCGCCGAAGCGACTCAGGTCGAAATTGGCTTGCCCTTCGGTCGACCGTTCGCCGTGGCCGGTCAAAAAACTGATCCAACGGACATTAGAGCCGGACAGTTGTTGCAAGGCATTGGTAAGTGTCGACTCGTCCAGAAAATTGATACGTTCGGTGCGGCCTTGATAATCGACAAAGATGGCGCCCGAGGCGCCGATTTCCAGTTTCCGCGTTTTTTCCGGCGTCGAGTCGGGATCGATGAAAGTCAATTCGATATCGGGGTTGTGGAGCTTAAAGCGATCGATCAATTGCTTGATTTGGGATCTGATCGCCGGATCTTTTTTGATATAAGCCGTCACGACGATTTTATCAGGCAACGAATTTAAGACATTTTGACTAACCGAAGATAGGGTATTGCGCGATTCGGCGCTGATGTCAAAGTGGACCGGGCGCAGGGTGCTCAACCATGCCAAACCGAAAAGAATGCTAAGCCAAAGTGTGGTATGGAGCAGGCTTTTGATGCGAAGTTGCCGGTGAATATGGCGCGAAATTTTCATTTTTGCAGCCGGTCGTTATCGAGGTTACGAATGCTGAGGATCAGAAAAGTCGAGATAAATAACGCGAAATAGATTAGGTCGACGGTGTTGATCAACCCGCTTTGCAGGTTTTGAAAATGCTTAAGCAAGGATAGGTATTCGAATAATTCGCTTTTATTGTCGCGAAGCCCGGTCGACCAGTCCACAATCCATAAGAGCATTAACAGCCCGAATGCGCCCATCGCGGCAACGGTCGGATGTCCCGCGAGACACGACATGAATAGGCCGACCGAGCTGAAGGCGGCCAGCATCAACAGCAACGCCAGCATATTCGCCAGTAGTTTGCCGAAATCGAGCGTGCCGCCAGCGAGCAGCGATAGGGGCATTAGCGTAATCAACAAGAGCACAGTCAGCATTAAGCCTAAAATACCCAGATATTTGCCGATGACGATTTCTGTACTCGATACCGGCGCCGAAAGTAACAGGGCCAGGGTTTTATTGCGCCGTTCTTCGCAAATAAGACGCATCGTCAACATCGGCGTTACCAGCATAAAGATAATCGCGGCATTGCCGTACAGGGGGGCGGCGATGACATCGGTCAAGCCGGGCGCATTATCCAAGCCTTCGAGTTGAGGTTGGAGGATGATGAAGGTTTCGACTTGGGTGAGAAACAAGTAGGCTAGGATAAATTGTAAAATCGCCAGTATGGACCAGGCCAACGGCGATAAAAACAGGCTTTTGAATTCGCGTAAGGCTATTGTTGTAATCATTATTGACGATGGTGTATTAGGCCGAAATTTAAATTCATGCGGACGACAGTGTAAGCGCAAATGTATCGAGAGACAATTTTAAACCTTGTGTTATACCCATCGCAGATCAAAATGCGGCGCCAGAGTGTCCGTCACAGGACGCCGTGAATACATCTAGGAACTGTTGATGATTTGCTGGTGCGGAATAATTTTTATAAAGCTGCTCAGGCAACGCATGCGAACAGTTAATACCGGTATTTGGCTAAAAGCAATCGATCACGTTATTGATTGATTTTAATAAATTCGCATTTTTGCTGAACCAACGGTGCGCTACCTTGGGTCCCTATGCCTCGCGCAATCAGTTTAATCACGCGGTCATCTTGGTCGTAAGCCACATGCGCTTCAACGGGGTTGGCAAAATCGCTGATCCCAAAAGCTTTGATGACATTTGTGATATTGATATTGGTGATCGTGGGACATAATCGAGAATCAAGATATTTGTCAGCAAAGCCTTTTGGAATCGAATAACTCAGCAGATCGTTCGGATCGCTGAATGCATAACTGAAATAAATCAATTGAGGAAATGGTTCATCTGTGGCTATTAGTCCTGAAAATGTGGCCAGACCCAGTAACTGAAGCAAGCGAAACAGAATCGCCCAAATGAAACCAAGCAACAGGTAGACACAGAAAGCACCCACCAAAGAATTAAAGTCCACGCGATGCAGGACAAAGACATGACGACCGGCAATCCATGCACTAATACCGGCAAATATCAGCATCAAAAACAGGCCCGCGATTTCTAAGGCTTGATTGGTAAACCCAACAATGCTGCCGCCGGAGATAAACGAAATTGCCAATGCCAGACTAAAGCCTATGTAAAAAAAGCTGCGTGTTCCCGACAGGCTCCAAACCGCAATCAACATGAAGGCATTGAACATCAATGTTAATGAATAACGACCGACCACAGGCAAACAATGCACGTAAGGAACGGTCAAAAGCATTAGCAGCAACCCGGCGAACAAATAAAAAAAGTTGCCGCTACGGCAACTTTCTGGTTTGCCCTCGTATTTATTTTGCGGCTGGTTGGTAAGTGCCATTAGCCAACCAGAATTCGGCCCGTTCAATGCGCGGTTTTACTTTTTCTTTTCCGAGTTGTATCCAACCATCGGTAAGACCTGCCAATGCAAAGTTCGACAAGCAGGCAGCCAAAATCAAAACGATGTACTTAAACCTTTTCATACTTACCTCTAAGATTGACATTATTCAAGCGCGCTCAAAACCGAGTTCGCGAAGATCGATTGCTGATTTGATTATGGCATGAAAGCCGGAATGAAAAACAACCAAGGTACCCAAAATGGGTAGCCTAGGTTATGCGGACAAATTATTTTAAGCTATGCTTTATACGACTAGTGAGATGAGTAGCCATGCCAACCAACCATCAAATGTCACCGGAACAAGTATGCCAGCTCAATTACTTGCTCAACGAATTCATCCTGTGGCATCTGAGTCGCGTGCGGGTGCGTTTTGACGGCGATCTGGATTGCGCGTTGGTTTTGGGCGAGATTACTCATTACAATGTGCAAAAAATTATTTCGCGCCATCGTGCGCCAGACGCCACGATGAACCAGGCATTGCAGCAAAGTCAGACGGCGCAACGCTATTCTGACGTGCCGGATATCGGCGAATTGATCAAGCCGTGTAATGCGTTATCGATCAGCGCCAGTACCGGCATTCCGCGTGAAACCGTGCGCAGGAAAATTCAATGGCTGCGCGATCGCGGTTGGATTGAAAAAGACGGCAAGGGACATCTGGCCGTTACGCCGTTGCCGGCGGAAGCGTTCAAGGAATTCAATCAAGAAACCTTGACCGAGTTTTTCATCCTTTACCAACGCATACAGTCGATGTTGCAACACGAATGAGTGCCATGAAACACTTGATGCCTCCCCTCTGTGTCGTTTCAACACCGGAATTTTCCATGCACCATCATTGCCGACCTCCGACTCTCGCCGCCCTGTTGTTGATCATGATCGCTGGTGGTTGCGATCGCAGTCCACCTCAATCAGCTGCCTTGCCCTCGCCGGTGGTCGAAATCATGGCCGTTGAAACCAGCGATATTCCGATTTACCATGAGTGGATCGGCACGATGGATGGCATGGTCAACGCGCAAATCACCGCGCAGGTGTCCGGTTATTTGATCAAGCAAGTTTATCAGGAAGGTCAACGGGTCAAAAAAGGCCAGTTGCTATACGAAATTGACCCACGGGTGTTTCAGGCAATGCTCGATGGCGCGCTGAGCAACCTGACGCGGCAAGAAGCGGTGCTGAAAACCGCTCAACTGGATGTGGCGCGCGTCGAGCGCTTATTGCCGGAAAAAGCCGTGAGCGTTCGTGACCGCGACAACGCGGTAGGACGAGAAGCATCGGCGCTGGCGGAAGTCATGGCCGCGAGGGCGGCGGTCGATAACGCTCGCCTGCAACTAGAGTTTACCCGCATCACCGCGCCCATCGATGGCATCGCCGGCATGTCAAAGGCGCAGATTGGCGATTTGGTTGGGCCGGGTAGTCCGCATGCCGAGCTCACCACAGTGTCGAAACTCGACCCGATCAAGGCCTACATTCCCCTCAGCGAACAGCAATATCTGCAACTAGTGCGGGAAAGGCAACAAACCGATCAGGCCAATGGTAATGGCAATGGCAATGGCGGTCTGGAACTGATACTGGCCGATGGCTCGGTTTATTCGCATCCGGGCAAATTCTTTTTCGCCGACCGGCAAGTGGATGTGAAAACCGGCACAATACAGGTGGCGATTCTGTTCCCCAATCCCAATAACTTGTTGCGCCCCGGCCAATTCGCCAAGGTGCGTGCTATTGTCAAACACAAAGCCAATGCCTTGCTCGTGCCGCAGCGGGCGGTACTGGAGATGCAGGGACGGCGGTTGCTGGCCGTCATCAAGTCCGATAACAGCGTGGAGATGCGGCCGGTCACGCTCGGTGAAACAGTCGGCAACCGTTATGTGATCGAGCAAGGTCTGCAGGCCGGTGATCGGATCGTGGTGGAAGGCTTGCTCAAGGTCAGGCCCGGTATGACCGTCAATCCCAAGCCTTACACGGCCGCTACATCTGACGTTGTGCTGTAACTGTCATGGCAGCCTTTTTTATTCATCGCCCCATCGTCGCCATCGTAATCGCCATCCTGATGGTGATGGTGGGGCTTGTGTCACTGAGCCAGCTGCCGATCGCCCAGTTTCCCAACATCGCGCCGCCGGAAATTCAAGTCACTACCACCTATACCGGCGCCGATGCCTTGACCGTCGAACAAGCGGTGGCGACGCCGATCGAACAGCATATGTCCGGCGTCGATAACATGAACTACATGTACTCCGTCAACGCCAACAACGGCTCGATGTCGCTAAGGGTCAATTTCGATATTGCCACCGACCCCAACACCAACCAGGTGCTGGCGCAGATGCGCAAATCGCAGGCCGAATCACAACTGCCTCAGGACGTGCGTAATTTCGGAGTCAACGTGCAAAAGTCGTCGGCATCGCCTTTGTTGCTGATTGGACTGTATTCGCCTAACGGCAGTTACGACAACGTGTTTCTGGCCAACTACGCCTATATCAACATCAACGACCAGATGACGCGGGTCAAAGGCATTGCCAGCGTCACGGTATTTGGTGCGGGTCAATACGCGATGCGTATCTGGGTTAAGCCGGACCAGCTCGCCAAGCTCAATATCACCATTCCCGAGATTGTCAGCGCAGTGCAGGCGCAAAATACCGTGAATCCGGCCGGAAAAATCGGCAGCGAGCCGGTGCCAACAGGTCAGGAATTCACCTACGCGGTGCGCGCTCAGGGGCGCCTGCAATCCGAAGAAGAGTTCGGCAACATAGTGTTGCGTGCCGATTCCGGCGGGGCGATGGTGCGAGTCAGGGATGTTGCTCGTATAGAGTTGGGCGCACAATCCTACGACATGATCGGCCGGTTGAACGGCAAACCGGCGGCGCTGATCGCGCTCTATCAATTGCCCGGTTCCAACGCCATCGAAGCCGCCGAAGGCGCCAAAAAAATGATGGCGGAACTCAAAACCCGGTTTCCGGCCGATCTGGATTACGTAGTGGCGCTGGACACCACGCTGGCCGTTACCGAGGGTATCGATGAAATCGTCGTCACGCTGGTCGAGGCGTTGGCGCTGGTGATACTGGTGGTATTCTTGTTCCTGCAAGGCTGGCGTCCTACCTTGATTCCATTGCTGGCAGTGCCGGTGTCGCTGATCGGCACCTTCATGCTGTTCCCGCTATTGGGTTTTTCGATCAATACCTTGTCGCTGTTTGGTCTGGTTCTGGCCATCGGCCTGGTGGTGGATGACCCGATCGTAGTGGTCGAGTCGGTCGAACACTATATCGAGCAAGGTTTGACGACCAAAGACGCCACGCTGAGGACCATGCGCGAAGTTACCGGCCCGGTCATCGGCACCACGCTGGCGTTGATTGCGGTGTTTCTGCCCACAATTTTCATTCCCGGCATCACCGGTCGCTTGTATCAGCAATTCGCAGTGACCGTGTGCGTAGCGGTAACGATTTCGACATTCAATTCGCTGTCATTGAGTCCGGCATTGGCGGCATTGCTGCTCAAACCGCGCGTGCGAGGTGACGGCGCGTTGCAACGCTTTTTCGATCGATTCAATCGCGGTTTTGACCGCGCCAACCAAGGCTATGTCGGCGTTTGCCGCGCCATGATTCGCAAAGCTTTGTTCAGCATGATTTTTCTGGTAGCGCTGAGTATGCTGGCTGGCGTATTGGGCAAGGGCGTACCGATGGGCTTTTTGCCTGACGAGGACCAAGGGTATCTGTATGCAGGACTGCAACTGCCCCATGTCGCCTCACTGCAACGCACCGACGCCGCCACGCGCAAGGTAGAGCAGATTCTGGCGAACACGCCCGGCGTTGCCGCCTATTCTTCGGTAATTGGCTACAACATGCTCAGCCAGGCCCAAACCACCTACAACACGTTTTTCTTCATCACCCTTAAGCCTTGGGCCGAGCGCACCCGACCGGAGGAGCAATATGCCGCGATTAAACGGCATCTGGCGAACGAACTGTCGCAAGTCACCGAAGGCGTGGGGTTTGCATTCCCGCCGCCGGCGATTCCGGGCGTCGGCACGTCGGGCGGCGTGACCCTGGTGTTGCAAGACCGGGCTGGCAACGACTTAAGCTATCTCACGCAAAACATCGTTAAATTCATCGAGGCGACGCGGCAGCGGCCGGAAATCGGTAATATTTTTTCCACCGGGTTGCCGTCGGTGCCGCAGATATTCGTCGATGTCGACCGCGACAAGGTCTTGAAACACGGCGTTAATCTTGCAGACGTGTATAAAACCCTACAAGCCTATATGGGCAGCGGATTCATCAATTACTTCAACCGTTTCGGCAGGCAGTGGCAGGTCTATGTGCAGGCCGAAGGTGAATATCGGCGTGATTCTCAGGCACTCGGCCAATTCTATGTGCGCAACGGCGAAGGCGGCAGCGTGCCGCTAGCTGCATTGACCAGCGTACGCAAAAGCGAAGGCCCGGAGTTCACGATGCGCTTCAATCAATTCCGCAGCCAACAGCTCAGTGTCGCGGCCAAACCCGGCTTCAGCTCCGCTCAGGTCATGCAGGCGCTGGAGGCTGTTTTCGCCGAAACCATGCCTAGCGATATGGGTTACGACTATCTGGGGATGAGTTTTCAGGAAAAACAAGCGCAACAAGGCATTTCGCCCACTGCTGTGTTTGCTTTTGCTCTGTTTTGCGTGTTCCTGATTCTGGCGGCGCTTTATGAAAGCTGGAGCCTGCCATTGAGTGTACTGCTGGCGACGCCGATTGCCGTGCTGGGTGCGTTTGCCGGTTTGCTAGTGGGCCAGTATGAAAACAACCTCTACGCGCAGATTGGTCTGGTGATGCTGATCGGCCTAGCCGCCAAGAACGCGATTTTGATCGTCGAATTTGCGAAACAGGCTGTCGAGGAAGGGAAATCGATTCGCGATGCTGCGTTAGAAGCCGCGCGTTTGCGTTTGCGGCCGATCATGATGACGGCGGTATCGTTCATTCTGGGTTGCGTTCCGCTGGCAATTGCCAGCGGTGCCGGCGCTTTGTCGCGGCAGGTGATGGGTTACACGGTTATCGGCGGCATGGTGGCCGCCACAGTCATCGCGATCTTCATCATCCCGGTGTTGTTTTATGTGGTCCAAACGCGAGCGCGTCGGCAAATGTCATCATCGGCAAGCGAGGCCGAACATGAATAAATATTGGCTATGCGCGGCGCTGACCGTTTTGAGTGGTTGTTTTCGAGTCGGGCCGGATTATGAAAAACCCCTTGTCGATACGCCCCGTCAATGGCGGTTTCAAATTGCCGAGGCGCAGCAAACCGCCGATCTGCCATGGTGGCGTCAGCTCAACGATCCGGTCTTGAATGACTTAGTCGAACAAGCATTGCGCAATAACCTGGATCTTAAAATTGCTATCGCTAACATCGAGCAATACCGCGGCTTGTATCGCACAACCCGCGCCAATCTGTTTCCGCAAATATCCAGTCAGGCCGGTTACGACCGTCGGCAAGCCAGTGCCGGGCAAACCGGTGCGGCCAATACCTTGTCCGACAGCGACTTTGCTCAGTTGGGCGTCAGCATGTTGTGGGAGCTCGATGTCTGGGGGCAGTTGCGGCGCGCCAAGGAAGCCGCTTTTGCCGACTTGCTTGCGCAACAATATATACGAGACGCCGTGGTCCTTACCCTGGTTAGCGCGGTCGCGCAAACGTATATTGATCTACGCGCCCTGGATGACCAACTAAGTATCACCCGCCAGACCGTGGACACTCTGACCGAGGAAAACCGTATCGCCAAAACGCGCTTTGAAGCGGGTTATGCCTCGGAGATTGAAGTCAGTCAGTCCAATTCCGAACTGGAGCGCCGCCGGGCGCAAATTCCGCTTTACGAGCAACAAATCGCGCAGACGGAACACACATTGAATTTGTTGCTGGGACAATCACCTGCCACCATTTCCCGCGGATTGTCGCTGGGTGATATGCAGATTCCCAAGGTGCCGGCAGGATTACCATCGGATTTACTATTGCGCAGACCGGATATTCAGCAAGCCGAGCAAAATCTGATTTCAGCTAACGCACGAATCGGCGTGGCACGAGGCGAATACTTTCCCAAGGTACAACTAACTGGTGATTTGGGACAAGCCAGCCTGGAAATAGCCAGCCTTTTTGCTCCGGGTGCCAACTATTGGACCATCGGCACCCGGTTGTTGGGGCCTATTTTCACCGCCGGAAAAATCGCCGGCCAGGTTCAAACCGCCGAAGCCGCGCAACAAGCAGCACTGGCCGGTTATCAAAAAGCCATATTGACCGGTTTTCGCGAGTTTGAAGATGCCTTGATCGCCCGCACGAAGTCTGATGAACGCCAGGCTATGCAAGGCCAGAGAGTCACCGCCTTAAAAAACTATCTGCATTTGTCGCATCTGCGTTTTGATGAAGGCTATACCCCTTATCTCGAAGTACTCGACGCCTTACGCCAATATTACGAAGGACAAATCGAGTGGGTGCAAGCCAAAAATGACAGATTGACTGCTGCCATTCAACTCTATCGCGCGATGGGCGGCGGTTGGTTGACTCAGGAATCGGATGACGTTCCTAAACTAGAACAAGGTATGGCTTTATTTCCGTAGAAAAGTAGGGCTATAGAAGTCCAGCAGCAGTCGGAGTGTTCCAGTCGGCAAGATCGTACGCATACTTTTCATCTTGGGATTTGGCTTATGGCTGATCGGAAAAATTGCTGACATGTGCATTCAGATCCTGATGAAAAGGCTCCCCGGACATGAAAGCGCTATTTTGCTGAGTTTTAGGCTATTCGTGTTAATTGCTGTCATCGTCATCTTCGTTTTTCTCTGGTCAGAGTACACGTACCACTCACCGTTTTCACATTTTTTAGCGGCGCATTGGCGATCGGTGTCGGTTTTGGCGCCCGAAATATCATCAGCTACTTTATCAGCGGTTTGATTCTGTCGGTGGAACGTCCGATTAAGCTGGGCGATATCGTAGATGTCGAAGGAGTGCGAGTTAAGATAACTCATATCGGCGGCCGCTGTTGTCAAGTGCATCGTTTCGACGGTATCGACATGCTGATTCCGAATAGTAGATTATTGGACAAGAGTGTCACTAATAGAAAGCAACAAGCCGATCAAAGTGGAGTTTGCATCGGTAGATACCTATACATAATCTTAAAATTTGTAAATGGGAGGTTGTGAGGTGATCGGAAAACTTATCAAGAGTATATTGACGGCAATGGCGCTCATTGCAGCGACCTTTTGAGGGATATCGGCTCTTTATTTCGGCGATTTCTAAACGGGAGTTGTCAAATCGGTTTGTCTACAGCTTTTGGTTTGTTCGGACTGCTTACCCAAATTAGCCTGGGATTTTCGCCTTGGCGTAAACGCTATTTATACGCCTATTGGGTTGTGTTTTCATTAATTCCGATATGGTGGTTATCGATCAGTCCTTCGAATGATCGGCAATGGCAACCCGAGGTCGCGAAATTGGCATATGCCACCATCGATGACGATTAAGTCACCGTTCACAATATCCGTAATTTCGATTACCGGAGCGAATTTACTTATGTGCCAGCTTATTACAAAAAACTTCCTGATTAGCAAGATGCTTCAGCTTACCGAAGCCAAGTGTCCGAGCAGTGGCTAGTCGTAGTCGCAAAAACTAAAATATGCTGTTACCCAAGCTCCAGCTTG
>NPIE01023622.1_pt1 | contig 19257 bp, 20 predicted proteins | sample 8637661 | NCBI WGS metagenome assembly NPIE01 (sample SAMN07420842, study PRJNA396082) | bioreactor metagenome | isolation source: sample BA12 brine-fed electro-methanogenic bioreactor BA | place: Japan: Kochi | collected 2016-12-09
TACCTTTGTTACTTCGGCAGAAACCGATGAAGAAGGTTTTGCCCTGTTGAAACAATTAGGTTTACCATTTAACTGAAATCAAAACAGTTAGAACATGGCTAAAGAATCAATGAAAGCCCGCGAAGTAAAACGGGCCAGGATGGTAGCTAAATACGCTGAGAAGAGGGCAGAACTGCTTGCCAATGGCGACTACGCCGCATTGCAGAAACTTCCCAAAAATGCTTCTCCCGTGCGCCTGCACAACCGTTGCAGTCTCACAGGACGGCCGAAAGGTTATATGCGTCAATTCGGGGTTTCCCGTATCAATTTCAGGGAAATGGCCCTTCAGGGACTGATTCCCGGAATCAAAAAAGCTAGCTGGTAAAACATAAAGAAAATTTGAGATGACAGATCCAATTGCAGACTATCTGACCAGAGTCAGGAATGCGATCCTCGCCAACCACAGGATCGTGGAGGTGCCCGCATCAAACATGAAGAAATCCATCACCAAGATCTTGCATGAGAAAGGGTATATCCTGAATTATAAATTCGATGATGATGAAGGTCCCCAGGGAACTATAAAGATCGCCCTGAAATACCATCCCGTTACCAAACAGGCTGCCATCAGCAAGCTGGAACGGATCAGTAAACCCGGATTAAGGAAATATACCAGCGCCGATAAACTGCCAAGGGTATTGAACGGACTGGGAATCGCCATTCTTTCCACCTCCCAGGGGGTGATGACCGACAAGGAAGCCAGGAAAGAGAATATCGGTGGCGAAATATTGTGTTACGTAAGTTAATAAGGAGTTAAAGTTATGTCACGTATAGGAAAACTGCCCATAAGCGTTCCTGAAGGGGTCGAGATCAAAATCTCCGACGACAATATGGTTCACGTAAAAGGCAAACTCGGAGAACTGCAGCAACAGATCAATAAAGATATGAAGCTGAAGCTGGAAGATGGTACGCTTAGCATTGAAAGGCCCAGCGAAAGCAAAGAACACAAATCGCAGCACGGCCTGAGCAGGGCCCTGATCAACAACATGGTCCAGGGTGTTACGGAAGGCTTTACCATCGTTCAGGAACTGGTGGGTGTTGGATTTAAAGCCAATGTAAACGGTCAGGTTCTTGAACTGGCGCTCGGTTATTCACACAGTATCTTCCTGGAACTCCCTGAAGAGATCAAGGCTGAAGCGGTGACCGAACGTGGGAAAAATCCCACCATTACGCTGAAATCACACGATAAACAGCTGATCGGACAGGTAGCTGCGAAGATCAGGTCGTTCCGCAAACCCGAACCTTACAAGGGTAAAGGAGTTCTCTATAAGGGTGAACAGATCAGGAGAAAAGCCGGTAAGGCCGCTGCAGAATAATATTTAGGTAAGAAATAATAAAATCCGAACAGGATGAAAAAGATAAAAGACAGAAAACAGAGCAGAAGGTACCGGATCAAAATGAGGATCCGGAATACCATCTCCCCCGGTACGGCAGAAACCCCGAGGTTCACTGTATTCAGGAGCAATAAGGAGATCTATGCCCAATTGATCGACGATGCTGACGGAAAAACCATTGTTTCGGCCTCCTCAAGAGAAAAAGGCATTGCCGAAAAGAAAGTGGCCAAGACCGAACAGGCTCAGCTCGTTGGGCAGCTTATCGCCGAAAAAGCAAAAGAAGCCGGGATCGAAGAGGTGATTTTCGACAGGAATGGTTACCTGTATCACGGAAGAATTAAATCATTGGCAGAAGCTGCCAGGAAAGGCGGACTTAAATTCTAATAGACTATGTCAAACGTTAATGTTAAAAGAGTAAAATCAAGCGAGATTGAATTCAAAGACAGGCTTGTCAGCATCCAGCGCGTTACCAAGGTAACCAAGGGTGGACGTACCTTTAGCTTCTCTGCCATTGTCGTGGTCGGGAATGAAAACGGTGTGGTTGGCCACGGTCTCGGTAAGGCAAAAGAGGTTACTTCTGCCATTGCCAAAGGGATTGACGATGCCAAAAAGAACCTGGTGAAAGTTCCTGTACTGAAAGGTACCATCCCGCACGAACAGATTGGCAAGTACAGCGGTGCACAGGTATATATCAAGCCCGCTGCCCCCGGTACAGGAGTTATTGCCGGCGGTGCCATGCGTGCTGTCCTGGAAAGCGTAGGTATCAAAGACGTACTCGCTAAATCCAAAGGTTCATCAAACCCGCACTCTGTGGTGAAAGCAACCATGGACGCCCTGGTCAGGATGAGGGATGCACACAGCATTGCCGAACTGCGCGGAGTAGATATCGACAAGGTTTTCAACGGCTAATAAGCACTATATACGAAGCACGATGGAAAAACTGAGAATTAAACAGGTAAGAAGCGGGATCGGAAAACCGCTGCGCCAGAAGAGATCACTGGAAGCCCTTGGTTTTAAAAGGCTGAACCAGACGATCGAAGTGGAAGCCAGCCCCCAGGTTAAAGGGATGATAGCCAAGGTGAGCCACCTGATCGAAATTGTAGAAGATTAAAAATAACAGCATAAACAAAATACAACATGGATTTAAGTAATCTTAAACCGGCCAAAGGTTCCACGAAGGGTAGAAAACGTATTGCCCGCGGACAAGGCTCCGGTAAAGCGGGAACTGCCACACGCGGTCACAAAGGTGCCCAGTCCAGGTCAGGATATAGCCGCAAGCCTGGCTTTGAAGGCGGACAGATGCCGCTCTACCGGCGTGTGCCCAAATCAGGGTTCAAGAACATCAACAGGATTGAGTATCACGGTATCAACCTGGATACACTTCAGAAGCTTGCAGAAGAGAAGAAGCTTACAGCCATCACACCGGAAGTACTGGTAAATAATGGCCTCGCCGCCAAAAAGGATCTGATCAAGATTCTCGGGCGCGGTGAACTCAGCATGAAGCTCGAAGTAAGCGCAAATGCATTTTCTGAAAAAGCAATCAGTGCAATTGAAGCCCAGGGTGGCATTGCCATAAAACTTTAAAATCTAATGAAAAGGTTAATCCAGACGATTAGAAATATATACAAGATCGAGGAACTCAGGAACAGGATCCTCTATACCATCGGGATCATCCTGATCTACCGCCTTGGTTCATATGTGGTCCTCCCGGGTGTAAATCCTTCTGAACTGGCGGCACTGGCCGACCAGACCAGTTCCGGATTGCTCGGGTTGCTCAATATGTTCTCTGGTGGTGCTTTCTCCAATGCATCGATCTTTGCACTCGGGATCATGCCCTATATCTCTGCATCCATTGTGGTGCAGCTGCTGGGTATGGCCGTGCCCTATTTCCAAAAGCTGCAGAAAGAAGGTGAAAGCGGTCGAAAGAAGATCAACCAGATCACCCGTTACCTCACCATCCTCATCACCGGTTTCCAGGCCCAGGCCTATATCGCCAACCTCGTAAGCCAGCTAAGGAACCCCGATGGCAGCATCACCGCCATCATGCCTTTTGAAGGCACAAGCGTTCACCCCTTCTTCTGGATCATGTCGACCGTGATCCTGATCTCGGGGACCATGTTCGTGATGTGGCTCGGTGAGAAGATCACCGATAAAGGGATCGGTAACGGTATCTCCCTGATCATTATGATCGGGATCATTGCCCGCCTGCCCTTTGCCCTCTTTGGTGAATTCATCTCCCGCCTCGAAGAACAGGGTGGCGGACTGGTGTACTTCATCCTGGAGATCGCCGTGCTGGTGTTCGTGATCCTGCTGACCATACTCCTGGTGCAGGGAACACGACGAATACCGGTGCAGTATGCCAAACGAATTGTAGGAAACAAGCAATATGGCGGAGTACGCCAGTATATCCCCCTTAAAGTGAATGCCGCCGGTGTAATGCCGATCATCTTCGCCCAGGCGATCATGTTCCTGCCCCTTACCGTGGCCGGATTCACCAACAGCGATATGTCGGGCTTCGTTGCCGCGTTCTCGAACATCAACGGATTCTGGTATAACCTGGTGTTCTTCTTCATGATCTTGTTGTTTACCTACTTCTACACTGCCATTACGATCAACCCGAACCAGATGGCAGAGGACATGAAAAAGAACGGAGGTTTTATCCCGGGGGTTAAACCCGGCAGAAAAACTGCCGAATTTATAGATAATGTAATGTCGAAGATCACCCTGCCGGGATCTATATTCCTCGGACTGGTGGCCATTATGCCCGCGATCGTAAGCCTCGTGGGCGTGAACCAGCAGTTTGCACAGTTCTACGGCGGAACTTCACTGCTCATCCTCGTGGGTGTTGTGCTGGATACTCTCCAGCAAATTGAAAGCCACCTGCTGATGAGGCATTACGATGGTCTGACCAAATCAGGAAGGATCAAAGGCAGGTCATCATCGTTTGGAATGTAGAATACGTCAAACCGATGATACACCTGAAAACAGAAGAGGAAATTGAATTACTAAGAAAGAGTTCTTTACTTGTTGGTAAAACACTGGCGGAAGTAGCCAAACGGATCCGCCCCGGCATTGAAACCATCCTGCTCGATAAACTCGCGGAAGAGTTTATCCGCGATCATGGAGCCGAGCCCGGATTCAAAGGCTACAACGGTTTTCCGTACACCCTCTGTATTTCAATTAATGAACAGGTGGTGCATGGTTTTCCCGGACACCAGGTGTTGCAGGAAGGAGATATCGTATCGATCGACTGCGGTACGTTCATGAATGGCTTTTATGGCGATTCAGCTTACACCTTCGCCGTGGGTGAGGTGAAAGAAGAAGTCAGGCTGCTGATGGAACGCACCAAAGAATCCCTCTACAAGGCTATAGAAGTGGCCGTAGAAGGAAAAAGGGTCGGCGACATCGGCTACGCCGTTCAATCCCATGTCGAAGCCTACGGCTATTCCGTGGTCAGGGACCTGGTTGGTCACGGCCTGGGAAGAAACCTGCACGAAAAACCTGAAGTCCCGAACTACGGCCGGCGCGGCACCGGGCCCAAACTGAAAGAAGGCATGGTGATCGCGATCGAACCAATGGTGAACCTGGGTACGCGCAATGTGGTGCAACTGCGCGACGGCTGGACAATAAAGACAGCAGACAATATGCCCTCGGCGCATTACGAACATGATGTCGCCATTAAAAAAGGAAAAGCCGATGTGTTATCAACATTTGAATATATAGAAGAAGCGTTAAAACAAAATAAAGAAAATGGCTAAACAACAATCCATAGAGCAAGATGGCACCGTCATTGAATCATTGGGCAATGCCATGTTCAGAGTTGAACTGGAAAACGGGCATGTGATCATCGCCCATATTTCCGGGAAAATGCGCATGCACTATATAAAGATTTTACCGGGCGACAGGGTAAAGCTTGAAATGTCGCCCTACGATTTAACCAAAGGAAGAATTACTTTCAGATACAAATAGCAAAAAATATACAGGATGAAAATCAGAGCATCAGTAAAAAAACGGTCACCTGAATGTAAGATCGTACGACGCAAGGGTCGCTTGTATGTGATCAACAAGAAAAACCCGAAGTTCAAACAAAGACAAGGATAATAGTATAAATCATAAAGTATAAGATATGGCTAGGATAGCAGGTGTCGATATACCGGACAACAAAAGAGGCGAGATCGCCCTTACCTACATTTACGGAATTGGCAGGAGCAATGCACAAAGCATCCTGACCGAAGCCGGGATCGACTGGAACAAGAAAGTACAGGACTGGGATGATGCTGAACAAACCAGGATCCGGTCCATCATCAGTGACAATTACAAGGTGGAAGGAGCCCTCAGGTCGGAAACACAGATGAATATCAAACGATTGATGGACATCGGAACCTACCGTGGCATCCGTCATCGTATCGGTCTTCCGCTCCGCGGACAAAGCACCAAGAATAATGCCCGTACCCGTAAGGGAAGGAAAAAGACCGTTGCGAACAAGAAAATGGCACCTAAGGGTTAATGTAAAACCGGAACAGATAATATTCTGCTGAAATAAAGAAAAACTATGGCTAAATCAACCAGAAGTTCAAAGAAGAGGGTAGTTAAGGTTGAACCCACCGGAATTGCGTACATCAGTGCGTCGTTCAATAATATCATTATTTCCCTGACCAATAATGCCGGGCAGGTGATCTCATGGTCATCGTCTGGTAAAATGGGGTTCAGGGGTTCCAAGAAGAACACGCCTTATGCTGCTCAGCTTGCCGCTGAAGACTGCGCCAAAATCGCATACGATGCCGGCCTTCGCAAGGTAAAGGTTCATGTGAAAGGCCCCGGCGCCGGAAGGGAATCCGCTATCAGGACCCTCCACACCATGGGCATTGAAGTAACCGAAATCAAAGACGTTACCCCCCTGCCCCACAACGGATGCAGGCCACCGAAAAGAAGAAGAGTATAATTTTTTTAGAATAATATAAACGAAATAGTATATGGCCAGGTACAGAGGACCAAAATCGAAGATTGCCAGGAAATTTAAAGATCCGATCTTTGGGCCGGATAAAGCGCTCGACAGAAAGCCTTATCCCCCGGGACATCACGGCAACAACAAACGCAGAAGGAAAGAATCTGAATATGGTATTCAGCTTCAGGAAAAACAGAAGGCAAAATATACCTATGGCATCCTGGAACGCCAGTTCAGGAACACCTTCCACAAAGCAAGCAAGAAAAAAGGTGTTACCGGTGAGATCCTGCTTCAGTTGATCGAAGCAAGGCTCGATAATGTCGTTTACCGACTCGGCATCTCCCCCACACGAAGGGGCGCCCGCCAGCTGGTAACCCACAGGCATATCACCGTGAATGGCAATATCACCAACATTCCCTCTTTTGAGCTGAAACCGGGAGATGTGATCGGTGTAAGAGAAAAATCCAAATCACTGGAAGCCATTACCGATTCACTCTCAGGAAGATCAGACCGCTTTGGCTGGCTCGAATGGGACGATGAAAAAATGGAAGGTAAATTTGTCGGTTACCCCGAACGCGAAGATATCCCCGAAAATATCAGGGAACAACTCATCGTGGAACTTTACTCCAAGTAAACCTTCGTTTTAATCCTTTTAGTGATCATTTAACGTACAGCATATTATGGCAATATTAGCATTTCAGAAACCAGACAAGGTGATTATGGTGGAAGCCGACGACTTCAAAGGAAGCTTTGAATTTCGTCCGCTTGAGCCCGGGTTCGGCGTTACCATCGGTAATGCCCTCCGGAGGATCCTGCTGTCATCCCTTGAAGGATACGCTATTACCTCTGTCCGGATTGACGGCGTGGTCCAAGAGTTTTCAACCATTCGCGGAGTGGTACAGGATGTATCCCAGATCATCCTGAACCTGAAAAAGATCAGGTTCAAAAGACAGATCGATACCGAGAGCAGCGAGAAGGTGCATATCGTTATCGGCGACCAGGAAGAATTCAAGGCCGGCGATATCAACAAATTCCTCTCCGTATTCCAGGTATTGAACCCGGATGAATTGATCTGCAATATGGATACGAGTGTTAAACTCTCCATGGAAATTACCATCAATAAAGGCAGAGGATATGTTCCCGCAGAAGAGAACAAATCATTGAATGCCTCCGTTGATACCATCGCCATCGACTCTATCCACACTCCTATCAAAAACGTTAAATACGAAGTTGACAACTACAGGGTAGAACAAAAAACCGACTACGAAAAACTGATCATCGATATCGATACCGATGGATCGGTCCATCCAAAAGATGCACTGAAAGAAGCGGCCAAGATCCTGATCCATCACTTCATGCTATTCTCTGATGAAAAGATCACCCTCGATTCAGAAGAAAAAGCCGTTACCGAAGAATTCGATGAAAATTCACTTCATATCCGCCAGTTGCTGAAAACCAAACTGGTTGACATGGATCTCTCTGTCAGGGCGCTGAACTGCCTCAAAGCAGCCGATGTTGAATCGCTGGGCGACCTGGTAACCTTTAACAAGAACGACCTGCTTAAATTCAGGAATTTTGGAAAGAAATCACTCACTGAGCTCGAAGAACTCGTAAAATCCAAAGGCCTTGAATTTGGCATGAACATTTCGAAATACAAATTAGATAAGGAATAATTGCAATGAGACACGGTAAAAGATTCAATCATTTAAGCAGGACGAGTGCTCACCGAAAAGCCATGCTTGCCAATATGGCCAGCTCGCTGATCATGCATAAACGTATAAAAACGACTTTGCCCAAGGCAAAAGCCCTCAGGACTTTTATTGAGCCCATCATTACAAAATCAAAAACAGACTCCACGCATTCGCGCAGGGTGGTTTTCAGCTACCTGAACGATAAGGAAGCCGTAACTGAACTCTTCCGTGAAGTCTCTGTAAAGGTGGCCGAACGCCCGGGTGGCTATACCCGTATCATCAAGATCGGGCCCCGCATGGGCGATAATGCCGAAATGGCCCTCATCGAACTGGTCGACTACAATGAAAACCTGCTCGGAGCGAAAGCCAAGGAAGAAAAGAAAACACGCCGCAGAAGAAGCCGTTCAAAGAAATCTGCTGAAACCAGCACTGAAGCAGCTGCCGTTGAACAGGCCACCGAATCCCCTGAAGAAGTGAAAGATGAGGCCGTGGAAGAACCTAAGGCAGAAGTAAAAGAAGAAACCAAAGCTGAAGCCAGGGAAGAAGAACCCAGGGAAGAGCCCAAAGAAGAACCTAAAGCCGAGGCCAAGGAAGAACCCAAAGAAGAACCCAAAGCTGAAGTAAAGGAAGAACCCAAAGCGGAAGCCAAAGAGGAAACCAAGGAAGAAGCCAAAGAGGAGCCCAAAGCGGAAGCCAAGGAAGAACCCAAGCCTGAGGACGAAAAAGACAAAAAAGAATAAAATATTCCTGAACGGAATGAAAAAGGATAGGGTTAGGGTTAACTTTATCCTTTTTTTATCACAAAACATTAACAGAAACTAAAGAATTGACAAAATGAGCTCAATGATCGCAAATATCCACGCCCGGCAGATCCTGGATTCGCGTGGAAACCCAACAATTGAAGTTGATGTATATACCAATACCGGCATAGTAGCCCGTGCAGCTGTTCCTTCAGGAGCATCGACAGGGGTGCATGAAGCGGTTGAACTTCGCGACAACGATAAAGGAACCTACCTTGGTAAGGGAGTGCTTAAGGCCGTTGAAAACGTGAACAGTATCCTGGCGGAAGAACTCCAGGGCTATTATGTGGCCGATCAGCGCGATATCGACCGGAGAATGATCGAGATCGACGGAACACCCAATAAGGAAAAACTGGGTGCCAACGCCATGCTGGGGGTATCCCTGGCCGTTGCCCATGCAGCTGCACAGGATACCGGCCAATTCCTGTTCAAGTATATTGGCGGTCCCAATGCACATATGCTTCCCATTCCTATGATGAATATCCTGAACGGGGGATCGCATGCCGATAACAGCATCGATTTCCAGGAATTCATGATCATGCCCGTTGGTGCAGAACGATTCAGCGATGCCATCAGGATGGGCGCCGAAGTGTTCCATAACCTGAAAGCCGTGCTGAAAAAAGCCGGCCATGCCACCAATGTTGGCGACGAAGGCGGATTTGCCCCCAACCTTTCCTCGAACGAAGAAGCCGTAAAAGTTGTGCTCGAAGCCATCGATAAAGCCGGTTATAAAGCCGGTGAAGATATTTTCATCGCCCTCGACCCGGCATCTTCAGAGTACTATATCCCGGAAGAAAATGTTTATCACCTGAAATGGTCCACGGGCGACAAACTCACCCCCGCAGAAATGGTTGATTTCTGGGCCGACTGGGCCAAACGCTATCCCATTATTTCCATCGAAGACGGAATGGCAGAAGACGACTGGGACTGATGGAAACTGATGACCGAAAAAATGGGGGATAAGATCCAGCTTGTGGGCGACGACCTTTTTGTAACCAATACAAAACGCTTGAAAAAAGGAATTGATGAGAATATCGCCAATTCCATTCTCATAAAAGTGAACCAGATCGGAACACTCACAGAAACCATTGATGCCGTCAGCATGGCAAACAATGCATCCTATACTTCAGTGATCTCGCATCGCTCAGGTGAAACAGAGGATACCACCATCGCCGACCTGGCCGTGGCCCTGAATACCGGACTGATCAAAACAGGATCGGCCAGCCGCTCCGACAGGATCGCAAAATATAACCAGTTGCTGCGCATCGAAGAGATCCTGGGAGATGCAGGACGCTATCTGGGCAAAGACTTCAGGTTTTTGAAGTAAAGCCTTCGAATAGCAAAATTCTTCCGTTCAGCAATGAATGAAAGACCCGGCAACCCTTATCCGGTAACCGGAACCATAAAAAGAGCTGCCAATGGCAGCTTTTTTTTATGAAATATCATGCAGGTACTGCACCAGGTTGTCGGACCTGCTCAATCCCAGTTTTTTCCGCATCCTGCTGCGGGCAGTTTCCAGGGCCCTCACTGATTGGCCCGTGATCTCTGAGATCTCCTTGGACGACATATTCAGCCGCAGAAAAGTGCATAGTTTTACTTCATTGGGAGTAAGGTTGTTATGCTGTGCCGTAATGATCTCCTTATAGCGGCTGTGCTCTTCTTCAAACCTGAGTTCGAACTCCTTCCATTCCTGTCCCTTGATCAGGTTCTTGAGCTTGGAGATGGCCGTGATGATCTTATCGCTGTACTGGCTCTGGGTTTCTTTGTTGATGGATTTCAGGTCGTGAATGATCGAATTTCCCAGCTCCGACCTCCGCTTGATGTACAGGGCATTTTCGATCATGGTCTTCTTCTTGAAATTCAATTCTGATTCCAGTGCATCGCGGGTGTGCTTGAGCGCAAGATGAGTATTTATCCTGACCAGTAATTCCTGTTCATTAAATGGCTTGGTAACATAATCCACCCCTCCGATCTCGAATCCCCTGATAATGCTTTCCTGGTCGGTGCGTGCCGTAAGGAAAATGATCGGGGTATTCCGGTATGCTTCCATGCCGTGGAGCTCAGTGCAAACTTCGAAACCATCCATACCCGGCATCATCACATCCAGCAAAACCAGGTCAAAGTTTACTTTTTCGCATAAGACTAATGCATCTGCGCCACTCTGGGCATACGATACATTGTATCCGTTTTTGTCCAGTATGGTTACCATTAAACGGATGTTGGAAGGTATATCATCAACGATGAGTATATTGGAATTCTTTTCTTGCATATTAAAGACCATTATCTTGAATTTCTTTCATTTTGTTAATATAAGCAGGAAAATCAGCAAGACTGCTGTCAATCTTTTCAATATCATAATTATCGCAATGCATGATCAGCCGGTCGCCATAGTCGGCCAGCAATTTGATGGTATAGGTTATACCAATATGGTGGATCCCTTCGGCAAAAGCTCTGATGGAGTTAAATTCCTTCAGTTCATTGGCCTTTTCCCATGCATCCATATATTCATTCTCGATTTGCCTGAGGGCATCCTTAACCAATTGAATATATTCCTCCCTGGCGGGACTTTTATGATCCGTTCCCGGTTCCTGGTGTGCAGGTTTACGGACAGCAGGAAGCTTCAGGCAGTCGGAGATCAGACTGTACAGCTCTTCCATATGAAAGGGTTTGATCAGAACACCATCGAATCCGTAATTTGAAATGCGGTCCACATCCTGTTTCATGGCAAGGGCTGTCAGGGCGATCACAGGAATATCAGAAACTTCCATGTCTTCTTTAAGCTCATCCATCATGGCATAGCCATCCATCACCGGCATCATAATATCCAGGAGGATGATATCCGGTTTCTGTTCACGGGTGATCTCCAGGCCGATCTTGCCGTTCTGGGCTTCACTGACTTTCATCCCTGCCTCGATCAGGTTATCCTTCACAAACCTCCGGTTGATCTCCGAATCATCGACCAGCAACACATGCCTACCCCAGAATGCACTATGGGCAGTTTCATCTGATTCGCCCGAAGATTCTTTGCTGTCGGCCACGATCACATTTCTCAGGTAAATGCTGAATGAGGATCCCTGCCCCGGTTCGCTGCTGAGTTCAATATTTCCCGACATCATCTCGACAAGACGCTTGGTGATCGAAAGCCCCAGGCCGGTTCCTTCGGTGCTTTTGTGCCTGGTCCCGGAAACCTGTACAAAGGGATCAAAAATCTGACGCTGATCCTCGTATTCGATGCCTACGCCACTGTCTTCCACGCTGATCACAAGGTCCACACCTTCCTCAGCATGCCCTATTTCCCCGGAAAGGAAAGCAGTCAGGCGAATAAATCCCTTTTCCGTAAACTTCACGGCATTCCCGATCAGGTTGAACAGCACCTGCCTGATCCTGATCTTGTCGAGCATCAGGTAATTGGGTACATTTTCGTGCACATCGATCATGAAATCGAGGTCTTTCCGGGCAACTTTAACTGCGAATACCTGGCTCACCTCGGTAATGACCATCCTGAGGTCGACCGGTTCCGGCCTGATCTCCACCCGTCCGGCCTCGATCTTCGAAATATCAAGAATATCGTTGATCAGCATCAGCAGGCTGTTTCCGGCCGATTTAATGGCAGAGGAATACTCTTTGAGCCGGTTATCGGTCAGGTGGCTGGTGAGCATTTCAGAAAACCCGATAATAGAATTCAGGGGTGTGCGGATCTCATGGGAAATATTGGAAATGAAATCGCTTTTGATCTGGTTGGCCTCTTCAGCTCTTTCCTTGGCCTGGCGAAGTTTTTCCTCGTTCTGTTTCCGTTCTGTGATGTTTCTCGCAAAAGCGCAATTATACCCCACGCCGTCGAATTCGATATAGTTCACGATCAGCTCCACCGGGAACTCTATCCCGTCCTTGGTCCTGTGAATGGATTCCATGCTGAACGAGCCTTTTTGCTTAACGGTCTTCCAGTGGTCACTCCACTTTTCTTCCGGGAATAAGGGATCGATATCATGAACTTTCATATTCAGCAGCTCTTCCCTGGAATACCCCAGTGTGGAACAGGCAGCATCATTCACATAGAATAACTTCGCATCGCTGGTCATCCAGAATGCCGCATCCGGGTTCTGGTCAACGGAAAACTGTGTCAGGTTAAGGGCTTCCAGGGCTTCCTTTTTAAAGGTAATATCCTCTACGAATTCCGACAGTCCGACCAGGTCTCCCCGTTCATCCAGGATGGGATATCCGCGGATATTCCAGTATCTCCCGTCAGGTGTTTTTATCTCATTTTGCTGTGGCTCCAGGGTCTCAGAAGCTTTCTTAACCGGGCAGCCCGTGCAGGGCGTTTCCTGGAATTGCCAGAGTTCATGGCATCTTTTTCCAACCAGGTCCTCCTGGGTCATGCCCAGTCGGTCAGCATAACTTTTATTCACCCAGCGCAGGCTCATGTCTGGATTAAAATAGGCAAACATTTCTGCCATACTGTCCAGCACAACGGCTTTCTCCGTTTCAACCTGCTGGAGCCTGGTCTGGGCTTCCACTATAGGGGTGATATCACGAATGATATCGAGGACTTCATTATCATCGATCGGGATATAGCGTGCCTCGTAGTAATAGACCCCGTGAGGGAAGCTGAGGCTGTATTCATCCACAACGATGTCGCCGGAATCCAAAGCTTCATTTATTTTCTTCAGGCCTCTTTCAGCCACATCCTGTGGGAAGGATATCTCGGTGATCTTTTTACCGATAAAATCTTCCGGGGGCAGAAGCAGTTCATCAGACAATCCGGAATGATAATCAAGGAAGCGCCCCTCCCTGTCGACCCTGAAGATCAAATCAGGCAGGGCCTTCACCATCACCTCATAACGCCTCAGGAGATCATGCAGTTGCTTTTCGATCTTCTTCGTTTTACTAAGATCAAAAGCCACCCCCCTGACCCCATAGATCTTCTCCTGATCATACAGGGGATAAGAGTAAATAAGCACGGGAAAGGTGTTGCCGTTCTTCATCACGGCGGTATAAGGTTCTCCATCCAGGCTTTCTCCATTAAACAGGGCCTTTATCCTGTCTCCCATTTTTATACGCTGCTTAGGGATGATGAAATCAGAAAGGTTCAATCCACCGATGAAATCATCTTTTGAATACCCCATCATTTCATGTACCTTTGGGTTCCCATAGGTGATCTTTGCGTTTTTGTCAAACTCAAATATCCCCAATGGAATCAGCTCCAGAAGGTCGTGGTACCTCTGCTGGCTGCTTTGATAAGCCGACTCGAGTTCCCGGATCCGTTCGATCAGTTCCTTTTTCGTTTTATTTGATGAGGCGCTCATTATACCCTACGATATTCTAAAGATACAAAAACATAAAACAAACCCCGCATAAAGCGGGGTGTATATTTGATTTAGATGTGGGTTTGGGTTTTGTAAAATGTATCACAAATACAATCAGCAAATATCAGGCCAAAGCATAACAACACCTCTTAACAACCTATTTTAATGACATTTACACATCCATTCCATCTTATGTGTTCCCAAATAGGGAGGATTCCTCCAGATAATGGAATCAGGGAATTATCGATAGAAGAAAAAATCCGAAAAACCGCTTAAAGCAATGCTTTTACTGTATCGAGGGCCCGCTGTATCCCAGAAGGATCCTTCCCTCCTGCAGTTGCAAAGTGGGCCTGGCCACCTCCACCGCCCTTGATCTGCACAGAAAGTTCACGGATAAGCTGACCGGCATTCAGTCCGCGTTCATCAATGATCTTTTTCCCCAGGGCCAGGGTGAGAAAGGCTTTGTCGCCCTGCTTGTATCCCAGCAGGACCAGTCCCATCGGAAGATCCTTTACCAAGCCGAAAGCAAGGTCCTTTGCAACGGCACTATCTGCATCAATTTTGGCAACAACCAGCTGAATGCCCTTGTATTCTTCCATCTGCGAACGCAGCTCCGTTGATAAGCCGGCAGAAACTTTCCTGTTCAGGGATTCCGTGAGCTTGTTGAGTTTCTTGTTTTCCTCCACAAGATTCTCAACAGCTTTCACAATATCTTTTGTATTCTTCAGCAGCTCCCGGATCTGCTTCTCAAGGGCAACTTTCTCGTTTACAAAATCTTCGGCGGCATCGGCTGTGATGGCTTCAATACGCCTTACCCCGGCGGCAATGGCGCCTTCCGACCTGATCTTGAACAGTCCGATCTGCCCGGTTGCCGCTACATGGGTTCCTCCGCAAAGTTCGGTTGAATCCCCAAAGCGGACCACCCTGACACGATCTCCGTATTTTTCGCCGAAGAAAGCAAGTGCACCCATATCCAGGGCTTCATCCATCGTCACCTCCCGGTGCTCATCCATGCGGTAATTGGCCCTGATCATACGGTTCACGACATTCTCCACACGGAGGATCTCTTCATCCGTCATTTTCTGAAAATGGGAAAAATCAAAGCGGAGGTGATCCCCGTCAACCAGGGAGCCTTTTTGCTCCACATGCTCACCCAGAACTTCCCGCAGGGCATAATGCATAAGATGCGTAGCCGTGTGGTTATTGGCTGTCCTGCGCCGGTTTTCCGCATCGACTTCTGCCCGGAATTCCGAATGTCCGTCCGGATCCTTGTCGGCCAGGTGGATCACCATCTCATTTTCTTTGCGGGTATCAAAAATACGGATCGTCAGGTCATTTCCTTTCAGCACACCACGGTCACCGCACTGCCCGCCCGATTCGGCATAGAAGGGTGTACGGTCGAGAACCAGCTCAAAATAACTTTTCTTCTTATCACTGACTTTCCGGTATTTAAGAAGTTTCACCTTGCTGTCGAGGGCTTCATATCCAAGAAAGGTCGTAGGTTCATCCGAGGCAGTGAGCACGATCCATTCATCCAGGTCGCGTTCAGCAGCCTTTCTCGATCTGTTCTTCTGTTCCTCAAGGCCCTTGTAAAAACCTTCCATATCCACTTCCCAGCCTGCTTCACGGGCCATCAGCCCCGTAAGGTCGATCGGGAAGCCATAGGTGTCGAATAGTTCAAATGCGAACTTCCCTTCAATGGTCTTATGACCTTTCCCCGACTTCACATATTGTTCAAAGCGTCGGATGCCCTGTTCAAGGGTTTTCAGGAAGGAAGATTCCTCTTTACGGACTACTTTCGCGATGAGTTCTTTTTGTTCTTTTAGTTCCGGAAAAGCTTCGCCCATCTGTGTAGCCAGCACATCGGCCAATTCATAAAGTACCGGGTCTTTCTGGCCAAGAAAAGTATAGGCATAACGTACCGCCCGCCGGAGGATCCTGCGGATCACATAGCCTGCCCCGGTATTGGAAGGCAGTTGTCCGTCGGTGATGGCAAAGGCGATCGCCCGGATGTGGTCGGCAACCACCCGCATGGCGATGTCGGTATCCACATTTTTTCCATATTCTTTTCCTGTCAGTTCTTCCAGTTTCCCGAGCAGGGGGGTGAAAACATCAGTATCGTAATTCGAGCGTTTGCCCTGCAATACCATGCACAGTCGTTCAAATCCCATGCCTGTATCCACATGCTTTTGGGGCAAGGCTTCCAGCGATCCGTCCTTCTTCCGGTTGAACTCAATAAAAACGAGGTTCCAGATCTCGATCACCTCAGGATGGTCTTTATTCACCAGTTCCCTTCCGGGAGTTTTGGCCCGTTCTTCCGCGGGGCGGATATCCACATGGATCTCCGAGCAGGGGCCGCAGGGACCGGTATCCCCCATTTCCCAGAAATTGTCTTTTTTCGATCCGTACAGGATCTGATCTTCCGGAAGGATCTCTTTCCAATACCCGAAAGCTTCCCCGTCGGCCTCAAGACCGTCGGATTTGTCACCACCAAAAACCGTGGCATACATGCGCTCCTTCTCGATGCCGTAAACCCCGGCCAGCAGTTCCCAGGCCCAGGCAATGGCTTCTTTCTTGAAATAATCGCCGAACGACCAGTTGCCCAGCATTTCGAACATGGTATGGTGATAGGTATCATGGCCCACTTCCTCCAGGTCGTTGTGCTTTCCGGAAACGCGCAGGCATTTCTGCGTATCCGCTATGCGCGGATATTTCACCGGCGCATTTCCCAGGAAGATGTCCTTGAACTGATTCATGCCCGCATTGGTAAACATCAGGGTGGGGTCGTTCTTCACCACCATGGGCGCCGAAGGGACGATTTTATGTTGTTTGCTTTCGAAAAATTCAAGAAAAGTACGTCTGATTTCCGCTGATTTCATACAAGTTAATATTAACAATTTGCAGTTGATTACTATTTTTGGCAGCGTTGCAAAATTAGTTTTTTTGATTAATTTTGCGTGAAAATACCAAATGGCCTGATTAGGATTTATGGCGAAAGAAAAATACGTTTTTAATCCGCACACTCCTACTTACGAAAAGTTCAAGCATCCGATCCGCCGCAAGCTCGGGCGGCTTTTTCTGTATCTGATGAGCGGACTGGTGTATGCCGCCCTGGTGTTATTTCTGGCCTATAACTTTTTCGATTCTCCCAAAGAAAAAGTTTTAAAGCGCGAACTTGCACAGATGCAGTTCCAGTATGAGTTGCTCAACGACAGGATGGATCAGGTGGTGGCGGTGATGGATGAGTTGCAGGACCGCGACGACAACATTTATCGCGTGATCTTCGAAGCCGACCCCATTCCAGGCTCGGTGAGGAAAGCCGGTTACGGCGGGGTTGACAGGTATGCCAGGCTCGAAGGATACAAAAATTCGGATGTCCTGATCGAAACCACCAAAAAGCTTGACCAGATCACCGGCCAGCTGGTGGTGCAGTCGAAATCATTCGATGAAGTGTTTGAAATGGCAAAGAACAAGGCTGAATTCCTGGCTTCGATGCCGGCCATCCAGCCCATCAACAACAAAGACCTGAAGCGGCTTTCGTCGTACTTCGGCTACCGGATGGACCCATTTTACAAGGTGATGAAGTTTCATGAAGGTGTGGATTTTTCCGCTCCCGTTGGCACTGAAATCTACAGCACCGGCGACGGAACTGTGATAAACATCAGCAAATCAAAACGGGCTTACGGACACAGCATCATGATCGATCACGGTTTCGGATATGAAACATTTTATGCGCATTGCGACAAGATTCATGTGAAGAAGGGCCAGAAGGTAAAACGCGGTCAGGTGATCGGAACTGTAGGAAATACAGGTAAATCCAACGCGCCGCATCTTCATTACGAAGTGAAGAAAAACGGCAAGTCCATCGACCCGATCAATTTCTTCTTCAACGATATTACACCTGAAGAATATGAATTGATCCTTGAGTTGTCTTCGCGTCCGTCGCAGTCGCTGGATTAGTTGTTTGGCAGTGGGAAGGCTTCAGTCGGCAGTCTTCAGTAGGCAGTCATCAGTAGGCAGTAGGCAGTAGGCAGTCTTCAGTAGGCAGTAGGCAGTCTTCAGTAGGCAGTAGGCAGCCCGGAGTAATAATTAACGATTAACGAATAACTAATAACGATTAACAAATAACTCATTCTCCCTTGCTTCCACCTGAAAAACTATATTACACCATAGGCGAAGTGGCAAAAATGTTTGGCGTAAAAACGTCGCTGATCCGCTTTTGGGAGAAGGAGTTCGACATCATTCAGCCCAAAAAGAACAAAAAGGGCAACCGGCTTTTCACCCCGCGTGATGTCGAAAATTTTCATACCATCTATCATCTGGTTAAAGAACGTGGATTCACCCTGCAAGGCGCGAAGGAAAAAATGCAGCAGAATCCCGACGATACCATCGATAAAGCTGAAGTGGTGCGGTCACTCAAAAAGATGAAAAAATTCCTCGAAGATTTGAAGGAGAGCCTTTAAGGGGCTCGTAATCCTGTGACAGCGTTTGGAAACCGTCTGGGTTAAAAGGTTATTGGAAAAAACGGGAAAAGGTTATTGTACCCTGAAATTCGCCCAGTAAATCGGAGCATTAAGCCGGTTATCCACACAATCTCATCTGCAGCCACAAAATCCGGCGGGATGAATTCATGGGGTGAATGGACAATCAAACTATCACAACGATTCCTAACAATCGCAACCATTTACACCCCTGCCCGCCCGCAACTTCCAAATCTGTGGCCATCTGAGTAATCGGTGGTGAAGAAATAAATGGAAAAAGAGGAACGAGTTATTCGTTCATAGAAATTCGCCCCGTGAATCGGAGCAATCCGCCGACCAGCCATACTACGGCACCCTGCAGCCACAAAATCCGGAAGGATGAATTCACGGGGTGAATCAACAATCACAACCATTCACAACCACCACAACCATTCATAACCACAGCAACCATTTACAACAATCAGAACCTCCACAACCATCACAACCACCAAAACCATTCACAACCATCACAACCATCACAACCATTCACAACCATCACAACCACCACAACCTTCACAACCATTCACACCCATTCACAACCATCACAACCTTCACAACCTTCACAACCATCACAACCATCACAACCACCACAACCACCACAACCACCACAACCCGCTTCGCCGCCCGC
>NPIE01015347.1_pt1 | contig 19246 bp, 27 predicted proteins | sample 8637661 | NCBI WGS metagenome assembly NPIE01 (sample SAMN07420842, study PRJNA396082) | bioreactor metagenome | isolation source: sample BA12 brine-fed electro-methanogenic bioreactor BA | place: Japan: Kochi | collected 2016-12-09
GTAGATATAGATTTTGCTTGCTGTCTCGCTATAGGAAGATAAAGAACCAGAAGCATTGTGTGCCATTTTGTGGTACATGATGGCATATTTTGTCCCACATCGCTCAATGAGAATAGCTCCATATCGCTGATCCACTGCTTCGGGGAGAGTGATCCCCGATCCTTCGGTAAGAACTCCGGTATCAGGATTCAATTTCACTGCTGTCATACTGGTGGAAGTTCCCAGAGTAGGAACTAACATAACAATAAAATTATTTTCGTCCAAGGTAATATCCGTAGTATTCTGCACAGCTTCCCAAAGCCTGCTAAAGGTATGTTCTTCGGGAGCTACATCGTCGACAGTATGAAAAGCTCCACCGGTCAAATTGGCCAATAGAAGTTCAATGCTTTTATGCTGCCTTTGTAAAGTTTCATCTCCCGCAGGAGGAGATTCTTCATTTCCAATTAAAGCTTGGTTGTCTTTTACAACTTTGTTTAATGCGCTAGCCACAGCCAACAGTTCGTCACTCATCTAGCTCCTCCTTAATCCAGTTCCAACGTGCCATTGGTTTCGCTCAAGCGATCCTCGGCATCGTAGGTAAATGTTTTAGTAAATGTACCAGCAGACGTTGTAATAACAGTTTGTGTAAGCATTCCGTCTTCATCCCAGGTAAAATCTTTTACTATTCCTAGGGCTACACAAACAACGGTATCCAAATATCCGGTGGTAATATCGTAGGTAAATTCCGATCGAACAGGAAGAGCAAAACTTCCCCACGAATACGTGATCAGCATTTTCAAGCTAGCATAGAATTCATCTGCTATTTTTACAGGGTTAATAGCAGCAGTAGGTGCAATGTGCTGGTCAAAAATGCAAGCATCTGGATGATCGATTGGATTCATGGTTCTATGAGATCCAACCAAGATATCTGGCTTTGTAGGTGCGATTCTCGTAAGGTCGCTATCTGTGATTGAAGTAACACCTGCCCCAACGGCCACCGTATACAGTCCAATTTGCCCGTCGGGTACATCCGGAGCTTCGGGAGTTTCTGCAGCAGTTCCAGGAGTGTAAACCAGTTCATAATAATCTTCAATTGATCGGGTTACCGTATCGTTGTATTTTGCTTTGGTTTCTGGATCCTTAAAAGCAGTTACCTGTTCATCGGTCTCTCTACTGTCGTAGCGTATAGAAATGAGATCAATTCTGTCCAACGTTGCATGGGCATCATTGATTGTAACAAGTGCAAAAGGATCAGTTTCCGGTATCACAATCCGTTTGAAGTTTTTCCATGCACTCCCACCACTGATCAGTACATCCATGTCAGGAGGAGTATTTTCAGAAGCTACCATGCCATCATAGACAAATGTATCGATTCCCACTACTTCTTGACCAAAGACTTCAGTAAACGCCTGCAAAACAAGCTGCATATTGGTCATATCAGTAAAGCCTACCAGCTGGTATTGATGAAATTTAACTTGATCCATTTACTGCCTCCAGGTTATAAACATGATCTCCACTCCAGATTTGGAACTCGGATGCATTGGTTTTCAGTAGGGTTACTGTGTCAATGATTTGTTGGATGGGCCAAAGTTCAGCTAAATTGACCCAAGAGAATACATAGGTTCCAATATCCAAATAGGCGCCATCCTCTTCTCCATCGTCTCCCTCGTCATCCAGGTAAAATCCTTCCACGTCATATACTGGTAGATCAATGGCAAAAGTAAAAATAGGAAGCAATCCGCTTGCTTCATTCCATTTGATGATACTACATTCATTCCCGGCCCCTAAAATTCGATTAATGGCCGATCGGATACGCGGTCGTGTAACCCCTCGCCCTAGCTTTGCTTCTTTGATCCGCGCTCGATAACTCTCATCTGTTTCTGATGGTAATCGCTGCACAGCATAATCTTCTCCAAATCCATCCAAGGTATCTTCGGTTCCCTTTGTAACCGTAAGTTGTTCTTGCAATTGCGAAAGTGTTTCCTGCGATTCAACAAATACTGTGCAAAGAGCACTCACTAGGTCTAAGAGAGGCTGGCTTTGTTTGTCGTAAACACTATGAAGCCTGCTCAGATACACACTACTCCAGTTATTAGCCATAGAATACCTCTATGGTACCTGGTCGGATGATCTGGTAATTCAAAGGCTCAATAGTCGTAATATTGGTTTTTGCAGTTTTGATATTGGAACTTGCATTGATCACGGCAGCTTTTAATTGAGATTCATCTAATATCTCTCCCATTTTCAAGCTTTCCATGTAGTCGGTAACTGCATTGGTAATCAAGATAGTGAGGGCATCACGATTGACACGAGTATTCACGGTAACCGTTACAGAAAGATCCACAGTAAGAATCTCGGTTCGTTTGACAAAGATTTGTTCTCCGCAACTCACCCAGTTTTCTAGTTCATCGTAAACGTTTCTCACCAGTTCCCAGCTGGGTTGGCCTGTCCCATCATCAATGTAGATGAAATTTGATCCCTGGTAATTCGCTTTTGCTTCTATTTTTTCAATGGATCCGATATTGGTTCCAGTATCGAGTTTTATCTCATGCCAGGTTTCAGTATCAAACTCTTTTTCGATGGTTATTTTGGTGAGAGTATCTCCAGATAGATCAATTGTTTCTTCTACTCCGTCGACTGTTAAGGTGCACTCTCCTCCAGCTGTGGTTTTCCAAAGATGGATAATGCATTTCCGCATGATTGCTTTTAGAGTAGCAGTTCCCGTTCCTTCTTTCCGAATGCCATAATAATAGGATCCCGCAACATCTGACCAGGAACCTGTATATATAAATTCATTGGCCACACAGGAATAATCTTCCCAGTGATCCTTCAAATTTGATCTCGGTACAGCGGAAGCAACTCCGTCTACGGTCAATGCTCCAAACACCAGGGCATTACGAGTAGCACGGGCCAAACCTTCTGCAAAATACAATAGCAATCGCGATTTGTATTCTTCATCTGTCTCCGTATCGCTCCCACCTGTGCAAGCTGTTAAATTATCTACAGCAATAATCCCAGCGAGATTTTGAACCGTAGAAATATAATGAGCAGGACAGTTGTATTTTTCCCCTTTTTCTACCGACTGAATAGGAACAATAACCTCTGTATCTCCAGCATCAATGATTCCTTCTTCTGTGGTCTCATAATATCGCGGAATAGGATCATTGGTATTGACAATTGTACCCAGTGGAACCGTAAAAACAGAGCTTTGCAGATTGATGGTAAGTTTGCACTGAGAGGAGCTAGAAACGCTCCCATCTTTGCGAGTTTGGCTATAATCAGCTCCGTGATCGTCCAGACTTTCACCAGAAGAATGCGCTACAAACCTTTGCAATGCTATTTGATAGGCTACATCCATCAAGATTCTTCCTACATCTGCTGTAGGTTCGGACAAACTGCGAAGAATGGATCCAACGTTCCAGTCCGTCAGCTGGGAACTATTATCCTCCAGATAGGTTTTGATCCCGTCCAGTAGTTCATCAAATGTTCTGTACGTGATAGAACTCATGTTGTACTCACCTGTAGAAGTAGATTTTCGCTTGTGCTTTCATCGATCGGGGTAAAACTCAGATCGATCTGAATGGTATATTTTCCTGTAGCCTGGATCTCTAGATTGTCGATCGATTGGATGCGCGGTTCTTGCGATAAAACCATGACGATGGCCGTGTAAATCCTGCCAATATTCACCTTGGTATTAGGCCGTGATACAGAATTGACAACAATCCCACCATATTCAGGATGGTTGAAAAGATCCCCAATGGTAGTATGAATGCGGTGGATAATAGCCTGTTTCAGATTGTTTACACCACCCACCCAGCCAATATCCCCGCTAGGGGTTATTGTCATTGATCCCTGCACAAGTTTTACATCGATACCTAAATTTCTGTTCATGCAAGGGAAACGAGATCCATGGTTTTTTAGTTCGGTGTTTTGCTACCGATTGAGGGAGAAGCCTCCTTCCAGACATGTTGATCAGACACCCGCTAAGGAGGCATAAAAAAAACCCCTCCGAAGAGGGGGAAGGAAAGGAGTATTATCCTAGCGAAATGGAGGATTCATGATCGTTCAACTACATCATATTAATATCCAAGCCTGATTCAAGAGGGTTTATTTTTTTACCGGATAATCTCTCAGTTCGAATACTTCTTTCAGTTCATCTTTCAAATGTGCTAGTTCCTCGTTGTATCGATGGCCAAGGGGATCCATTGTGTACTTGTAATCGATATCGTTAAGGGTAAAAACTGCTTCGTTGTCATCGATAAATGCATCAAAACCGGTTTTTACTTGTTTCCCGCCCATTTGCCTGGTGATTAGACAAGACAAGTGAACACTATCTTGTGTGATTTGCGCGCGGAACAGGGCCATGGATTGACGAAACGGGTTGTGAATAATATGTTCGAATGCCTGGAGTGGATCTTTCCCCTCGTGAACATCCAAATTTCCAGGATTGGCCTTTCCGGATACTTCCATTCCCATTTTTTGATAGTTGGTTCCGCCTGTAATATTATCAGCTTGAATGTATTTCATCCCGTGATAATCACGATAAGGAATTTCGTTAGCTCGCTTTAGGTATTCTTCCATTGCTTCAGCGGAGTCTTTTGTATTGTGCCTATCCAGCGTAAATTGTTCACTGGGTACGGTATTTGTTGCAGTAGTCTTGTCCTCAACTGCTCCGAGTTCTCTTTTGTCCTGAAGAACTAGGGTTTCTGCGCCAGTTTTTAACAACGTCCATTGTTTTAAGACCTTGTTTGCACCATCCGATACATTGCACTTGTTTTGAGTCTGCATTTCTTGTCCATCTCTGGTAATTGTCTGAATATATCCGTCTGTCATCCGTATTTTGTTGCCCTCTTTTTCAAAGACTTCCACAAATCCTTCTGGATTGATGTAAACATAGGTACCAGATTTGTGTTGGAGAAGAATATCCCCGATCCGCAGTTTCCCTTCTGGAGATTTTGGAGGTTTTGCATTTTCCTTGTTAAAACACAAAGGAAGTACAAATGCATCATTCAGGTTCTTGTCCTGGAACAAAATCACACATTCATCCTCTACATAGGGAATCATGCACAACCCGTGCTTTTCTCCCGCGTATAAACTTCTCAGAGGAATCCATCCTGTTTCCAGTGGTTCTTCCGACATCGTACGAAAAATGAGCACTTTCACTTTCATGTTTTCGGGATCCACACTGCTAATTCTTCCAGGCAAGGCAGTGTAGACTGTTTTTAATTTTCCATCAATCAGGTTTTCAATTTCATGACTCATCGAAATCTCTCCTTTGGATCTTTTGTACAGGCCGTAATATCACAGGTGAAATCATCCCCCATTTGAAGATGGATTGTTTTCACCCAATAGAAGCCAGAGTATCCTGGAAGATCCACGATCTCAATGACATGTTCCTGCTGGATGAAAGGGATTCCATAGGATTTCAGACTTAGCTGGATGTATTCTCGTTCATACTTCCACAAAATCCAGTCTGCAATTTCTTTGGCCATTTTGTCGGATTGTATATATTTGTGATCCAATGTGTAGGTTTTTTGCCTTCCAGAGATTCGCGGGATCGTCGATTCGGACGTTCCTTTGTAAATCTCTTTTCCGTCGGGATCTTTACGCACTACTACGATTTTGTTGTACGGAAGGCCACTTTTTTTGTGGTTGATGTCCCACTCATTGATATTCGCATTCTGCTCATCAATATCGCGCGGGTAATTGTTCAGGAATTGATACACGTATTTTTGAGTTTTGTTGTACGGGCCAAAATAAAGAACCCCTGTATTGTTGATATAGCAGATGCAACCAAACAGTTCAGCCAGATCGCAAATGTTTGACCAGCGGGAAGAATCCTCGATCATATAATCTCCAACGTAATAGTTCGGACACTGAAAATCAATGGGGAACCAAGCATGTACCAGATCGTAGATAATTGTACGTAGCCTGGCTTTTTCCCACTTGTGCGTCCAGGTATCATCTGCCAGTAGTACGCTGTAGGAACTGCAATTAAACACATATTGCGCGCCCGATTGAGCATTTCCGTACAAATTGTTGTCGGTGGTGTAGCCTGCAAATGTCAAATGCCATTGGTTCAGCGAAGGGATATCCTCGTATTTAAAGTAGATCTCTACCTTGCTCTGCATGAAATCATTAAAAACTTCGTTCCACCTGCAATCCGTATTATCGGTTGTCACAATAGCAGTATCTGGGTAACGGTGCGATTGTTTGATAATCGTCGCAGAATTCACATCAATCTCAATTCCATCAACAACAAATTTACATCTTGGTTTCATGGAGAGGAAACGAGAAAAAGAAATTTCAGTTTTTTTGAAAAAATATTGCATTTTTATCATTGGTGGTATTGACACCACCACCACCATTGATATAATTATAGTAGTAACCCAACCATAAGGAGTAAGCAATGACCAGACAATTGACCGAAAGACAACAAAAAGTATACGATCTAGGGAAACAGCTTATGGATGCAGTGATGGAAAAGTATCATGACAAATTCTATGAATTAGCAGATGCGAAGAAAGATTGGGAGAACAAGGTTTTGTCAATTGATGAAGAGTATTGCACGATAGACGACTACACCGCGGAAGAACACATCTTGTTTTATATGGGTTACTACAGCTCGCCTATAGATTTTATCACCGGATGGAGATACGGGAACATCCCTGAGTCTGGCAAATCCTACAACTACCGCGATCGATATTGGGAAATGGGTGTTAGTCTCGCATTTGATGATGATGACGAAGAAACTAAAGATAAGGTTAGCTTACTTTTTATCCGTCAAGGTAGAGAACTCGTTCATATATCAGGCTTATGGATTCCTTTCAAAGGTTCAGACGGAGAGCCATTAGTAATTTTCGCAGAAAAGATAAAGTAAGGAGTTAAGAAAAAATGAACGGCTTCAGTAAAGATTTAGAACCAACAAGAATGAACGGCAAATTATACCATAGCTGCACACTGGAAGGAATTAACGATCTAATCCAGAACTTCCGTCCAGAAGATCCCGTTTGTACGAGTACCAAAAATTCCACTCGTTTGTTTGGCCGTACTTGTGTTGTGGTTTTTGAAGAATGCGAATGGAATGGCGAATACACTCCCTTCGATTCCGATGCTGGGAAAAATATGGGTTGGGACGAATTTCGAGTTCGTTTCAATTCTGTTGAAGATATGATCAATTCCATTGAAACCATCATTGTACCCGCTGGATTTATCCAACAGTGGGAACAAAAAATTGAAGAAGCAATTGATGAAAATGGCAATGAAGATCATTTTTCCCCCGATGTGGCATTTTTCCATCTGATTGAAGGATGGGCATTCCCTATCCAGAAGAATCCGATGATGAATTTTACAATTTTTAGGAGTATCTAAATGAAAAAAGTAACGTATTACATCAACGAAGATCAAGGCCTTGGACAGACTGGAATCATTCTAAGCAATGAAGGAGCTGTTGAGCTGTATCGAACAGCTGGATGGGATCGAGAAGAAGACACCGATACGGTGATGACCGACGAAGAAATCATGAAAGATTTCCTCGCCCATGATGTTGTTGAAGTAACCGGTGACCTGATCAAAGAAAAACGTACCAAAGCAGAGCTAACCCAATCAAAAGTTGCCATTGCCTGCGGAGTAGGAATCAATACCTATCGAAACTGGGAATCTGGAGTCACAACCCCCAATGAAGAGAATATTGTAAAGTTAAGAGGAGTGTTGGGGTTTTAGCTACTCTTCTTTTTTTTCTTTGGTCTCTTGTGATTTTTGCTTATTGTCTATGTCGGGTGTTTTTAAAGATTCAATATAAGCTTTAGCAATGCCACAAATCACGATTATCACAGCTGACCATCCCTCGATTAATCTATTAGTAATGATTAAGTAAAATCCCATTCCAAAAAAAAGAAGGACAACAATAAACGCTGCTCCGCTCCCGAAAGAACGGCATCTTAATGAAGAGATTAAGTGTTTTCTTTCCATCTCTATCCTATGATTGGTTTGTTTTTCTAGATTAGTAAATATAATTTCCGCTGCCCTTGGGTATACAGCGTTATACCTTTCTATTGTTTCTGGTCTAGGGATAGGCCCTTGAAAAAACTCGGCATGGGTTATTGACATACCTTTTGATTGATTGGATTTGGCGGGATTTGAACTTCTTGTTAACCTTTTACTCATGAGCATCTATAACATTTTTTTTAAAATCTTCTGTTACAACACAAAGATCATTCATGACTGCTGACCAATCGTCCATTGTAGCTTTTTTATCAGCCTCTACTGGTGTCTTACTAAATCTTACAATTGGTAGAGCGCCAAATAAATCAAATATAGTCGCGATACCCCTTATGAATGTTGGCCAAACTATTAGGTGAGAGCTATATCGATTATATCTGTCATGTATGTATCTAAAAATATATTCTGCCATAATATTCCTCAAAACATTTGGTTGTATATATTAATCCTACTACAAGACTACCCGAAGTCAACTTTTTTCTTACAAAGTTTATTCGTAATGAATTAAAGGATCCTATATTTCACAGGATCCTTTTTAGTTGGGAGAACTAGTTATTTGCTCTCTTTGAAGAAATCTTTGTTTTCTGAGATTTTCTTTGAGTATTCCTCTAGCAATTTCAGGTTGTGTTTGTATACGTAACGCTTATAGTTATTTTCTATGTCGGTGAATTTAGTAAAGGGAGTTGTATATGCTTCATACAATTCTTTAAAGCGATCAAAGGTAAATTTAATCTCGTCGTAGTTTTTGTTATGCAATGCATTCAGCACATTGACAAATGCACCCTCTAGAACGTTCTTTTCTTCTAGCGATCGTTTAATTTGATCAACAATCACATCAAAATCAAGTTTAAACTTACTTAACTCTGTCATATCAAACCTCCATAATATGTAATATATAATACTCGCTTTGTTATCACCCTTTAAGGGTTTCAGGAATGGACAATCCCTATTTTGTTTTAAGTACTACAAAAACATGATATAAAGAACGAATGCCACCATAAGGCCAATTAGACCAATGATCAAAAATGTATTCGAAATGGAATTGATGCCTTTTGCTCTTTGGAAACTTCTGTTAAAGTCGGATTGTGCTTTTGTTGGGAAACCACCGCAGTGGGGGCACCGTTCTGCTTCTTTGCTTACAAGTCCACCACATTGATAACATTGGGTTAAATTTAAGCTATTATTGGATTCCATATTTTGCCTCTAAATCGATGTGAGGATAAAGTAATAAAATATCCATGCTACTACCGATACGACTATCAATGCGGTTGAACCTATCCTCTTTTTGGCAATACCATAAATGCCACATACCACTCCAGCGATTGGTACAACGATTGCCAAGAACATAATCCATCCGTAACTCTCCCATTTTTCAATACCTTGTTCTACTTGTTCCTTCCCGTAGATGGGGTTCCCTCCACAATGAGGGCACACCTTAGCTTCTCTACTTACTAGTCCTCCACACTGATAACAATGTATCAAATTTGGATTGTCTCGAATCATTTCATCCATAATACTCTCCTATTTCGCTTTAATAATCGTCTCGTTCCCATCTCGTGTAATCCGTACGGTTCTGGGGATGCATATTGTTCGTTTGGAGATGGGGATATCGTCGAGGGATTTTCCTCCGTAAAAAAGTTCATATAAGCCGATCCCATTTTTTGATGCTGCTAGTTTTGTGATAATATAACCAATCGATGAAGCAATATTTCTAGTCTGCGGCCCATAGTATTTTGTCACCAGGTCATCGATCGTACCCTCTAAATCTTCTTCGGTTAATGTATGAGGGATACAGTTAACTGTGCCATCGGTTTTCTCTTGAACAGACAAAGAACCTGTTTTGCCGGTTTCCCGATCTGTCCACTCCCATGTTAGCCATTCTTCATCTTTTTTCCCTGTGTTTCCTGGTTTCAATATCTCACGCTCTCCTGCACCCGATCCACTACCAGTTCCAGAACCTGTACCTGGTTCTGTTGGATCTGTAGGAACGGGAAGTTCAGGAAATGGTGCTAGATCAACAATGGTACGTTGATATGCCAGTGGTTCAATGGGTACATACTTTTTAAGTGTTATTTTGCAGTCATACCAATGATCGCTTTTGTTTTCATGGAATTCATAGTCAAAAATAAGCACCCGGCGGATCATTTTTTCGTAGGCAAAAAAGAGCGGTTCTCCTGCATCGCACCATCCAGCAATTTTCAGCATGGTTTGATGTGCTACTCCGTCAACAATATCGTAGATACTATCATCTTTGAGCATGAATCTGATTTCGGGATAGATCAGTCCCTTCCCGCCCATGGATTGCATAACATCGGTGTTTCTTCCAATGATCGGGATCTCTCCTACACGCTGGCCTTTTTGCGCCGGGAGGGGAGAAATAATATTTTTGAGTACTACGTAACCCGCAGTAAGGCTATCGATATCGGTTGGATAAATATTGCTTGTACTGAGAATGGCAAAGCCACGAGGAAAGCCTGTGAGATTTACATGATCAAGTTCGTTCTTTTTTTTATTTTCTATCATTAAGTTACCATCCTACCAGGTAAGATTTGTTGTATAGATGACACAAAGATCCTGCACCATTTTTTCTGAAGCAACAAAATCATCCGGAAGAGACGTGTCGATGAATTCTAAAATCTGATACATAGTGGGAGGATTCTCTCGACCACCAGACAAATATTGATCTTCAGCAAGTATATGAGTTGCATAAATCAGGCTGTAAAGTTCATCTGTGTTGACGTCCATTTTCATTGCACAACTTTCTAGCAAATACCTGTATTTGTCAAGAATAGAGCTATCTGGGTGTGCTTTTTCATGGTAGTCCACATAGTACATTTTGTTAGAGCAATCTTTAACAATATCTAGCTGTTTCATCCATTCTGAAGAAAATCTTTGTGCTATATCTGGTAAAAGTTTTGCCTCTATGAATGGCATAACCGCATGTGCTATTTCAGGGTCTTTGAAATACTCCAATGCATATTGATATAAAGCCATCTCTATACCACCGCCAGGATAGAACTCTCTTAATTTATCGGAATATTTAATAAATCTATCTTTTTCTCGAGCTTCAATCCCATAATCCTCATATGAGTAAATATATCGGATCAACTCAATCAATTCTTCTTCATTGATTTCAAATGTAACTTTATCGTTAGAAAGAAGTTTGCTGTTCTGAACAATATCTTTAAGCCTATCATCGTTATATTTTCTATTGAGTATTGACGAATTGATTGCTTCGCTTAGCCTTATTTCACTTTGGCTCAACATTTTGTTTTTTGATGATGCATCAGTCCATGCAACAAAGAAGATCACAACGATAAGAATAGCAATTGCTTTGCTGGCGAATTTCATATGCCTGAGAGACTTTTCTAATTCCAGATCTGTTTCAAAATTATTTTCTACGGTATCTTCTTCGTTCAATTTTGTTTCTTCCATTCACGAACCTCTTTTTAGTTTTATACATAAATTTAATCATAGTTACCTTGGTTTTTCAATATATGCAGGATTTCGTCTGAAAGAATTTTTAACTTTAAAATCATTAACAATTGAATCAATACTTTTTACACTGGATCCATTTTTGCGGAGTTCTGCATACGTTTCTTGTCCATTGATGTTTACTACAATTTGCCAGTCATCTTTTTCGGGCTTTTTCTCGAACATTTCTTCAAATGTTAATAGTTTTTCCTTTAATACAACACCTGGATCGTATTGATACCTTGCACTTAAAGAAGGTTGGTAAAGAGGATTGTTAAGAATATTTTTTGAACTAATTTTCTCCATTTCTCTTACTATACCGATGTTGTTGATTTCCGCTGCTTGGGATAAGAGAAGGTTCATTTTATCCTTGTTCATTTGCTCGATATACTGTGAGTGAAACAATCGCTGCAAGTCTGGCAACATTCCTGCAGCAATATAAGGCATCATGGCCGATGCCGTTTCCTGATCTCCGAAGTATTCAACAGCTTGCTTATTGTACATATTGTGAAAAATATCCATCTCGATGGGGTATTTTTCTATAATTTCGTCTGCATGCCTTTTGGCGATGTTTATTGTTTCTCGGTCTATTAATTGTCTAACCGTATACCCCGTTAGCCCTCGTGAACCACCCTGCAATTGAAGAATATCCTTTTCCGTCTTTCTTGCATCTTCGTTGACTTTACGAATATCCGCTATTAAACCTGGAGGAAGATAATCTTTGGCATAAGATGCAATAAATTCATTGGTTGTAAGTCCTCGATCTCTAGCAATTTGTTTTAATCCTTCACTATTACTATCTTTGAATTCAAAAATAGCATCTAAAACTTCCTTCAGCTTCTCTTCACTTTCTAGAAGTTTTTGATTCTTTGTGTAAGCATCAATCCCGGCAGTTAATGCAGTTACAGCAGCCAATATTGCCAATGGCCCGAACAGAGTACCTACTCCAACAGTTCCAGCAGCTGGCATAGCACTTGCACCCAAGGGTGCTCCATATCCTGCCCAACCTCCACTTATTGCAGCTGTAGTTCCACTTGCAGCAGCTGATCCACCACCGAATAAACCAGCTAATTTTCCAAGTCCAGATCCTAGAAAGGCAAGGCCTCCACCATTCGCAACTAATTTTCCTGTTGACAATGCTGTTTTAAATCCTGCTACACCAGCATCTATAGCACCTGCTGCTTTTCCCAAAATCCCAATAGCGCCCAGTGTGCCACCAACCCAGCCTAAACCTTTAATTGCACCAGCAATATTTTTCATGGCATCTTCGTTCTCTGCAATCTCGCTCAAATATCCAGCGAATTTTTCCAACCCTGGGCCATATTGTTCAGCAAAAATTTCACCGACGGATATTTTAATAGATTCGAAAGATTGTTTGATTTTATCCATCTTGTGTTTTGTAGTATCCGTCATTTTTGCATAAGCTTCTTCAGCTTTCCCGCTCGAAGACATAATGGTTTGGCTAATATCGAGAAATGTTTCTTTCATGCTACCAATAAGTGGTGCTACCATCGTAAATGCGCGCACTTCGGGAAACAGTTTGTTTAGTGCTTCTTCATTGTCACCAATACCCTTGTCGATCTCTTCAATAAATTTTAGGAATCCAATTTCTTTCATATGGCTAATGTTGAAATCAATCCCTAGTGTTTTAGCGAAATTTTTCACTTCATCGGAGGCACCAATCACAGAAAGAATAAATCTATTTAATTGAGTACCACTTTCAGAACCCGATTTACCGCTTAATGTCAGGGTTGCAAGTGCTGCCAACATCTCTTCTATTTTGCTATTGGCCATTGCACCGGATGCAGTAAATTCAGACAATACACCCGACAGTTCATTGTATTCAATAATACCTCGGTTAACTGTCTCAAAAAGCATATCATTCACTCGTTTTGCATTCTGTTCATTCGCAGGCATTCCATATGCATTAAGAACAGCAAGAGTAGATTTTGTGGAGTTTTCTACGGATGTTCTCCCTGCAATCGCCACCTTGGACATCTGTTCAGTGAATTTCATCAAGTATTCTTGGGGAACGTTGGAAGATAATGCCTGGTACGCTCCTCTGGAAACATCGGCAATCTCGTTTCCAGTTGTGCGAGAAATACGTAAAACATCTTTTCCAAATCGATCGATTGCTTTTATTTTTCCATCGAGGATGGTATCAATATAGGCCATATCATCCTCAAATTTCACAAAAGCATTCCCAGTGTACAACTGTGCTGCTACGCTTGCGCCAAGCCCAATCATGCCCGTTTGCATGAGCTTCTGAGAAGCTGCAATTCGTGCCATACCTCTTTCATATTGGGCAAGGTTTGCCTGTGCCATTGGCCCAAACATATTTTGTTGATTGGTTGCCTGTGCAAAGCTATTCAAAAGTGTTTTGTTGGTAGCCAGTGTTCTACGCATTTCAGGGGTCAACTTGTCCAAAAGACTAAGCTGAACCCCTGCTTTGATTACATTGGAGGTTATCCCAGGCATTTCACATTCCTTTCCAAAGATTCATCTTTTTGAGGATCCTGTTCTTCATCGTTAGATTCTTCTAGCTCTCCCGTCTGCACCCAGGAATCAATTTTCTCAATGGTCGCTTTTTTCAGATCGCTAATGAATCCGATTGTCCATTGATAATAATGTTCCAGATCTGATACAGAGGAGTTCATCAATTCCTCTATTGAGAATCCTGCAAATCGCTTGCAGATGAAGATTTGTCGCCTTCGTCTCCAGTGGAGCGAAGCTGCTCCATCAGGGATAAAAAATCGGTACCCTCATTCAACTTTCCATTGACCACAAAAAGGGATACTCGATCTTTGGCCGGAAGATCCATAATGTGTTTAAATACAGATTCAGGAGAATCAACCGTTTTGCCATCAATTTTTTTGATCATAAAACTTTGAATAGCGATATTCCGGCAGTAATTCTGCAATTCATCTGTGATAGATGCATCCGTTCCCTGCTTGATTACCCAGCTACGATAGAGAGAAATAGCCTTCATCTCATCACGAACGGTAATCTGTTCACAACTATACTTGTGCTTTCCGATTTTTACTTCCATGATTACCCCTGTCCAATCGTATTGTCATCGTCATTGGCATACCAGTTAAAGGTAGGAGATTTTGGAGTTTCCGGTTCTCGGGAGAAGTTATCTTCTGCAAATCCACAATCATAGTAGTTACGTTCGCGCCTTGCTCCATTGTCAAAATAATCAACAACACGGATAGAAATGTTAGGGTAGGCATCATCAATTCCCTGCCCCAAAATGTACGTTCGATACCAGTCAACAAATGCACCTAGATTCGCAGCATCGTCCACAATCGTCATCTGGCCCGACAAATTTCGTGTTGTATCGTAAATGTACATAGCATTCATTTTTCCAAGGGTCTGAATCTGCTGAGGAGCTTTACCTCCACCCTCAGAGAAATTAGTAACCGCCAGATCAATCGATGGTAAATTGTCTGCACTAACCGTTACAACTGTATGTTTACCTAATTTTGGTTTCATCTTTGTTCACCTCCTAGGCAACTGTTTCTTCAATGGTTATGGAGGATAAATCTCCATTGGTAACCGTAATTTTGTTCACAATATAGTGAGCTGCATTAATAGGTCGAACGGCCCACTGGAAAATAAGTTGTTTGTTGGCAGCAGTTTCGGACGTGTTGTTGGTGTCATCACAAATGACATAGCCATCATCAATGATCCCCTGTCCCCAAGAATTGGGCTGGGATAAAAAGGATTTCATGACTCGGTTGCCTGCAGCTTGCAACATATCCATCAACCTGTGTCCACGTGAAGTCTTTAATTTGTTTGGCCTGCTGGCATAGTCATCAATCACGTCTCTCATTCGTTCTGCACAATAATCCAGTACTCCACATTCGTAAATTTCTGTAATATCGGAATGGGTTGTATTGAGAAGCGAATGGTAGGTTTTTACATTGCTTCCACTGTCAATGCTTTTGGTAACGACATTGACCAAAGAAGAAAGAAGATCCTCAATCTGTGGTTTATCATATTCGTTGTAAACACCGACCACATCTTTTAAGGGAAGATTCCCACACGATTCAAATACCGGTACGCTAGAAATCAAACCCATAACAGCAGCTGCCGGGGAAACATAGGTATCCGGATCAACCATAGATTTGTACCACCCAGTCCAATAGCAGCATCGATAAGAAGCATCTTTCAGCGTAGAGGCAGCTGATTTGATCTCGGTAATGGTATCGTCTACTTCATGGGTACAAATGGCTTTTCCTTTGCCAATTTGACCCCGGCTATCACAAACTAATTTCATGGCAGCATTGACTGTAGAATCTCCTTCCAAGGAAGCTGTTGCAATGTTGTGCCAGTCGTTATCTGTGATGGCGATCTGCAATCCAGTTCTTGCTCCCGTTGTAGAATTGTAAGTACCAACAATATCTGTGTTAGTAACTGCACTTCCATCGCTTCCGCTTGTGAAAGACGTCCAGGAAGTAACCTCATCGGGGAGTGTTTCGGTTGTGTTGGTATACGTTACCCACGATTTCAAAACGGGATGCTCTGCTAAACTGTTTTTCAAGTTCACACCGCTGGATACATTGTCCACATATCCAAGAGTATGAGTTTTGTAGCGGAAGGTTAACTTCATGGTTCCACTTAAGCTACCATCTCCGATAATGAAAGAAAGATTGTTTCCGTAGGATCCTTTGTATTTTGCTGTTAATGTTCCCACAGGGCTACCGCTTGCATTAATCGCTTTGCTAGCTTCAAGGGCAGAATCTCCAACCACTCGAACGCATTTGAAATTCGTAGCTCCGTTCATCGCAGCGCGCCTGACAAAGTCACAAATATCCCCACTAATAAAGGTAGAGAGAATTGTATTCAATCCACCAACAACAATTTCATTGTCTGGGCCAGCATCCGCTTTGCCAATGACAAAATTAACATTCACATTGACCGCATTACTGGCCTTTCCAACTCGTTGCAATACATCATATACACCTGGTATAATCATTGTTGCCATTACTTCATCACCTCAACTTTCACCATTTTAATTCTGGCCAGTCCGTTGATTTTCCCCCATCGAGAATCGTTTTCATCTGTGATTACCCATCCTTCACCAATTAAATTTCCGTGAATGCACGCTTTTTTAGCACTGGGTACCAGGGGAATAACCTTCCATCTCTTGCCAGAAGGTTTTTTAGGAGTTTCTACTCCAATAACTTCTTGAACATCGTCTTTATTGGACGTGTTGTAATTTTTACTTTTAGCCATAATATGAAGCCTCCTTGTTTTCCTGCAAAAGCAATTCAACTTTTGCGACAAAGGATATAGCTGCTGCCATGATTTTCGTTTGGAATTTTACAGGCAAATGTTTTGGCATGGGACGATTTTCAAGAATGTCCTTTTCTAATTTGCCGGTAAATGTTTTGATGTCATTTTCTGACCATCTATCTTCAGTATCCATTACTGTTCCTCCTGTTCTATGTCAAATGTTTCTTGTTCAATCGTTTTGGTATTTTGGATATCACGAAGCTGCATAACAATGGTCTCGTATTGCACTTCATCAAATTCCATTACCTCTTCTGTATACACTTTAATAGGCATTCGGGAGCAGAATAACAATGGTTCCTGCCCGTTTTTACTCTCGGACATATAGAAGTACTCTACATCTCCGATTTCAATATCCGATATGCCCGTAATTTGGGTTTCTTCTGCCATGATTTGCATGCTCAGAAGATCCGTTAAATACTTTACTTCTAGGAATCCATCCCACAGATTGCGATTTTGCGTAGCAATCTGGATCCCCATTTCGTAGGTCAAGAGCTTTTTCCCATTGAGATACAGCTCTGAGATAGTTCTCTTCTGGGGAATCTCCAACATACAAAAGGGAGAATTCACTGGGATCTGGAATTCTGTTACTACTCCACCAGGAAATAACAAATGAGTACTATCGAGAAGCAAGTTCTTTAGCCAGGTCTTTAAAGTTTCTATCCACTGAACTGGTTTTGAAGAGATTAATTCTCGTTCGCTCATGGATTGTTCCCCTGGATATAGGCTTTCAAGATACTCATGTAAATGTCATTGACATCCTCTTGAAGGGCGGGGATATCATTGGGTGAATAGATGAACTGCCTTTGGGGTATATTCTTTTTCTTATACCCAAACTGGTGTACCGCTGCATAAATGATTCGAGTCCCCACAGTAACACTTTTTGCATTTGCCTTGAACACATTCCCAAGTTGTCCCATTTGGATGGATTTTGCAAGGTTTGATTTATCCTGCAATATACGAGCAGTAGGTAAATTGCTTTTTTTGTTACCTTGTATTCGATTGCGAATTGTGGCAGGTTTCAAGGGTTTCCATTTCTGTGGAGGGGCTCCTTCATTTTGGAATCGACGGTTTACGTCTTCCACAATGGCCAATCCTGCAGCAGTATTGGCACGTTGGTATAGCCACATTGCATGAGCAGAACTCAAATCAACATTCTGATTCCAATCAATTTTGATCTTATACAGTAGTTTGCTCATTCAGGGCTATACCATGCACCTTTCTACGAAGCTTTTTAACAGCATTCTTGTAATTCACATAGTAGGTATTTACAAATCGGTCATTCTCGGTTTGCACTCGGACAATCCCGCTACTGATCCTGCTGGCTATCGCATACATGGCAATCGCATATTTGACGGGTTCCGTTTCGGGAAGAGTAGTAAATCCTGTATCAATCTGTACCCTGGTTTCTGCTTCTTCCAAGAAGTAAGAGATTTCAGGGTCTGCCATGATATAGGTGTTGTTCTGCCCGTTCACTAGTTCGTTAACGGTGAACAACTCATTGACCTTATCCCGTAAATACTTGGTTTTAAATTCATCTACAGTGAGGATCATTTTTTGTCCTTATCGCCTTTGCCTTTACCCTTACCACCTTTACCACCTTTTTTGGTGTCTTCAGTGTCATCATCTTCTACTCCTGGATCAATATCTTCTGCTAGAAGATCATCATCGGTTTCATTTTCAATGTCAGCAACATCATCTTCTATATCAACTTCATCAACGGTTTCATCCGGAGAATCCTTGTTGCTGGTTTCTGGTGGAGGATCCTCTTTCTCATCGTTGGTTACATTTTCGGTAGTGTCCAGATGAGCAGGAATTGTCCCAGGATCGTCAGGATCGTAGGGTTCTTTGCCGTCTCGAAGATCCGCTTTTGTGACGATCTTCTTCTTTTTCACAGCAATGCGATCGCTAAATATTTTCTCAAACTCTTTGACATCTTCGTCTTGTACCTGGATGGGCTGTCCAGGTACGACGAATTTATTTTTAAAATACGTTGACCGTTCACCGGTCAAGATGTACGTCTTCAATGATCACCTCCTTATGAATCTGCAGCAACTTTGGCATGAACGATGGAATAAGGATTCTTGATGATAGGCAAAGAATACTCACCGGTAATGATCTGGAATTTATCCTTTCGGAGTTTTTCCAGATAACTGAATCGTTGAGCAACTAAAGTATCACCGTCGGAGGAAGCCTCCATACAGCCAGCAATCACACGCTGATAGAGTGGTGCACTGTCCACGCTTTGACCGATTAAAAATACCTCGTTGTCTGCCATGAATTGGGTTTCATCAGGTGGCAATTGTGTACCATCGTTGGAGGTAGGATGAGCAGACATATAGGCAGAATCATACACCTTGATTGTGATACCATTTACCTTGATCCCTAATTCTCCGTTTTGAAGAGTGTATTGTTTCTGTTCAGGAGTGAGGAGTGCAAGAATTGCAGTATTGGCCAAAAGATACTCATTTACCTGAGGTGGTACATACAAAAC
>NPIE01012974.1_pt1 | contig 19214 bp, 20 predicted proteins | sample 8637661 | NCBI WGS metagenome assembly NPIE01 (sample SAMN07420842, study PRJNA396082) | bioreactor metagenome | isolation source: sample BA12 brine-fed electro-methanogenic bioreactor BA | place: Japan: Kochi | collected 2016-12-09
CAATTGAAGATTAATTTAGTTTCGGTAATCCTTTCTGGTTTGATTGGCATCACCTTAGCTTATCTTGGCTGGGGTGTGTGGAGCCTGGCGGTGCAATCTGTGCTGAATACTTTATTCAGAACAATTTTCTATTGGGTTTCGAGTACCTGGAAGCCTTCATTGATATTTAGTTTTACCGCATTAGGCACAATGTTTACTTTTGGTTCCAAATTGCTATTATCAGGCTTATTAGACACCTTTTTCCAAAATATCTATCAGGCTTTCATTGGTAAAATGTTTTCGGTTTCTGAATTAGGTTTCTATACACGTGCAAAGACAATGGAACAAACTGCTGTAACTGCTACCAGCTCCTCGCTTGGAAGAGTCCTATTTCCAGCAATGTCACCAATGCAGGATGATACCAGTCGATTAAAGAAGGCTTATAAAAAAACAATTGGGGTCTCTTTATTCTTCCATTTTCCGTTGATGTTTGGATTAATCGGAATTGCTGATCCTTTGATCAGATTTCTTATGACGGATAAGTGGGCACCTAGTATTCCTTTTTTTCAACTGCTTTGTATTGTTGGTCTTTTTTATCCATTACATGTTTTGAATTTGAATGTCTTAATGGTCAAAGGACGTTCCGATTTGTTTTTTCGGCTAGAAGTAATTAAGAAAGTTGTTATTGTTTTAGCGATATTGTTTTCGTATCGTTGGGGGGTAATCGGATTAATTTATGGGCAAATTGGAACTTCAACCATATCTTATTTTCTAAATAGTTATTATTCCAAACAATTAGTAGATTATTCAATGATTGAACAAATACGTGATTTTTCACCTTCATTGATTACAGCAGGGATTATGGGTTTAATTTTACTTGGAATAAAAACCTTAATTCCATTTTCCTTATTTCCTCAAATAGTTTTATTAACATTTTTTGGAATCATTGTATACTTCTTGCTCAATTGGCTCATAAAGTCTAAAGACATGAAGGAAGCAAGCTGGGTTATAGGAACAACTATAGATTCAGTTTGGAAAAAAGATAATCATGTCTGATCCATTAGTGAGCGTTCTGATTATTACCTACAATCATGAAAAATATATTCGTGAAGCTATAGAAGGGTGTCTTAATCAAAAAACAGATTTTCCATTTGAAATCATAATCCATGATGATGCATCAACAGATAAGACTACTGAAATTGTGAAAAAATACGCAAAGAAATACCCTGATTTGATCTTTCCGATCCTGCAAACAGAAAATCAATATTCTAAAGGTGTAAAAATCACATCATCTCTGATCCCAAAAGCCAGGGGAAAGTATTTTGCTATTTGTGAGGGTGATGATTATTGGTGTGATCCACATAAATTACAAAAACAAGTTGATTTTTTGGAGGAAAATCCTGATTATTCTATTTGTTGTCATTCTGTAAAATGTATTGTGGAAAACTCTTTTGGNNNNTAGAAATCAATTTACATTGCGAGATCTTTGTGTTGGAAATTTTATTCCAACCGTTTCGGTAGTCTTTCGTAACAACCTTATTAATGAATTTCCAGATTGGTATTACTCATTGCCAATGGGTGATTGGCCTTTACATATATTGAATGCTGAGCATGGTGATATTTGGTTTATGAAGGAAGTAATGGGGGCTTATCGTATTCATGAGAAAGGAAGATGGTCTAGCATGAACATGATCGATAAAAAGAAAAAAATTATTAATTCTTTCTATATAATAAATTCATACTTAAATAATCGCTTTGAATCAGAAATAATGGCTTCTGTTTGGAAAAATTGGTTAGAAATTTCAAAATTATATGCTTTGGATGGCGAATCTAAACAATCAAGAAATTATTTTATGAAGTGTATTAAGAATTATCAAAAACGTGGTAATTTTTCGATTATAAATATCATAAAGTACTCTTTAGTGGTGTTTTTTCCGTACTTGTATAACAAATACAAGAATATTAATTATAAATAAGAAAATCGAAAAAAAAGTAAACATTCAGCGAATTCAGATTTTTGAAATAATCTCACAAAAATTCCTGAAGTTTGTTGAAGAATTGTATTTCGACGACCAAACTAATTTACTAGCATTCCGCATCTTCAATTTTTCAAAATCATATTTTTTATAATAATTCAAAATTTTTTCTGATATTTCAACGTTAGTAGGGTCTTGTGTCAACAAATATCCATTTTCCTTTGAAACAATTTCTGGTATTCCACCGATGTTGGGTGCAATAACTGGGATTCCACAGCTTTGAGCTTCCATAATTGAAACAGGAACACCTTCCGAAGCGCTAGTATTAATGAACAAATCAATATGATTTTTATGGTAAAAATTTAGTATTTCATTGTTGTTAACGTATCCGAATAATTGAGGAATGAGATTTTTAGATTTACTTTCTAATAACATTTGGATTTCTGTCATTAACGGACCATTACCAAAATGAAACCAAAAAATTTCTTTATCAGGCATCATTTCACAAAGGCATATTAATCCCTGAACAATTAGGTGAATTCTCTTAATTGGTAACAAAAAGGAGCAAGAAACTAAACGGATATTTCCATCATTGGAAGGTGAGGTTGTAAAGCCGGGATCTGGGACTCCTAATCTGGAAACAAAAAATTTTTTACTAATAGTTGGGTATCTAATAGAATAATAATCCTTTCCCTGGTCAGAGATAAAGAATAGTCTATCTAATAATTGATTACAAAATACTCTAAATGGGAAGTATCTTCCTTTTTTTCTTTCCTCATAAAGATCTCCACCATGTAACCTAGTAATTATTTTTATTGAAGGATTTATTGATTTAAACAAACATGCGCCAACCGAAGAATAATTGAACCAATAGGTATAGATTAAACAATCCTCAACATCTAAATCATTTTTGTAGAAATAATCAACCAACCAATTTTTGATTAGAACTGCAAGATTAAAAACCCAGAAGGTATGCTTTAAATTATAAAAAATGAATTTGTTTTTTGGAATTGAAAGGATCTCATGAATGAAAAATCTAGAAAAATATTTTTGGAAATTTGAAAAAGGTCTTTTCTTTTGATTAATTAGTTGTTTAGACAAATGTTTTTCTATAAAAATGTTTGGAAAGAAATTCTGATCAGTCCATTTACCTTCTGATAATGGAATTAACTGAATATTTTCAAAACTTTTTGTTAGGAAATGAATTTCATGCTTTAAAAATGGCCAATTGGCTTCCAAGGAATCCAAAATTAGGATAAGATTTTTCAAAATAGTTTTCCAAACCTAAGATTTTTCAATAATGGTTATTATGTTAAGTGAACAAATTTATCAAGACAAGAAAATAACATAAATTAATTTACCTAATTATATCTAATCTTACTGGTTATATAATCAACTTGGTCCTGTCTAAGCCCTGAATACATTGGCAGTGCCAATAACTCTTTGCTGGCTTGCTCTGAGACTGGTAATCCTTTGGACGGAATTGGCAAGCCGTGGCAAGGTTTGCATTGATGCAAAGGTTGTGGATAATAAATGTCGGAAGCGATCCCCGCAGCTTTCAACGCTTGTTGAACCTGCTCCCGTTGTTCGAATCGAACCATATATAAATGGTAAACATGAACCCGATTCGGGGCAACTACAGGTGGTTGAATACCAAATCCATTTAACTCCTTGTCATACCAATTTGCTACTTTTCGACGACCCTCGTTCCATTGATCAACATATTTAAGCTTAACTCGTAAAATTGCTGCTTGTATTTCATCCAGGCGGCTATTGTAACCCAGTAATTCGGGGAAATATTTTTTTTGCCATCCATGAGTTCTCAACATTCGTGCTAAGCGGGCGAGTTCGTCGTCGTTGGTCACCAACATACCACCATCCCCATACCCACCAAGATTTTTACTGGGGAAAAAACTAAGACAGCCAAAATCTCCGATACTACCTGTTTTTCGCCCTTTATATTCAGCGCCAAATGCCTGTGCGTTGTCTTCTATTACAATCAGGTTATGTTCTTTGGCGAATGATCCAATTTCATCCATATCAACAGCCTGTCCGTAAAGATGCACAGGGATAATTGCACGAGTTTTATTGGTGAGAGCGTCATCTAATAAATCGATGTTTATTAAATATGTTTCAGGATTGATATCAACAAAAACGGGGGTAGCACCGACATTGAGAACAGCCCCAGCTGTTGCAAAAAATGTATAAGCAGGGACGATTACCTCATCGCCAGGGCCAACCCCTGCTGCTCGTAAGGCGATTATTAGCGCATCTGTGCCTGAAGCCAAACCAATAGCATGTTTGACACCTAAATAATCTGCAATTTCCTTTTCGAAGGCTTTTTCATTGGGGCCAATAATAAATTTTCCTGAATTCAAAACATCTTGAATAGCTGCATCAATTTCTGGTTTGATAGACTGATATTGTGTTACTAGATCCAATAATGGAATCATACTCTCTCCTTTTTATGAAATTGGGGTGATGACGAGTCCACTCTTTTGATATTGATCTCCACAAGCGGGACATTTGGCGATTTCTTGATTATTATCGATTGTAAACTCCATACGAGTGCCACATTGGCAGTACCAACCTTGGATTTTTGCTGGATTGCCATGAACGAGAGCATAATCAGGCACATCCTTTGTTACAACTGATCCTGCACCAATAAAACAGAATCTTCCTAGTGTCACACCACAAACAATTGTAGCATTAGCCCCAATGGAAGCACCTTTTTTGACAAGTGTTTTTTTATATTCATGTTTCCGAATCACATGACTACGAGGATTGATGACGTTCGTAAATACCATTGACGGTCCAAGAAATGCATCATCTTCGATGATAACGCCAGTGTAAAGTGAGACATTATTTTGAATTTTTACATTGTCGCCAATCTTTACATCTGCTGCCACCAACACATTCTGTCCTAAGGAGCAATGTTTTCCAATTATAGCGGTGGACATTACATGACAAAAATGCCAGATTTTTGTGTTGTCACCAATTTGAGCGCCATCATCTATATAACTTGATTCATGCACAAAATAGTTCATCATTTCACCTTTGAAGATATGGATGGGATAGTGAATTAACAGAAATCACTTCTGTTGTCCTAATTTTATGGACAAGGTTGATTGATTGACGTGCATCTGCTATTCGGAAGCCTTCGCCTGCTAAGGTGAGTTCATAAACTTTGGTGTGCAGGTCTGTAAAACCACCTGAAAATTCGATTTCCTCTCCATCTACAGTGATTGAACGATAAGTGGTTTTACCAGATTGTTTTGCCTCTAAGGGTAAATCATTGTGATCAACCGATAGAAACCAGCGTACGGATGCATTCTCCAATTCAATGAATCCAGACATTCGCTTCGGATCGTTGTGAAATACTTTTACATCTCCAACCCTTCCAAACAACCACATTAATAAATCGAAAAAGTGGATCCCAATATTTGTTGCAACTCCACCTGATTTATTTTCATCACCTTTCCAGGATGTATGATACCAATTGCCACGTGAAGTTACATAGGTAAGAATTACTTCGTGTTTACTCGTGGAATTGTCTTGTTGAAGTTGTTCGCGTAACTTAACTAATTGTGGATGAACTCGCAATTGAAGGACATTGTAAATTGTTTGACCAGTTTCGGCTTCTATTTGTTCAAGTTGATCTAAATTCCAGGGGTTAATTACCAAAGGTTTTTCACAAATAACATTAGCTCCAACGCGTAAAGCAAGGCGGCAATGGGCATCGTGTAAATAGTTGGGAGAACAAATGCTTACCCAATGAACACGATTGTTTTCTGCATCTGGTCCACGACGCAGTTTTTCCAGGTGGCGGTCAAAGCGTTCAATTTCCGTGAAAAAACGAGTTTCAAACGAATAAGAATCGAGCAACCCAACCGAATCATGTGGATCAACAGCTGCAATTAATTTATTACCGGTATCCCGGATTGCTTTGAGATGTCTTGGGGCAATATATCCAGCTGTTCCAATAAGTGCGAAATTGCTCATATGTGTTTCTCCTTTAAATGCGATCAATTCAAACAATAAATGTTTTTACTATTATATCGTCCTTTAAAATATTTTGAAAAAAGGAAAATGAAAAATCCATGGCATTTTCAATCGAAAAAAAGGTCTAGATATTGGAAATTCTTTGGATTTCCAGAAAAAGATAAATAGTTCGTTTATAATTTAATCATTCAGACCCAAAAGGATTAAGCTAATGAATTTTGACCAATATTATTATGCAACCAGTTGTGGCAAGCCATATCATAGAAATGAAGAATGGTTGGATCTTTTTGGGAAAATTGCCAATCGGATAAAAGAGGAAATAGATCCTGGTACAGTCTTGGACGCAGGCTGCGCGTTTGGGTTTTTAGTGGAGAAATTAAGAGAACAAGGCGTTAAAGCATTTGGCTGTGATATTTCAGAGTTTGCAATATCCCAAACACACGAATCAATCAAACCGTTTTGCTGGGTAGGATCCTTGGTTGAACCACTTGAAAAAAAATATGATTTGATTGTCTCAATTGAAGTTTTGGAACATATAGATAAGGGAAATTCCGAAAAAGCTTTGATTAATTTATGTAACGCCAGTGATGATGTTCTGTTTTCTTCCACACCGTTTGACTACAAAGAGAGCACACATGTCAATGTCAATAATCCGGATTATTGGAGTGAGCAATTTGCCAAACAAGGTTTTTTTAGAGATGTCAATTTTGATGCATCGTTTATCACACCTTGGGCAGTTCGGTATCGGAAAAGAATTGAACCAATCCACAGAATTATTAAAGAATATGAACAAAAATTTTGGGTGATAAAAAAAGAAAATGCTGATTTACGTGAAGTAGTGTTAGACAGAATACCGAATTTAGAAAAACAGATTGAACTAAAAAATAAAGAAATCCAAGAAATTAAAAATAGTGAAACCTGGAGAGCTGTTCGAAGAATTTCTAAAATTACTAGGCATTTTCGAAAAAATGATTTTTAGGAATTCTCAAAAATCTATTATCTTTAATTGTTTTAAAGAAAAATAAATGAACAAAGAAATATCAGAAAATATTGATGTAACCCCCTTCTTTTCAATCGTTATCCTATTTTGGAATAATGAAAAATATATTGGAAAATGTTTGCAGTCTCTCAAAAATCAAACCTATAAAAATTTTGAAATCATCCTGATTAATAATGGATCCGATCAACCATTACCTCCAAATTTAGAAATTTCATCGCACAACGTTAAATCAATAAAATTGATTAAAAACATAGGTTTTGCTGCGGGGAATAATTACGGTGCAAAAATTGCAAAAGGTAAGTATCTCATAACATTAAATGCAGATGCTTTTCCTGAACCTGATTGGTTGGAAAAAATTAATTCAGCGATTGAAAAATACCCAGATTGTTCTTTTGCCTCAAAATTAGTGATGGCGGATGATCCAAAAAAATTGGATGGGACAGGTGATGTTTATCATTTTACAGGGTTGGTTTGGCGAAAAAACTACAATCATCTAATTGAAAATGTTAAGCTTAAAGAAGGAGAAGTTTTTAGTGCTTGTGGTGCAGCCGCTGTATATCCAAAGTATGCGTTTGATAAAGTTGGTGGATTTGATTCGGATTTCTTTGCTTACGTTGAAGATGTGGATTTGGGGTTTCGATTGAGATTAGCTGGATATCGGTGTATTTTCCTTCCAGAGGCGGTTGTTCACCATGTCGGGTCAGGAAGTACAGAGAAACGAAGTGATTTCTCTGTTTATAATGGACAAAGAAATTTGGTTTGGACTTTTTTTAAGAACATGCCAGCGATTTTATTTTGGTTGCTTTTACCAATCCATTTATTAATAAATGTTTTGGCAATTTTTGTTAATTTATTTCGCAATCAAGGAAAAATCACAATAAAAGCAAAACTTGATGCAATCCTATCAATAGATCAAATAATAAATAAGCGAAAATATATAATGACTAATAGGGTGGTAAGGATTTATGAAATACAAAAAATTATTGATTGGAGTTTAATTTCACTAATCGTAAAAATTGTTAAACATTAATTTATAATTATCTATTTTCACCAATTTCAATTGAGTTTCTTTCAATCATTAATCCACCCGGATTATTTTTGTATATTTCAATTACCCTATCAATAAAAGTTGTGTTACATGATTGCATATCAACAGAAAGATAAGAATCTCTACCAGACTCACTTATATTTTCAAGTAATTCGGGTTTAGGCGGTGATGTAAATATATTTCCATTCCAATAAAGATCAGGTATTACCATAGGCATCCAAGTGCATTCTGTAATAATAATTTCTTCAGATAATTCTCTTAAATCTTTGGCGCTTTGATAATATAAATCCATCGTTAAGTACATTGTGTAATATCCACGAATTTGATACCCAAATCCAACAAGAATTGCCATAATAACTACAAAGTTGATTATAATTTTTTTTGACTTAGAAGTACTATTAATTAATTCCCTAATCCCGATTAGAGCTGGGATGATAAGCAATGGATACATCGCTAACATATACCTTGGCCCCCATTGCAAACCACCAGCTGCGAGCCAGGCACGGACAAAAAAGCCTAAAAAGAAAACTGTTATGCCACCAAATGTAAAGAGGAAAAAATTTTTATANNAATAAATAAGAAAAACCAGAGCTATTATTGGGCAAATCAAAAGAAAGCCGTGAACAGACCTGTATAACCCTGGCTGTATAAGTACATATAAACAAATCGAAGTTAATGTTGCAGAAAAAAGGATTGCGACAAAACGAAGGTTTGAGAAAATTGACAACAATATAACAAATAAGAAGGAAACTGTTCCAAGAATTAATAATTCTCGTCCCAGGTCATAAGCAGATATAAATGGAGCATTAAACAATGTGTATGGTATATATTTTAATCCGATGCTTAGAAGGCCATTGAAATTTGTAAGGTTTTGGACAGCTTGCACATTTGGACTCAGGATATATCCCATTAACGAATAATTGACTATTGTCCAAATTATTGTTGTGATTCCGAAACCAATTGATAAAAGAAGGATCTTCCATCTCTCATGGAAAAATAATACTATCCAATATCCAGCGAATAACAAAACAGCTTCTGTTCTGAAAAATACCGAAATACTTCCAAATATTCCAGCTAGAATTAAATATCGATTGTCATTCTTATTTCTGTAAATTAACAATAAATATGTCGCAAACATCAAGAAGGCTACAGATAATGTATGTTCCCAAAAGGTTACACTATAGAAAAAAATTGGAGAACAAAAAGCGATAATTATTGCCACCACACAAGCAAGTTTATCTGAGCCCTTTGATAAATACTTTGTAATTTTTCCACTAAGGAAAACAATCATCGCGCCAGCTAAAGCAGGAAGAATGTAAAGACCACGAAATCCAAACAGCACATAAAAAGGTAAGCTCAATAAAGGAAAACCAACTGGCCACCAAGAAAAGATATCACCATCAATTTTTGAATAAAAGAATAATGCGATATTTTCATGATTAGGATCAAGCTCTTGACCAGGATAGATTAATTGAGAAGAAGGATTGTCTCGCTGCAAAACACTTTCGATGTATATTAATTTCCCCCCCTCATCAAGAGACCAGAAAATCCCATTTGGTTTTATGAAAGATAGTAATAAATAAATGAGAAGCGATGCTAATGTTATGATAATTAGATATTTATCGTTTTTATTTTTTCTTAAATCCATAAATTTTCCTTAAGTTTTGAAGAAAAAAACTTTCTTATAATAAGTTGCAACATAAAAATATAACAGGCTAAAGATAAAAAAAACCGAATTAATACCCAAACAGGTTTATCACCGACGAAATTATTTGTGAATTGTGTCAAGGCAATTGACCATCCATTCCATACAATAGGGCTTGCTTCTCCATTAATGAAAAATTGTGAAAAGTAATAGTGATAAGGCAATAAATGCCCAAATAAGTAAATAAAATCGACTATTAGTAAAAACAAAGGTATTATAAAAATCAAATTTTGAAGGTTGATAAATTTGAATAATCCAAAACACAATAAAAATAAAATAGGGAATAGGGCAGGATTGATAAACCTACCTTGAATTACAGGATATTTCCCTTGATAGTATCCTAGAATTGACAAAAATAGAAATGTTAAAGTTATTAGTATATATGAAATCAATACCCAATGAGTTTTGTTGATTTTTCTTAATTTTTCTTTGTAAATATATTTTCCCAATCCCCAGATTGAGATAAGACATAATAAGCTGAGAATTACCCATAATATTCTAAGGAAATTACTAGAGACTGCAATGCTACCATTCCACCAAATTATCCAAAAATGTTTAAATGAACTAAATAATGAATAATAAAGAGATGGTAAATTAAATTCAGGAGTCCAGATTGAAGCAAAATTTTCATACAGCGATATAAAACCTCTGTACCCAGTAAAATCTCCGTATAAGTTGAGATTTCTGTGGAAATATGGAATAGATATAAGAGCTATGAAAAAACCAGAAACGAGAATTTTCTTCAAAATGTTCTCGTCTTTTATATTGGCAAGAAAGGCTATTAGATAAGCGATAAAAATTCCTGCAAAAGCAATTTTTGTGATTAATCCCAATCCACCCACAATCCCTAATCCAACTGATGTCTTCCAAGATATTCCTCGTAATATAGAGTACGTTATTAGATAAATTGTCAATAAAGATATGATTTCCAGCATAATATCATTGGAAATCCTAGCGTTTGAAAAAGCTCTTTCTGGAAGGGAAATAGTTAGTAAGGAAACAAGGATTGAAAATTTCTCACCAAGCTCAAGTAAATCGTGACTGATTTTGTATGCAAGGAATACTGAAAAGATTGAAGCAATAACAACAAATATCCGAAGGACAAACAATTGGTCTAGAATATCTCCAGGAACTAATAGATATAATAGAGAAAAGAGATAATAAAACAAAGGTCCTTGAAATCCTTCATAACTATAACCTTCCAGAGTCATATTTTCATCATAAGTAAATTCTGGAGTTGGCCAATGGAATTTTGAATGTCTATTTGTTTCCAGGATACTATTAATAATTCGATCATCTAAAAAATCCTCACCGACAATTGGTGGTTTTCCAGTTTCACTGACCTTAATAATATAATCTAGGTGCTGTTCTTCATCTAACAATCCCCAAGGGGGGAGAGATAAAGAATATATCAATCCCCGGAAGAGCGCAAAAAATAAAATTAATATATAAGTATTATTTTTCACTTGTTTTGTCATGTCCTTATATACCTAGTATCTTCAATATAGAGCGTAGACAAAGATTTTTATCTAATTGAATACTGTCAAATTCACCACTATGATTTCTAAAAAAAAATTATGGATATTATGGCCATGGAACAAAAATAATCTTCATCTCATTTTTACTATTAGGTTCAATTTCTAAAAGTAGTGGCGTTCCTTCTTCATTTTCAGCCAATATCCAATCGTATGGAGACCAAACAACCAGATAATAATAATCCGGTTCTATATTATTTAATACAAGAAAACCATCATTTGTTGTAAATCCATGAATGTCGCCTTGTTTCTCGTCTGGGCCAGAAATAATTGGTGGAACACTATTATTATCCCCAATAGACGGCATTAAATAAAAAGCTGTGTTTTGAATTAGTTGCGAATTGATAGGAGAATAGAGCACTGCACTTAAAGAACCTAATCCACTATTTGGTTCTAGTACATCAGGAAATGAAGTTATGTCTTTTAGATCTATAATTCCTGAATTGAAATTCGGTTCAGGATATCCTTGATCTTCAGTAATTTGAGGTTGGATCATCGGATAAATATATGAAATATTGGTTTCTGGTGTTTTTGTTGATCTATCATAGATGCATGAACTTAATAAAATAAATGGGAATAAAAAACAAATAAAGGATCTGTAAATAGATAATTTCATATAAAACCCTTTTCAAAATTGCATTAAATTAAAAAAATACAGATTGAATCTCTTTGATTATATATCAAAAACACCTTATGAAAAAATCATAAAGTGCTTTTGATATTTGTATAAATTAATTCTCTAAAAACTAATTTAGAAATCTGATAATAATTTATGGTTGCGTAAAAATACCATGCATCATAAATGTGTCACCATTTGTATTTAGGTAATTAGTAAGTTGAACGAATCCGTTTATTGCAACATCCGAGGTGACTTGTAATGAGCCTACCCATCCACTAGGTATCAATGCTTCTACGTTGTCGCCTGATGCAAGACGGTGGTTTCTCATAATTGAGCCATTTGCGCCAATATCAAGATTAGTAACAACAATATTATCTGCATCGGTCAATTGACCATCTGAATTTTTATCACAGATTGTGATTGGACATTCTATTTTTGAAGGAGTGTAAGTTAAGGTAATTGTGCCTGGATTCCCAGTTTGATTCTGGATCGTTACAACTGATGCGAATCCATTGGTTAAGCGTTTTGCAATGAGAGGAACAAACATTGTTGTATCAGTACCACCTGCTGGATTAGCTTCATAGGCTGCTGCTCCTTGATTGAGGCCAGCATTAATGTAACGGTTTTGAACAAATGTTACAACGTTTCCAGGTGCGTTGACAACACAAGAACCATACCAATTAGCAGGGTATGATGATCCTCCAGTATAAGCATTAAAATTGTAGGCTGCTTTATTGAGAACTGAATCCGGATTTGAAACCACAAACGATGTTGGGTTTGGACTGTTAGGATCTTTAACACAAGTCAATGTAATATCACCGGCAGCAATTGCCCCACCACTTAAGTTTTGAACGGTTACAACTGAATTGAGACCATTAGATAACCTAGAAAAGAATGAAGCTATTGTCCAACTAACATTTAATGATTCGTTAGGGAAGGCATTAATTGTTTGCAATGTGTTAGAACCAAGGAAAATATTACTTACAACTGCTAACGAGCCACTTGATGTCATTACCACTGCAGAACCAAACCAATTGGATGGCAAATTTGATTCTTCGGCCAAATCATATTCATACATTGCATTTGGTTGTAATCCGGTAACATTCTTTGTATGAGCTAAAGTGCCATTTAATGAGATTAATTCTACAGAGAAATCCATACTTGTTGTTCCCACATTTTGAATAACAATTTGCGAATTGACTGTTCCTGAAGCACTAACTCCTAAGTGCGCTGCTAAAGGAATATACCATTTAGTGCTCCCTTGGGTATAGCCTTTATAAGCTCCACTTGATGGAGTTTGATTTCGGGCTAAAACTTGAACAACTGCTCCTAAAGGTTGAGTAGATGAAATCGCTGCAGAACCTTTACCGGATATCATTGTCCCATCAAAATATTGTCGAATTTGACGTTGACCTAAGGCTGGGATTGTGAATGATTCATTTGCATCATCAGCGTCCCAGTTTGCACCACCTTCAAGCAGGTAATCAACATTTACTAATGCTTCCTCAGAACCAAAATTGACTAATGTGAAATTTGTACTGAGGGTTTTTGTAGTTGATGCTGCGAATACAGTAGTAACGATGAGAAGAATAATTATTGCAGCTAACGTAAAGCTTCTAAATAATTTTTTAGACATATTGTCCTCCTAAAAGACGAGATTGATTTCTTTCAATTTTAATTGATTATAAAGATTAATAAATAACACTTATGGATTAATGGGTAATTTTTAAAACACTACTTATACCTCTTTGGTATTATGAGAGTGTTGAAAAACAAGTAGTTAATTGACAAAATAGACGAAATTTGATTCAATACAGGAAAATAACAAAGAGGTGACCAGTATGGATCAAGAACGATACGCTGAAACAAGAAAACAATCATTCTATGGTGATTATTTTTACGATATGGTGGTTCCACAAGACCACTTCTTTCGCAAATTAGGGGATTTAATCGATTGGAGTCACTTAACAAAGAAACTAATCAAGCTATATAGAGGAGAAGGATTAGTTGGCGACCCCCTTTTGATCCAGGAATGCTACTCAAGATCGAATTGGTTGCATATCTCTACGATCTCTCAGAACGACAAGTGGAAGAATACCTGAATGACACCCTATCAGCCAAATACTTTGTTGGTCTGGCAGTAGACCAACCTGCACCAGACCATAGCACACTGACCGTATTCCGCAATCGAATGATCCAGCGAGGAAAACAAAAGGTATTTACAGAAATGCTAGCAGAGATCGTACAGATTGCTCTGGAAATGGGAGTAAAGTTCGGGTCGATTCAGATTGTTGATAGTGTTCATAGCATAGCCAATGTCAACACAGCTAAAGATAAAAAACGAGAAGATAAGAGAAAGAGTCCCCGAGACCCAGATGCCAAATGGGGGGTAAAACACAAACACAAGGTAAAAACGCCAGAAGGTATAGAGATTGAACAAAGAGAATACTTCTATGGATTCAAAGCGCATGTCAGTATGAATGCAGAGACAGGAATTATTAGTAGTTTGGACATAACCCCGGGTAGAGCATTTGATGGACATCATTTTTGCTCTCTGGTAGACAAAGATTTAGAACAATCCTTACCGTTGAAAACATATGCAGGCGACAAAGGATATGATGATAGTAACAACCATTACTATCTAATCCACAAAGGGCTGCATTCAGCCATTCGTTTGAAAGAAACCCGGATCAAAAAGAAAGACAAAAACAAAGAAGTGTGGTTGAATTTGATCAAAACAACTGAGTACCAACAGGGAACCAAAGAACGATATAAAATTGAACGAAAATTTGGGGAAGCAAAGCAAGGGTATGGATTAGGTAGGTGTCGGTATGTCGGAAAAATGAAGTTTGCTTATCAGGCACATATTACGGACATGGTACTTAATTTGAAACGGATGGTGAGACTGCTTACAGGTGTTGGATTTAAAACGAAAGGAGTAGTGATGAGATAGCCAGGGGACAATTGTCGTTACTGGCAGAAATGGAGAAAATTTAGAACCATTAAAAGCAAAATTATGTATTCAAATTCATAAATTTTGATCCAAAAAGTGATTTTATACTTAATTGGAAAGTAAATTTTGCCAAAACTTGGACTTAATCAACACCCTCATTATTATTTTTGTTTATTTGATATTGTTTTTATTATTTACAATTTTAAGTAAAATCCAAGATACTTCCGCCAAGATTGAAAGGAATCTAAATAGAACGACAGTAATATTAATGATGTTTAAATTCACTAAGAAAAAGTTATTTAAAATGAAGAATAATGTTGCTTCTCTAAATCCGATTCCAGCCGGGACAAAAAAAATGAGAAATCCAGTTAACCAAGATGCACAAGTGGCAAACATTGAATCAATAATCGATAAGGATTGATTTCCAAGAAATAATAAAATTTCATTAAGGCAATTCGCTAGAAAAAACCAATGGAGAAAGAAGAAAAATACACTTAAGAACCAATTCTTTAATAATCCTGGGTTAAATTCGATAGTTCCGAAATTAAAGAAATTTATCTTTGAAAAATTTATAAACCTGAAACCTCCTGAAATGATTAACCAAACAAGAAGAGGAAGGGCAAATATAAGCAATAAACCAAGATAAAATTTATCTTTCAAATACGTTAGGTTTATCCAAATAAAGATTAAGAGAAGATTTGCCGTAATTGTAGATGCAAGTTCTAGGATTGATACAGAATTAGATTTATTGTAAGAAATGGAAAATTTTTGAAATAACCATTCGCTTCGGCTTAAATATCCCCAAACCGAGCCAGGAAGATATCGTGGAATAAATGATAATGTGTAACCTTTGATTAATTCAAAAAAATTTTTTTGGATTTTCCAGAAACTCTCTTCTAAAAGAATGTACCAGGCAAGAATCTGAATAAAAATAGCTATAAAAGCAAAAATAAATGCATAAAAAAAATGAATTAACACCGTATTAGCTAGTGAAAAATTTACAATTGAATTAATGGATAAATAGACCTGATAGAGTAATAACATCCCCCCAAGAATTAGACCGAAAAAATATAAATATTTTCTTTTATTCTTTCGTCTGTTCATTTAATCCATTTTCTTTGCAACTAATATATATCCCTGTGCAAATATTCCATTTTTATCGAATACCCTATCAACCCAAAAAGAAGGTACTGTAATCAAAAGAAAGTTTAGGAAAAGAACTACATATTTTAGTAATGGAATTTGCCAAAAGGCTGATACAAATAAGTTTGAAACTTGATGTCCTAAAAATGATAATAGACTTCCTTTTGAAGCTATTTCCACTATGTCAAACCTATTTCTAGTAAATATTTCAATCAAACCATATTTAGTGAACCGATAAAAATCAAATGGTTCTTCATGTAATCGGCTGAGGTGAGGAACACTGATAATAAAATATCCATTAGGCTTTATGATTTTATGAATCTGCTTCAAAAAATGATCGAAATTTGGAATATGTTCCAATACTTCAAAACTAATGGCACAATCAAATTGATTCTCCCGAAATGGATTTTTAACCAGAATATTTCCTAAATATGTCACATCTTCATTGTAAGGAATTATATCAATTCCTTCATATTTTGATACATTTTTAGATAGTATAGCCTTGTATGGGGAGTAACCACAACCTATATCTATTAAATTTCCTCGAATATATTTTTGGGTAATTGGTATTGTTAGTTTATATTGAGAATAATAAATTGGAGAGAGCATTTTCCTCATTTTTGATTTTGATAAATCTAAATCAATTTTCTTTCTTGATGACTTGATAAATGTAGAAAGCATAAGTTTATTCATGCTGAAAAAAAACCGATTTGTATAAATGGACAATTTCCTTCCCAATTACATCCCAATCAAAATATTGTATTGCACGTAACCTTGAATTTCTACTTTTAATTAGCCATACCTCCTCATTTAATAAGTAGAACAAAATTGCTTCCGACAAAGCTTTCGGGTTTTTAGGTGGAACAAGTGTGCCAACATCATCATTGATTACATCAGGTATTCCACCAACATTGCTGCCTATACAAGGTGTGCCACAAGCTAACGCTTCAACTAATACTACTCCTTGACCTTCTTCAATTGATGGGAGAATAAATAACTTTGACTTCTGTAACCATTCTTTCACAGAATCTTGGCTGATTTGACCTAAAAAAATTATATTGTCTTTTAAGTTCAATGATTGTACTAGATTATTTAGTTTTTTCTTTTCATTTCCTTCTCCAATTATAATTAATTGAATATTTGGATACGAATCAATTACGGCAGGCATAGCCTTGATCAAAAATTCGATGCCTTTTCGCTTAATTAATGCTCCAGTACAAATGATCAGATTTTCACGATTCTCAGAATTGGAAATAAAAGATCTGGTATTAACCCCATTTGGGATTACTTCGATTTTGTTATCTAGATTCTTAAATCTATTTACTTCTTTTTTTAGACTGTTACTGAGAGTAATTATCTTTTTTGACCCTCTTAGTGTATTATATGTAATTCCTTTGGCGAATGATAATTTGGAAGCTTTATAAATATCACTTCCTTGAAGAGTAATGATGTATGGTTTACGAAAAAGAAGTTTGTTAATCCATGCATTGAATCCTGCAATAGTCCAATTCGCATGAATAATGTCACAATCTTTTGAGTATCTAAATACAGCAATAAGCTGTGATATTACAAAGGGGAAAATAGCATATTTACCAATTCTTTGAGTTTTCCAAGCTTCAGGAATTCCACCTGGTTCTCTATGAAGATTTTACCATTTTATTGGTAGGTATCTTGGACGATATATTTCGATTCCATCAATAAATTCATGAGTTTTAGCGTTAGGACTATGGCTAGCAATAACTTTGACCTCTACTCCCTGACGAGAAATTGCCTTAGCTGCTTCTAGGATAAATGGAGCTCTGCTATCATCCTTCCATCTAGGAAATGCGGTTGTAACAATACATACTTTCATTTTTTTATTGAAATGAATTTTTTTCTGAATTACTTTTAGAATACCCAATCTCCTCCAGCATCTTCCGATTGCTCGCAATCAAATCTGCCAACAAACCATTCAGCATGGTCTGAAAGCCAACAATCAGCAGTATCGAGGCCAGGATGACCGATTGCACATGCCCGGCACCTTGACCCTGGAGGAAAAAGACGAAGTAACGAACGGCTAAAACCCCACCCATAAGGATGAGGAGCAGCCCAATACTAAAAAACACCCGAATGGCACGATACATAGCATAAGCTCGAATGATCGTGATGGTCGAGTGAATTAAATAATCCCCGATTCCATGCATCAAACGCGAAGGACGGCTTGGGGGATTGGTACGCACCGGAACCGATGCAACGCTGATATTTCGATTACCAGCCTGAATCAGAGTTTCCAATGTATAGGAATAATTGGAAAGTACATTGGTTTTTAATGCCGTTTCACGCGTCATTGCCCGAAATCCGCTGGTAGCGTCGGGGATATCCAGCCCGGATGCTTTGGACACTACATAACTCCCAAAAGTCTGAAGTTTCCGTTTTAAGGGGGTAAAAGCCTCTTCCGTCGCCACACCACGATCACCGATCACTAATTCGGCTTTTTCATCCAAAATTGGTTGAATTAATTTAGGGATGTCAGCCGATACATACTGGTTATCTGCATCCGTATTGACAATAATATCCGCTCCTAAACGAAGACAGGCATCCAGGCCGGCTTTGAAAGCACCAGCTAATCCCTGATTCTTTTTCAAGCGAATTACATGATCAGCGCCACTATTCTTGGCTACTTCGGCTGTATCATCCTCACTACCATCATCGATTACCAACACTTCAATCTGATCAACGCCTTCAATGCTCCTGGGGAGAGTTTTCAGGGTCTCGGGTAAAGTAAGTGCTTCGTTATAGCAAGGAATCTGAATAATGAGTTTCATTTTTTAGGAGTTTTTTTATTTTTGCTTAGTATATCATAGGCATCAATTAAAAAACTGATTTTACCAATCAAATAATTTCACCCAAACACAAATCTATTAATTGATCATCCGGCATAAGACTTGCATCTTAATCTTGTATGATTATGAAATTTTGGAGGTTCTGATGAAACGATTTCTTGTAATTTTATTATTTGTCCTCATTTTGACAGCTGCCTGGTTCCGATGGTTAGATGAGATCGATCCGGCTGTAGTCAAAGCTGATTTTGCAACGCAAAAGGTGGAATTCAAAGAAAAAATGGCTGATTTTTCATTCAAGCGTGAATTATCACAAATAACAACAGCTTTGGATAAATTTTTCTCTCCAGCGGAAGAGCTTGATGAACAGGATTATGTCTTCGAGTATCCAACTGTAGACTTCTCGATAGAAGAAACATCTGATGAACCAGAAAT
>NPIE01015941.1_pt1 | contig 19211 bp, 15 predicted proteins | sample 8637661 | NCBI WGS metagenome assembly NPIE01 (sample SAMN07420842, study PRJNA396082) | bioreactor metagenome | isolation source: sample BA12 brine-fed electro-methanogenic bioreactor BA | place: Japan: Kochi | collected 2016-12-09
TGGGTTTATTTGCGTTTATTTGCGGTTCGAAACAGCTTTTTGGACCGCTGGAGACACTCGCTGAATATCGGCTGAGTCAACTACCTAATCAGGTAAATGAAAACGGCCCGCATCGGCGGGCCGTTTTTCGTCCGGCGTCGGCTCGCTGCTCAGCGCAGTTTGGCCTCGAACAGCATATCGACACCTTCGTTACCAAGACGAAGCTTGAAGCCGGCCTGCTCGTAGACCTCGGCCAGCGCCTCGTAGCTGGCGCGCTGCGCGGCCAGAGCCTCCGGGGTCTCAGCGCCTCCCAGGGCCTGCTCGGCGATCTCCATCAGCGAACTCAGCACGCCGAAGTCCATGCGTCCGGCCAGCAGCAGATCGTCGGCATCCGATTCCTGCATCGCTTCGGACAATGCAGGCACGTTGTCTTCGCCGATTGCGATGCCGAGCGCGTTCTGGCCCATCGCCATCCAGGCTTCCAGGCCGGTGCCCTGCAGTTGCGGCAGCGCATCTTCGGGCACGCGCTGCGGTGCGCTACCGGGTTCCATTGGCAACTCGGCCAGAACCGGTGCAAACATCTGCGCCATGCCGACCAGTACCTGCGGGTTGCGCATGTAGAAGCTCAGCGTGCCGCCGCCGGTCGGCAGTGCGCCTTCGGTTCGAAGCTGGCTCATCTCCAGGAACGCACCCTGCAGGTTGGTGATGATCGGCGGGATCGGCCGGGCCAGGTTGTCTTTCCATTCCGGTGCACTCTGCGCAATCGCGTCAAAAGCCCTGCAGGCTGGCGGTTCGGCAATCCAGCCGTCGACCAGTGAGCGTGCAAACTCGCGCGCCGCCAGCAGGTCGAAAGCAAGGCCGAAGTTGATCAGGCCGCGCAGCTCGCGATCGATGGCGACCGGGGCACGGGCGATCGGCACGATGGCCGAGGCAAGCTCCGGCGCCATTTCCTGGCGCAGCAGCAGGTCGGCCCGCGTTTCGCTGAGCTGCGTATAGCCGAACACCATGCGCGGCAGTTTGGCCGTGAGCGCCTGGTATTCCGATACGCAGGCGGCATCGGCGCGCATGGCTTCTGCAATTTCGGTACCGCCGATCAGGGCCACCGGGGAGCGCGCACCGATCAGGTCTGTGACCGTGCGCTGCCAGTCGATGAAGCCGCTGCCGTAGGCGGTGAAGCCGAGGTCGCGGTTGAAGGCACCGAGCGTTTCGGCGCGAAACGGCGTCGGCGGGCTGTAGTGTCCGGCAACCCGGGCCAACAGACTTGTCTGGTCCGGAATCAGTCCGAAGGTCACCGAATCCTCGTCGAGGGCCAGGGCGACACCAAAGCCCGATTCGATTTCGATCCAGGTCACTTCGACGCCGTCGATGTCGCGTCGCTCCAGCGGCTGGTCAAGGTCCGCCTCGATGCGGCCGATCAGTGCGACGAAGGCATCCCGGTCGGCCAGTTCGATCTGTGCGAAGGGCAGCAGGTCGACGCCGTAGAAGGCGTAGTACGGGTTGGCGTTGAATCCGGCCGCTTCCCAGCCGGCACGGGTGCTCAGATTGCCGGCTTCCCTGACCAGGGCGCGCACGGCCGGCGGCAGCTCCTCGTCCTCGGACAGTGCATCGAGCATCGCCTCGTTGCTGACATTGGAGGCCTCGTTGATCGCCCAGAACTTGTCGATCAGCGCATCAGGCAAGCGCGCCAGGTTGGCGTAGAGGTAGGCCGTTTCGGCATCGACGCCGGCCAGCAGCCCGTTGCCGCCGTCGGCGGCTTCGACATATCCAGGTGTCGCACCGGCATCCGGGCCGGGATCATCGGATTTGCCGCAGCCGGTCAGGGTCAGGACCGAGGTGATCAGGATCAACCAGATCGATTTCATTGCAAGATTCCCGAGTTCATGTGGTGGTTATAGTGTTATACAACAGTAACACACTTGTCAAGCCAGAAAGTCAGTGGCCGCGCCCGAGACGAGTCGTTTCTGAGGCGAAAAATCCGGTCTTTCGCAGGATTTCAGCAACCGACCGGTCGCGCATTGCCGATCATAACCGGTGATAATACCGCCGGAGTCGGCCGAACAGTCGCTGCCGGCAAGTCCGGTGGAGGAAAGTCCGGGCTTCACAGGGCAGGGATGCCGGATAACGTCCGGTGGAGGCAACTCTAAGGATAGTGCAACAGAAATGAACCGCCAGTTAAACTGGTAAGGGTGGAAGGGCAGTGTAAGAGACTACCGCCTTTCTGGTAACAGAAGGGGCATATGTAAACCCCATCCGAAGCAAGACCGAACAAAAGCATATGGCGGCCCGTCAGCTTTAGGTAGGTCGCTGGAGCCTTTTGGCGACAAAAGGCCTAGATAGATGACCATTCACGACATAACCCGGCATCNNGGGTGCGGTAAGAGCGCACCGCGTCACGGGTAACCGTTGACGGCATGGCAAACCCCACCCGAAGCAAGGCCAAATAGGGATGCGATGGCGTGGCCCGCGCTGCATCCGGGTAGGCTGCTCGAGGCGGCTGGTGACAGTCGTCCCAGATGAATGACTGTTCTCGACAGAACCCGGCTTACAGGCCGACTCCTTTTTCCAATCAGGTTTCGTCTTGCGCGGCGCGCGCCCGGGCGACTCGTTCGTCGTTGCGCCTGCGCTGATCATCGAATATTGGTTGGGCGCCGCATTCCAGGCACAGCCAGCATTCAAGTTCGTGGACTTCGATTTGCTTGCCATTGTGTTCAATCGACTGTGAGAATCGGGCCGTTTCCAGCGCGCAGTTGCGGCAGATCCTGCAAATCGGCTTATCTTCTTTCACGGCGGCAGACTCCAAATCCCCTCATTCCGGGGACAATTTGCTCATGATGAGCGATCGGACACCCGGCTGCAAGCTGCCGAATGTGTAATTACTGATACCTGACTACCGACTGCAGATTGCGTATTTTGGCCACTGGCAGCATCATGACGGCTCCGCGAGACTGGCGGCGAACAGGAGCCCGGCCCCCTCCGGCACCTGTTGCAGCCCAAGCTGCTCAGCCTGACCAGCTCGCGCCCAGGCGCCTTGGGTCGGCGGCCTGGTCGTCGTCGGCCACGGCGTGGGTGCCGCCGAAGTAAAGGCTGAGGCCGGGCCAGCGCCGGGTGCTGGGCATGTGCTGCTGCAGCCAGTCCAGTGCCTCTTGCGGCCAGTCCTGCGGAAACGACTCGATCGCCAGCTCGTCGAATTCCAGATGCATGCGCGGCGCGCTCACCGCCTGCGCCAGCGGCATGTCGAAGTGCATCAGGTTGCACAGCACCTGCGCGATTGCGGTGCGAATCCGGTTCGAGCCGCCACTGCCCAGAAGAATGCGCCGGCCCTGGTGTTCGACCAGCGTTGGCGCCATCATCGATGACATCCGCTGCCCGGTCGGCCATTGGCCGAACCCGGCCCGATTGAGATCCTGCTCGCCGAGCATGTTGTTGAGCATGAAACCCAGCCCCGGCACGACCTGACCGCAACCTTCGCCGTTGGAGAGCGTCATCCCGACCAGGTTGCCCGCACCATCGCGAATGCTGATATGACTGGTGCCGCGCGAGACCTGCAGCGAAGCCGCGCTGATCGATTCAAATGCCCGGTACAAGGTCCGCCGGTTGCCGATGCACTCCGGTCGCTCAAGCTCGAGGCGTTGCTGCTCACTGCTGTGCATGGCCGCAATCAGCGCCTGCAGATGCGCCGCCGAACCGAAGCTCGCGTCCGGTGCCAGAAATCGATCCAGCGCCTGGGTCATCAGGGCCACCATCATGCCGCCGAAGGCCGGCGGTGGATTGGACCAGACCCGCGTCCGTTCGCCCAGCCGCCATTGCATCGGCCGTCGCCAGTGCACTTGATACCCGGACAGGTCTGCCAGCGTGAGATGGCCGCCACCCTGCGCGCTCACCGCGGCCATCGTGTTCGCGATCGCACCGGAATAGAAGGCTTCGCTGCCCTCGCGCGCGACCCACTCGATCAGCTCGCCAAGATCGGCGTTGTTCACGCGCTGTCCCGGTTCGGGCAACGCCGCATCCGGTCCGGACAGACCGAACATGTGCGCTGCCTGCGGGGTCGCGCGCACGATCGGCTCGAGGATCCGCATGGCCTCGACCTGCACTGCATTCAAGGCCCAGCCAGCCCGTGCCAACCGGATCGCAGGCCGGACCAGTTCGGTCATCGGCCGGCTTGCAAAACGCCGATGCAGCGCCTCCAGCCCGGCCACCAGCCCCGGAACCGCCGCCGAGCCCAGCCCGACGTGGAATTCCTGCCGGGTGGTGCCGAAGTTGCCATGAATCGGGTAGAACTCGACCCCGTCGATCCGCCGGGTCCGCGGCGTATGGACGAAGCAGTCCAGCAGCAGCGGCGCGCGACCGCGCATGCGCAGCAACGCATGTCCGCCGCCACCGGGTGAACACAGCACCGGCTCGACCACGCAGGCCGTCCACACCGCCGCGATCAGCGCATCGACCGCATTGCCGCCTTCCCGCAGCACTTCAGCAGCCGCACGCGTCGTCTCCGTGTGCCCGCTGGCCACCCTCGCAACCGAATTCTTCATGACCCAATTCTGCCGCATTCCACCTTCGTTCACATCGATGCATTGGGGCGCCTCCGCCCTGTCAGGCCTGATTCGAGCAGCATTTCCGCGCCGGGTTTACTCGCGCCATGGCGGAGTTCCGAGGCCACCACAATGCTGGTGCAGACGGCGGCCTCGCCCACATCGGCGATGCGAGCCGCGACATCCTCGCGTGTCGAATCTGCTGGTCTCGGGGGTCCGTCCGAATTTGTGCGCCCGATCACATCTTGCGCTCGCTGTACATCCATTCAGCGATTCGGCTCCAATCCCGCGAGTCGCGCTTGCTGCCTGAATTTCCTTGCAATTTTCGCTTGACAGGCTTGCGCTGTCCGTCTATTGTGGCGCTTAGTGGGAAAATGTGGGAATTAGTGGAATACGTGCCCAGATCATGTTCTTCGGTGAAACCTCAATCAATCTCGACACGAAGGGCCGATTGGCGCTGCCGACCCGTTATCGCGATGCGGTCGAGGAGGCCTCGGGCAATCGCCTGGTGCTGACCTATTCGGCATTCGATGCCGGATGTCTGTGGTTGTATCCCGAGCCGGAGTGGGAACGGGTTCGTGATCAGGTCATGCGCCTGTCCACGTTCAATGCCAGTCATCGCAGCCTGCAGCGTCGCCTGGTCGGGTCGGCGACCGCGCTCGAGCCCGACGGCAACGGTCGGGTGTTGCTGCCGCAGACGCTGCGCCAGGTCACGGGGCTGGAGAAGCGCGCGGTGTTGATGGGCATGGGTGCGCGCTTCGAGATCTGGAACGAGAACGTGCTCAATCAACGACGCGCCGAAGAAGAACGCGCCATGCAGGAGCAGCCATCCGCCGAAATGGCCGAGCTGGTTCTCTGACATGGCGCATGTTTCGGTGCTTGAGGAGGCGGCAGTGGACGCCCTGAACCTGCGTGAGGACGGAATCTACCTCGATGCGACCTTCGGTCGAGGCGGCCATTCGCGCCGGATTCTCGAGCGCCTCGGCGCGGACGGTCGTCTGATCGCGCTGGATGTCGACCCGGAAGCGATCGCGCACGGCAACCAGCAGTTTGCCGATGAGCCGCGCCTGCGCCTGCTGCGGCGTAATTTTCGCGACCTCGGCGCGGTGGTGCATGAATTGGTGCCGAGCGCTCGGGTGGACGGCATTCTGATGGACCTCGGTGTGTCCTCGCCTCAGCTTGACCAGGCCGAACGCGGCTTCAGTTTCCGCAGCGACGGTCCGCTGGATATGCGCATGAACCCCGACCAGGGCGAGTCGGCCGCCGACTGGCTGGTGCGGGTCAGCGAGCGGGAGCTTGCCGCCGTGCTGCGCGAGTTCGGCGAAGAGCGCTTTGCCCGCCGCATCGCGCATGCGCTGGTGGTCGCGCGTACCGAGCAGCCGATCCGCACCACGGCTCAACTGGCGGCTCTGATCGAGTCGGCCGTCCCGGCCGGGGCGCGCCGTGCCGACCGGATCCATCCGGCCACGCGCAGCTTCCAGGCCATCCGGATCGCGGTCAATGATGAGCTGGGCGCGCTGGACCAGGCGCTGTGCGATGCGATCGAGGTGCTGGCACCGGGTGGCCGGCTGGTCGTGATCAGCTTTCATTCGCTCGAAGATCGACGCGTCAAACAGGCGATTCGTGCCGCCGAGCAGGGTCCGGCACCCAGCCGGCGGGCACCGACCGCGCCCGTATTTCAGGCGCGCCTGCGCTCGATCGGCAAACTGCTGCGGCCGGATGCTGCCGAACAGGCGGCCAATCCGCGCGCGCGCTCGGCCCGGATGCGGGTGGCCGAGCGCATCGATCCCGCTGTGGCCGGAGACGCGCGATGAAGTCCTGGCTGACGCTGCTGGGCCTGCTGCTGGCGGTGGTGATCAGCGCGGTCGCGCTGGTTGCGCTCAAGCACCAGGGCCGCCAGTTGTTCATCGAACTTGAAAGCGAATCGCGCGAATACGACCGACACCAGGTCGACTGGTCGCGGCTCCAGATCGAACTGGCCTGGCTGGGCGAGTCCGGTCGGATCGAGCAGCAGGCCGGAGTGCAGCTCGGGATGGATGCCCCGGCACGGATTGGCGTGATGGTGATCGACCATGACTGAGCCGCGCCCCGAGTTCATTCAATGCCGTCGTCGCCTGGCGCTGCTGGTGGCCTGCATGGCGCTGGCCTGTTGCGCCTTGCTCGGCTTCGCGATCCGTTGGCAGGTGGTGGATACCGAGTACCTGCAAGGCGAGGGCGAGGCGCGTTTTCTGCGCCAGGTCGAAATTCCCACCATGCGTGGTCGAATCATCGATCGAAACGGCCAGCCGCTGGCGGTTTCGACCCCGGTCGAATCGGTCTGGGCGCATCCGGGCGAGCTGCTGCAGGCGGCAGATCGCATTCCGTTGCTGGCCAGCCTGCTGGAGCAGGACGCCGAGGCCATCCAGCGCCGTCTCAGCCAGCGTGCCGATCGCGAGTTCGTCTGGATCGTTCGGCGCATCCGGCCGGAGCTGGCCGAGCGCGTTCGCGAGCTCGACATTCCCGGTGTGTTTCTGCAGCGCGAGTACCGCCGCTTCTATCCGACCGCGGAAGTCAGCGCGCAGGTCGTGGGCATGACCAACATCGATGAGGTCGGCCAGGAAGGACTCGAGCTGGCCTATGACAGCTGGCTGACCGGTCGGACGGGCCTGAAGACGGTCATCCAGGACCGGCTTGGACGCACGGTCGAAAACGTCGAGCTGCTGCGCGAGGCCGAACCCGGGCGCGATCTGCAGCTGACCATGGACCGCAGGCTGCAGTTCCTGGCCTGGCGTGAACTGGCCGCGACCGTGGCCGAGCACGGTGCCCGGTCGGGCTCGGTGGTGGTGCTGGATGTGCGCAGCGGCGGCATCCTGGCGATGGTCAGCGTGCCGTCGTTCAACCCGAACTCGCGCGAGCGCGAGAATCCCGAGGGCATCCGCAACCGGGCCGTGACCGATGTGCTCGAACCGGGTTCGGTGATCAAGCCCTTCGTGGTTGCCGCCGCAATGGAAGCCGGTCTCGCCTGGCCGGAGATGCCGATGGACACCAACCCCGGCTGGATGATGGTGTCCGGGCATCGGGTGCAGGACGTGCGCAATTTCGGCGCGCTGACGCTGACCGGCGTGCTGACCAAATCGTCGAATGTCGGCGTGGTCCAGTTGGCCAACGCGATGGACGCGCAGCACATGTGGAGCATGTATTCGCGCCTCGGCTTCGGCCGCGTCAGCGGCAGCGGCTTTCCCGGTGAATCGGCCGGCGTGTTGCGCGATCACCAGCGCTGGAGAAAGCTCGAACAGGCCACGCTGGCCTACGGTTACGGACTTTCGGTCACGCCGCTGCAACTGGCGCGGGCGATGGCTGCCGTTGCCGATGGTGGCCGGCTGCGCGAGCCCAGTTTCATTCTCGGTTCGAGCAACCCGGCGCAGAGCATCATGGACCCGGGTCTGGCACGCGAACTGGCGCTGATGCTCGAGACCGTGACCGAGCCCGGGGGGACTGCGACGCGTGCGGCGGTCGACGGCTACCGAATCGCGGCCAAGACCGGCACCTCGCGCAAGGTCGGCGTGTCCGGCTACAGCGACCGGTACGTGGCCAGCATCGCCGGCTTCGCGCCGGTCAGCCAGCCACGGCTGGCCGTGGTGGTGGTGATTCAGGACCCGTCGGGCGAGCAGTACTACGGTGGCCAGGTGGCCGCGCCGCTGTTCGGGCGGGTCATGGCCGATTCAATGCGCTTGTTGAACGTACCGCCGGACAATATCGGCACGCTGATGGCGCGGGCGGCGCAGCCATGACGATGCCGCTTGCGCAACTGCTGCAGAACCTCGCGCCGCCCGGCCCGTTGCCGTCGGTGGAGGTGGCCGGGCTGGCGCTGGACAGTCGCGCAATCATGCCCGGCGATGCCTTCATTGCGCTGCAGGGGCAGCGCGAGCACGGCCTGGCTCACGCACCGGCTGCACTGGCCGCCGGCGCCTCGGTGGTGCTGCACGACGGTCGCGGCTCACCGCCGGTCGAGATCAGCCAGCATTGCGTGCAAGTGCCGGAACTGGAGCTGCACCTGGCGGCGCTGGCGCGACGCATGTGGGATGATCCGGCCGCAGCGCTGGATCTGGTCGCGGTCACCGGCACCAACGGCAAGTCATCGATTGCCTGGCTGTTGGCCCAGGCCGGTGACGGCGCAATGATCGGCACACTCGGAATCGGTCGGCCGGGCGCGGTCGCCGCAACCCGCCATACCACGCCGGATCTGCCGTCGCTCTACCGTGCCCTGGCCCGGCTGCGCGACGAGGGTCTGCGGCTGGTGGTGATCGAGGCCTCATCCCATGCGCTGGATCAGCGTCGACTCGACGGCCTGTCGCTGACGACCGCGATCTTTACCAATCTGGGGCGTGATCATCTGGATTATCACCGCAGTCTCGAGGCCTACGGCCAGGCCAAGGTCCGGCTGTTCCTCGATTACCCCAGCCAGCGTCAGCTGATCGATATCGATGATCCGTTCGGCCGCACTCTGGCCGACGAGCTGGCCGCGCGCCCGGGTCGGGTCTGCTACGGGCTGGAGCCCGTTCATCGACCCGATCTGCTGGGCCGGGTTCTGCGCGCCGATCTGGATGGCCTGGAAATGGATCTGGAGGGGCCGCCGGGGCGGCTGCGCCTGCGTTCCAGCCTGATCGGGCGCGTCAACGCACGCAATCTCATGGTGGTGGCCAGTGAATTGCTGGCCCGCGGCATGCACCCGACCGAGGTGCTGGAGCGGGTCGCGAATCTCGAGCCGGTACCGGGCCGGATGAATCGAATCGACGGCCGCGGCGGTTGTCGCGCCGTGGTCGACTACGCCCACACGCCCGATGCCCTGGCCAACGCGCTGCACTGTCTGCGCGAGCTGACGCCGCGACACCTGATCTGCGTATTCGGTTGTGGCGGCGAGCGCGATGTCGGCAAGCGCCCGCAGATGGGTCGAGTGGCCGAGGCGCTGGCCGATCGGGTCATTCTGACCAACGACAATCCGCGTTCCGAGGATCCGATCGCGATCCTGCGCGAAATCCAGGCCGGAATGGCACGCCCGGAACGAGCTCGCGTGCTGGCCGATCGCGGTGCCGCGATCGCTGCCGCCGTTGCCGACTGCGGTCCGGGGGATTGCGTGCTGGTCGCCGGCAAGGGCCATGAGCGGACTCAGGACCTCGGGGATCGAGTGATCGAGTTCTGCGATATCGACGCCGTACGCATGGCGGTGGAGCAAGCCGCATGATGCGCGATTCGATCGAGTGCGCCGCGCACTGCGCCGGCGGTCGGCTGTGGCTGCCGCCGGGCATGACGGCCGCGGCCGAGTTTGTCGGCATCAGCCAGGACAGCCGGCTGCTGCGCCCCGGCATGCTGTACGCGGCGATCGTCGGCAGTCGTGTCGACGGCCACGAGTTTCTCGGCGATGCGGCCGCGCGCGGCGCCGCCGCGGCGCTGGTGTCGCGCAGGATCGAGAGCGCGCCGATTCCGCAGATCGAAGTCACCGGCGTGGTCCGGGCGATGGGCGACCTGGCCCGAGCCTGGCGCGCCACGCTGCCGGTCGAGCTGGTTGGCGTGACCGGCAGCAACGGCAAGACCACGGTCAAGACCATGCTGGCGGCGATCCTGTCGCGCAGCGCGCAGACCCTGGCCACGCGCGGCAACTACAACAACGAGATCGGCGTGCCGCTGACGCTCGCCGCACTGGGCGAGCAGCATCGCTTTGCCGTGGTCGAGATGGGCTGCGGTCAGCCCGGCGACATCGCCTACCTGGCCGACATCGCTCGGCCGGATGTGGCGCTGGTGACCAACGCCGGTCCGGCCCACCTGGAGCGGCTCGGCAGCATCGAGGGCGTGGCGAAAGCCAAGGGTGAACTGTTTGCTGCACTCGGCCCGGATGGTGTGGCCGTGATCAATGTCGACGACCGCTTTGCCGACTACTGGCGCTCGCTGTGTCCGGGTCGGCGCCAGCTCGGATTTGGCCGCGGTGCGCAGGCCGAAGTTCGGCTGGATCAGCGCGGCGAGGAGGAATGGGTTGTCACTCCGGACGGCGAGTTCCAGTTGGTGCTGGCCTTGCCCGGCGCGCACAACCGGATGAATGCGCTGGCAGCGACCGCCGCGGCACTGGCGCTGGGCTTGTCGCCGGCCCGGATCGCTGCCGGCCTGGCCTCGGTCGAGAGCATGCCGGGGCGCCTGTACGAGCGCCGCATGGCGGCCGGCTGGACCCTGATCGATGATAGTTACAACGCCAATCCAGCCTCGCTGTATGCCGCCTTGCAGGTGCTGTCGGAGCGCCCGGGTCGGCGTTGGCTGGTACTGGGCACCATGGCCGAGCTGGGTCGGGACAGTTCCAAGCTGCATCGCGAGATTGGCGATGCTGCGCGCGATCTCGGCGTCGACCGGCTGTTCGCGCTCGGTGAGCACGCCGCGGTTGCCGCAGATGCCTTCGGCGAGGGTGCCGAGGTTTTCAGCGCGCTGGATGCGCTGGTGGAGCGCTTGAGTGAGGGCCTCGAGAGCGGAGTGACCTGCCTGGTCAAGGGCTCGCGGTCGGCCGGCATGGACCGTGTGGTCGAGCGGCTTGGCCGCGAGGGGCTCGCGACATGCTGATGTGGCTGCTCGAAGACCTGCTCGGACTGGACCTGGCGCTGTTCGGCTTCATTACTTTCCGCACCATCATGGCGGCGTTGACCGCGCTGGTGGTCTCGCTGGCCTTCGGGCCGTGGTTCATCCGCTATCTGACCGCACGCAAGCTCGGCCAGCCGATTCGCGAGGTCGGCCCGAGGTCGCATTTCGACAAGGCCGGCACGCCGACCATGGGCGGCGCGCTGATCCTGATTTCGATCCTGATTGCAACGCTATTGTGGGCCGATCCGTTCAATCGCTATGTCTGGACGGTGCTGTTCGTGATCGTCAGCTTCGGTGCGATCGGTTTTGTCGACGACTTCCGCAAGCTCAAGTACAAGGACTCGCGCGGGCTTTCAGCGTCGGCCAAGTACGGCCTGCAGTCGCTGTTTGCGCTGATTGCTGCCGGTTTTCTTTACGCCAGCGCCGATGTGCCCGGCGCGACCACGCTGCTGGTGCCGTTTTTCAAGGACATCGCGGTGCCGATGGGGCTGGGCTACATCGTGCTCGGCTACTTCGTCATCGTCGGTTCCTCCAACGCGGTCAATCTGACCGACGGGCTCGACGGGCTGGCGATCGTGCCGGCGGTGATGGTCGCGATCGGGCTGGGCATCTTCGCCTATGCCGTCGGCAACGTGATCTATGCCGATTACCTCGGCTTTCCGTTCATTCCGGGTGCCGGCGAGATCGCGATCATCGGTGCCGCGCTGGCCGGGGCCGGGCTTGGCTTTCTGTGGTTCAACACCTACCCGGCGCAGGTGTTCATGGGCGACATGGGTGCGCTGTCGGTGGGTGCGGCGCTGGGCACGATGGCGATCATCGCGCGCCAGGAGCTGGTGTTCTTCCTGATGGCCGGCATCTTCGTGCTCGAAACGGTTTCGGTGATCCTGCAGGTTGCCTCGTTCAAGCTCACCGGTCGGCGGATTTTCCGCATGGCCCCGATCCACCACCACTTCGAACTCAAGGGTTGGCCCGAGCCGCGTGTGATCGTGCGCTTCTGGATCATCTCGGTGGTGCTGCTGCTGGTCGGTCTGGCGACCCTGAAGGTGCGCTGATGGCTGCGAATCCGCGTCAGGCCCGACGTCACTCCGAGCCGCGCGGCGGCGTCGGGCTGGATCGTCCGCTGCTGCTCTCGGCGCTGGCGTTGCTGGCGATCGGCGTGGTCATGGTGGCCTCGACTTCGGTTGCCGTGGCCGAGAAGTATGCGGTGGGCGAATGGCACTTCTTCATTCGCCACCTGATGTTCATCCTGTTGGGCCTCGGGCTGGCGGCAGTCGCCGGTCTGGTGCGCTCGGAGTGGCTGGAGAAGTCGACCCGGCTGTGCCTGCTGGCTTCGCTGCTGTTGCTGGCCGCGGTGCTGGTGCCGGGCATCGGTGTGACGGTCAACGGCGCTACGCGCTGGCTCAATTTCGGATTGTTCCGGTTCCAGGTGGTCGAGGCGGTCAAGCTGCTGATGATCCTCTACGTTGCCGGCTACCTCGCGCGCCGGCCGGCGCTGGCCGGGTCCGGTCTGCTGGATACGCTCAAACCGCTGCTGCTGGGCGCCCTGATTGCCGCAATTCTGCTCAAGCAGCCGGACATGGGCTCGGCGGTGGTGGTCATGGCGATCCTGGCCGGCATGGTGTGGCTGGCCGGTGCCGCGTGGAAATACCTTTCCCTGCTCGGCCTGGCTGCGCTGCCGATGGTGACCTTCGCCGCGATGGAGCCCTACCGGCTGCGCCGTCTGACCAGCTTTGCCGATCCCTTTGCCGACCCCTACGGTTCGGGCTTCCAGATGGTGCAGGCACTGATTGCGATCGGTCGCGGTGAAATTTCCGGTGTCGGCATCGGCGGCAGCGTGCAGAAGCTGTTCTACCTGCCCGAGGCGCACACCGACTTCATCTTCGCGATCCTGGCCGAAGAGATGGGCCTGATCGGCATCATCGCGATCCTGGGTCTGTTCGCGGTACTGGTCACACGCATCTTCCGGATCGGCCTCCGGGCACTCGCGGCCGGACGACCGTTTGCGGCTCAGGTGGCCTTCGGCGTTGGCTTGTGGATCGGGCTGCAGGCTCTGGTCAGCATCGGCGTCAACCTGGCCATGCTGCCGACCAAGGGCCTGACCCTGCCGCTGCTCTCATCCGGTGGCTCAAGCATGCTGATGGTGCTGCTGGCGCTGGGTCTGGTGCTGCGCCTGGGCTGGGAGACCGAGCGCGAAGGATTGCGCCATCCGCGCCGTGAACGGGAGTGGGCGGTATGACGGCCCCGGCGCGGATCGAGCTGGCCGGCCGGCGCGTGACCATTCTGGCCGGCGGCACCGGCGGACACATCTTCCCCGGCCTGGCTGTCGGCCGGGTGTTGCGCGAGGCCGGTGCCGAGGTGCGCTGGCTCGGCACACCACAGGGTCTGGAAAATCGACTGGTGCCGGCCGCGGGCTTCGAACTGGACCGGGTTGGCATCCGCGGTCTGCGCGGGCGCGGCCTGGCCGGCTGGCTGGCGGCGCCGTTTCGCATTGCGCGGGCATTGTGGCAATCGCTGGCGATCCTCAGGCGGCACCGCCCGGGTTGTGTGCTGAGCATGGGCGGCTATGCCGCCGGTCCGGCCGGAATTGCGGCGCGTCTGCTCGGGATTGGTCTGGTGATTCATGAACAGAACGCCGTGGCCGGCTGGACCAACCGCCTGCTGCGGCCGTTCGCGCAAGTGGTCTGCTGCGGCTTCCCCGAAGCCTTGCCGAATGCGCGCCTGACCGGAAACCCGGTCCGCGCCGAAATTGCCGCGCTGCCGGAACCGGCGCTGCGCTATGCGAATCGAAGTGGCCCGCTCCGACTGCTGGTGATCGGCGGCAGTCAGGGCGCGGCAGTGTTCAACCAGGTGGTGCCCGAGGCCCTGGCCCGGCTGCCGGAAAGCCTGCGTCCCGATGTCCGGCATCAGGCCGGACGACAACTGCAACCGGCACACGAGAATTACAAAAAGGTCGGGGTTACGGCGGAGATCGCCGAATTCGTGGACGATATGGCGACAGCCTGGGCCTGGGCCGATTTTGCGATCTGCCGGGCCGGTGCACTGACCGTGGCCGAACTGGCTGCCGCCGGGGTGCCTGCAATCCTGGTGCCGTTTCCGGGCGCGGTCGACGACCACCAGACGGCCAACGCGCGCAGCCTGACCGGACACGCTGCCGGCTGGCTGATGCCGCAGTCGGGGTTCACGCCCGAGCGGCTGGCCGAGCGGATCGGCGCGCTGGATCGAGACACGTTGCTCGACCGGGCCAGGCGGGCCCGGGCGCTGCACCGTCCGGATGCGGCGCTGGCGGTGGCCCGGGCCTGTGCCGAGGTGCTGGCATGAGCGTCGAGCAGCGGCCGGCTCCCAGCCTGATGCACCGGGTGCGTCGAATTCACTTCGTCGGCATCGGCGGCGCCGGAATGAGCGGCATCGCCGAGGTGCTGGTCAACCTGGGCTTCAGGATCAGCGGCTCCGACCTGAGCGAATCCCCGACGATCGCGCACCTGCGCCGGATCGGCATCGAGGTGCATCTCGGCCATGCCGCGGAGCATATCGACGACGCCGACGTGGTCGTGGTCTCGAGCGCCATCCGGGACGACAACCCGGAACTGCAAGCGGCACGCAGGGCGCGTGTGCCGGTTGTGCCACGCGCCGAAATGCTCGGCGAGCTGATGCGCTTCCGGGCCGGGATCGCGATCGCGGGAACTCACGGCAAGACCACGACCACCTCGCTGGTCGCAGGCCTGCTGGCGAGCGCCGGCCTCGACCCGACCTTCGTCGTCGGCGGCCGGGTCAATGCCTTCGGCAGCAACGCTCGCCTCGGCCAGGGTCGCTACCTGGTCGCCGAAGCCGATGAGTCCGACGGCTCCTTCCTGCTGCTGCAGCCGGTAATCTCGCTGGTCACCAACATCGATCGCGATCACCTCGATGCCTACGGCGGCAGCTTCGACCGGCTGCAGGCGGCGTTTCTCGACTTCCTTCACCACCTGCCGTTCTTCGGTGTCGCGGTGCTGTGCATCGACGATCCGCACGTTGCCGAACTGGTGCCGCAAGTCGGCCGCACCGTCATCACCTACGGCTTCCAGGCCGAGGCCGACGTGCGCGCGACCGCGGTGGTTCAGCGTGAACGGACCATGGAATTCGAGCTGTGGCTGCCCGGCCGTGATGCGCCGATCCGGGCCGAGCTGGCCCAGCCCGGTCGCCACAATGTTCTGAATGCATTGGGGGCCGCGGCAATCGCCTGGGAACTCGGCCTGAACGAAACCCAGATTGTCGACGGGCTGAAGGCCTTTGCCGGCATCGGTCGGCGTTTTGCCGGGCTCGGCGAGCTGGCGTTCAGCGCCGGCCGGGTGCTGGCCTTCGAGGATTACGGCCACCACCCGACCGAAATCGACGCGGTGGTCCAGGCCGCACGCGCCGGCTGGCCCGGCCGGCGCCTGGTGCTGATGTTCCAGCCGCATCGCTACAGTCGCACGCGCGACCAGTTCGATGCCTTCGCCCGGGTGCTGGCCGATGTCGACGCGCTGCTGCTGACCGAGATCTACCCGGCCGGCGAAGCACCGATCGCGGGCATCAGCGCAGAGGCCCTGGCCCAGGCCGTGGCCCGGCGCGGCGGCGCCGAGGTGCATCGGCTGCCCGGTCTGGATGCGGCCGAATCGCGGCTCGATGAAATCCTGCACGATGGCGATCTGTTGCTGGTGATGGGTGCCGGTGATATCGGCGCCTGGGCCGGATGCCTGAAGGAGGCGCGGGCATGAGCCTCGTCGATCGCGCTCGCTTTGGAAGGATCGCGCTGGCCTGCGGCGGTGACAGTGCCGAGCGCGAGGTCTCGCTGCGCTCCGGTCAAGCCGTGGCCGCCGCGCTGGATGCGCTGGGGCTTGAATACACGATGGTTGACGGCGCAAAGGCGCTGGTCGAGGCCGTGGTCGCCGGTCGCTTCGATCGGGTTCTGAACCTGCTGCACGGGCGCGGCGGTGAAGACGGCCAGCTGCAGGGCGCGCTGGCGCTGTACGCGATCCCGGTCAGCGGTTCCGGCGTGCTTGCCTCGGCGCTGGCGATGGACAAGCTGCAGACCAAGCGGGTCTGGTCGGCAATTGGCTTGCCGACCCCGGAATGGCGCGCGGCCGATTCGGCCGACGCGGCCCCGGGGCTGCTGGAGCAATTGCAGTTGCCGTTGTTTGTCAAGCCGGCCCGCGAGGGCTCGAGTGTCGGCATGAGCCGGGTCGATATGCCAGAGCAGCTCGCGCCGGCGCTGCGCATGGCGCTGCAGCACGACCGCAATGCGTTGGTCGAGCGCCTGATCCGCGGTCCGGAATACACCGCCGCGATTCTTGGCGATGCGGTGCTGCCGTTGATCCGGGTCGAGACGCCGCGAAGCTTCTACGACTATGAGGCCAAGTACCACGCCGGCGACACGCGCTATCACTGCCCCTGCGGACTGCCTGGCGCGCGCGAGGCGGAGCTGGCCGACCTGGCATTGCGGGCCTTCGATGCGCTGGGTTGCCGCGGCTGGGGCCGGATCGATTTCATGCTCGACGAGGCTGGCCGGCCGTGGCTGCTGGAAGCCAATACCGTGCCCGGCATGACCGATCATTCGCTGGTGCCGATGGCCGCGGCTGCGGCCGGAATGGACTTCAAGGCACTGGTGTTGCGGATCCTCGAGACCGCGGAGGCATCGACATGAGCCGCGCCGCGATCTGGATCACGCTGGCCCTGCTGGCCCTGACCTGCGCCGGCGCCGCCTGGTGGGTGACCGAGGGCCATGACGCCCGCGACTGGCCGATACGCTGGCTGGAGGTGGAGGGTGAGCTGGAGCGGATCACCTCGGCCCAGGTGCGTGCTGCCGTTGCGGATCATTCCGCGCGCGGTTTCTTCCTGGTCGACATCGAAGGCGCACGCCAGTCGGTCGAGGCGCTGCCCTGGGTGGCAAGCGCGGTGGTCAGCCGGCGCTGGCCGGATGCGCTGGTGATCGAGCTGGTCGAGCAGCGCTCGGTGGCGCGTTTCAATGAGCACGAGCTGTTCGGCCGCACCGGCACGCTGTTCAGCGTTGCCGGCACCAGTGGCATGCAGGGCCTGCCGCGCCTGCAGGGGCCGCCGGACCGGGCGAGCGAGATCTTCGAGCGCTGGCTGCAGCTGCGCGCCCTGTTGCAGCCGGCCGATCTGGATATCGCCCAGCTGGCGCTGGACCCGCGCGGCGCCTGGCGCATCGAATTGCACGACGGTCGTGAACTGCTGCTCGGCCGCGAACAGCTCGAGCAGCGCCTGGGCCGGTTTCTGGCCGTGCGCGGTGAGTTGGCGCGTTATGACGACATTCGCAGGATCGATCTGCGCTATCCGAACGGCCTGGCGCTGGTGCGCGGGCCGGACCTTGATGAAGCCGCGGCCGAGGCTGCGCGGCTGGCGGATCGAAACCCCATTCCAGGAGCACAACCGAATCATGGCTAGAAAGCCGGACAAGTCCCTGGTCGTCGGTCTTGATATCGGCACCAACAAGATCGTGGCCATCGTCGGCGAAGTCCAGGAGGACGGTCGGGTCGAGGTGATCGGGCTCGGCTCGCATGCCTCCAGAGGGCTCAAGCGCGGCATGGTGGTCGACATCGAGTCGACCGAAGCGGCGATCCAGCGCGCGGTCGAGGAAGCCGAGCTGATGGCCGACTGCGAGATTCACTCGGTATTTGCCGGCATTGCCGGCACCCATGTCAGCTCGCGCCATTCGAGCGGCGCGGTCGCGATTCGCGATTCCGAAGTCGACGATGCCGACGTCGAGCGGGTGCTGGAATCGGCGCGCGCGGTCGCGATTCCGGCCGATCAGCGGATTCTGCACGTCATGCCCAAGGGCTTCGTGATCGACACCACCGATGGCATCCGCCAGCCGGTCGGCATGTCCGGCGTGCGGCTCGAGGTGCAGGTGCACCTGGTCACCGCGGCCAACAGCGCGGTGCAGAACGTCACCAAGTGCATCGCCCGATGCGGCCTGCAGGTCGATGATCTGATCCTGCACCAGATTGCGTCCAGCGAAGCGGTGCTGTCGGAGGATGAAAAAGAGCTCGGCATCGCGCTGGTCGATATCGGTGCCGGGACCACCGACATCGCGGTGTTCGCCGATGGCGCGATCCAGCACACCGCCTGCATCCCGATCGCCGGTGACCTGGTGACCAGCGACATTGCGGTGGCGCTGCGCACGCCGACGCTGCATGCCGAGGAGATCAAGATCAAGTATGCCTGCGCGCTGGAGCAACTGGCCTCCAGTGATGAAACCATCCAGGTGCCCTCGGTCGGCGATCGACCGCCGCGGCGGCTCGAGCGCCAGACCCTGGCCCAGGTGGTCGAGGCGCGCTACCGCGAGCTGTTCAACCATGTTCACAAGCAGCTGCGTCAGTCGGGCTGCGAGAACCTGATTCCGGCCGGGCTGGTGCTGACTGGCGGCGGCGCGCGGATGGAGGGCGTGGTCGAACTGGCCGAGGAAATCATGCACATGCCGGTCCGGCTGGGCGCGCCGCAGGGCGTGATCGGCCTGTCCGAAGTGGTCAACAACCCGATTCATGCCACCGGCGTCGGCTTGCTGCTCCGGGGCAGCAAGCTGCAGCGCGGTGCGCTCGGCAAGGCCCGCGGCCGGAGCTCGGCGGGCGGGCTGATGGAGCGGTTCAAGCAATGGTTCCAGGGGGAATTCTAGAAATACTTTGGCGACACAGAACTTCAACAGAGACCGGGGCGCGGTCGACAGCGGCACCGAGCGGGCACAAGGATCCGCGTTGGCGCTGCCGAACCAGAACCTCGAACAACGGCGAGAGCAAGGAGCACTACCATGGCATTTGAATTGATTGAAAACTACACCCCCAGCGCGACCATCAAGGTGCTCGGGATCGGCGGCGGCGGCGGTAATGCCGTCAATCAGATGGTCGATGCCAACATCGAGGGCGTCGATTTCGTCTCGATCAACACCGATGCCCAGGCACTCAAGAGTTTCCACGGCAAGCACACGCTGCAGATCGGCTCCAGCGTCACCAAGGGCCTGGGTGCCGGCGCCAACCCGGAAGTGGGGCGTCAGGCTGCGCTCGAGGACCGCGATCGCATTTCCGAAATGCTCGACGGCTGCGACATGGTGTTCATCACCGCCGGCATGGGTGGCGG
>NPIE01002524.1_pt1 | contig 19207 bp, 20 predicted proteins | sample 8637661 | NCBI WGS metagenome assembly NPIE01 (sample SAMN07420842, study PRJNA396082) | bioreactor metagenome | isolation source: sample BA12 brine-fed electro-methanogenic bioreactor BA | place: Japan: Kochi | collected 2016-12-09
GAGTTTTTTATTTCTATAACTAAATTTATGAGGTCTTTATCAATTTGGCAGCTGGTTTGAATTTCATGGTTTTCCCTTTCCATTTCCCTTAACTTATAAAATATATTGGTTAAAGAAGTAGTATTAAAAAAACCATTTTCATTATCTGGTTTTGATGATATTAAAGTAATTATTATAGTTTTGTTATTAATTGCCACGTTATAATTAATGGCATTAAGATATATTCCATCAGAAAGCCTTAAAAGCAATTTAATATATTTTATGGGGAGCTGGCTTTTACTAATAATTTCTTTAATTTTATCATTTTCCCGGCACTGTTCCAGGTCTATTTCCACAAGGACCACCACTTCTATTATAAGTACTTACTGGCATATAAAAATAGTTAATATAGAGAGTTCTAAAATGTAAACATGAATGAGGATGATAGATCCCATCGATTATTAAAAAAACAGATTTTAATTTTAAATCGACACCTCCCTAAAAGGAGAAAAACACTCCAATTATTATTGGAAGAAGACAGGCCCCATGTTGTGGGATCCGATGGAACCCGGCACCGTTTTAAAAAGGATGAAATAAATTTACTAAAAAAAATCTTAGATGATTCGGATATAAAAAAACTAAAATTACCGATATATATGGAAATACAGTCAGTGAATTCTGGTGCAAAAATCTCTGGTAAATTAGAAACAGAGATTGTATGTAAAATTTTAAAGATTGAAGAATGCAGTGATCCTTTGTTTATATATAGGGCGGATTTAAAAAATTTAAGGAAAATACTTCCCTCCACTACCCAGTACATTTTTTTATTAAAATAAATTTCATGATTTATTTAAATAGGAAGCTGCATTATTAATAATTTATAAATAAATTTCAGAATAATGATTTAAAATTGATACAATCATCTCTTCTTTAAAAAATATTTTAATTAATTCTGGTGATAATATGAGCAAAGATCCTATAAAGGAATACTTAAAAGATCCTGATAGAAGGGCAAAGGCCTTTTTGGCTTTATCTGCTGCCATGGTTTTAACTACTATTCTAATTGTGATAGGTACCATTGTCTTTATTTTACTGGCTCTGGGTATTATTTAATTAAAATTCTTTTAACTTACCTTCAACATGGGAAGTAGCTCTATTAATTTTTTCCAGGCAATTATACAAGTTTTCACTGGAACAAATAAGAGTAACCAGTGGTTGTCCTGGTTCTATAATGGTATTTTCTAGAGGTAGATCAAAAACCCCGTTGTACTTCAAATTCCCTACTAATGACCTTTTTTTTGCAAATAAAATCTTTTTTATGGCATATTTTTCAGGAGAAGAAACTGATAATAATTCTCCTTCACAGGCCCTGATATGGGCTTCCATCATATTTATTCCCAAGACAGCTTCTGCACATTCAAAAGTTCCATGTAGTCGTGGATTTACTTCAATTATATAAATATCATCATTGGCAATTACCATATCTACTCCATTTGAACCGGTGAGTTTCAATTCATCTACAACTTCCTGGGCTACTTTTTTAAAAACCGAATCCTCACCGGGATAGGGTGTAATATTACCTCCATAAATGAATTCGGGTAATGCCGGGTTTTCCTCAGCATACAATTGTTTGCTACTCAGGATTGCCTGTGACTGAGTACCGGTTGATAGTACTGATGTTGAAACGTTTTCTCCAGAAACAAATTCTTGTAATATGAATTCAGATTCAGGATATGATTCCAAATTCATATTTTTAAATTTTTCTATCCCGTATCCTCCAGAGCCCTGCACTGGTTTTTTAATAAATTTTTTTTCTGGAAACTGTGCCGCGATTTCCTGTGCTTCAGCAATTTCTGATAAATGGTAGGTATCAGGAAACTTGAATTTATTTTTCAATTTATGATATAGTTTATATTTGTTCTCCACATTTTCCACTTTTTTATTTCCAATTATTTTGGATGGGGGGAACTTTTCAGGCACAGTACCAGTATAGCTTATAATGTGGTCCACTTCATCTATATATGATGATGATAACTTCATCAACAGTGAGGGATCAAAAGATTCTTCAAACTTACCACAGGAATTATAAGATTTTTGCTTTAAGATGCACTTTTTATGATGCCATCTATCAAAATCCATGGTACAAAAGTAGCTGGTAGAATATATTTCGTATCCTAATTGATATGCAGAATGGGCCAGAGGTCGGGTATTAACTCCCACAATAAGCATCTTTTCCATTTTTGAACCTTTAAACTAATTCTTATTTTAATGATAAAAATATTTTTTATTTTTTATAAAATTTCCCAGATTAAAGTCTCATGAAAAAATAATAAGTAGCAATTTAGTTTATCATTATTTACAATAAAATGAAAATAGAGATAGTCCCGAGCGGAGTCGAACCGCCGTCGCCGGGTCCAAAGCCCAGCAGGATTACCACTACCCCACGGGACTATTCAGGATTTTGGTATAAATTACCTGCTTAAATGAGGCAATCTAAACGTTTAACTGATATACTATTTAAAGTTATCGGCCCAGTAGTTTATTCCAGTCAGAATATATATTTCCTGTTTTTCGTTCGCCTATTAAATTGCTTTAAAACTTAGTTATTTTACTTTAAAATTCTTTTTTTAGTTTTATTTATTATGTGTGGGTTTTAAATAAAAAATAAACTAAAGAAAATAAAAAAAAATTTGAAATTTTATTATAACTTGTTTACTTCAAATTTTTCATCAACCCACAGCCCAATTACCTCCAGGGAGGGCAGCAACCTTTTCAAAACAGCCACTGATATTAAAACTTGCTTTTTATGTAATTCTTCACTAACCGGATTACCTGCACAGTCATGATGACCAACTACAAAAATATGGCGGGAACCATGTTGATTGGTGGAAATATTCAATTTTTTTAAAAATCCGGTGTCATACTTCTCCGCGGATAAAAGACCCACTATGCCTGGTTCAGTAATCATGTCCACGTATTCTACAGGATAGCTATCCTTTATCCAGTTTATCACTGGAAGCTGGGTACGACCATCCATACAATTTAAACATGTAGCAAATTTATTTTCCATCCAGCTCACCACCAATATCAGATATTATTTCTTTAAGTGGAGGCAAGTCTTTAAACCATTCCTGACCGGTGATTTCATTGGTACAGGAACAATACAACTTTGAAATTAAATCTTTAAGGTGGGGTGGTAACGATTCGGGATTAAGTGCACATATATTTTTCCATTGAGTCCTATTTTTTTCTTTAGCTTCTTCAGTTGCCGCATGCCAGCTTGAACCCCGGTAATGTATTCTGGTTATTTCTTTACTAACGGGCAAACCATTAAAGGTAAAACGACACTCATCCAGAGTACCCATAACATCCACTAAGATTAACTCTCTTTGGGAATTATAACCAACTTCTATTTTACCGTCTTCATTCACTATCCCTATTTTTGAGAATTCAGAGGTTATAACTTCATTTACAACCTTAAGGGCGTCCTTTAATTCTTCTATTTCTTCTGCACTGAGTCCAGAAATAGCCCGGGCTTCATCCCATTTCAGGTATCTATCAGTAACCTCCAGTTTGGTGGAAACATCAAGAACCGGCTTTTCAAGTTTTTCATCAGGTGAAGGTAATTCATCAAGCCCCAAATCTTTTAATTCTATTTCTCCTCTTTTTAACCTTCCAAATACACTACTTCCTTCAGGTATATAGTTCCTGTAGATCAATTCTAGAGGTATTAAAAAATTTCCTTTGAGGTTTTGATAGGCAGAGTAATCATAACCATCCTGGTGTAAAGGAGGTTCAAGAACATTCAGCAATTTGATTTCCATTTCACTGGATGGTTTTTCTAGTTGGGATAATTTTTTTGCCTTTCCATCTTCTACCAGGCCAATGTAATGTGTTTTGAATCCCATCTCCTCTAATTTTTCAAAAAAGTAAGCTCCAAGTAGGGCTATAGCTTCTCCTTTATGGGGTATGAGATCGGGCATTTCACCCCAATCAAAAATAGAGTATCTATCTGAAAATTTAAATCTTCCAATTCCTTCTTGATTTTCATTTGGTTTTTTTAGTACTTTTAAGTCTTTTACACTACCCATGGTTTAACTCCTTAAATTTCATTGGTGAGTAGGGTGGTCTCACCTAATTCTTAATGATTAATAATGATTAGTAGCCGTATACTTTTATACTTAACGACTTATTTAATAATAAAGCAGAACAATATTATTATCAAGATATTCATGAAAATATAAATTCAAAAGAACTTAAAAAAAAATTTATATTAGGTTATTTTACCAGAAATAAAAATAAGCCACAGGAGTATAATTATGTATAAAAAAGATGAGAAAGATCTGGTGGAGAACCTGAATTCTAATAGGGAAGTTATTTCACAATTTGTAATTTCCAATAAAGAAATAAAAAGAGCAAAAACAGGAAAAAAATACCTTCAACTTACTTTATCAGACAAAACTGGTCAAATCGCAGGGAGGCTTTTTCCAGAAAAAAATATAGATGAAATATCTGATTCTATTAAATCTGGCAGCATATACCGGATAAAGGGAAAAGTCAGCGAATTTCCACGAAGTTCTGGAAACTTCAGTGCAATAATTAATAATTTCAAGGAACTTGAACCTGAAGAATATGACTTAAATGATTATATCCAAACTTCCCGTAAGGATAAAGATTTGCTGCTTCTGGAAATTTACAGTACCATTAAAAGCCTGGAAAATAAATCACTGAAGGAATTACTCAAGTCCTTTTTCTGTGATGAGGAATTCACATCCAAATTCAGTATCTATCCTTCGGCCCAGTACTATCATCACAATTTTAAGGGAGGCCTATTAGAACATACGGTGGGGGTTCTGGAAATCTGCAAAACTACCTGTCAGATTTTCCCGGAACTTGACCCGGATCTTCTTTTTACCGGGGCCATCCTGCATGATATCGGTAAGATGCAAACTTATGATTATGACTTCCTCTCTATAAGTTACTCCCGTCGGGGAGATCTCCTGGACCATTTATTTCTAACTGCGGAAATGGTTAAAGAAAAAATTAATAAATTAGACATGGATGAAGAACTGGCCAACCAGGTTCTACATCTTATATTAAGTCACCATGGGGAGGTAAAAAATGGATGGGGATCTCCGGTAAATCCTAAAATTCCTGAAGCAGTGGCTCTTCACCATGCAGATAACCTGGATGCTAAAGTAAAGGGAATGTTGCAGCAGAGATAGATACTATTAATTAGACAAATCAAATTAGATACTAAAAAATTATGATACCCCATCCACTTTAAGATCATGAATTTAAATGAATTAAAAAAACAAATAATCCTTAAATGTAAGGAAATGAATATTCCTCTAACCGGTTTTGCCCCGGTTGAAAGATGGGAAAAACAATCTAAGCATCTTCCTAATAAATTTAAGGAATGGATACCAGAAGAATTCTGGCCACAATCTATTTATCCAGAGTGCAAAACAGTGATAGTCATTGGACTACCTGTACCTCCCCCTATTATAGACACAGCCCCTTCTATATACTACCATGAACTATATAAAACAGTCAATAACCTTCTGGATATAAGGGCTTATGAACTGGCAAATTTTATCACCGAAAAACGATTTCCCTCTATTTCTCTCCCTCGGGACGGTTATGGGGACATTGAAGTATTATTAAAAAAACCTCTGGCATTTTTTTCCCACAAACACGCTGCATATCTGGCTGGTTTAGGTTCATTTGGTTTAAGTAATGTCCTGCTTACTCCTGAATACGGTCCACGGGTTAGATTCAATTCCATATTCACTTCTGCCCCTCTGGAACCATCTCCTTTAAACTCAAATGATTTATGTACCCGGTGCCTGGAATGCTTTAAAAAATGTCCTGCAAATTCCATACCTCCGGAAAACTTGAAAAACGAATTTTTTCCAGATATAATTGATAAAAAATCATGCGCCCTTCGCAGCAAAAGCCTCAGAAAAGAGTACCGCGCCCCCTGTGGGATATGCATTAGAGTCTGCCCGGTGGGAAAAGATAGAATTGATTTTAAAAGAGATACAAAGACTGGTATTGCTGAAGATAAATATAAAAAAGCCCGGAATCACATTCAAAGTTATGGAACTAAGTTAAAAAAATCACCATAACTAGGATTATTTTCATATTTTAATTCTAAGCTTAAAATTTAGCTTTATCATTCATATATGGACTCACCGGTATCAATATTCCAGCTTTGAATTCCCAGCACCTTTCCACTATATGCATCCACCCTAACATTACCCACCATAGTTCCGGCGGCATGTTGGGCTTCGGCAATAGTTATCATAGGAACATAATACACTCCACTTTTTAATGAAGGATTACCTGCCCTCAAATTATTAAAATTAGAGCTAGAAGCCATATAATTTGATGCTATTTTTTGGGCCTCTGAAGCAGATATCATATTTTCCTGACTTTCTTCGGTGCGGGGTGTTTCTGGACTGGTGTTAGTGGTGTTATTGGTCTGGTTAATAGTATTATTATTTAAAACAGGACCTGAATCTTTAATTAACAGGTAAGCCACTAAAGATCCTAAAACCAGTACGATTAATACCAGCAATATTATTATATTTCGGGTATTCAATACAAACCCTCCTTATAATAGTATGTTTTAAATAATTGTTAAATATTAACATGTTTAAAGTGGCTTAAATATTTAAAATCGCATTTTAAAAAAATGAGGGAGTATTACAATTGACTAATGTTCCAGATGGTAAATCAAAAATCCCAGAGTAAATCCCAGCACGCTAAATACTATAAATGCTTGAAGGGAGGATTCAATAACTGACTCTAGATTAAAATCATTTATAATCATTCCCCATACAAAAAATACCCCTCCCCCCAGGGCTCCTAACAACATACCAATACTCAGAGCATAAAACAAACGCCTTTTCAAAAAAATCTCCACCATAAAAGTTATTATTATTTTTCAAAAGCTTTTTTTACTTTTTGCAGTGTTTGAGGAATATCAATCATCTGAGGACAGATATTATTACATTTACCACAAGCTTCCATTTCACTACATTGAGCAGCCCGCTGATTCTCTTTTAAAAGTCCATGGTAATGTTTTTTTATTCCATTGTCGTTATCAAACATTTTATAAGTGTTATAAATATTGAAATTTTTAGGAATATCCACCCCTTTAGGGCAGGGCATGCAGTAACCACAGGAAGTACAATCAATGACTATTTTTTCCCGATAAGTTCTCCTAACTTCTTTTATTATTTCATAATCATTTTTAGTCAATGAATTGGCCTGAGTTTTTGATGCCAGTTTTATATTTTCCTGCACCTGACTAAAACTTGACATTCCACTTAATACCACATTTGTTTCAGGATAATCCCAAACATATTTCAAAGCCCATTCCACGGGTTTTTTTGGCTTATCAGCCATTTCCCATATTTCTATAATATCTTCAGGAATATTACGGGTCAAACATCCTCCCCTCATAGGTTCCATGATTATGGTACCCAGACCCTGGGAAGCAGCATATTTTAAACCTTCCCGCCCAGCCTGGTAATTTTCATCCATATAATTAAATTGTATTTGACATACATCCCAGGGGTAGGACTCCAATATTTCTAAAAAAATGTCAAATTCATCATGAAATGAAAAACCAGTATAGTTGATTTTACCCTCTTCTACCGCAGAGTCTAAAAAATCCAGTACATTTAATTTCATTAAATTTTCCCAGTAATCCTTATTCAGGGAATGTAAAAGATAAAAATCAATTTTATCAACTTTAAGGTTTTCCATCTGATGTTTTAAATAATAATCCATGTCCTCTGGTTTATTTATGAGCCAGGTGGGTAGTTTGGTGGAGATATATACCTTTTTTCTCAGTTCAGGATACTGTTCAAAAAAATTTCCCAGAAATATTTCGCTCTGGCCATTATGATAAGGAAAAGCAGTGTCAATATAATTTAAACCATTTTCAATGGCATATTTAAGCATATATGTTGATTTATCCGGATCAATAGCACCCTTACCATCAAGAGGCAGCCTCATTACTCCAAATCCTAATATCGATACATCTATTCCAGTAGAACCTAATTTTCTATAAAGCACTTATTACACCCGTTATTTTTGATAGGGCCAATTGTTTTAAGATAAAGCGAGGATTTTAGTTATATAAAATCATGAAAATCAGCATCTTTTTTATTTAGAATACCCTTATTTTAAATCCCTATTCATAACTTTATTATTCTTCAAATATCAGATTAAAACTATTTATGTAGATTACAACAATCCATCCACAAACAAAAACCACATATTTCCTTCAGATCACTTGAATCTAGCCTATTTGATAGTAATTCTATGATATGCTCATAAGTAGTAATATCATGTTTTTCAAGGCCCAGACAGTTAAGAGTTTTAAGATCCATTTTTTTAACATTATCTTCAGCCGAGGGGGACTGTTTACAGGTGTTTTCAATATTGTGGGGGCAGCAATAACAAATATCATCAGTACTGCTAATCACTTTTAACAGGGTTTGGGGATTATTTTTTAGAAAATTAACTATTTTATCCATATTTTTAACAAATCCCTGACTATAACCTCGTCCCTGGAAGCCCTGGATGCAAAGCAAATGGTGAGCTCTGATATTTAATATATCAGAAAACTCTTCCAAATCTTTCTTCATTGGATTAAAATTCTTCTTTGGGAACAATTACTTTTGTAAAAGCAGATGCTCCAATAATTTTTATTATATCGCCTACAACAAAAGGTAACAATCCCATAGCCATTAAATTCCATATTTCCGGAGTGGTCCCGGTGCTGGTATACATCCAGGTAGCCAGTACCAGTAACCCGGGGACATAAATCAAGATGAAGCTGGCAAATGTCATTAATCCCAGCATAGGTACGAAGTTTCGGGATTTAATATATTTATCTGCAAAATGCCCTAAAAATAAAGCGGCCAGTATAAATCCAATCAGATATCCTCCGGTGGCTCCCAGAATTGTTTCATATCCTCCAGTCATTCCCGCAAACCAAGGTACTCCTATAACTCCCAGCGCAACGTAAAAAAGCTGGCTTAACCCTCCCCAGTATTTGCCCAGCATGATGCCTGAAATCAAAACTGCGAAGGTCTGAGCAGTAATAGGTACTGGTGTCCAGGGCAATGGAATTACCAGTTGGGCCATAACTCCAGTTATACAGGCCATGAAAAATGCCATAACTGCTTTATTGGCCATAGTTTGGTTTGCTCTCCATTTAAAAAGATCATAACGCTTTTTATAATAATCATTTAGAGTTATATTCATAGAAACTCCTCCCTATTTATCAAATGGTACTCAAACAGAAACCTATCATAATTCTACATACTTATTGAAATCTTGAAAATTTGAAGAAATATTTAACTTCCTTAATTAAATAGGTTAAATTGATATAAAAGAGTTTAGTTATAAATCGCTTCAAGTACGAATCTTAATACTAATAGTATTATGTATAAAAATTTTTTTTATTAAAAGACTAGAATTAAAAATAACTAATTTAAAAGAACTATCTCCCTGATGATCAAATCATTGTAAGTTCACAACACAGGCGATATATTAATTAAAATCCTTATTTTAAAATTAACCCATATTCTTAACTTTATCCACATAAAGATCGATTTTGAATTTTCGTCTCAATCCATTATCATTCATATATCTAACTTTTCCAAAAATTTCCCTTTCCTTCCAGGCCCGGTCATGTTTACCAAAACACCAGGCTACACCGGTAAACCCATTGGGATCCCTACCATCTATCTCATATTTGTCATTGAGATACAAAGCCATATCATATGCTTTACGTGGATCATCAACCCACTCCAAAATCTTTTTACCCCAGTACATCCTCATGTAACCATGCATCTTACCGGTGATAACCATTTCCTTTTGGGCGGCATTCCAGTACGGATCATGGGTAAGGGCATTCTCCAGCTCCTCCAAGGAATATTCATATTCACGGGGATCATTACGATGTTCCAGGAGGGTTTTTTTAGCCCAGTCAGGTAAACAATCAAATTTATCATAATGGGGATTATAGTAAACCATATTCATGCTTAGCTCCCTTCTAATGATTAATTCTTCCAGATAGGCATCGCTTCCAACACCAGATCTTTTAGAAACTTCTAATGCTAGATAAAGTGGTGAGATATGACCAAAATGAAGATAAGGGCTCATATTAGATAAAAAATTTTCAGTAGGATTATTTCTCAAATCAGCAAAATGATTCAATTTATTTTTTAAAAATGATTCAAAAATTTTAATACCGGTAGAGGTTCCACCGGTAAAAATAGAGGCCGGAACTGATTTATCCACCTTAAGCTTCTGGAGCGTAACTCCTGGATTACTTATATCCATTGAATCAAAATCGAAGTCCATGGAGTTTTTATAAACCTTCCTTTCTTTTAAGGGCACCATAAAAAATTCCAGCACCTTATGGATTTTACGGCGCAGGGTACCTGCAGAATATTCCTCTTTAGGGGATGCAGTTTCTAGAGGCACCACTACATTACTCTCTATTTGAATTAAGGGAACTTCAATATTATTGGCCAACTCCTGGTGCCACTGGCGCTGTATACTTAAATAACCCTGATCGGTAATGGTTAATGCGGCTTCTTTAGATATTTCCAGTGCTCCCTTCTCAGGGGATATATTCTGCACCACCATCTGGATATTTTTCTCCTGCAATGATTTTTGGGTGTCTTTTAATCCTTCCACTAAGAATTGATAATGGCGGTGGTTGGCTTCAGGAAAATCAGGGGTTAATCCAAAAAAACATAAAAGGGGTAAATCCATTTCACGGGATTTTTCCAGAGCAAATTCCAGAGCATGATTATAATGGCTTCTAGGAGAAGACTGCATCCAGTAAAGTATATAATCTCCTTTAACTGCAGCTTCGTCATTTAAATATTTAATTCTATCCTCTTGGATCACTTTAAACAGTCCCAATATTCCTATCTTAGCGATAAACGGTAGTAACTGGTATTAATTCTACGGGATATGGCTCAAAAAAGGTTTGATGTCTTAGATAATCATCTTCAAAGCGTATAATCCATGATTTTAGCAGGTTAAGACACACTAATAGGGGCATAACGCCCTGGCGATATTTTTCAAGGGCATCTAAAAAGAAAGCTTTTTCTTCGGTATTTAATTGCTTGGAAAAGTGACCTAAAGCATGCAGGAGAACATTAATATTGGAAGGGGCTTCAATAGGATTATTTAATGCGTGATAAAGCATTTTTTCATATTCAAGATATAAATCTTCAGATCCTTTATCATTTTTTTCTCCAATCATTCTTCCCATTTTTCGAACCAAATCCTGGTTGTAGGCCATTAAGAGAAATTTATTTTGACTTTGGAAATCAATTAAATCAGAAAATCTCCTATTTTTTTTGATTTGTCTAAATCGGGAGAGAGTATAAAGTTTAATTAGAAAATCTTCCCTTAATTTAAGATTTCTAAGCCTACCTTCATCTTCTATGGCCAGTTCAGGAAATTTATTCAACACAGCTCCTCCAAAAAATCCCTGTCCATCTGTACGGGGACGGCCTTCTACCTCTGGATATATTTTAATATTATTCATTCCACAAGATGGAGAACGATTTTTAAGAATAAAACCATCAAAATCAGCTAATGGTGTTAAAAAATTTTCAGCAAATTCTTTCATATCCTCGGTAACATCCTTTCCACTAGCTGGCTGGATTAAATGCAATTTTTTATTCTTTTCTATGATACGAATAGGTTTTCGGGGGACTCCCAATCCGATTTCCATTTCTGGACAAACAGTTTCAAATTCGACATAATCTTCCAGCTGCTTAACAAAAGGACTACCAATAACTGAACCATCGTATCTACAGTGATCATGCTCAATACATCGACTTAAAATAAGTTTAGGGGTGGGAAATTTTTCCATACTATCTCTCCAGAGCTTTCGATATAATTAATAAAAATTCAAATAATTATGCTTAAAGATTACTTTAATTTGAGAACATATAGTTTTTTTTGTAGATTTGCTCATTCTCTTTTATTTGACAAAATCAGATAAAAATATTAATAATAAATTATATACCCCTTTTAGATAATCTTGACATCCAAAATTCTTATACTGGAAGATGTTCCCTTTGATGTGGAATTAATTGAAAGAGAAATCAGCCAATCTGGCATAGACTTCTTATCAAAGACGGTTGAACTGGAAAAGGACTACGTTAGATTAATTGATGAATTTAAACCTGATTTAATCTTAGCAGACCATTCTCTACCTAATTTTGATGGGATATCTGCCCTGGAAATCGCCAAGAATAAATGCCCGGAAATACCTTTTATTTTTGTAAGTGGAAAAATAGGGGAAGAATTTGCTGTAGAGGCATTAAAAAGAGGGGTTACGGATTACGTACTAAAAAGTAATTTGTCTAAATTAGGGCCTGCTATAAAAAGAGCCATGATAGAGGTTCAAGAACAGATCAAACTAAAAAAAGCAGAAGAAGAACTTCTTAAAAGTCATTGGCAATTAAAAGAAGCTCAGAAAATCGGTAAAATGGGTAGCTGGGAATTTGATATTCTATCTGAAGATATGGATGCCTCTGAGGGACTATTCAGAATTTTTGGTGTGGAAAAAATTGAACAAGATTTTAATTTTTCCAGATTCTTAGATTTCATATATCCTGCTGATAAAAAAAGAGTATCAGATACCATTCAAGAAGCTTTGAAAAATAAAAGCAGCTTTTCTCAGGAGTATCGTATACTGCTGCCAGACGGATCTTTAAGATATTTATATTCTCAAGGCAAAATAATAAATGATACCTCAGGGAAACCTTTAAAAATACTGGGAATAGAACAGGATATTACTCAGCGCAAATTGGATGAAAATAAAATTAAAGAATCTTTAAAAGAAAAAGAGATTCTACTCCAGGAAATTCATCACAGAGTAAAAAATAATCTGCAGGTTATATCCAGTTTATTAAGACTCCAATCTCGATTCATAAAAGATCCAGAAGCATTGGAAATTTTTAAAGAAAGTCAAAACAGAGTTAGTTCCATTGCCCTGGTGCATGAAAAACTTTATCATTCTCCGGATTTAGCCAGCATTAACTTCTCAGAATATATAAGGAATCTCAGCAAGGATATTTTTCATTTTTTCCATAGCAAAGCACAGAATATCAAATTAAAATTAGAATTGGATGAAATTTTTTTGAATATTGAAACTGCTATTCCCTGTGGCCTTATAATAAATGAATTGGTCACTAATTCATTAAAACACGCTTTTTTACCAGAGCAAAAGGGAGAAATCACCTTAAAACTTTTTAAAGATGGGGATAAAATTACTTTAATAGTTAAAGATAATGGCAGAGGCCTTCCACCAGGCATTGAAGTTAATAATACCCAAACATTCGGTCTTCAGTTAGTATACTTTTTAAATAAGCGTATAAATGGAGTTATTAAAATGGATACCAGTCAGGGGACCAGCTTTAAAATATGCTTTGAAGAGTTAAATTACGAAGGAAGGGCATCAAATGGTGAATGAAAAAATTCTCATTGTTGAAGACGAAGAATTAGTGGCTCAGGATATTAAATCCATTTTAGAAGATCTGGGCTATGTGGTACCGGATATAAGTTCTTCTGCTGAAGAAGCCCTGGAAAAAATTGAACAAAATTGTCCGGATTCAGTACTAATGGACATAATGCTGGAAGGCGAAATGGATGGTATTGAAGCAGCCCAGATTATTGGGGATAGGTTTGATATCCCTGTGGTCTATTTAACAGCTTATTCTAATGGAGATATTCTTAAACGTGCAAAAAAAACAGAACCATATGCTTATATTTTAAAACCCTTTCAGGAGCGGGATTTAAAAGTAAATATTGAACTGGCCCTGTATAAACATGAAGCAAAGAAAAATAAAATGTACTTTTTAAAACAAAAAGCACTCAATAGAAAACTTGAAAACTCACTAAAAGAAAAAGATACTCTTTTAAGAGAGATTCACCACCGGGTTAAAAACAATTTACAGATAATAGTCAGTCTGCTTTCTCTTCAAGCCAAATACTTTAATGATCCAGGCATAAATAATTTCTTCAGGGATTATGTAAACCAGATTAAATCAATGGCTATGATTCATGAGAAAATGTATCAATCAAATGACTTGAATAGTATTAATTTCACCGAATATTTACCTGGACTATTTTCACAACTTTCTAGTTCTTATAATAAGCATTCAAAAGTTAATATATTATTCCAAGCTGATGAAATATTGCTTAATTTGGAAAGTGCTATCCCCTGTGGTTTAATAATAAATGAACTGGTGACCAATTCCTTGAAACATGCCTTTCCCTTTCAAAGGTCCGGGGAAATAAAAATAGAACTATTTAGATTAGAGGATGGAAAGATTTGTCTTAATATATATGATAATGGTAAGGGAATTCCTCCAGAAATTGAATTTCCCCAGAAGGGGTCATTTGGATTTCGCATGGTTTATACTTTAGTTAATCAATTGGGAGGAACCATTAAACTTGATAAAAACAGGGGAACTCATTTTATGATTATATTTGAGGAGTTGAAATACAATCAAAGAATAATAAAAAGAGAGGGAGTTAATTAATTATTTTTAATTTTAATGAATTACACTTCATTTTTTTTAAACTACTTTAATCTGGCACGGTCATAAACATTTCTCAGGGTTTGCATATCTACACTGGTGTAAATTTGAGTAGTAGAAAGGTTTGAATGTCCTAAAAGCTGCTGTATGGCCCTTATATCCACACCATTTTTTAGAAGATGGGTGGCAAAAGAGTGCCTTAAAATATGAGGGGTTACTTTTTTTTTGATACCGGCCTGCCGGGCATAATTTTTTATCATCATCTGCACATACCGGGGAGTTATAGGGTTTCCAAAACGGTTCAAAAATAGATAATCATCTTCATGGCCTATAAATGTAATATACTCCTTAATTAAATTCTTTGTTTCTTCATCAAACAGCACAATACGATCTTTTTCACCCTTACCTCTTATTCGAATAGTTCTATCATCAGGATCCACATCATCCGACTTTAAAGATACCAGTTCAGATATTCGAAGTCCAGACGAGTATAAAAGAGCAAGTATAACTTTATTACGCAACTTGATACATTTTTGTCCATGTGACTCTTCTGGGCTATGGAGATTACATTCAACTGCATTAATTAAATTCTTTACTTCAGTTTCATTCAAAGATTTAGGCAGAGATTTGGTTCTTTTTGGAGTTTTAACTTCATTCAAAATGTAAATATTGTGGTACTCCAAAAATTTTTTCACCACCACGGTCACCAGATAAATATAATTTTGTGAAACCCGCTTATCCCTTTTGAGGAATTGAATATATCTTTTGAAGGATCTTAAAACTCTACGATCGTCATAAAGGTCTTTTTCACCCATTAAAAATTTATAAAAATTATTAACAATTGATTTATATGTTTTTATGGTGTTAATAGAATAATTTCGAATTTCCAGTTCTATTAAATATTCTTCAATCATATCTGGAAAATCCAGTACTTCTAAAATAGTTTTTCTTCCACCTTCCTGGGACCAGGTAGATGGTGATGAATTAAAATCTCCTGAAGGATTAATCTGAGTTTTTCCATTTTTTTGAGGATAAGGATTCATGATATCAAGTTTTAATGATTTTATATAACTGAAATCTATTATTATTTATATTATAGTGTTTGTCGTCTCTGGATTAAATAGACGGTATATTTGGAATAATATTTTTTAAAGGTAGCTGCGATCCACATTTTCATTTTTGAAGGGAGCATGATGATCAGGGATAACATGGGACGAAGCTAAATCTTGCTGGATAGCTTTTTCATAGCTTTCATAACGCTTTAATATTTGATCTTCAATAGAAAGAGATTTAATTACAGCCAGGGACATATGTTTTTTGCTTATAACGCTACTTTCTTCCATCACAGCCAAATCACCTGCCATCCTAATAACTCCTCCCAGGTCTCGAAGTCGAAGGGTAAAAGCATCTTTCTCTTCATCAATCAAATATGCTCTTTTTTTAGCCTCTTTAATTAATATTTCAACAGCTTCTTTAGTTGCGTGAGGTATCTTACCATCTATATTGATTTCCTGGGCAATAAACTGACCTATTTTTTCAGCATTTTCAGGAGTAGCTTTCATGGTGGTATTCATAAGCACTTCATATCCTTCTCCCTGTATACGGGATCTGAGGGGAGGTAAAATATATTTCAAATCCATTAGATTACATGCTGCAACAAAAATAAAGTCGCAAGGAACACTTTCCACCTTAACTGAACTACCTGCGCTCTGAGGATTTCTGCCTACAATGGGGAATATTTTTTCCTGCATGGCACTTAATATGTATCGCTGCAAACTGGCGATGTGAATTATTTCATCGATAAAAAGCACTCCTTCATGGGCCTCGTGTATGGCTCCCGGGATTACTCTTTCATAGGGGGCACTACCCAGTTCACAATGTCCACCATAAGGATCGTGTCTCACATCACCTAATAACTCGGTTTCACTGGCACCAGTAGCCTGAATAAAATTTTTCCGTTTAAGGGGAACTATTACATGGCGGGGATTTTCTTCCACTATCTTCCGCCTTTTTTCCAGTGATTGTTGATCCATTACCTTTATTTCTTTTCCATTCACCCTTTCATATATCACCACTTCTTCCCGATTATTAACTATTCGGGTGGTGGTGACCCTTTCTTGAGGAATATTTTCCGAACCGGAGTTCATTTCAAACATTCCTAATAGGTCACCCAGGTGTTTCCTCCGGGCACTGATATGTGAAAATTTGTCTCCGCCACATTGGGGGCATATGCTCTGGTAAGCACTATTGTAATCTCCACAGTGAATACATTTAAATCCTAATCTTTCAGCTACTAAATCTGGAACCATTTCTGGACTTATATATTCTCCTTCAGCTTTTTTTTTATCTTTAATTTCATTATCTATCTCTTTTTTCGTTTTTACCTCAATAAAAGGTCTTTCTGGCCTTTCAGGGTTATGAACAGTGGATATTTCTTCACTGGGAGTAGATAAATGAAAAGATAGGGATTGAGCAATAAGGGATTTTCCTATTCCCGGAGGACCAACCAGTAACAAATTTCTTTTTTGCCTGGCAGCAACTTTTGCCAGCCAAATAACATCATCGTGCCCAATTACTCTATCCAGAGGATCCGGGGGAATATTTATTTCTGCAGTAGTTTCTATTTCATCTAAAAACTTTTTTTTCAGATTAATGTACATTTTAATGCCTCAAGTGCATATTTTTAGTACAGATAAAAAAATAAAAAAAATAAAAAAAATTTACAGGTTTTATAGCATTATTCTACTGGTGGGTGATAATTTTTATTTTTTCTGGCCTTTTAACCACTTCACCAGTTCTTACTGCAACTATATGCTTCACTCCTTTATCCATAGCAATATCTATCAGGCGCTGACTAATTACACCATCAAAAACCACGGCATAGGGGTGGTTGGTCACTCTTTTCAATTCTTCATATAAATTTTCAACTTTAACTTCTTTTAAAATATTAAGAGCATCGTCTAATATCTCTGCATTTCCTGTACTTTCCAGGTCTTTCAGGATATTTTTCAGTAAAACCATTTTGTCTTCAGTTTTAGGTTCTACTTTAATGCCCAGGTCATGGTACATCTGTTCAATAGGTACTTTATCCCGGAGAGCAACCATTATCTCGTCTTTACCCAGATCTTCCACTTCTTTTCCTTTAGGAGCACGGGTTACGTAGTCTATTTCCCCTACTTGGAGTAATTCTTTTAAAATTAATTCTCCGCCACGATCACCATCTACAAAAGCAGTCACTGTCTTTTTACGGGTCAATTCAGCTACAGTCCGGGGAACACTTACTCCTTCAACTGCAATGGCGTTTTTTATTCCATGTTTTAGTAAATTTAAAACATCACTCCGACCTTCTACTACCAGAATGGCATCTGAAGTAGGAACATTAGGACCTGCTGGAAGTTTTTCATCACCATATTCGGCAATTTCATGTATACGCATGGCTTCTTTAACTTCTTCAATCATTTTTAGACTTTCTGGAGTTACTTCATCCATCATTCCCGCGTATATCTCTTTGGCCCGATCTACCACTTTTTTACGTTTGACCGCCCGGACATCTTCCACTTTTGAAACCTGTATATATGCTTCGCAGGGACCGACCCGGTTAATTGTTTCTAGAGAAGCAGCCAGTATGGCTGTTTCAACTCGATCAAGACTTGAAGGAATAACTATTTCTCCTTTAGAACGCCCTCCTCTTGAAGTTATATTCACTTTGATTCTACCTATTCTGCCCGTTTTTTGCAGCTCTCGAAGATCCAGATCATTACTTAAAAGACCTTCAGTTTGACCAAATATAGCCCCCACCACATCTGGCTTTTCTACAATTCCATTAGCATTAATTTGAGCGTGAATGAGATATTTAGTTGTACTTATTTCTTCTTTTCCCATATTAAGCCTCCCTATTAATGTAGATACTTTCAGGGATAAAATTTGTTATCCTTGTAATTCTGTTTTAGGATTACCTGAATATTTGCAAATCAAATAGACTTGCATTCGCAATTTATAATTTTAAAATTTAAATTAATGAATTGCGATATGAAAACAGTGATGGTATACAGCAACTATGGGGATAAACATCAAGTTCCAGTTGAATAATGTGTTTGGGAAGACTTTCAATGTCTTTGATATATCGACGGGTCAATCCCATTATTCTTTTTCTAATCTGTAAATTTGGATGGGATCCAAGGCTTTGAATATCTCTGGATAATTTTTTTGCCAATTGATTTCCTTTTTTATCAAAATCGGTGAGAATAATTACCTTTGAAGATGAATTAGCAGCTAATTCGGCAACTTCAAAAAGTTTCAGATGAGAACCGGAAACTTTTATAAAATCCCCTTTTATGCCTAATTTTTCAAGAGCTTCCTCATCTTTTTTGCCCTCTATAAGGATAGGTACTCCTTCTTCCCCATTCTTTTTTAATTCATCTAGTTCTTCACTTAAACGTAATAATCTCCTATAGCTCATGTTAAGCCCTTTTTAAGGTGACTGTAAAATATATTATCACTGTAATAGTATCTATAGGAAATATATAATCAAACTCATATATAAAATTGAAGAAGTGTTAATATTAGGCAATGTCAAAAAATTGGGATATTTTAATTTTATGTTTTTGATAAAAAATTTTTAAATT
>NPIE01013315.1_pt1 | contig 19207 bp, 12 predicted proteins | sample 8637661 | NCBI WGS metagenome assembly NPIE01 (sample SAMN07420842, study PRJNA396082) | bioreactor metagenome | isolation source: sample BA12 brine-fed electro-methanogenic bioreactor BA | place: Japan: Kochi | collected 2016-12-09
CACGAGAAACACCGGCGGATCGAGGGCCGGGTACCAACGGAGGGCTCGATACTGGCCGATCATGTCGTCGCGGCGGCGGGGCAGATACGTGTCCAGCAGCCACAGACGCTGGGTCCACCATTCCTTGTTGCGGGTATAGGGATCGTTCGGCCGGCGGTAATCGCCCCAACGGGCGGATTCACCGACGATGGCGCGATCGATCTTATCGACGAGAAGACGGTACGCCTCGCGGACGTTGTCGGGCGTGAAAACGCCATCGTTGTAAAGATGTCTGTACACGCGGTCGGCGAAGCACATGGCGTATTCCGGGTTGGCCATCCATTTGTGATGGAGACCGGTCGGCGTGCTGGAGCCGTCGTTGCCGGTGGCGTTTTCGCCGACGCTCTCCATGATGTGCTCGTTGTCCCACGAGTGGAACCGCCATCGCCCCGCCGGGTCATGCCGGTTACGGCTGGCGTACCAGTTTTTGTGGGCCCAGTCCGAGTTGCCCAGGTAGGTGTGCAGGATGATGTAGTCGAGGAAGTTGGGCACGTCGAGGTGCTGGGTGAGCCGTTCGAAGTCCGTGGCCGGGACGCCGAGCAACTGCTGAAACGAAGGCACGGCCGTTTGGACGCCGTTGACAACGAGCGAGGCGTTATGCTTGAGGACGTCGTAGTCTTCGGGCTCGCCGCCCAGGTAGGCCGCGGCGAAGGACTCATCGGGCCGTTCATGGATCCAGTAGAGGCCCCAATAGAGGCCGTTAATATAAAGATGGACGGGTCGACCGTACGTGCCGTAGCCGCCCATGGCGTTTTGCAGGTCGGAGGCGAACTGGTCGCGGGTGTACTGGGCAAGCCGATTCTGACCCGAGCTGGCGTGATACCATACGTTGTTGGCGCGGGCCTCGAGGATGATCTGGTCGAACCAGTCGGTCGCCTCCGGATCGTCGAAGAGGGGATAGCGCAATTGACTGGGGCCATAGGCGCCCCGGAAGACGAGCTTCATGGACAGCTTGGGGACCTTCCAGCGGTTAAGGCTGGTGCCGCCGCCCGCACCACCGCCCTGCATCCGGACGGCGCAGTTGACCTGAAACCCCGGTTCGGCCCCGGATGGATCGATCAACTCGGCCGAACAGCGGCGCTCCGTGCCGTCCTGATTCTGATTGATATAGATGCCGGTCGGACCAAACGCCTCGTCCTTCGGCAGGACGACCGAAAGCGTGGGGATGGCCTTCAAATCGTCCTTGATCGTGCCGGCATACAGCGATCCGTATAAGCCGTTAGGGTTGGCGATATCCGGGTCGACCTGGTAATCGCCGGTGATCGGACCGGTCTGAAGGCCGCCGGGCCAGATCTCCGGATAGCCCGCGGGGACCACCTGGGCGCCGGTGGACGGATGGGTTGCCTGCTTGACGACATCATTCAGGAAGATGTACGTGTGGGTGTCTACGTTCGTCGGCAAATAGCCGTCTCTGAAGGCCGCCGCGCGCAGAGACGTGGTGGTCGTGATGCGGACGGTCTGACCCGGGCCCAGCGTCTGCCCGTTCGACAGGGTGGGCGCCGATCCATCGGTTGTATAGCGTATCGTCGCGCCGGGTGTTTCGCAGGTGATGGCCACGTCGATGGGCTGATCATAGAACCCGCGATCGACGCTGAATTTCGTGTCCGCCACTACGCCGTCATACGTGGCCGAATTCGTCGCTCCCAACGTGGGGCTGACCAGGTATCCGACCCGGCCGTCCGATCCCAATCCGTAGCTGACCAGGCCGTACTGCTTGGGGACGTTTTTGTATTCGTGGACGACGGTCTTGCCGTCCGGTTGGACCAAGGCGAGGTATTCGCCATCACCGCTGAGTGCAAAGTTGGTGTGCAGATTCCCGCTGCCGTCAACATAGGGGTAGTTGCCGGCAAAGCGTGTGGCGTCTTTGCCGGAGGCATAGACAACAAAGTGTCCGCCGGGGGCGATGGTGTAGCCGGCGGGGAAGCGCCATTGGGTCAGGTTGGCCGGGTCGTCCGTGAGGTACCATCCCTCGAGGCTCTGCGGTTGCCCGGTGGTGTTGCGGAGTTCGATCCAGTCGGGATAATCCCACTCACCCTCGACAAACGTACATAGATCCCAAGAGACTTCCGGCCGCAGGTTCGAAAGGTTGGAGTTGACGGCCATGAACTCATTGATGAGCAGCAGCCCGCTGGGCAGCTTGGCGTAGGTGCCCGTGCGGAGGACATTGGTGCGGCGGTACAGGTAGACCGGGAGCGGTTCGGGCTCGGCCCAGGCGGCGACGGGGCGGAACTCCACGAGATGCTCTCCCTCTCGCAGGTCGACGGCGGTGTAACCGCTGGCCAGCCAGGGGCCGCCGTCGATGCGCCACAGGGCGCCGTCTTGTACGGCGTCGGGCGGCTCGAGGGCGACCTGTAGCGTGGCCGTCCAGTCCTCCAGCCAGTTCGCGGAAACGTGCGCCAGATCACCAAGATTGACGCCGTCGTGGCCGACCAGGTCGGCCACAGACGTGTCCGGTCCGAGCCAGGCCTCCGCGAAGAGCAGCAGATCGTCCAGGTGGACTTTGCAGTCGAGGGTCAGATCGCCCACCGGGCAATCGGGGGGCAGGACCAGCACGGTCAGATCATCCGCACGCTCCAGTTCGCCGTCGGTGGCGTACAGACGCAGGACGTATTGGCCGACGCTGGGCAGCGTGACGGCAGGAGCGGCCACGTGGTTGTCGGGTTCAAAAGTGACGCCGGCCGGTCCCGACAGGACGGACCACTCGATGTACAGAAAGCCGTCGGGATCGCCCTTGCCGTCGTCCTCGACGACGGCGTCAGGCACGAACCGGTTCTGCGGCCAGATGAGCGTTGCGTCATCCCCCGCCATGACGAAAGGGGTGTGGTTCTGTTGACCGGCGGGAACGATGTCAACGAAACAGATCTTGGCATTGAGGCCGCCGGTGGCTTGAGCGATGGTCAGGCGCCCATCGCTCACCATCACGGTCAGCTCGTATTCGTCGAAGTGATCCACGCTGTCGGGATCGGTGAGCTTGACGCCCTCCACGTCAATCGTATTGATCTGATTGGTATAGGCGGCGTCCCCGCAGACGATGAAGAGTTCGTACTCGTCCGGGTCCAGGGCGATCTCCCACACGGCGTCGGTGTCGAAGTACGCGGTGGTGTCGTAGCGCTGGTCGGCGTGCTCATCGAGGCGGTCGTACACCTTGGTATTGGTGCGGTTCCAGCCATAATAGTAGCCGTTATTGCGGTTGCCGAACACGCTGCCCGAATCCACGACGTAACCCAGCGGTGCCTGTGAGTCGGCCGGCTGGAAATTGACGCGAATCGTCGCGGCCCCCGCCGCCGCCGCGCTCAGGCACACCCACACCCACAACCCACGGCCTATCGTACTCATAAGGTGTCCTCACGACAGTCGGTCGGATCTGGCCGGCGATACCGGCCAAGGCGCAACAAAACCCTTGGCCGTCCTTGCCGTCAAAGCAGAAACGCGTCGGCCCCTCATGATCGCCGAACCGAACGTTCCGTAGCACTGTGATCGCTCAGAACGGGTTCTGATCGATCCGCCCCCATCCAGACTCCTGATTTCATGATACCAAAACCTGGTTTCAAAAACAAGCTCCCCGGCCCGATAGGAAAGGAGCCGGACGCCCGATCCTTGCGTCGAGCATCCGGCTCCTGGTTTCTCAAAAACGTGCTCTCCGGGACCCGCCTAGAAAGGCCAGGGGCAATCCGGATCGGCCGGATCGTTGCACAACGTCCACTTCTCCAGCATGAGCGCCAGATCGGCCAGGTTGACCTCACAGTCCTGGTTCAAATCGCCGGGCAGCACCAGTCCGGCGTCAATCACATCCTGACAGGTCGGTGTCTCGACGGTAATCGTCACCGTGTCCGAAATCGGCTCGTCGGGATAGTCCCCATCGATGACGGTCAGTTGAAGCACGTACACGCCGCCGTCGAGGAACTGAACGGTTCCCGCCGGATTGATCCCGTCGTCCGAGAACATCGGCTCCGGCAGGCCATCGGGGATGGTGGACTGGACCTGCCAGAGGGCGACGTTTCCGCTCTCCCGTCCAAAGTCGGCCACGCTGCCCTGAAGCTGATACGGTATGGACGGGTTGAGCAGATACGTCTCATCCGGGCCGGCATCGACGGCCGCCGGCAACGGTCCCATTGCCGCCAGGCTCCGAACGCTGTCATAGCCCGGCTCGTCCTCCAAGACCAAGGGCCAGTTGTAGACCCGTACGTCATCCACCAGGCCGTTGAGGTCCTTCTGAGGTGCCCCCCCCTTGTAGACGTCGTAGGGGCTGTTCGGGTCCGCCCGGTCGGCGTCGAATGGCGACAGGATGCCGATGCCGATGTAGGCCCCTGTCTGCGAGGTGCCCGACAGATCGTAGCCGGCAGGAACCGCCGCCGAGGCCTCCAACACGCCGTCCACGTATACGCGTGCGCTGACCATGTCCCGGACGCCCACGACAAGATGCCACTTCCCGTCATTGATCAGCGTGCTGCCGGTCACCACCACCTTGTTGACGTCGTCGTCCAGGATCAGTTCCGCCCGACCACGCGGGTTGTTCGTCTCGCCGACGGACAGCATGTACCGGATACCACCGTCCTCATCGCCGCCCTTGGTGAAGATGTTTGACTGTTCGGTGCTGGTGGTCTTGACCCATGCCGCCACGCTGAAATCGCCAGGGTAGGCGAAATCCAGTTCGGGAGCAGGACCCAGATACACGTAGCCCAGCGCATTCGGATCGGCCGCATCTTCGGTAATCAAGTTCATGGCGGAGTCGCCGATGGCGCTGTCGTCGGTGTAGTCGGCGTCGCCCACCAGTTCGCCGTCATTGCTGTTGATCGACTGATCCAGGACGTTCTGCTCCATGTCCCAGTAACCGACAAGCTGCTCATCGGCGCGGTCGGCGACGACCACCGTCACGACATCGTTGGCATCCTTGGTGCCGTCGGTGGCCTGGCACAGGATCTCATAAATGCCCTTGGCGCTGAATGACGCCGTGACCTCTGCCGCGTTGGGCGTCGACGGCGAGAACGTCACGTCTCCGGGGCCGCTCTTCTTGGCCCAGTACCAGCTCAGGACGCCGGGTTCACCTTCCTCCGGGTCCTCATCCGTCACCGTCGCGGTCAGCGCGGCGCCCGCCTCGCCGAGATACACCTTTTGGTACTCCGGCTCGACATCGACCGCGGGCGGCGGGTTATACGTCGGGTCCTTGGGCACAATGAACGGGATGTAATTCGTGTCTACGGTAGCATACGTGCCAAACCTCGGCCCGCCCAAGGTGACCGTCCCCGCCTCGAAATCCTTGGCAAAAACCGGCATCGGCGAGGAGCCATCCTGCGAAGGAGTGGCGTTATCCACGTACCAGCAGACCGTGTACGGCGTCAACGTCCAGGTGCCATCCTCCAGCCAGTCGGCCGGATCGCCCCCGGTCCCGCCGAGCGAGGCCGGCAGGCCGCGCTTGTCGTAGGCGATATAGATCGTGCAGGGCTTGTCGATCGTAAACTCCAGGTAGCGTGCCACGGTCTGGTTCTTATCGTCGTTGGAGACGCGGATGAACTTCTGACCGAACAGGACGGGTGCGGTGGTTTCCAAGGCTACCGTCGGGTCGGGAGCGGGGGTTGTACGATCCGGCAGGAACCGATAGCCGTACGTCCTGTCGCGGTCGGTATACAGGTACTCACCCGGGTCGGCCGTGGCCACCTGGTACGTCTTGCCCGTTGACACATAGGTAATGGTCACGTTGACCGTCGGCTGTGCAACCGCCAGGCCGGCTCCCAGCCATGCCAGGCCTGCGAGAACGAGAAAAATCGTCTTGCCTTTCATTGTTTATGTCCTCCCGTTTGAGCCTTGCGTTCTATTCATGCGTCGTCGCCAAAAGCAACGAGTCTACTCTTGGGCAAAGGGCCAGAGGCATTCCTGGGGTCGGGTCGGATCGTTGCACAGCGCCCAGTTGGCCGCGAGGATGGCGAAGTCTTCCAGGTTTACGCGGCAGTCCTGGTTCACGTCACCGACCATCAGCAGACCCGCGTCGATCACGTCCTGACAGGTCGGGCTGATCAGCTCCACGTCGATTTCGGCATAGACTTCGGCATTGACGCCGGCGTCGATCGCCGTCAGGCGCAGCGTGTAGGAGCCAAACTGCGGGAAGCTGACCGTTGTAGCCGGGTCGGTGGGATCAGTGAACGTGGCTTCCACGCCTTCCTCGGGACCCGCGACGGTCATCCACAGGATCGTCACGTCGCTCAGACCGCCCTCGCCGTAGTCCTCCACGCTTCCTTGAAGCGGCACCAACTCACCCCACTTGTACTTGATGGGCTCGGCGAAGGGCTCAACCGACACCTGCGGCGGGACCTTGCCCAGGGCGGTGATGGCCCGAATCTCGGTCTCGTCCAGCGCATAGTTGTACACCCGGACGTCATCCAAGGCGCCGTCCCACATGCGGTCCGCCTGCTGGGCATTGCCGCCGATCTGAATGGGGTAGGTGCTCGTGTTGATAAAGCCGGTGTAGGGTGCCTCCACGTCCAGGACGCCGTCGACATACAGGCGGATCATCTGGCCGTCGTACGTGCCGCAGGCGTGATGCCAGAAATTGTCGTTCACGCTGATGCTGGTATTCGGACCATTAGCCGGATACCCTGCTCCAGGGGTCGTCCCCGAGAACTGAGCGATCACCGCGTTGTTGTTTTGTCCCGATCGGCTCAACCGCGCGATCCGCCAGGAGTCATCCCCTTTGCTGACCACGTTGGACCAGGATCGGCTGAATTCGTCCACCTTGATCCAGGAGGAAATGGTCATCGCGAAGCGCGGCCCATCCACGAAGTTCGGCTCGGTATTGGCGATCGTCACGTTGATATGCGAAGGTGCCGGGCTGTTCAGCTCCAGGGCCTGAGCGCTGCCCGTGATCCAGCCCGGAATGATATTCGGCAGGGCATTGGGATCGGGTCCATCGGTCACCCAGACGCCGTGGTTGCCGTTGGCCACGTCCAGGACCGTTGCGCCCTTGACCGCCTGCATGGCCTCGAAGTCCCAGTGGGCCATAAGCTGGTTCTGGCTCGGATCATTAACGTAAAGCGTCACGGTGTCGCTGGCGTCTTTCTCGGTGTCGGTCGCGTACAACTGCAACACGTACGTCCCCGGCGTCGTGATCGTAACCGTCGGATCCTCGATCGTCGCGTCGCTGAACTCCACGGCCGCTGGCCCGGAGACCAGGCTCCACTCCATCGACAGCTCCCAGGGCCCTTGCCCCGGCTCGGGTTCCTCGGGATCAAGATCGGAGACCGTTCCGTTAAGCTGCACGGCTTGCGGGAACTCGGGATTGACTAGAACGACATCCGCGCCCGCGCTCACCGCCGGAGCGGGATTGAACGCTGGATCGCCGCGGACGGCGCCGATGATGTAGTTGTTGTTGCTGGTGCTGCCCTGGTAGACGAACACGTACGTCCCCGGACCGAAATTGGCGCCCCACACGCTCAGTGGGCGATCGCTGTCGCCGCCGACATAGAGGTCCAGGCCCGTATCCTGAAACGTTCCCGGCGGGGCGAACCTCTGCGTGACGGTGTTGGCGTACGCCTGTGGATCCGCGAAGCGGTTGTCGACCGTGATCCAGATGAAGACAGTTCGTGAGAACGTCACCGTATATGTGACGTTCGACGCGGCCGAGTCCTTGTCGCTGTTGAAGGTACGGATGTACTCCGAGCCGATGAGGGGGTCATCCTGCGGACCGAGCGTTCCCGTCGGCGTGCTGGCCCACGTGTAGGTGCGGTCGGAGAAGATATAGTTGCCGTCCTTGACGCCGCCGTCCTGGGTCGGTAGCGGTTGCGTAGTGCCGGTGTAGGCCCCGATGGGGTCTCGGTTGCCGGACTGCCCGCCCGAGCGGACCACCGACGTAATCAACTGGGCTGGCGCGGCGCCCACCACCACGGCCAACAAAAGCGCCATCAGAAAGAATGTTTTTCCTCTCATGTTTCGTGTCCTCCAATCAATCAGCTTCCATTCAGCATCACTGCTCAGGACAACGCGTCGCGCGCCCCAAGCAAGCCTAGATATCGCTGTTCCACGGGCGGTCCCTACAACCTTTTCCCGCGCGTGACGCAACGCCGGCCATGGCGATACTGATAAGGCCGGCGCGCGCAAGAACGCGCCCCGGGCGCACGGATGATAAAGACGTTTCTGCTTGCACGTGTGCGATCACTTGGACCGTGTTCTCCTCCGGCAACGATCACCCTGTTTCCAGCGACATCATTGTACTCGAAACGCGACAGCCGAACAAGTCGTTTTCCGCGATTTCGCAAAATCTTATAACTTAAGCGCATACCCATATCTATTTTGCGACACGAGAATCCGGCGTTGTCGAATCACCTGCCTTGGCGTAAGTATCGATTTGGTAGCATCTTGTGATATAGTAAGTCCGTGGGCGGTCTTGCAGCACGGCCACAAAAACTGTGTTTGTCGAGTGACCCGATCCCGGTGTCTCGGCCATCACTGCAGTAAATCATATGGTGGGGTGTCGGTTTTGGAAGATCCGGCAGGCGGGAGGATGACCGGCCCACGGTGGCGGGTCTTCCGCCGCAGGGGCGATAACGGCAGCGTTTTCAGCCCCGCTCACTGAGGATGCTTGAAAAGCATGGCGGAGGCGACTTGCTGAGCCCGTTCGCCGCCGCAAAGTACCTCGACGAGCCTGAGGGCGAAGGCCATGGCGGTCGCGGGGCCCTGGCTGGTGATACAGGGACCATCGACTACGACCGGCTCGTCGACAAACCGCGAGCCGAGTGGCTCGGCCATCGTCGGGTATACGGTAGCCTTGTCGGGCAACAGGTTGTGAGTCGCCAGCACGACGGCCGGCGAGGCACAGATCGCCGCGTACCACCGCCCCGCCTGCACTTGGGCCCGCAGCAGGTCGATCAGGACCTCGCAATCCCGCAGGTGTTCGGCGCCGGGCATGCCCCCGGGCAGGGCGATCAGGTCGAACGTGCGGTCCTGGCACGCGTCAATCCGGCAATCGGCGACAAGCTTGACGCGGCGCGAGGCGGTCACCTGCGGGCCATCGACCGAGGCGACCGTGACCTCGACGCCGGCCCGCCGCAGTGTGTCGATGATCGTCACGGCTTCGATTTCTTCCGTTCCATCCGCAATCGCCACCAGTGCCGTCGGTGCCATGATCAAACCCCTTCATCGCAATACGCTTCAAAAGAGAGTCTACGGTTTGTCGATCCGGAAGACAAGCCCCGTGCACACGACAATCGATGCTTCGGCCGGTGGGGCGGATACCGTATAATCCGGCCGACGGCGATGGTTCGCGGAGGCTGAGATGATCGACGTGACGACAATCCGTGTGGGGAGCGACAACTACAGCTACATCCTGCCCTGCGGCAAGGGGCTTTGCCTGGTCGTCGATCCCGGGTCGGCGGGGCCCGTCATGGCCGTGTTGGAGGCTCGCCGGCTGCGGCCGAGCCACATCCTGTGCACGCACGGCCACGCCGACCACACGGCAGGCGTGGCTGACCTGGTGCACCGATACGAGTCGGCCGCCATCGGACCGCAAACGCCTCTGGCGGACGATCATCTGATCGCGGGCGGTCTATCGGTGTGCCGGATCGCCACGCCTGGCCATACTGCCGACAGCGTGTGTTACCACGTGACCGAGGCCGCCGGTGGACCGGCGTGCCTGTTCACCGGGGATACGCTGTTCATCGCCGGCTGCGGGCGAGTGTTCGGCACGGACATGCAGACGATGTATGATTCGCTGCGTAAGATCGCGGCCCTACCGGATGAGACGCTCATTTACCCGGGCCATGACTACACCGAGGAGAACTACCGTTTCGCGCTGCTCGTCGAGCCGGACAACCCCCACGTTCGCCGGGCGTTGGAGGCGATCTGTGGGCGTCCATACGAGGCGCCCGATGTGCCTTCAACGCTGGGCAAGGAGAGGCTGACGAATCCCTTTTTGCGGGCGGCGGACGTGGCGACGTTCACCGACCGACGCCGTCGCAAGGACCGCTTCTAAGCCGTCGCGACCGCTGTCGGACGCCCGGCACGGGGATACGGGGTTCGGCGTTGCTCTCAGATGCCGAGTCCGTGTGCAAAGGCGGCCGGTTGTCCGCGTTTTCCCCCACGGAAGCCAAACTCCTTGAGTTTGTGGGGCGCAGGGGTTACTGTGACAGAGGGACGGTCCCCGTGGCGGGCCGTCGGAAGTCGCGACAATGATGAGGCTCCGCTCCGTTCGGAGACTGTGCGAACATGGAAATCCGCATAGATGCGCTGGCTCGCGAGTTGGGAGCCGAGCTGGTTGGCGATGGCGCCGCCGCCGTTCGTGGGGTGGCGAGTCTGGACGCCGCCGGGCCCGGCGACGTCACCTTTCTGGCGGACGTGAAGCGCCGCCGTCAGCTCCGGTCATGTCGGGCGGGAGCGATCCTGGTGGCTGAGACTCTCGACGACATTAACGTTCCCCAACTCGTCGTCGGCGATGTCAACGCCGCGCTGATCCGCGTGCTGGAGTTGTTCACGCCGGAGGCCGACGCCCTGCCTTCCGAGGGCATTGATCCCACCGCCCGCATCGCTGCGGACGTCCATCTTGGCGAGGGGGTCAGCATCGGCGCCTACGCGGTGCTCGAAAAAGGCGCCGAGGTTGGCGACGGAGCCATCATCGGTGCCGGGTCCCATCTGGGGCGCGAGGTCCGGGTCGGGGCGGGCTGCCGGCTGGGCGATCACGTGGTGGTGCATAGCCGTTGCCGTCTGGGCCGTCGCGTGGTGGTGCAATCCCATACGGTGATCGGATCGGTCGGCTTCGGTTACATGTTGCACAACGGCCGAGCCCGCCTCGTGCCGCACATCGGAAACGTCGTGATTGAGGACGACGTGGAGATCGGGGCCAACTGCTGCATCGATCGCGCCAAGTTCGGCTCGACGCGCATCGGGGCCGGCACCAAGATCGATAACCTCGTTCAGATCGCGCACAACGTCGTCATCGGCCGCGGCTGCCTGATCGCCGCCCTGGTCGGCATCGGTGGCAGTTGCCGCCTCGGCGACGGCGTGATCATGGGCGGGCAGGTCGGCGTGCGCGATCATTTGACCATCGGGGATGGCGCGAAGATCGGGGGCAAGTCCTTCGTTATGCGGGACGTCGCTCCCGGCCAGGAGGTCTTCGGCTATCCGGCCATGGAGAAGGGCCATGCCCTGCGGGCGCTGACGGTTATACCCAAACTGCCCGAAATGGCCGCTCGGCTAAACAAACTGGAGCGTCGCTCTGAAACCGACACCGAGTCGTCCCCTCCGGCTTGACCCATCGGGTAAGCGATCGGGCGATGGGCCGCCATGCCCACGGCCACCGTGGCTTGGGTCTGCGTGCATCAAAGCGCCGGACGGGGGCTTGTTTGACCCTGACGAGGCCGCGAGCCCCTGGTGGTTGGCGATCAGACGACGATGTTCGCCGTCATCCCGTTAAGGCCACCGCCAGCAGACCGCCCACGGCGGCCAGACCGATGACGCCGATTACTAGCAGGGCGATCTTCCAGAAGCTCCAGGGCCGCTGGCCCTGCACCTCGCCGGTCCGCCCGTTGATCAGAAAGCGATACACCTTGTCGCCGTACCGATAGGCACTGATCCAGATCGGCAGCAAGATATGCTTGAACGTCACGTGGTCGTGCTGTGTCGCCAGGCTCGTGATCCGCTGCTCGTCGCCCCCAATGTCGCGCCGCACGAGCCGCCGAATCTCCCCGTCCATGATCTGGCCGGCCAGTTCAAACCCCTCGGCCAGATCCACCTGGTAACTCTCGGCCCGAAACCCGCCCATGTAGGCATCCTGGTAGGGGACCAGACCGGGCAGGTCCCAGGGCTCGAGCTTCTCGGCGATGGATCGCGGCAGCGACCGACTGGCCAGCACGAGCACGTCGTCGAACGAGTGCCAGACCGTGCCGCTGACCGGCCACCATCGCGTCTTTCGCACCCGCCGCGTGCGGTGCACGGGCTTGCCGTTCTGCATCGTCGTATAGTGTTCGGTCACCCAGTAATGCTCGCCGCGCTGGCCGCGGTAGAACGTGGTCGTGTCGCTGTCGTACGTCCAGTAGGGCACGTATATGCCCACGAGCCGGCCTTGCTGCTCGGCCTTCTTCTTGAGGTCGCCCGGCGCGAACCAGAGGCCGTCGATCCACTCACGAAAGCGACTCCAGGCCTGTTTGCGGTCGATCTTGAAGGGCAACAGGGCGCGGGGCTTGATCTGTCGCGTCGAATGGGCCGTCGCGACGATAGGCATTCCGCAAAAGGGGCACTCCTGACTCGTGATATTCGGCTCTGTGGTGACCTCGGCGCCGCAGTTCCTGCACCCGACCGTCAGCCGCTCGACGGTCCCCTCCTGTTCGGCCAACCCGCCCAGGTGGGATCGAAAATCCAGCTCCCGGATGTCCTCCTCGCTCTGAGGTATGGGGTTCTCGTGACCGCAGTAGGGGCACTTCTGATGGTTTGTTCCGGGCTGGAACTTCAGTTTCGCGCCGCACTGACCGCACTTGAATGTTCCCATTGAGGAGGAGGCCTCCGGCTCCGCCCCGGTATCGGACGGCGTCGGCGAATCGGTCTGCGCATCCGGGGGCTGCTCGGTCATGATGCGTGCTCCAGGGGGCTATTGCGGCGGCAGCGGCGGCGGGACGGCGCCGAACAAAGAGGCCAGCTCCTGCACCTGCTCGGCGGGTGTCCACTGAGCCATGCCCTGCTTCCAGACCAGGGTTTGACGCACCAAGCGTCCATCCTGCACACAAGGCCTGAGCGCCTCGACGGTAAAGGGGCCCTGTTGCTGGCCCTGGACCGCGATGTAATACGTTGCCTCCTGCGGCAGCGGCGGCGGAGCGGCGGGCTGCGAAGCCCCGCCGGCGGCGCCCATCGCGCCGCCCATCTGGTTGGCCATGGCGAATCCCATGCCCATGCCCATCCCGCCGGCGGCCATGCCGCCGGGGTTCTTGGCCGCCTCCTCCATCGCGTTGGCCGTCTGGAACTGCGTGTACCGCTTGAGGTCGCCGATCACCCCCATGCTGGCCCGCTTGTCCAGGGCCTTTTCCACCTCATCCGGCAGCGAGATGTTCTCCACGAGCAGCTTGGTCACGTCCAGGCCATACTCGGCGAACCCGTCGCGGATGCGGTGGGTGATGTATTCGCCCAGCTCATCGTAGTTGGCGGCCAGATCCAGCACGGGGATCCGGCTCTCGCCGATGATATCCGCAAATCGGGACACGATCATGTTCCGCAATTGGTTGGTTACCTCGTCTGTGGTGAAGTGCCCGTCGGTGCCGACGATCTCGCGGATGAACCGGCCGGCGTCCTTGACCCGCACGACGTACGTCCCGAACGCCCGCAGCCGAACCGGCCCGAACTCCGGATCGCGCAGGGTGATGGGGTGCTTTGTACCCCACTTGAGGTCGGTGAACTGCCGCGTGCTGACGAAGTACACCTCGGCCTTGAACGGGCTGTGGAAACCATGTTTCCAGCCCATGAGCGTGGAGAGGATCGGCAGGTTATCCGTCTCGAGCGTGTACATGCCCGGTACGAACACGTCGGCGAGCTGGCCCTTATTGATGAACGCGGCCACCTGCCCTTCGCGGACGGTCAGCCGGGCGCCCATCTTGATCTCGTTGTCATGTCGGGGAAAACGATACACCATCGTATCACCGGTCGGGTCGGTCCATTCGATGATATCAATGAACTCGCCCCGCAATTTGTCGAAAAATCCCATGACAGGACCTCCTGTTTGGCACCCAGGGTCAGGGTTTCGCGATCCGCCTCATCGGCCGACCGACAAGTCGGGCGCATTCTACCGCCGCAGGCGGCCGATCGCAAGGATAGACGCAGCCGGGGCGGATATGTGACGCAAAAGTGTTCTGAATGCCCCAGCGGGACCCCCGGCCCCCCGACAGGGCGACGGCCAGGGGCCGGCCCTGACGAGGGGGGCACCAGAGGCCTGAATCACCGTCTTTTTTTCTGCGGTCGTGGCCGTCCTTTCGTATAATCCTGCGCCTCAATCGCGTGGTGTGGAGTTTCTTTCGTGATTCGAAAACGCATCAGACTGACCGGACGGATTCAAGGCGTGGGGTGTCGGCCGTTCTTGCACAACACGGCCCGCCAGTTGAAGCTGGCCGGGTTTGTGCGCAATGACCATCAGGGCGTGACGGCTGAGGTCCAAGGTCCGTCGGGGCGGGTTGAGCGGTTCGTGCGGCGGTTGCAGGACCCGTCCGCGCTGCCGCCGCTGATGCGGATCGCCTCGGTCCAGGTGGAGGAAGTTCCCCTCGTTCGGGGTGACTGCGAGTTCGTGATCGAGGCCAGCGCCACGGCGACGGCGGGGGAAATCGCCCAGGTCAGCGTGGATACGGCGGTGTGTCGCGATTGCCTGACGGAGATGCGCGATCCAGAAGACCGACGGCATCGCTACGCGTTCACGAACTGCACGCAATGCGGACCGCGGTATACGATCATCCGGCGGGTGCCTTACGATCGGCCGAGCACCACGATGGCGGCGTTCGAGATGTGCCCGGCGTGTCGGGCCGAGTACACGAATCCGGCGGATCGGCGGTTTCATGCCCAGCCGGTGGCGTGTCCCCAATGCGGGCCGCGGTTCTGGCTGGCCGATGCCGGGGGTCACGCGCTGGAAGAGGACAAGGACCGGGTCCTGGCGGCGGTGGCGACGATGCTTCGGGCAGGCGGCATTCTCGGGATTAAGGGCATTGGCGGGTTTCACCTCGCGGTCAACGCCTTTGACGATGAAGCGGTCGTGCGGCTGCGGCAACGTAAGAACCGCGAACACAAGCCCTTGGCCATGATGGCCCGTTCGCTGGACGTGATTGACCGTTATGCGGTTGTCGATGCGCCGGCCGCCGCGCTGCTGCAAAGTCCCCAGGCGCCGATCGTGCTGCTGCCGCGTCGGGCCGTCGAACTCCAGCACGCGCACCCGGCGATCGCACCGGCCGTCGCACCGAACACCGCCACACTGGGGTTTATGCTCTGCTACGCGCCGCTGCATCACTTGCTGTTCGACGAGGAGGGCATCGAGGTGCTGGTAATGACCAGCGGCAACCTGTCCGAGGAGCCGTTGATTTGTGATAACGACGAGGCGCTGCGACGGCTGGGAGCGGTGGCCGATGCATTCCTCCTGCACGATCGCGATATCCATCGCCGGGTCGATGATTCGGTCGTGCAGGTCATCGACGGCCGCGCCAGCCCGGTCCGCCGTGCGAGAGGGTACGTGCCGGGTCCCGTGTTGTTGGCTGAGCCGTGTCCCCTGGACGTGTTCGCGGCGGGCGGCGACCTGAAGAACACCTTCTGCCTGGTCAAGGGCCGCCAGATGATCGTCAGCGAGCATATCGGCGACCTGGCCGATGCGCGGTCGCTGCGGCACTATAAGGACTCGATCCGGCATTTGTCGGGGCTTTTTGAGGTGCGGCCGCGGGTCGTGGTCTGCGATCTGCACCCGAGCTATCTGTCGAGTCAATATGCGCGGGAGCTCGAGGTTGATGAGTGCATCGAGGTGCAGCATCACTGGGCGCACGTGGCGGCGGTGCTGGCCGAAAAGCAGACCGATGAGACGGTGATCGGCCTGGTGGCCGACGGCACGGGGTACGGTCCCGATGGGGCGATCTGGGGCTGCGAGTGTCTGATTGCGTCACTGCACGAGTTTCTCCGCTTCGGACATTTGCGGCACTATCCGTTGCCGGGCGGCGACCTGGCGGCACGGGAGGCCCTGCGGCCATTGATGGGGTTGCTGGACGTCTACGCGGAAAAGGAACCCCTGCCGCGGATATGGGAGCCGATCCTGGCGGCCATCGAGCCGGATGCGGGCCGTCGGCGGATGTGCGTGGAGCAGATCGAGAAGGTGGTCAACACGGTGCAAACGTCCAGTCTGGGTCGGCTGTTCGACGCGGTCGCGGCGGTCGTGGGCCTGGGGCGGGTGAACCACTTCGAGGCCGAATTGCCCATGGCGCTGGAGGCGATCGCGGACCCGACGTGCACCGAGACGTATCCGCTGCCGATGGAGCCGGATTTTCAGGAGCAGCGGATCATGGATTTTGTGCCGCTGCTGGAGGCCCTACTGACGGACCGGGTCCGCGGCGTCGCGCCCGGCACGATCGCGGCGCGGTTTCACAACGCGCTGGTTGAGGCGTTTGTGACGATGGCGATAGAGGCCCGTGAGGCGCACGATTTGAAGACGGTGGCGCTGTCGGGCGGCGTGTTCTGCAACCGCTTCCTTGCTGGCCGTCTGATCGAACGATTGAAATCGAGGCGGTTTACGGTATTATGGCCCACGCAGATGCCGGTCAACGACGGCGGCATCGCGCTGGGACAGGCGGCCATCGCGGCGGCGCGCCTGTCGCAAGAGACCTGAGTTCCCGGAATCCTGACGATGTGTCTGGCGGTACCGGCAAGAATTGTTGAATTGAACGATGATCGGGCGGTCGTGGACGCCATGGGCAACCGCTGGGCGATCCGTACGACGCTCTTGCCGGAGGTCAAGCTCGGCGACATCGTGCTGGTGCACGCCGGTTTTGCCATCGCCACGGTGGACGAGGAGGAGGCCCGTCAGACGTGGGAGGTGTTCGAGCAGATCGAGCAGCTTCGCACCAATGAGCCGACGGGCACCGAGGGGGCGGGCTAGATGTCGGATCGCGCGGAGGCAGCCAGGCGGCGGATGGTTCGGGACTGCGAGGCCCTGGGGCGGCCGGTACGCATCATGGAGGTCTGCGGCACCCATACGGTGGCGATCTTCCGCTCGGGGATTCGCGCATCCCTGCCGAAGGGGCTGACGCTCTTGAGCGGGCCGGGCTGCCCGGTCTGCGTGACCGAGCAGGGTTACATCGATACGGTCCTGGAGCTGGCGCAGCGGGATGATGTGATCCTTGCGACGTATGGGGATATGATCCGCGTGCCCGGCACGGCCGGTTCGTTGGAGACGGTGAATCGACCGGGTGTGCGGGTTGTGTTGAGCACGGATGATGCCCTCGCCCTGGCGCGGGAGCGGCCGGACAAGACAGTGGTGTTCGCGGCGGTGGGCTTCGAGACGACCACGCCGGCGACGGCGGTCGCGGTCGGCCAGGCCGCCCAGGAGGGGCTGGACAATTTTTGCATTCTGTCGGGGCACAAACGAGTGGTGCCGGCGATGGCGGCGTTGTTGTCCGATGCGACGAATCGGATCGACGCGTTTCTGTGTCCGGGGCACGTGAGCGTCATTATCGGCAGCGAGGCGTATCGGCCGATTGCCCAGCGGTTCGGTCGGTCTTGCGTGGTCGCGGGGTTTGAGCCGGTGCTGATCCTCGAGGCGATGGCGGCGATCTGTCGGCAGCTTGTGGAGGGCCGGGCCGAAGTGGAGTCGCTCTACGCGGCCGTGGTGCGGCCGGAGGGCAACCCGCGGGCGATGGAGCTGATCGACCGATACTTCGAGCCCTGTGATGGGCCCTGGCGGGGGCTGGGGCGGATTCCAGAGGGGTCGCTACGATTGCGGGGTGAATACGAACGGTTTGACGCCCGCCGGCGTTTTGGCTTGGAGGAACGCGTGGCGCCGGAGCCGGCGGGGTGTCGCTGCGGTGATGTGCTGTGCGGCCGGATTGAGCCGGTTGCATGCGGGCTGTTCGGATCGCGGTGCACGCCGGATACGCCGGTCGGTCCCTGCATGGTCAGCAGCGAGGGCGCGTGCTCGGCGTGGTACAAGTACGGGCGGCGGGGAGGTCGCAATGGCCCTGGGTGACAGTCGCAAGATACTCCTGGCCCACGGCGGCGGCGGCCGGCTGATGAGCCGGCTGATTCAGGAGACCATTCTGCCGCGTGTGCGGCAGGGCGATGCCGATATGCCGTTGACCGATGCGGCCCAGGTGAGTGTCGACGCGTCGGCCCTGTGCTTTACGACCGACAGCTACGTGGTGCAGCCCCTGCGATTCCCCGGCGGGGACATCGGCACCTTGGCGGTCTGCGGCACAGTGAATGACCTGGCGGCCACGGGGGCAAGACCCGTGGCCCTGAGCCTGTCGCTGATCCTGGAAGAGGGGTTTTCGCTGGACATGCTGGAGTCGATTCTGGAGAGTATCGGGCGGACGGCCGGGGCGGTGGGCGTGCCGGTGGTGACGGGCGATACCAAGGTCGTCGAGGTCGAGGCGGCCGATGGACTGTTCATTAACACCGCGGGGATCGGCGTAAAGGTGCCGGGCAGCGCCCTGGGCTTCGACCGGATCCAGCCGGGCGATGCCGTGATCGTGACCGGCGCCCTGGGCGACCACGGCATGACGATCCTCTCGCGGCGCAAAGGGATGATGTTCGAGACGTCGCTGGAGAGCGATTGCGCGGCACTGTCCCCATTGACGTGCCGGATTCTGGAGGCGGTCGGCGAGGCGGTGAAGTTCATGCGTGATCCGACGCGGGGCGGGTTGGCGGCGGTGCTGAACGAGATTGCATCGGGGTCGCAGTGCGACATTGAGATCGAGGAGTCCTGTCTGCCGATCAGGCCGGCCGTGCGGGCGGCGGCGGACATGCTGGGGCTGGACGTGCTGAACGTGGCCAACGAGGGCAAGATGGTGCTGATCGTCGCCCCCGAGGCGGCCGAGCAGGTGCTGGCGATCTGCCGGGCCGATCCTCTGGGCCATGAGGCGGCCCAAATCGGGCGGATCGGGTCGCCGGGTGAGGAGGGCGGCCTCGTCGAGCTGGTGACGCGGGTTGGCGGGCGCCGCGTGGTGCAGATGCCGTATGGACGCGACCTGCCGAGGATCTGCTGATGCACGAGACGGCGGTGGCGCAGAGTATCATCGAGACGATCCTGGCCGAAATGCGGAAGATCGATCGGCGGCCGGTCGCCGCGCGGATCTCGTGCGGGCAGTTCAACGCCTTGAACGACGAGGTGATGCGGTTCGCCTTCGAGGTGGCCGCGCAGGACACACCGTGCCGCGGCATGCGGCTGGAGATACGGCACGTGCCGTTACAGGCGCGGTGCGAGGGGTGCGGGCGGGCGTTCGCGTTCAACATCCAGGAGGCCTGCTGCCCGGCTTGCGGCAGCGAGGCGTTCGCGTTCCTGCCCGATGCGCCGCTGCTGCTGGAAGAGATCGAGTTTGAGGACGAGAGCAACGATGAAGGTGTCTCTGAACAGGCGGATCCTGGATCGTAACGAGCAGTGCGCGGCCCAGAACCGGGCGTTTTTCGCTGAGCGGGGGGTCTTGTGCGTGAACGTCATCTCCTCGCCGGGCAGCGGCAAGACGACGCTGCT
>NPIE01004636.1_pt1 | contig 19199 bp, 15 predicted proteins | sample 8637661 | NCBI WGS metagenome assembly NPIE01 (sample SAMN07420842, study PRJNA396082) | bioreactor metagenome | isolation source: sample BA12 brine-fed electro-methanogenic bioreactor BA | place: Japan: Kochi | collected 2016-12-09
GCTCAACATCATCAACTTTCAGACCCTGGCGGCGACCAAGGCGGCGCGCCTCTCGGTCGCCGCCGGTGAAGGTCAGGTGATTGAATTCGGACTGCGCCGGGCCCAGGGCCCGGACGGCGGCCTCAGCGTGGGGCGCGCCGCGTATATCGGCGGAGTACGGAGCACCAGCAACGTCTGGGCCGGCCAGGTTTACGGCATACCGATCAAGGGGACCCACGCCCACAGCTGGATCATGGCTTTTCCCGACGAGTTGACCGCCTTCAGGGCCTACGCCGAATGCTTTCCCGACAGCTGTATCCTGCTGGTGGACACCTACGATACCCTCCAGAGCGGCATCCCCAACGCGATCATCGTCGCCCGGGAACTGCGCGCGAAGGGCCATGAAATGATCGGGGTCCGCCTCGATTCGGGAGACCTCGCCTACCTGAGCAAGGAGACCCGGCGCATGTTCGACGAAGCCGGTTTTCCCGAGGTCAAGATCGTCGCCTCCAACGAACTGGACGAAAACGTTATCAGCTCTCTGCGCAGCGAGGGAGCGCGCATCGACGTCTACGGGGTCGGGACCAAACTGGCCACCTGCGCCGGCGAGGGGGGCGGAGCCCTCGGCGGAGTGTACAAGCTGGTGCGGTTCGAGGACCAACCCAAGCTCAAGCTCACCAGCGATATCGCCAAAAGTACCGTTCCCGACCGAAAAAAACTGCTGCGGGCCATCGAGCAGGACGGCACCTTTCTGATGGACATCATGTGCCGCGAGGACGAGGAGCTCCGGCCGGGCGACAGGGTCTACGACCCCACCAATCCCTCCCGCCACAAACCGATCCCCGAGGGGGTCCGCTTCGAACCGATTCGTTCGGCGGTCATGGAACACGGCCGAATCCTGAAGCCATCCCCCTCCCTGGAGGAGATGGCGGACCGCTGCGCCGCCCAGCTCAAGCGTCTGCCCAACGGTTCTCTGCGGCTGATCAATCCCCACAAGTTCAAGGTCTCGATCAGCCCCGGCCTGCACCGGTTACGCGAGGATCTGATCGAGAGATACGAGAGGGGGCTGAAAGGGTGATATACTAGCTGGAAACAAGCCTTAAAGGAGGATGTTATGGCCGATAAACGCTGCAGCGAGTGCGGAATGAACCTTCCCGAAGAAGAGCTGCTGATTCGCGAAGATAACGGCCAACCGGTCTGCCCCGACTGTTCAGGCCTGCTCTACGGGGAAGATCCGGGCTGCGCCTACGATGAAACCGGCTGAATTTGAAGCACGAACCAATGCCCTGAAAATCTTCGGGGGTTGGCCGGCCCGGCCAGCCCCCGTCTGTGTCTTCCATCCGATCGGCCCTGCGCCCTGCGCTATCCGTCCTTGACGAACAGCCGAAACATGATAGATTTTTAATTCAAAGCGACCCAGGCTTTTCACAGCGGAAGTCTGCTGGCCCTTTCAGGGGGATAAAAGCATGAAAATGCCGTGGATGACCCTTGCGGTGCTGTTCGGTTGCCTTGGATTGACTGGTGCAGGCTGCAAGGGGACCGTCAAACCACACCTGCGGTCGGACGGGCCACCGATTCCCCGCGCCTATTTTGCCACCCCGACCAGCAAGACCTTTCCCCTCGCTTCGCAAAAACTTCAGCGGGCCAGCGAAAAAGCCCTGGCTGAGATGGGCTTTTTTATCGATAGACGGGGACAGGGATGGCTGGTAACCTCTGAAAAGCCTCTCGACATTCATGGACTCAGCCAGACCCGAGGCCTGAGGGGGCCGCAGGTTTTCTGTTCCCTTACTGTACTTCTCGAAGAGACGGAAAGCGGCGCTGCCCAGGTGACGCCGAAGCCGAAACTGGTCGTCGCCCCCAATTACAACCCCGACTCGCGGGTGCCGGTCGAGCTGCCTGGATGGGAGATGGAACTGCGCAAAGAGTTCTTTGAACGACTCACCGGGGCCATCTGATTGTCAGATGCCCCATGCCGCTTTTTTGCGATTTTCAGGATTGGGGATCGCCGTATCCTGCCCGCCCGGACCTATCCACCGGAACATTCCGCCTCAAAGACGAGCAATGAGCCGAGTAAACCTCAGGATCCGCCCTCGATACCGGCCCGGGCTATTAAAAACCATGCACTGCAAGGAGGAAAGCAATGAAGCATCAGTCCTGGGATCCGGGTAAATTGCTCCAGACCTCGGGAGAGTACTGGAGCGCCAGTGCGATCCATGCCGCCGTCAAGCTTGACGTGTTCACCGCTTTGGGCGGCCGGGGATTGACCGCCGCCGAACTGGCCGGCGAGCTCGCCGCCGATCCGCGGGGGATGAGGATGCTGCTGGCGGCCCTGGCGGCCCTGAACCTGATTGAAAAAACCGGCAACGGTTATGCCAACACACCCTTTGCCGCTGAGTTTCTCAGCAAAGACTCACCAGCGTATCTCGGCCACATCGTGTTGCATCACCACCACCTGATGGAATCCTGGGCCCATCTCGATCAATCGGTCCAAAGCGGGCAACCCAACCGCAACCGCTCCGCCCATTCGGACCAAGCCTGGCGGGAGAATTTTCTCATGGGCATGTTCAATCTCGCCATGCGCCTGGCGCCACAGCTGGTGCCGAAAATCGACCTGACTGGTCGCCGACATCTGCTCGACCTGGGCGGCGGGCCGGGCACCTGGGCCATTCACTTCTGCCGGCACAACCCAGAGCTCAAGGCCACGGTTTACGACCTGCCCACCACCCGTCCCTTTGCCGAAAAGACCATCGCCCGGTTCAGCCTGAGCGAGCGCATCCGATTCACCGATGGCGACTTTATCGAACAGGGAATCGACGGAAGTTTCGATGTGGCCTGGCTCTCCCACATCCTTCACGCCGAGGGCCCCGAGATCTGCCGGGACATTATCCGGAAGGCGGTAGCCGCCCTGGAACCGGGCGGACTGATTGTCATCCATGAATTCATCCTCGACAATACCATGGACGGTCCGCTCTTCCCCGCGCTCTTCTCCTTGAACATGCTGCTGGGGACGCCCGCCGGCCAGTCCTATTCGGAGCAGCAGATCATGAACATGCTTGGCGCCGCGGGGGTGAAGAACCTGCGGCGCATCCCCTGCGAGACGCCCAACGATTCCGGACTTATCGCCGGCGAGGTCTGACCGGCAATATATTTAAGAGTCCTTCCAGAAAGGTCCCCCATGCCGCTCTCACTGCTGCAGAAAAGAAGAAGCATCCGTAAATTCAAATCGCAACCGGTCGAACCGGCAAAAATCGGCCCGTTGCTCGAGGCACTGCTGCGCGCCCCCTCCTCCCGGGGCATCAACCCCTGGGAGTTCATCGTGGTCACCGACCGACAACTGCTTGAAAAGCTGGCCCGCGCCAAGCAGCATGGCTCGGCCTTTCTGCAAAACGCGCCACTGGCGGTGGTCGTCTGCGCCGATACGGAAAAAAGCGATGTCTGGGTCGAGGATTGCGCCATCGCTTCGATCATTCTCCAGTTGACCGCCGAATCGCTCGGACTGGGAAGCTGCTGGGCCCAGATGCGACGCAGAAACCACAGCGACAGCCTGAGCTCCGAGGATTATTTGCGCGAGGTTCTGGGTTTGCCGATGCATTTCGGCATCGATTCGGTCATCGGCATCGGCTACCCGGATGAGCAGAAGGCGGGACACCCGCAAGAGACCCTGCATTTCGAAAAGATCCACAGCAATCGATTCGGGGAACCGGCTACCCACCCCTAAATATAGGGGGCGACTTCTGCCTCGGCGGCTCTCCTGAACCGACCCAGCCCCCTTATTCATTGAAAGATTTTTTCTATGCGTTAATCCTGCCTCCGGGTTAAGGTATTGCTTATTGTTTCGAACTAATCCCCGAGACCTTTGTCGCGGCGCAAGCTTTTCCCGGAGGGGGAGAAACATGGCCGATACCAACCGACAGTCCCGAACGAACCGATATCTTATTCTGCTGCTGATACTCTGGACCTTGCTGATCGGCGGCTCGCTCCTCTGGAACCTGTATGCCAAACGCATGCATCTCGAGGAGGCGGCCAGGTTGCAGGCCCGCGCCCTGTCGGACAAAGATATTTTGTACCGGCGCTGGAACAACCGTCACGGTGGAGTCTACGTCGCCGTGACTCCCGAGGCCCAACCGAATCCCTTCATGGCTGACTATCCCTGGCGCGACATCACCACCGCCGGGGGCAAGCAACTCACCCTGATCAACCCTCCTTATATGAGCCGGCAGGTATCCGAACTGCAGCAAAAGGAGCTGGGGTTCTCCAGCCGGATCACCAGCCTCAAGCCGATCAATCCGGCCAACCGGCCCGATGCCTGGGAAAGGGCCGCCCTGACCCGCTTTGAAGACGGCTCTGGAGAAATCGTGGAATTCCTTGATGACCGAGGGACCATGACCCTGCGGTTCATGCGGCCGCTGTTCGTCGAAGAAGGCTGTCTCGACTGCCATAACAGCCAGGGGTACGCCATTGGCGACGTTCGCGGAGGCCTCAGCGTCTCCATCCCCATGGGTCCGATCTATGCCTCGGCGATCCCGACCTACACGGTGCTTTCCCTGTCCCACCTGGTCTTGTGGATCTTCGGTGTGATCGGCAGCTGCCGCGCCTTCGCCAACTTCAACAGAGCCAACACGAAGCGCAGAACGGCGGAGGGGGCACTCAGGGAGGCCAAAGTTGCCGCCGAAGAGGCCAGCCGCGCCAAGAGCGAATTTCTTGCCACCATGAGCCATGAGGTGCGCACCCCGCTGAATGCCATCAGCGGTCTGACCGACCTCACCCTCGAAACCGACCTCACCAAGGAACAGCGGGATTTTCTCGGCATGGTCAAGACCTCGGCGGATTCATTGCTGCGGATCATCAATGACATTCTCGATTTTTCCAAAGTCGAGGCGGGCATGCTCGAATTCGAGGAAATCGACTTCTCCCCTCGGGACATGGTTGAGAAAACCGTGGCCGCTCTGGCTGTCCGAGCTCATAAAAAAGACCTTGAACTGGTTTGCCGAATCTCGCCCGAGGTGCCGTCACGACTCGCCGGCGATCCCATGAGACTACGGCAGGTGCTGATGAATCTATTGGACAATGCCATCAAGTTCACCGAGCGGGGCGAGGTCGAGCTTACCCTCGATATTGAGCCGACAGCCGTCCCGGCCCCCTCGATTTGCCATCTTCGGTTCGCCGTGCGCGACAGCGGCATCGGCATATCCCCAGAAAATCTTTTACGCCTGTTCCGAAGTTTCAGCCAGGCCGAGACATCCACCGCCCGCAGGTTCGGCGGCACCGGCCTGGGACTGGTCATTTCCAAGAAACTGGTGGAGCAGATGGGGGGACGTCCCAGAGTCGAGAGCCGGCCCGGCGCAGGGAGCACCTTCAGCTTCACCGTTCCCCTGCCGATCCCGCCCCCGTTCGAAACGGCGGATACGGATCAAATTGCCGAACTGGCCGGCTGTCCGCTTTTGCTTATCGATGACAACGCCTCCAGCCGAAAGGCCCTGGAGCGTATGCTGTCGGAACTCGGCGCCAAGGTTACCAGCGCAGCCACCGCGGCAAAGGGCTTACAACTCGTCAACGAACACGCTGAGGCCGGAAGCCCTTTTGCAGCGCTGGTGCTCGATGCGAACATGCCGGAAACCGACGGTTTTGCGCTGGTCGAGGATCTTGCCGAACACCCCGAACTCAAGGCCCGGACCCTCATGATGTTATCGGCCGTCAACCTCACCGAGGACGCTGCCCGGTGCCGCCGGCTGAAGATCTACCATTATCTGTCCAAACCGATCAGCGGGACCGCTTTGCGTAAAGCCCTTCTGGCGACGATCAAGGGTCAACCGGCCGAACCGGCTCCAACCCTTGACCTGGATAGAGCCCAAGGGGCGCAAAGAGCGCCCGGTTATCCATCCAACCCGCTCTGGGGGTATCAACCGGTGCACATTCTTCTGGCCGAAGACGATGACAACAATCGCAAGCTGGCCCTGGCCCTGCTGGGCAAAAAGGGGTGGCTGGTGACCGCTGTCAGAGACGGTCTCGAGGCCGTGGCCGCGGTCGAAACAAGAAAATTCGATCTGGTCCTGATGGATGTGCAGATGCCCAACCTGGATGGTCTCGAGGCGACCCGCCGCATCCGCCGGCTGCCACAACCGGCGGCGTCGGTCCCCATCGTCGGGCTGACCGCCCACGCGATGAAAAGGGACCGGGAAAAGTGTCTTGAGGCGGGCATGGATGACTACACCCCCAAGCCGATCAAATCAAAGGAACTCTACGCGACGATCCAGCGCCTGCTGCCCGAACCCGCCGAGAAATTATCCGGCGATAACGCGGCCCCGGCCGTCGACCTTTCGGAGCTGCTGAATGAATTTGCCGAAACCCCCGAAATCATTCAAGAGCTTAAAGGTGAATTCCTGACCAATTATCCCCGCTACCTCCAGAACCTACGGGCGGCAATCGGCGCCCGCGATTCCGGTCGAACCGAAAGAGCCGCCCACACCCTTAAGTCCCTGCTCGGCATCTTCCGAGCCGAACCCGCCTATCGGCTTGCGGAGCAACTGGAAAACCAAGGGGCCAGGGAGAATCTCCAGGGGACTCCCGACCTGCTGAAAAGCCTCGAAGAAGAATTGGTCAGGGTCAAAGACGCCCTGGATCGGTTCTGAACCCGACACGGGGCTCCCCCCTTCCCTCTTTGCGCCTGGCGATGCCAGTCAATTCCCCGACAAATTCCGTCACAAAGCCGTCAGCCATAACCCTCCGCGCCTCTCCCCGACTCTCTCAAGTCTCGTGCTCGAACCAAAAACCTCTTCCAAACTGTTGAATTTTATCACATTCACAATCGACCAAGTGGTCACTGCCGCAACTGGCACGCCGGCTGCAGATGCCAGCTCATTAACCTGCTGACCTGGGCTTACCGCCAATTAGCAGCGACCTTCGTCATTACCAAAACATTAAAAGGAGTCGGGAATGAAGAGTACACGTTTTTCTTTCAGGAGGGTGTTGCTGCAATTGTCCCTGGCAGTGCTTTTGACCTGGCCAGCCGGCCAGGCTTGGGCCATCGATACGTTTTTTGTCGGCCCCCGGGCCATGGGCATGGCCGGCGCCAACGTCGCCTCGGTCAACGATACCACCGCCCAGTACTACAATCCGGCGGCCTTCGGCTTTTTCGACTGCCGGGACCAGCAGGGCAACAAGATTGCCTGTGACAACAACAACATCGGCCGTAAAAAGTGGGGCATGGACATCAACGCGGCGGCCGGATACCGCCTGCACAACGAATTCGGAACTTTCCTGGATGATCTCGCGGACGTCAACATCGACACCTTGAGCGCCACCAGCGTGCAAAGTCAATCCGACCTCGCCGACCTGATCGACCTGGTCAAGAATCTCAACGGACTCGATGACCCGGGCAATGCCATCACCGCCGATTTCAATGCCGGCCTCGGGGTTCGGTACGGCCACTTTGCCGTCGGCGCCCGGGGCTTTGCCCAGGCCACCGGCCAGGTCATCGAACTTGACCAGACCAACCTCGGACTCACCGGCTCGGGTGACTTGAATGCCGAAATCGCCAACGTATCGGTGAGCGGTATTGACGGACAGGTCTCGCTTCTGACCGCCAGCCAGGTGGCCCAGCTGAATGCGGCGGGGCTCACCGACCCGGTGGCGATCCAGAAGATCGACTTCATGGCCCGCCAGCAGGGAGTCAGCGCCGCGGACACGCAGGGCTTTGTCGACCTGATGGCCAACCTGGTCGACCAGAGCATCAACGGCTCCGGGGGCAGCCTCGAAGACAACACCACCACCATCAAGCTTACCGGCTTCGGACTGGGCGAGGTTCCTCTTTCCTACGGCTACGCCCTCAACGATCACTGGTCCATCGGCGGCAACCTCAAACTGATGATCGGCCGGGTCTACGGCAACCAGATCATCGTCTTCAATGAAAACTCCGGGGACATCCTCAAGCAGACCGACGAGGAATTCGAAGAGACCTACAACGTCGGGCTCGATCTGGGCATCATGGGACGCTACCGGTTTGTCAACGTAGGCCTGGTGGCCCGCAATATCAACGCCCCCAAATTCGACGGTCCGACCGTCGTCTCCCCTTCGGGACAGAGCGTTAAATTCGACGATCTCCGGGTCGACCCTCAGGTTACCGCCGGCATCGCCTTGATCCCCCACGAGACCCTGGTTTTGGAAGTCGACTGCGACCTTCTTGAAAACGAGACTACCTTTGATCAGTTCGACACCCAGAATTTCTCCGTCGGCCTCGAGTGGGACGCCTTCCGAGTCCTGGCGCTGCGTGCCGGTGCCTACAACAACATCTCCGAGGACGACATCGACTGGGTCTACACCGCCGGCCTCGGTCTCAATCTCTGGGCCATGCGGCTGGATGTCGCCGGTGCCTTCTCCGGGGACAAAGCGGAATACGACGGGGAAGACATCCCCAAGGAAACCCGTCTCGCCGCGCAGTTGAGCGTGGACTTCTGATTTTTTTCCTGCATCGCATCCCGAATGCGATGGCCACCAGGCCAAAACAAAACGCCTACGGTGCCGCTACGGTCCGTAGGCGTTTTTACGTGGTGATATCTGACCCTTTTTCACGAGTAGACGCAACTATTGTCCATCCAGGTTCAGCATCCTGTCCCCCGGAACTCCCCCTCGGGTACTCGTTATTTTCCAGCCTGTCGCCTGACCGTGATGGTCTCACCGGCAACTCCCCAGTTGTCGGTCTCAACCTCGTCGATGACAACCACTGTCGTAGCAGGGTTTTTGCCAAGGACATCCACCAGCAAATCGGTTGCTCCTTTGATCAACCGAGCCTTCTGTTCGGCAGTGGCACCTTCTTTGGTAATCTTGATGTTCACGAACGGCATAACGATTCTCCTTTTGGTTGTTTTTGCGAGACGAAATGGCGGTCACCAGCGGTAACCGCTCCCCCAATCATGACACAGATTGCAGCCAACAGCAGAGGCAGGGCGAACCCTTCCTGCACGTCGGCAAGAAAACCGGCCAGAATGGGGCCGAGGATCTGACCGACGCCAAAGCTTGCGGTCAAGATAGCGGCAGACCGTTTGCCGTCCTGCCACATCCGAGAATTGCCCTCTGCCAATGTCAAGGCGACGATCCCCATAAAGGTTCCTCCGAAGGTAACCGCGGCAAACATCACCTCAACGATGGAATCGGCATGCCTGCTGACGAGGATGCCGGAAGCTTGCAGTGCATACGCCGCCAACAGCGCATTTTTGCTGCCAATGCGCCGGGACAGCAGGGGCCAGAGCACGGTGGACGGGACCGCGGCGAGACCGACCGCCACCCAACTGTAGGGGGCATAAGCCTCCAAGCCCGGAGTCACGGCGACGATGGCAACGATAAAGGTCGCGGTAACGATATAGCCAAGCCCCTCAAAGAAATACGCAACGACCAGCGGCCACAGGCGCAGCAGGCTTTTCGACCGCTGCTTCTGCCCCGTCGAAATTTTCCGGTCGTCGGTTTTGCCTCTTGTGATGGCGATGCCCAGCACGGCCAACACCGCGGCCAGAGCCCCCATGCCCATCCAGGCACCATCCCACTGCCCGATCCGATCCAGCCAGGGGATGGTGAGCCCGCTCAAGGCGATGCCCGCACCAACGCCGCCATACAAAGCTCCCACCCAGTGGCCATATCCCCGCCTGACCAGGGATTCCCCAACTTCAGCAGAGATGACGATAAACAGCATGGCGCTGGCGAAACCGCCGACCAAGCGCAGGTTCCCCCACCAGAAAACCGACACGGTCAACCCCATGGCCGCGGTGGTGGCGATGCTGAGGAGCAGGGAGATTGTGGCCACGCAACGGGAGCGGAGGAGCCGGGGGGCGAAAGAGCACAAAACGGCTCCGGCAAGATAACCGAGATAATTAAGCCCCGCGAGCCACCCGGCAACGCTGTTGCTCAGGTCAAGATCGCGCTGCATGAGGGGGAGAATCGGGGTGAAGGCAAAACGACCAATCCCCATGGCGATGATCATGCCGAGGATGCCCCCGAGCAGGATGCAGAGAGCGCCCCAATATCTTTGTGACGGCTGGTTTTTCACCGCAAGGTTCGTTTCCATGGTTGACATGTTAGTGGGGCAAACATATCATTTCAAGTGAAAATAAGTGATACTTTGCATCACTAAGGATGATATATGGAAATCAGGGATCTGAGAATATTTTTATCGGTGGCGCAAAATGGCAGCATTTCTAAAGCCGCAGAGGAACTGCATTACGTTCAATCGAACGTCACCGCGCGCATCAAGCATTTGGAGGATCGGCTCAGCACGGCTCTCTTTCATCGCAAGAGCAAGGGGGTCGAACTCACCGCCTCCGGGCATCTGCTGCTGAACTATGCCAAACGGATTGTCCGGCTTACTAAAGAGGCGGAGAACGCCATCACCGATCAAGGGGAGCCGAGAGGCAAGCTCTCGATAGGGTCCATGGAAACCACGGCGGCAGTTCGTTTGCCATCCCTGCTGGCTGCCTACCATCGCTCTTATCCCCAGGTCGAACTGAAGCTGGTGACCGGCCCCTCAGAGGCCTCCATCCAGCGACTGTTGGACTTTGAAGTGGATGGCGCCCTGGTGGCAGGTGAAATCAATCAAGAGCTCTTCATCGCCGAAAAGGCTTTTGAAGAGGAACTGGTCCTTGTGGCGCCTCTTGACCTTGAAGATATTGGACAATTGTCGAATTTCACGATCCTGGTGTTCCGGGCGGGCTGTTCTTACCGGGCGCAACTCGAACGCTGGCTTCGGGAGTCGGGAAAACTGCCGTATCAGATCATGGAGTTCGGTTCGATCGAGGGAATTCTCGGATGTATTGCCGCAGGGATGGGGGTCAGCTTCTTGCCACGTTCAGTTGTTGAAAAAAAACACATACAAAAAAATTGTTCGCTTCATCCTATACCAACGGAATTTGGTCACATGACAACCTGGTTTATCAGACGCCGCAATGAAAACCCTTGCAAAGCAATGCAAGCTTTTAGGGATATGATTTCTTCTTAAAATCTGAATCTATAAGTGCTCAACGCGCTGTGTCAGGGTAGATTCAATTTCAAAGTGCACCGGGTTCGGGAGCAAGGGGTGGGTGCTGGGGGGGGCTAAGCGATAAAAGCACTCAATCTTTTCGAGGAGATGGGTGCTTTTTTGTTTTGTGCGTGGGTAGAGAAGTGGCAATGCAAGACCTGACCCTCAAGGCGTTCCCAAAGCCCGAGAGGGCGATTGCCTAGGAGGAATGTGATTGCCCCCTGCCACGTGGCAGGGGGTATTTATTTATTTATTACGTTGTCTTGGCAAATGCGTGGCCAGCAGTGCACATACCGCGATAGTCGCAACCGCCGCACTTCTTCGGTGCCGGCTCAACCTGAAGGCTGCTATTGCGTAAAGCATCTGCTGCATTGCCAACCTTTACTTTCACATCCGCAATGAAATCGTCATCCACTGAACGCGGTTTACGTTTTCGTTCGTCCAGTTCGTAGATTTCCACGTAGTCCGGACGCCTGCCAGTTAGGTCCTGGTAGCCTAGCGCGTAAACATGAAGCTGCGCCTCTGTCACATCTTCGGCTTGTGCTCGATCGCTGGATTTCAGGTCGACAATTGTCGTCTCGTCAGTGTCTATCCTTCGAACGAGATCGATTCGACCAACCACTGAAACCCCATCGCCTAAGTTGATCTGGATTTGCTTTTCCGAAAATTCGATTTTGTCGAAAAGTTCTCGATTGTCCCGAAGGTAATCACGGATGACGCGTTCAGCGGACTCCTCGAGCTGCTGACGCAACGTGGGGTATGCGTACGGCGCATGGAGATGACTTTCAACAAGCCTCGTGGCGTCATCTTCTTCAATGGGGGCTTTTTCAATGGCACGCTTGTGTACTTCAGCGAGGGCATCGTGCAACGACTTCCCATAGCCCAATGCCTCATGAAGCGGGGCATTGAAACCATAAAGTACCCTAAGCTTGAACTGGTAGGGACATTCGAAGAAGTACTTGAGGTCCGAGAACGAAAAAACGACATTCGAGACGCCTGCCCGTGGCGTTGGGGGGAGGCGATCTCGCTCTGAATAGTCAGGTGTTCTCCTTTTGACATGCTTAGAAACAAGGATGTCATCCCAGAACTCCGATGCTCGTGTATATCGGTTGTTTTTTCCCGCAATCGGTGCCCAAGTAAGATGGAGGAATTTCTGGCTACGTGTCATTGCAACGTAAAACAGACGTCGCTCATCTTCGATTGTCCCTTCGTAGCGCGCTTGTCCGATGACTCCCGCCTTTGGAAGCAGATGCCAGACGTTTGGACCGCCAATTCTTGGTGCCGGAAAGCGGTTTCGCAGTAATGCAGGCAGAAAGACCACAGGCCATTGCATCCCCTTTGCCTGGTGGACAGTCATGATGCGGATCGCATCTGGGTTGGCGTATTGATTGTCCTGCCAGCCTTCAGGATAAGCGTCCTCGGCACGATAGTGGAGGAAATCCGCAAAAGTTGCGTATTTCTCCGCTGGAGCCGAATGGAAGTGGATCGCCTCAAAGTCTGAAATGAGTTGGCTAAACTTACCCAAGTTGTAGAAAACGACCTCTCCTCGTCCGTTAGGCACTTGCTCCTCACGGACTCCCGCCTCCTCGAGAAAGTTCATAAAAACGCGCTGGATGGAATACTGTCCCCACCTCTTCTGATCTGGGTCTGCGAGAGCCGCCTTCGAGGCTGCCGCACCATCGATTGCACGTCGAAGAGCCGCACCATCGAGACCAAGGTCTGCTGCCATCCAAGCATCTTCAACAATAGCTTCGTCGCCTCCGTGGTGCCCCCCGATGAAGTAGAAAAGCTGACGAGCAGCCTCGGCCTCGGCTGCTCCGAAAAGGTTCGCCATTCCTGTTACAACAAATGGAATCCCTGCGGCCTGGAGCGCATCAGTGATCGGCTCAGCGTTAGCTTTGACACTCCTGAGCAAAATCGCCATGTCGGACCAGGAAAGTCCTCGCTGTTCCTCACCCTCCCTGAACGCGATACCCCTCAGTGTTTGAGCGTTGGCTACGATGTGTTGTGCTTCTTCCTCTGGTGATCCGAACGACAGAGCTACAATATCACCAGGGTTAGTGTCTTGCGCCCCGGTCGGCTTCATCGCCTTTGGAAGACGAACAGCGTTCCGCTCGATGAATGTCCGGGCGGTTTCGATGATGCCATCACTCGAGCGGAAATTTTCTTCCAAAGGGATCTGGTCAACAGCTGGGTAGCGATCAGCAAAAGTTTGGATGTTTTCGATGTCGCTACCTCGCCACTGGTAAATTGTCTGATCGTCATCACCAACGACACAGATGCGCGCACCGAGTTCGTGAAGTGACTGTACAATCGCTTCTTGGATCGGATTAACGTCTTGGTACTCGTCGACGATCACATACTTGATTCGTTCAGCAAGCCGGGTTCGCAATCCCGCATCTTTCTCGAGGGCACACGCCGCTGTCTCGAGAATTGAAGTGTAGTCAAGATAACTTTTTTCCTCGAGCAGTTGCTGATAAGCGGCAAGGCCACCTATAACTGAGCATCCAGCCAGATGCTCTTCATCAAGTGCAGCCTCTCGAAGGATGGAAAGAGCCTGTAGATAGCGCTTCGTATCCTGATATCGCCTGAGTCTTGCCCCAGAGAGGGCAGAAGTTGCAGTGAGGCCGCTCTTCGCACTGTTGCGATCAACGAAAAGTCCTTGTTGCACCTCGTTCAACACCTCATACTTCAAGTATTTTGGCGTCTCGCTCTTGAGCAATTCCAATCCGAAGGCATGGATAGTCCCGACAAACATCTCCGCCATTCCGGGGATTTCGCCAAGTACCTGCCGGGTGCGCGTAACAATGCGCTCCTTAAGTTCTGCTGCTGCTTTGTCGGTATATGTGAAGGCAATGATGTTGGCAGGAAGCAGTGAGCCAGCATGTCCTGGCGTAAGTAGCTGCACTACTCGACGGGCAACAACTTCCGTCTTGCCGGAACCCGCACAAGCAATTAGCTGAAGATTTTGGCCGACGTGCTCGATCGCAGAGCGCTGGGAGTCGGTAAGTTCCATTGTTCTGTCCCCCTTATGTTTATCGTGCCATTCAACCTAACTTCTGTCTTTTTTTTCTACGGCAGCCTTATCAAATGTAATTCGAGAAAACTTATCATAGCTTTCTCATTTTTCCAACACGGGGAATTCCGGGAATTCCGGGGACACAATACACATTTTCGGGAATTCCGGGGACACAATACAGGGAATTCCGGGGACACAATACACATTTTAATGGAAACCAAGCAGAACCCTTCTACCCACTAATCCAGATTTTGATTGCCACCCAGATTTGCCTGGGCTAATTTGTGGCATGGCCAGAATCTCCAGAATTATCATTCCCGGCTACCCCCATCACATCACCCAACGCGGTGTGCGTTCGATGGATGTTTTCGCAAACGACAGCGACCGCGTTGTCTACCTTAAGTCCCTTGCCGAGGAAGCCAGTAAGGCCGGCGTCGCGATTCTCGCCTGGTGCCCGATGACCAGCACATTCACTTGATTGCTGTGCCAGACAGGGAAAGTTCCCTCGCCCGAGGCATAGGGGAGGCCCACCGGCGTTACACACGGCGGAAAAATTTTTCCGAAGGGGTGCGCGGTTACCTCTTTCAGGGCAGGTTTCATTCGTGTGTTCTCGACCAGCAACATTTGCTGGCGGCCGCACGTTACGTCGAGCGCAACCCTGTGCAGGCGGGCATGGTAGCAACGGCTTGGGACTATCTAGTTTTGACCACCCTCGGTGGTTAAAAATCAGGCCTTTTCTGGCTTCTGTTTCGATGTAGCTGCTCCTCTTTTCAGGGACTGCTTGAGGCGGTAGCTTTCCCAGGTGAATTCCGGGGACACAATACACATTTTAATGGAAACCAAGCAGAACCTCTCTACCCACTAATCCAGATTTTGATTGCCACCCAGATTTGCCTGGGCTAATTTGTGACATGGCCAGAATCTCCAGAATTGTCATTCCCGGTTACCCCCATCACCTCACCCAACGCGGTGTGCGGTCGATGGATGTTTTCGCAAACGACAGCGACCGCGTTGTCTACCTCCAGCTCCTTGCCGAGGAAGCCAGTAAGGCCGGTGTCGCGATTCTCGCCTGGTGCCTGATGACCAACCACATTCACTTGATTGCTGTGCCAGACAGGGAAAATTCCCTCGCCCGAGGCATCGGGGAGGCCCACCGGCGCTACACACGGCGGAAAAATTTTTCCGAAGGGGTACGCGGTTACCTCTTTCAGGGCAGGTTTAATTCGTGTGTTCTCGACCAGCAACATTTGCTGGCGGCCGCACGTTACGTCGAGCGCAACCCTGTGCAGGCGGGCATGGTAGCAACGGCTTGGGACTATCCTTGGTCCAGCGCCCGCTACCATGCACATCGGATCGAAAGCGACCCCTTGGTGAAAAACCATTTTTTGTCTGAAATGATTGGAAATTGGGCAGAGTTTCTTCAATTCGCGGATGGGACAGATCTGACCCGCAACATCCAGCAGGGGACCCGGACAGGGCGCCCGGTTGGCGGAGAGAGGTTTATATTCGAGGTGGAAACCCTGGTCGGCCGATCCCTGCGACCAAAGCCACCCGGTCGACCTTGCAAAGGTTAAAACCTGTATTGTGTCCCTGGGATTTTCTAACAGGACACAAAACCTGAGCCGTCAGAAAATCTCCCGGCCCTCGGCAATATTGAGAAGTTCGGGGAATGCCATGATTGCCGCCCGCCGTCCGCTGGCCTCGCGGACGGTAGTCAATAAATTATTCTCTTTCAATGTCCTCAGCAATGGCATGGCCGTTTGCTTAGGAATACCAGAGCGTTCTACAAAGTCACTGGTCTGGAAAATCGGCTTGAAAAAGATGGCATCCAGGACCGGAATGGCATGTTGCGAGCGGGTCAGTGCGGTAATCTGCCCCTTCATGTCATCATACAATCCCATGATCCTTTTGACCTTGGCACTATTCTCTTTTGCCTGCTCGGTAACCGCCCGGAGGAAGAATTCAATCCAGCCGTTCCAGCCGTTGTCCCTGGATATGCCTTGCAGGCGGGCATAGTATTCCTCCCGGTTTCTCTCCAAGTAAGAACTCAGGTAGAACATTGGCCGGGAAAGCTTCTTTTTCTGATAAAGAAAGAGGGGGATAAGAATTCGGCCTATTCGACCATTGCCATCCCTGAAGGGGTGGATCAACTCGAACTGGGCGTGAACAACGGCCGCCTGCAACAGGTGGTCGATATCATCAGACGCAAGATAGACCTCCCAGGCCTGCAGGTGGTCGTCTAACTGGAGTGGCGAAGGGGGGATAAAGCTGGCTTCCTCGATCGGCGCTCCGGGCCGCCCGATCCAGTTCTGGTCTTTACGAAACTCGCCCGGCGTCTTGTCTTGGCCGCGAACGCTGTCAAGCAGGGTGCGATGCAACTCGCGAATTAAATACAGGCTGAGGGGGCGTTCTTTCAGGTAGTCGGTCGCCAAGAACAGGGCTAAGCGATAGTTGACGATTTCCTGGATATCCTTGGACTTCTCCCCTTCTTTCTGCAACCCGGCCTCATGTTTCAGGACCTCATCGACTGTCGCTTGAGTCCCCTCGATCTTTGAAGAGAGCACCGCTTCCTGAGTTGTCAGCGGTGAAAGCAGAACAGCAGGGTTGACGATGCCCTGCAACAGGCCATCATAGCGGGCCAATTCGGCATTGGCCTGGCTACCAAACCGAATAGAAGCCGGAAATCGAGGTCTTCCAAAGGGAGCTTTTGAGGAATATAGGGCTGCATCAACTTGCCTCCGGATAGTTTGCGTTGGCCGGAAATCACGCCATTTATTGGATCTGTTTGCGTCCGACCCAGCATACACAAAACCATTTGTGTCCGACAAGTCTAAACATTCTGGACACAAAACCAATCTTCGGCAGCAACATTAATATCCAGGAGTCTGTTAACTTAAGCACGTGGCTATCTGTTTCAGGGCAGATTTCATTCGTGTGTTCTCGACCAGCAACATTTGCTGGCGGCCGCACGTTACGTCGAGCGCAACCCTGTGCAGGCGGGCATGGTAGCAACGGCTTGGGACTATCCTTGGTCCAGCGCCCGCTACCATGCACATCGGATCGAAAGCGACCCCTTGGTGAAAAACCATTTTTTGTCTGAAATGATTGGAAATTGGGCAGAGTTTCTTCAATTCGCGGATGGGACAGATCTGACCCGCAACATCCAGCAGGGGACCCGGACAGGGCGCCCGGTTGGCGGAGAGAGGTTTATATTCCAGGTGGAAACCCTGGTCGGCCGATCCCTGCGACCAAATCCGCCCGGGCGACCTTGCAAAGGTTAAAACCTGTATTGTGTCCCTGGGATTTATGGCGGCAAGCACCATTCTCGCCGACATCAAGATTTCAGCGGTCATCAACGTCGGCACGTCCACCCTGGGGGCGCTGATCGGAGCCGGCGGTTACGGCCAGCCGATCCTGACCGGGATCCGTCTCGACGATATAGTACTGATTCTGCAGGGGGTCGTTCCGGCGGTCGTCCTGGCGCTGCTGGCCCAGGGGGTCTTCGAACTTCTCGAGCGGATGATCGTGCCGCGGGGGCTGCGGCTCAAGGGGGAAGGCCGAGCGGTTTACTCTCTGGTCAGCCATGCCCAAGCTTCATCGACCTCATCATGAACGAAGTAATGGATATTGGTGGCGATCACCTCGGCAAAAAGCCGATGGCTGTATTTCTCCACATCCTCATCGCCCACCAGGGCCAGATATTCGATGTCCGGGCCGTGTCTGATTTCGAACTTGAAGTCTTCCCAGAGAGCCCCCAGGTCGCCGTAGGGAAACGCCTTCAATTCGAGAAGGACTCTGATCTTTCCGGCGGCTTCGATCGCCTTTTTTAGCTCTTCGGCGAGCGCTTTGACCTCGTCCCTGCTCAGGCTTTCGGTGATCCGAAAGGCCAGGACATTCGCTGTGCTTCTGTTCAGTCTCTCGTACATATATGAACTCCCCAGAACGAATCCTGAAGCGGACCGTTCTTCCGCAGTGAATCCTCTTTTGCGAATCCGGAATCAACCAGGCACCCTACCCAAAGGGATCTCATCATCGCCGTCTCCATCCCGGACTCGGTGAACACCTACTCCCTACATAAAGGATTACCACAAATTTCAGGATATCTTCTACCGCGGAAGTCTCGACTGTCGGCGTGCGGCCGATAAAAAGCTTTCCTTGACACTATAAAGTATTTTGGTGCCGCAATTCCAAAGGAGGCTCTTTACGTTTTTTACGTCTTTGTCAAATCGCTAGACTGATGGCTGGCCAACGAAGTGCGCCAGAGGTATTCCACTTTGCGGACCGAAGGGGAACCGGAACCAACATGGGGAGGTGTGCCGATGAAAACTGCCAAACAGATACTGAAGGCAAAAGGGGCCAAGGGGGACGTCCTTGAGTTTTTGACTTTTCTATAGCGCCCCAAAAAGCTTCTGCAAATCTTCATCTTCTTGGGGAAAAGGGGCCAGGCTTGACAAACAAAAAGGCGCCCTTGACGACATCTTTTCCAGGTGCTATTAAGTGGTCAGAAGGAGGTGAAGACATGGGCGTCAAGTTTTCCGAAGATGTCGTTCCGCTGACAGATATGAAAATCAATCCAGGGAAGGTGATTCGACGGACCAAGGAATCTCACCGCCCGGTTTTGTTGACCAGCCGTGGGCGCGGTGTTGCGGTTATGCAATCGTTGGAAGATTTCGAGCAGGCCGAAGAGGAAAAGGCCTTTATGCGTGCGGTGGTGGCAGGACTGAGCGACCTGGAAGAAGGCCGTGAGGTTGACCTCGATACAGCCAAAAAACGCCTCGGCTTGAAATAGGGATGGCTGATCCCCTTCCCATCACATTTGCCGAATCAGCAATCCTCGATCTAGAGGAGATCCGTGATTATTACCTGGAACAGCAGGTCCCAGAGGTCGGAGAGCGACTCATTGGTGAAATAATCTCCTTGATTGAAGGCTTGTCTGTACATCCCGATCGGGGGAGAATTGTCCCAGAATTCAACCAGCCCCATCTTAGAGAGTTGATTCACCCGCCCTTTCGGATTGTTTATCGCCGAGATAGGGCACGCACAAGTATCGTTCGCATTTGGCGAAGCGAACGGTTGATGCAGCTGCCATGACTAATCCTGGCACTCTGCGCCACGGTGTCAGGCATGCAAGAATGCAAGCAAACACTCCTGCAGTCGCCCCCCCTTAGTACGCCGTCTTCGGGAGCAGGGGGTCGGAGG
>NPIE01000926.1_pt2 | contig 19198 bp, 15 predicted proteins | sample 8637661 | NCBI WGS metagenome assembly NPIE01 (sample SAMN07420842, study PRJNA396082) | bioreactor metagenome | isolation source: sample BA12 brine-fed electro-methanogenic bioreactor BA | place: Japan: Kochi | collected 2016-12-09
CGGAGCAGTTTTAAGCATAGCATTCAGTCCCGACGGTAAGAAAGTCGTTTCCGGATCATATGACAAGACCCTCAAGCTCTGGGACGTAGCCTCCGGTACCAGCCAGGTCACCTGGGAGGGGTATACGGAACCAGTCTATTGCGTGGCATTCAGTCCGGACGGCAAGCAAGTTGTATCTGGATCAAGCGATGACAAAACCCTCAAGCTTTGGGAAGTAGCCTCTGTTAGTTGCGTTACCTGGAGGGGCCATACAGGAGCAGTTACAAGCATAGCATTCAGTCCGGACGGCAAGCAAGTTGTATCTGGATCATATGACAAGACCCTCAAGCTCTGGGAGGTAGCCACTGGTAGCTGTCTGGCCTCCTGGAAGGGACACCAAGACAAAGTTTTAAGCGTGGCATTCAGTCCCGACGGCAAGCAAGTTGTCTCCGGATCAAGCGACAAGACCCTTAAGCTCTGGAAAGTAGCCTCTGGTACTTGCGTTACTTGGGAGGGACATTCAGGACCAGTCTATTGTGTGGCATTCAGTCCGGACGGCAAGCAAGTTGTCTCCGGATCAAGCGACAAGACCCTTAAGCTCTGGAAAGTAGCCTCTGGTACTTGCGTTAACTGGGAGGACCATGCAAGACCAGTTTTAACCGTGGCATTCAGTCCGGACGGCAAGCAAGTTGTCTCCGGATCAAGCGACAAGACCCTCAAGATCTGGGAAGTAAACTCCGGTACCTGCCTGGCCTCCTGGGAGGGACACCAAGACGAAGTTTTAAGCGTGGCATTCAGTCCGGACGGCAAGCAAGTTGTATCTGGATCATATGACAAGACCCTCAAGCTCTGGGAGGTAGCCACTGGTAGCTGTCTGGCCTCCTGGAAGGGACACCAAGACAAAGTTTTAAGCGTGGCATTCAGTCCCGACGGCAAGCAAGTTGTCTCCGGATCAAGCGACAAGACCCTTAAGCTCTGGGAGGTAGCCACTGGTACCTGTCTAATCACCTGGGGAGGAAATACCGGATCAGTTATGAGCGTGGCAATTAGTCCCAACGGGAAATTAGTAGTTTCAGGGGCGAAGATAAACAATTATTTATATAATGCTTATTCGGAAAACTGCATTTCCATCATTCAACAAATCTTGCAAGATCAACCTTCCAAAATACATCCATTAATTATTGATATACTGGTTGCAATTGTAGAAGAACAGGTTAACAATCTTGTAAGTAGTCTACAAACAAGCGATTATTCTTTGTTTCAGTTTAAAACTATACTTTTAACTAAAAAAAACATTAACTTGTGGAAAGAAAAAGATGTTATGGCAAGTGCAATCACTGAAAATCAATATACCTTCTTAAATAGTTTTTACCAATCATTTTGTTACGCTTTGGTTCGGAGTATTGATTTGATTAATGACACTTGGTTTTGGTTGCAAATCATCGAGGATATTGCTGGAACTGCCATAGATAAGAATCCCAATACCAAGCTTTTAAATGCAGACAGATGGCTAAAAAAGGTCATTGTTTCAAAAGAAGTGTCTCATGAAGATGGATATAACAACTACCAAAAAGAAAAAGCAACAATAGAATATATGGAAGATTTCCAGAAAGCCCTAAAACCCATTCTAGATGAATGGAAAACAATATGATTCACCTAAGTTATGATAGTTTTCGAAAGTCTCTCCTATCAAATCCACAAAGTTTTAAGCCACAAAACTTTTTCTCACGAATGTCCATTGATGTTAAAAAATACAATCATCTTGAAGAAAAATGTAAGAATAGTTGTTCCATTTCTTCTTCAAAAAACATTGCTACTACATTTAATGAGTTAAAAAGTAGAATTACTCCTAGTTATTTTTCTAAAGTTTTAACTGCTCAAACTAACTCCCTGGACTTCTCTTCTACAGTTTTTCCTGCTTATCGATTTTTACTTTCGGAAGTTTTAGCAGATGATTGGCTAGGTATTGTTGATTGGCATAAATTCCAGCGGGATCATGCACTTCATCAGCCTTTAACTGCATATATAGTACATAAGTTGTTGTATCCTGAAATTGATGATAGTTTCTTTAAACTCATATCTATGTCAATCGACAACACTATCATCGGTATCAAAGAAGAATCTGATTTGGTTTATCTTAGAGACTATTTAGACAAACTAGGCTATGCATCCAACATTAGTATTTTTGAGAAAAATAAATTCTCAGATTTTATTTGGAGATCATTGCTGTTCGAAACAACTTACATAGCAGCCTTGTTTCATGATATTGGGTATCCCTGGAAGTTAATCAATACTTTAAGTAATAAGCTTGATCCTTTAGGCTTAGAAAGAGTACCAACGCATGACGAAGAAGATATTCTTGAGATGTATAACGAAAGATTACTATATTACCCACTGAATGGTTATCAAAAGCTGAATCCTGGTAAACCAGTTTCATGGAAAAGTGAACTTCTTGCTATGACAAGAGAGCTTATTGACAAGACTCATGGATTTCCTGGAGCCATTTGCTTTCTCTATTTAAATGATGCTCTCCGGTTATTTCCCAACGCTGGAGAAAACCCATTAAGACAATTCTGTGTAGATTGGGCTGCCATGGGTATTATGATGCACGATTTATCAAAAATCTATTGGGGGAACGAAAGGATTCCAAAAAAACCTCATCTTCGATTAAAACTCCATATTGATCCCCTATCAACTATTTTAACTTTAAGTGATTTTTTGCAAGAATTCTCTCGACCCCATTCAACCTTTTCACCGAAAAAAAACTCTGTAGATTTAAGATATGATATGCCATGCAAATCAACTTCTCTGGATTTACGTGGGGGCATTCTTTACATAACTTTTACATACACCGACAAGGACGCAATGGCTAAAAAGTTGTTATTCCTAGAAAAGGATCAATATGAATACTTCGATCCTAAATTTGGTTATATTGACATATCCAGCTTGGGACTGAGTCGAGTCAATGTACAAGTTAAGCTTGAAAATTAGTGAAAAAAGAGAAATCAAAAAAATTTCTCTTGCCTTTTGCTCCTTCTGCTGAGACCCCATGTATTTTATATGTACACCTTGTTTTATGATCAAATTGAGAAATATCACAGTGATGAATCTTTTTCTTCAGGTGTAAACCCTTTCACTGAGGACTTTCAGAACCTATGCCTGTGATTTGAAAAAGGTTTTACATAATGGTAGTACCCTTAAACGATATAAGCTTCGATTTTGTGTCTTTTTTATGGTACTTTTTTTTCATGGGCATTGTTATCTCTGTGATTAAACACTATTTAAAGTAGGAGATAACAATGGATCAAACATTACTGGACGTTTTGAACATGGTATATAAGCAGGATTTTTCTGAAGTTGTAGGACAAGATCGTCTGACGCTGGAACCAACGCTGCTTGAACTTGAAGAAAAGAAATTGATTTCAATTGAACGTGTAGCGTCTGGCTGCGGCGGATGCACAGGATGCGGTGTACAACTCTTTCCTGAAATCGTTGATGCTGGCATTGAAATGCTGAAACAACACGGGATGATAGATAACGAAGAATAGTCTTTTGGTGTGAATTTAGGATAGTTATTTGGACGAATTTTTGTAGACGATTTTTCTGCACTTGACTTACTTGTTTGTCTGAAAAAACGTCGAAAGTTTCTGAACATTTGCTTGAAAAGCTTTCACGAAGAGAATGGGATATGGTGCGAAACCTGAGTATGACCTAATCACTCATTTGAATCATATCCAGCGGATGAATGATGTAATTGGTATTTGGGGTAGTTGACATTCGTGTGACCTTCTTTGAACTTGAGAGTTTTCCTGCGCTGTTTCTAGTTTTACCTGCTGCAGTTGTCAGCATTACAGGGATAATTCTACATTTACTTGGTTTCTAGTGACCAAGTTTACTACAGATATGATATGCACACCCCCTCTCAATCCATTCACAGGATTTCTACTACACTCTCCCCTCAATTCACCAACAACATTCCTCCCATGTAGGAAGATTCGAACAGCTTGAAGCAGAAGCTCCGGAAGAAAACAATCTCCACCATTACCGGGCAAAATTCCAGATTTCGATTAATAGGAACCATTAAGTTTTTTGAGAACCTTTTTTTGTAATGAATTACACTGGATGTTTTTCTAATACGTTCACAATAACCAGAAACAACTTTTTAAGAAGGAAATGTAACGTTACCAATGAATATTGTTGTTAACAAAAAAGAATGTATCTTTTACTGGAGAGTCTTCCATGACTTTTTCGATACGTGGTTGTTTAGTTACAAGGTGGAACCCTCATCGATGTGCACTGCCTTGAACAGACATTCACTGAACTGCTTGTTGGAGTTCTCAGATACTCTCATATGCTGTATTTATTATCTAACCGATGGATTTAACTTGAGCCATTTTGGTGAAGTGTTAACGTATGCACTCCCTTATCCCTCAACTCACCTACATAATTCCAAAAACCGTCATTATGTTTTCAAAAGCCCGTAAGTAGGCGCAGCAAGCATGTGGCTTAATCACATGCGATAGTCTCACAACCACCAAACCGGAATAACCCTATCTTCACCATCAAGTCGAACCAGTTTATCGTATAAGCAAATAACACCACCTGGACCTCTGCCCTTACCATCTCCAGTGCCACAGCTGGCACCGGTTATTTTATCAAGCACGCTGAACACCGCAACATCACTTTTTTGCGGGTCGGCATGCTTTTTCATTTCCAGCGGATACAGTACGCCATCATTTTCGATGAGCAGATCAATCTCGTTCATCTCTTTGTCGCGGTAGAAATATAGGGGTGCTTCAAGAATACCGGCGTTGTAGTAGCTCTTGACTACCTCACCCACAACAAACGCCTCAAAGAACGCACCCGCCATCGCGCCGTTTTTCAATACCTCCGGCGTGTTCCAGCGCGTGAGATATGCGGCTAATCCAGTGTCGAGAAAGTAGAGCTTCGGTGTCTTAACCACCCGCTTAGTGATGTTATTCGAGTAAGGCCTGAGCAGGTAAACAAGGTTTGACGCTACCAAGATGGAGAGCCATCTTTCGGCGGTTGGCTGACTGATGCCGACATCACGCGCAAGAGAGGCTAAGTTCAACAGCTGTCCCGTCCGGCTTGCGACAACTGTCATGAAGCTGGTGAATTTGACCTCATCGCTGACTTGCGTGAGTTCTCTCACATCGCGCTCAATATATGTTTTCACATATGCGCCGTAATACATCTGCCAATCAAAATCAGGATTCGCCCATAGCTCCGGCATACTACCGCGATGAATGTTAAGCCAGATGTCGTTGTAAGAGATTTCCGGCAGGTCTTGACAACGACTGTTGTAGTAGTCTTCTGTTGGCAAGAATGGCTGATTGAATGAGACAGCATACTTCTCCCTGAGCGACAAACCAAGCAGCGTGAGTAAGCCAAGTCTGCCAGACAGCGACTCGCTGACGTTCTTCATCATTTTGAACTGCTGAACACCTGATAAAAAGAACTGCCCCTTTGTTTTAGATTGATCCAGCAGAAGCTTTATCTGCGGAAACAGGTTCGGCGCGTGTTGTATCTCGTCGATGAACACAGGCGGTGGGTTGTCTTTTAGAAACGTGCCGCTCTGCGATAAGGCAGATGTGAGCAGAATAGGGTCATCAAGTGATACATGAGGAGTTGTTGGCAGCATTTGCTTCAACATAGTGGATTTGCCGACCTGACGCGGACCCATGACTAAGACGGCTCCGAACATTTTTGAGAGTTTGCCGATGGCTTCCTCGGCATGTCGTTTTATATACATAGAACCTTCAAACGGTTGATTGGCTGATTTAACATCTGATATTATTATAGACGAAAGTAAGAGAAAAGCCAAGTGGTGCGGCGGAGATTCCAGAAATTATTCCCCTATATGTCAGGATAGTTGTCATGTCTGTTGTATACTATTTCATACAAAACCGATGATGGAAGAACTGCAAAACCCATTTAACCTTTTTATGGAACTATTTACACCTGAGCATTGTTATCTCTGTAATTAAACACTATTGAAATAGGAGACAATAATGGATCAAAAATTACTGGACGTTTTGAACATGGTATATAAGCAGGATTTTTCTGAAGTAGTAGGACAAGATCGACTGACGCTGGAACCAATGCTGCTTGAACTTGAAGAAAAGAAATTGATTGCAATCGAACGTGTAAAGTCGGGTTGCGGTGGATGCACGGGATGCGGCGTACAGCTCTTCCCTGAAATCGTTGACGCTGGCATTGAAATGCTGAAACAACACGGGATGATTGAAGAAGAAAAGTAGTAACTACTACGCATAACTATAGTTTGCATGAATTCAATTGATTGGTTATATGCAAATGCAGGTCCCATTATTCGGTGGAGACTAGTACAAGACTTTCAGCTTCCTGTAGCGAAGAAAGAAAAAGAAACTTTGCTACAGGAAGTTGTATCGCACCCAGACGTACAGAATTGGCTACAGCTTCTTGGTTCTCGGTATGTGCACGGAAGCAAAGACACCAATGCTGAAAATCCAATGGCAAAGCTGTATGAATTCGGTTTGCGAAAAGGGTATGCACCGCTGGATGATAAGTGCTACCCATATATAGAAAACTTAACCAAAACCAATTACGATTGGATACCACCTGAAGTTCCTTTTTTGATTGCATTGGGCTATACCGATGAACCCATCATTCGTGATATCTTTATCACTCATTTGCACAAGCTGGAGAAAACAGCCCAGCAAAGTGATTTCCATTTTCAAATGCCCCAGGAAGAAACAAAAGCATTGCCCAAAACATGGCGAGATAAGAAGGTCTACAAAAAGGAGTATGGTTGCCCCAATACTCTTTTGCCTCTTCCCAGCATATATGATTTGATTGCTCTTTCTACATGGCCCATGGATGAGCCTACACAGAAACCAATTGAAACTGTACTCCAGTTTATTTGTGACCCTCGATTTCAAGATATCTTTGATGGGTATATGTGGGATTCCAAACTAAAGCGATGTTACAGTGCAGGCAGAGTTTATCTTGCAGTTTTCATTCCCCAGCGAAAGCTAATGTTTCTAGAACGCATTGCCAAGTTTAAAGCAGCGCAGAATTCTCTTTGGTTTCAGGAAGCACTGCAGGAACTTGAAACGTATAGGAACGAGAGTGGGCGATATGAATTTCCAGCTACTTTCCTTGTGGAAAAAGAAAGCTACTACACCTACAGCGGAGCTCATATGGGTCTGGGTGAAAACCGACGACAAGGAACCTGGCGAGAAATTGAATCCACCTTCCGCATGGAAAACATCAAACGACAGCTACTTTGAACATGATATTACTTCGTTTCCCTAGTTTATGGGTGCCTTTTTTTTATTCCTAACTTAACACCAGCACGTTTGTGATATGATAGTATAGCTTGAGGTGGAGTTTAGTTTGCGAGTTATTCAATTTGTTTGACAAGAAGCTGTTATTTGGTATTTTTAGCTTGTATGGATTTGAGGAATTGAAGTCATGTACATGCAAAGGAGACTATGATGTGGTGTAGGGCATTTCTTTTTTCTTTGAAGGTATTGCGAAAGAGCATTTTCAAGCTTTTGATACCTGCTTTAGTATTGAGTTTGGTCATGCTTCTTTTGAATGCTGTTTTGGCCAACTTTTTTCGTGAATATGTATATGTGTTATTTGATGGGCAAGGTTCTTTTCTCATTATAGCGTTGTTTCTTGTTATGACTGCATGTTGGGTATTCTTGATGTATCTGTTCCTTTTTCAATGGGCATATCCGCTCTTACGATCAAAAGTTTTATTTGAGGGACTAAAGTATTTGTATCCAGATGCATTTGCATCATTTTCTGCAATCAAGCCCAAGATGAAAACGCTATTGCTTCTATCTAGCAAACGTTATTTTTCTCAATTAGGTAGTTTTGCACTCATTTGGATCCTTCCTGTGATTGCTTTGATTCTGCTAGCAACCCTCAGGATTCCGATGTCAATAAGCTTGGTGATACTTGCTATTTTATATATTGCATGCCTTATACCCGTAGCTAAAGGCTATGTGAAATACTTCTATGCAGATTGTAAGGTTTTAATGGGTACTGAAGATGTTTCCACTATTCGAGCATCTTCGAAAAATCCTTGTACTTGTTCAAACTGGAAATCAATTCTGCCTTGGAAAATTGTACTTCTACTTTCGTATTTAGGACTTCTGATTCTGCTGGGCTACTGGATGGTTACTGTGCAGGGGATGGGATCCTCGTTCTATACCAATGAGCTTCTTTCCTCTTCACTATATATGCGCGGTGATTATCTGCTATGGTGTAGTCCGTTTATCTATGGTTTTGCTGCTACCCCCTTCTTCTCTCCTGTTATCTCTATACCCTTTATGTTGGATCTACCCTATGGTTTCCAATTGATCGGATTTTGGCCCATCCTCATTCAAATTGGATTTTTACTACTGTTGGGGTTATTGACCGCTTTTTTCTTTTTCGTAGAAACCTTATCGACTGTCTATTTTTTCCATCAATCCCTGCAGAAGGATGCTGATGAACCACCAACAAGCACTGCACCAGCTGATCAATGATTGCAGCAAATGGATGAGTGGCGAATGATATCTGAACAAGCACAGACAAGGTGAATAAAATGAAAAAAACAATTGTATTGTATTATACGAAAACGGGTAACAATCAGTTTGTTGCTAAGAAATTGGCAAAAGAAATTCAGGCTGACCTGGAACTAATTGAAACCAAAACCAAAAGCTTTTTCTCTCTTATTTTACTATCATGGTTTAAAAAGGGTGCCAAAATAATTCCCCTTGATATTGACCTAACCACGTATGACCGGGTGATTTTGCTGGGTCCAATATGGATGGGGAATTTGATCTCTCCACTTCGCGGGTTTGTGAAAAGATATGGGAAAGACATTAAGGATTTTGTATTCATTACCGTTTGTGGTGGTGGCGATGAAGACAAAGATAGTAAATATGGCTTTGAAAACGTGTTTAATGAAATGAGAAAATTGTACCCAAGCCCTTCCATCACTTGCTATGAAATATCCACCAAAGGGGTGGGTGGTGAGTCATCATCTGCTGCTGCGGGTGGAGGTTCTTCGGCAGAATGTACCTGCACTGGGTCATCATCTGGTTGTACACGCGGAGATTCTTCACCTGAATGTACGTGCAGTGAAACATCTTCCGGTACTACGAGTGTGGGTTCTCCAACCGACCTCCCCCTTCTCACAGAAGAACTCTTCCACGGCGATGTTAAAGATCGCTTTGACGAAGTAGTGGAAGCATTAAAGAAATGAGCATATAGATATCTTGGTAATATTGTAAGGGAAATCGATTGAGTGTTTTTACTATCCATGTTTTTTCCAATGTGATCAAAACTTGTTCCATTCATTTTGCCAGGTGAATATGTTTTGCCTGTTTTGCTTGCATAGGAAGCAACTATTCATACTATTGATGTAAGTCTTTTTGTAGTAACCTGTGCTCGCGATATGGAGGAACAATGAATGAATTGTAACCAACACTCACCGCGTGATAGAGAATCCGAAGTCCTGCTCCAAGAAATGCTTTTTGCCCTGCCCTTTGGAGTTGTCGTTATTGACCCTGATACTCACGAGATCGAGCAAGTTAACGAGCATATTGTAGAACTCTTTGGTGCTGATAAAGATCAACTGATAGGGAAACGTTGCCATCACTTTCTTTGTCCCACAGAAGAAGGAGCCTGCCCGATTTGTGATTTAGGAAAAACAGTGGACAACTCTGAACGTATCATGCTACGTGCTGATGGAACCAGTCTTCCTATTTTGAAAACTGTGAAACGGGTAAGACTCAATGGACAGGTAAAATTGCTGGAATGCTTTGTGGATATTTCTGAACGAAAAAGATCGGAAGATCTTATGAGCGTGAGACTCACCCTTATGGAATATGCAACGACGCATAGCCTTGAGGAACTACTTACAAAAACACTTGACGAGGTGGGAAGAATCTCCAATAGCCCTATTGGGTTTTATCATTTCGTGCACAAAGATCAGAAAACACTCTCGCTGCAAGCTTGGTCTACTCGAACCCTTCAAGAGTTTTGCAAAGCGGATGCGAAAGGATTTCATTACAGTATTGATCAAGCAGGAGTTTGGGTCGATTGTGTGCGAGAAAAGCGTGCTGTGATTCACAATGACTATCCATCGCTTCCTCACCGAAAAGGTCTCCCGCAAGGGCATGCTCCTGTCATTCGTGAAATGGTTGTGCCTGTGATTAGGAATAATCAAATTAAAGCCATTTTGGGTGTAGGTAATAAACCTATCCCTTATACAGAAAAAGACTTACAAACCGTAAGCTACTTGGCAGATGTTTGCTGGCACATTGTAGAAGAGAAAAAAATGGAGCAACAACTGCAAACAAACTTTGCATTTCAAAAGAAAGTTTCTGAACTTTCCTCGCGATTCATGAAAACTAATTCGCAAAGCTTTGATGAGGATATCAATTGTATGCTGTCTACTTTAGGTTCTTTTTTTGAGGTTGATCGGGCGTTTCTTTTCTTGTTTTCCAGCGACTATCAAACCATGAGCAATACACATGAATGGTGCACCGAAGATGTTGCTCCACAGATACTTCGAATCCAACAATTCCCCCTGGAAGAAATGCCCTGGTTTCGAGACAAAATACTCAGCCAGCCTTTTGTTCATATTCCCGACGTTGCATTACTCCCTGCGGAGGCAGCCGCAGAAAAAAAGGAGTTTGCCGTTGAACAAGTGATCTCTCTCATCTGCGTTTCTGTTGATAGTTCAGAAAAAAAATGGGGTTTCATTGGTTTCGATGCTGTTCAAAAACCCTACTCCTGGAACGCCAATGAAATCAATAATCTTTCTATCATTGCCAATCTTGTAGGAGATTTACTGCAAAAGCTTCATACCGAAAAAGAACTACGGCAAGCAAAAAAAGATGCAGAAGCAGCGAGTAAGGCAAAAAGTCAATTTCTTGCTAACATGAGCCATGAAATTCGAACCCCCCTCAATGGTGTGATTGGCTTTACCGACCTTTTGAAAAGCACACCTCTTTCTTCTGTTCAGAAGCAATATGTAGAAAATGCCAATGTTTCAGGACACACTCTGCTGGGCATCATTAATGATATTCTTGATTTCTCCAAAATTGAAGCAGGAATGATGAACCTTGAATCGGTAAAGACCGACATGATTGAGCTTTTGGAAGACAGCATTGACATCATCAAATATGCAGCAGGAAAAAAATCATTGGAGGTATTGCTTTCTTTTCGCAGTGATTTTCCACGGTTTGCTATGATCGATCCAATCAGGCTTAAACAAGTATTTGCCAACCTTTTGAGCAATGCTACGAAGTTTACTGAAAAGGGGGAGATTGAGCTCAAGGTGATCTTTGAACCCATGGAGGGCAGGCTTGGGAAATTCACTTTCCTTGTTCGAGACACGGGTATAGGAATCAGTGAAGCCCAAAAAGAAAAACTCTTTAAATCTTTTTCGCAAGCAGATAGCTCCACCACCCGCAGATTTGGTGGTACAGGGCTGGGTTTGAGTATTTCGCAAATGATTGTGGAAAAGATGAATAGTACTATACATGTTGAAAGCCAACCAGGAGAAGGCAGCACCTTTTATTTCGACTTGATCACCGAAGTGGAAGAGGGAGAAAAAATCATCCCAAACCGCATCCATACAATCCATCGTTGCCTTATCATTGACGACAATGCCAACAATCGCATGATACTGGAACATATGTTGGCTGGATGGCATATTGATTCTGTTTCCTGCGAGAATGGATTTGATGCCCTTAAAACGCTTGAAACTTCTAAAGCTTTTGATGTCATTATCTGCGATTATCATATGCCCTACCTGGATGGCCTTGAAACGATTAAAATGATTCGTGAAAAACTCAAGCTCAGTCCTGACAAACAGCCTATTATTCTTCTGCACTCTTCTTCAGATGATGCTGAATTGCACAAAAGGTGCGATGAGCTTGGTATATGCTTCCGTCTGTCCAAGCCCGTAAAAGGGACCGATCTATATAACTGTTTTTGCAACATACATCAAGAAGATTTTTCACAAGCTGCCCCTGGAAACAATGAAAAAGAATCCCCTGAAACAAACTTGTCAACTGAACCATTTCGCATTTTGGTTGCAGAAGATGTTGATATGAATATGGCAATGGTTAAAGCACTTTTAAAGGAGTTGTTCCCCCAAGTTCAAACGCTGGAAGCTACCAATGGGTTAGAGGCGATTGAATGCTACAAAAAGGACAGCATTGACCTTATCCTGATGGATGTTCAGATGCCTCAAATGGATGGTATCCAGGCTTGCAAAGCAGTTCGCACTCTTGAAAAAAACACAGATCGACACATCCCCATTGTTGCACTTACTGCAGGTGCCCTTAAGGAGGAAAAAGAAGCATGCATTGCTGCAGGCATGGATGACTTTTTAACCAAACCCATTGATATGGAAGCACTTCGAAAAGTGATTTTTCGGCATGTACATTCGAAGGATTCACCACCCACCGCATCGAGCTTTGACAAGGCAGACCTGATGGAGCGAGTAGGGAATAATCATACTCTTTTCCGGAATTTTCTTGAAACTTCCAAAAATATCCCCGAGAAGATCAATGCCCTGGAAAAAGCAGTTCAGAAACAAGACTATGGTGAATGCAAGCGTTTGGCACATTCTATCAAAGGAGTCGCCTCTATGCTTAGTTTTCTTGCCCTTTGCAAGCTTTTGGAAACCATGGAGCAAAAAGAAAACCCAAGTTCAACCGAGATGAATCGTTTGATGGAGGACATTCGAAAAGAATGGGAACGTGTAACCGTCATTGTTGACCGCGAAACTAAAACGATTTGAAATGCTTACCGCTTTCCGAAAAACAAATGCTTCTGTCGGATTGCATGTCATGCCTATTATTCCCTGTTTAACAGACAGTTACGAGAATATTGATAGGCTGTACAGTTTAGCAAAAGACAGCAATGTTCATTACGTTCTGCCAGGTACGCTATACCTGCGAGGAAAAACCCGGACAGTATTTTTTGCCTTTATCCAAAAAGAATTTCCAACTATCTATGGTGATTTATTGGCACTTTATAAGACGGGTGGAGCAGATAAAGAATACAAAAATACCTTGTATAAAAAAGTAAACGAAATCAGAGAACGCTACTTGCTTTCTAATAGTTGGTCCAAGCCAATGAAAGAGAAATATCGTGAGTATTAGAAAAGGGGATGGGTTGAATCATTTTTTAAAAAACTCCGATCCAGCGTTACTAAAAAGACAAATATTGACAATGATGCTAAATACCCATTGAAAACCTATGGGTATTGAGAATTATTCTCAAGGAACGTGATGATGAAACATTTTGTGGACGATAGTTTTTTGAAATGGATTGAAGAGGATATATACGTATAAAATGTTATGCTGGAGAAGTGGTCCATTTGACCGAAAGAATTACTAGCTTTTTCATCTTTCGACCTTCCTATCATCGATTCCATTCTTCTCTTAAAATTGCATAAATACAATCATCCACCCATTGCCCATCGATGAATACACTTTTCCTGAAGCACCCTTCTCTTTTGAATCCAAGCTTTTCAAGAAGGTTAATTGATTTTTGGTTTTGAGGATCCACGGAGGCAATAATTCGGTGTTTCCCGTAATCATTAAATATTAATCTGATAACTGCTGAAACTGCTTCTTGGGCATAACCTTTGCGTTGGAATTTTGGATCAATGGTAAAACCTATTTCTATTTGGTCATTACCCTCCAAAAAGTGCAAACCAATATCACCTATTAGCTGATGATTGTGTAATAAGTAAACCCCAAACTGAAACCAAGTATTTGATCTATTGAAGCTGGGAGCAAGTTTATTAAAAAAAACCTCCATATCTGCTAGGTTTTTTGGTTTAAATGACTGAAATTTAGCAACACTTGGTAACGATCGATATGAAAAAACATTCTTTATATATGATATGTCCAGATTTCTAACGAGTAAACGTTCAGTTTGTATAATTGGTGATTCAATTAAGTCCATGGTATACTCCTTGGGGTCTTTTTCTAGCTTTGAGTGTTTTTTCCAATCGAAAAACGGGCCACAAAAACAATTTAAACATCGGCACCTTTTTAACCATATACTTCATCAAGCGGATAAAGTAATAATGTAATTATATTGCCCGTAATTACCTTCGTCAATACGCAGTGAATGAAGAGCTTGCGGAAAGTTGGATAAAACCCGGAATCTCTTGTAGATTCTGTACAGTGAGTAGTGCATATTTGCTATATTGTGATATACTATATTGTGATATAGCAAATGGAGTGATTCTATGTTTATTGGTCGAAAAAATGAGCTGAAAAAGTTAGAGAAACTGTACCTAAGCGAGGAACATTGGTAATCCGAATAATTATATCCATTCCCATTTTTTCCGGTTGCTGTGCCATTGCAAAAGTAACTCATCTTCATCTATAATTGCTGTCCCCACAGGGTATAGGAATCTCTCGATACCGCTTATTACATCCTCAAACGGAAGTTCCCGCCCTCTAATTGTTTTTAGGAAATAGTTCCATTTGGTCTGCATATCTGCATCTTTTGTCATAGCAACTACCCGGTCGAAACTGTCCCGCTCATAAGGTGTTCTGCGCGTGGAAAGTGTTTGTGTGATAGCTTCCTGTAGGCTACGTCCGTCGAAGTCGAAGGACTGAGATAAATAATAAATGTCGTAAAAGTCCTTCATGCGTCCAGTCAACTCAAAACGCTGGAAAATAGCATCAAGTTTTTCGGCGATAGTGCTCTCCAGTGAATAGGTAAGCACCTCTGGTGCATCATATCCCTCGAGCTGTGTTTGCATAGAGCGTTTCTGCGGATTTGGTACGATTACATCACCAATACCGACATCTATATCAAACGGGACACGAATGTTTTTGATATGTCCGATGATCTGTGTACTTACGCCGGGATATTCTCTCTGTGGAGAGATGTACTCTGCTTTCTTTGCGGTGAGAATTATAATGTTGTTATTACCAGTTGGGGTGGAGATGATTTCGTCCATAATCTTCTCAATGTGATCGAGATCGCTGTTCGTCAGCGAAGAAGAAAGTCCACATCCACTGTGGGGCGGCTATCAAAATTGGTGAGTGTGTATATGAACAAACCACCCTTGAGAATAAAATTCTCTGCGTATTTAGATTTTGAAAGACGCCGGAGGAACTCCTCCTGAAAAAAAAGCTGCAAACATTGCTGATACGACATTCCAGATGCTTTTGATTTGTTCTTGAGTTTTGCCAGAACAGAAGCTTTTATATCTGCCATCACATCCACACTCCTATGATCATTTTCACCTTCTGCATGACTCTTAGTTTTTTTGCGTATTCCGTGAGTCGAGGAATGTTTCTTTCGCGGTCTGCGATATAGCTCTGGATGGCTTTGTTAAAGATTTCCTTATCCATCTTTCCCATATAGCGCAGACAGTCACAGATGGTACGTTCCTTGTTATATATACGTATGGGGTTTCCATCCATTTCACCATCAACAGCACCCAGTTCCAGGATGGACGGCTCAACATAGTATGGTTTTGTAAACGGATAATCTATCTTGAAGCGAGTTTTATTGCTATCTTTACTCACAGCGAGGTGCCATGCTAGCGGTGTTCTGTCACTATATCTATAGTAAAAAAGAGCCGTATTCATACACATAATGGCATCCGGGAACAGCCGTGTCACTGTAGTCGCTTCACTAAGGTTTTCATTATCTATCCACTGGTAATAACCATACCTGATTTTCTCAATGATACCTCTCTCAATCAGCTTCTGAAGATCATAATAATAAATACGTGCTTCGTGTAGCTCTTGAGTTCGCATTATTCCATTGTGCTGCTTGAATTTCTCTTGGATGGTTTCGATTGAAAGCACCAGAACATCTCCTTTACAACTTTTTAACTATATACTTCATCAAGCGGATAAAGTTATAATGTAATTGTACTACCTGGAAATGCTTGTGTCAATACGCAATGAATGAAGAGCTTGCGGAAAGTTGGATAAAACCCGGAATCTCTTGCAGATTCTGTACAGTGAGTAGTGCATATTTGCTATATTGTGATATACTATATTGTGATATAGCAAATGGAGTGATTCTATGTTTATTGGTCGAAAAAATGAGCTGAAAAAGTTAGAGAAACTGTACCTAAGCGAGCAATTCGAGTGCATTGTAATGTATGGTAGAAGACGTGTTGGGAAAACGACTCTGATTAATGAGTTTTGTAAAAACAAGCCCACAATATATTTTACTGGCATTGAAGCCTCATCGAAGATAAATCTAGAGAATTTAAGTGACAGCATATTCCGTTATGCTATGCCTCAAACTGATGCATATCCCATTTTTGAAAACTATCAAAGAGCATTGGACTACATACATGATTTGGCTCGTGAAAAACAGCTAGTGGTTGTGTTTGATGAATACCCCTACTTAGCATCATCTGAGCGATCAATATCTTCTATATTGCAATTGTATATTGATACAAAATTCAAGGATAGTAAAGGTTTTCTTATCTTGTGTGGTTCGTCAATGAGTTTTATGGAGAAGCAGGTATTGGGTTATCAAAGTCCCCTGTATGGTAGAAGAACCGCTCAAATGAAAGTGACTGCATTTGATTACAAAGATACTTCACTTTTTTATCCCCATTACTCAAGTGAGGACCAAGCACTGCTGTATGGTATAACAGGAGGTGTTCCATCCTATATTGAGAAATTTAATCCAAAGGATTCAATTGAGCAAAACATTATCGAGAAAGTATTAAACGATTCTTCTTATTTATTCGAAGAGCCTGGGAATCTTCTGAAACAAGAATTGCGTGAGCCGCAATGGTATAATTCTATTATAACTGCTATTGCTCGAGGGGCTTCAAGGTTAAACGACGTTGCACTGTCCGTTGGAATTGCTTCATCTTTATGTTCTGTCTACCTTCAAACTTTGCAATCTCTTGGTATCGTTAAAAAAGAAACTCCTTTTGGTGAAGGGAGTACCAGGAAAACCATTTATCGAATAGAAGATAATCTGTTTCTATTTTGGTATCGATATATAGCGAAGCATGTTTCATCTGTTACTCAGGGCAACGGTGAATATCTTTTTGAAACGCACATAAAGCCATATCTAAACGATTACATGGGCATTGTATTTGAAAAAATGTGCATGGAATTTCTTCAAAGGGAGAATCACCTTCATTACTTGCCTTTCTTTTTTCCCTCTATAGGCAGGTGGTGGGGAACGGATCCGAAGCGTCGAGTACAAGTTGAGATAGATATTGTGGCTGCATCGCAAATTGAGAAGAAAATTCTGTTTGGAGAGTGTAAGTATAGAAGCGAACGAACAGGATTAGAAGTGTATAACAATCTAATGATTAACAGTAAAGTGTTATCAAAGAATTATGCTGAAACATATTACTCGTTGTTCTCAAAAAGTGGGTTCAGTGTTGGACTAAAAGAACAAGTAAAAGAGAATCCAAACCTTCTTTTGTTTACATTGTCCGATTTGTATAATCTTCCACAGCTCAAAGGTGCTGAGTAAGACTAGGAAGTAATCCCCTATGGCAACTCCTACTTGGTAGTTACGAATTGCCCAGTGAGCAAAGGGAATATCTGTAGTGGTGATATCATTGACTAACGTCAAACGGGGCGATTGTTAAGAAAAAGTGCTTAAATACTCCCAAACGGGTATAACACGTTACTTTTCCAATGAATTATACCCAATAGGGTGCGTTTTGTTCAAACAGTCGGAACCAAATTACAAAAACATGCCGAATGGTATTGCGGAATTATGCCGAATGTGCTAAGATGATGTCATGAGACGTAAGGAAGGCATAGTATGTCAGAAATAGCGAATATGGAAAAGTATAAAAAACGAGTGATTGATTCGCTTGTTGAGAAATATCTGAAAATATTTGGTGCTATTTGCATTGAAGGACCAAAATGGTGTGGAAAGACTTGGACATCTTCTTATCACAGCAAGAGTGAGTTTCTGATTGGGAACCCTGAAAATAATTTTCAGAATCGGTCATTGGCGGAACTCTCACCTTCAATTGTACTTGAGGGAGATACGCCACGGCTTCTTGATGAGTGGCAGGAGGTTCCTTCAATTTGGGATGCAGTGCGTTATATAGTAGATCAAAGAAGTGAAAAAGGACAGTTTATCCTGACAGGTTCCTCCACCCCAAAACGAAAAGGAATTTTTCACAGCGGAGCGGGAAGAATCGGAAAACTCAGAATGAGGACGATGTCTCTATATGAATCCGGTGATTCCAGTGGCAAAGTATCACTCTCCGATGTATGTCAGGGGAAGATCAACCCTGTTATGACAGGTGAGGTTCACTTGAGGGATCTTGCGGGTTATATTGTGCGAGGTGGTTGGCCAGGGAATCTTGATGTGCCGATCGAAAACGCCTCGATTCTTCCACAATCCTATATTGATGCGATTTTGGATGACGATACACAGCGGATGGACGGCAAGAAATATGATGTTTCTAAGATGCGACTTTTGCTGCGTTCTCTTGCAAGAAATGAAAGTACAACCGCAACGAACAAAAAACTGATGAAAGATATCAAGGAAGTTGATGATGAAAGTGTCGACTACGATACCATAGCCACCTATCTTGATGTTTTTACCCGTCTTTTCCTTATCGATAATCAGCAACCGTTTTCAATACATATACGATCCTCCGTACGGGTCAAACAAGCGGAAAAGAGACACCTTTGCGATCCTGCACTTGCTTGTGCATTGTTGAAAGTAACTCCTGAAAGATTGATTGGCGACCTGGAGACCTTTGGCTTTCTGTTTGAAGCAATGTGTGAGCGTGACCTGAAGATATATGCGCAGTCATTTGATGCGAATGTGTATCACTATCAAGATTATTTGAATAGGGAGATTGATGCCGTTATTGAACTGCCGGATGGAAGGTGGAGTGCATTTGAAATGAAACTGGGTGCAAATCAGATTGATAAGGCTGCTACATCTCTGATCAATATTCGAGACAGTATCGGTAAAGACGGTGGGAAGGTGCCATCCGTATTAGGTGTTATTTGCGGAATGTCAAACGCTGCATATGTAAGACCGGACGGCGTTGTAGTAATACCAATTACAGCACTGAAAAATTAAAGATGGTGGAATAGTGGACCCTTTTGTTATCAGAAACTAACAATGTATTGTTGCGTAACATTGATTGCAATATACATGTTGGATGTATGAATAGAAAATTCAAATTGAAATGTAAAAA